>Ga0335072_10016711_pt1 | contig 10400 bp, 8 predicted proteins | sample Lox_Sample_21_FD_206725 | JGI IMG/M metagenome (GOLD analysis project Ga0335072, IMG submission 206725) | Soil microbial communities from Loxahatchee National Wildlife Refuge, Florida, United States - Lox_Sample_2.1 | ecosystem: Environmental > Terrestrial > Soil > Wetlands | place: USA: Florida... | reverse complement strand
CTTGTCGCCGTGCTCGGCGCCGTCGTGGTGCTTCTGTTCGGCACCGGGCTGGCGTTGCTGGCCGCCGATGCGGTACTGCTCGCGCTGATCGCGATTGACGTGATGCTGGCCGCCAGCCCGCGCCGGGTCGCGGTCACCAGGTCAGGCGACAGCAAGATGCGTCTTGGGCAAGCGGGCACGATCATGCTGTCTATCGAGAACTCTGGCCGCCGCCGGCTCAAGGCGCAGGTTAGGGACGGCTGGCGGCCGAGCGCCTGCGCCACCCCTGCGCGCAGCGAGGTTACGCTGCCGGCCGGCCGGGGAGTCACGCTGACAACGACGCTGACCCCCTCCAGGCGAGGCGACATCGCCGGCGGCGCGGTCACCGTTCGCTCGGTCGGGCCGCTCGGGCTGGCCGGGCGGCAGCGCAACCTGACCGCACCATGGACGGTCAGGGTCCTGCCGCCCTTCCTTTCCCGTAAGCACCTGCCGGCCAGGCTGGCCCGCCTGCGTGAGCTCGACGGGCAGCACAGGTCGCTGATCAGGGGCCAGGGCACCGAGTTCGACTCCCTCCGTACTTACGTGCTCGGCGACGACGTCAGGTCGATCGACTGGCGCTCCTCAGCGCGCCGCGCCGACGTGCTGATCCGTACCTGGCGTCCCGAGCGCGACCGCCGCATCGTGATCGTGCTCGACACCGGCAGGAGCTCGGCGGGCCGGATCGGCGGCATCACCAGGCTTGACGCCTCGATGGACGCGGCGCTCTTGCTCGCCGCGCTCGCGGTGCGGGCAGGTGACCGCACCGACCTCATCGCGGTGGACCGCAGGGTGCGGGCCAGGGTCACAGGCAAGGGCCGCAACGAGGTTCTCGCCGCCATCACCAGCGAGATGGCTTTGCTCGAGCCCGAGCTGACCGATCCTGACCTGACCCTGATCGCCGCGACCGTGCTCGGCCTTGCCAGGCAGCGCTGCCTGGTCGTGCTGATGACCGACCTGAACCCGGCTTCGATCACGCAGGGCCTGTCGCAGCTCAGGTCGCTTTCAGCCAGGCACCACCTCCTGATCGCCTCGGTCGCCGACACGAGGACCGATGAGATGGCCGCTGACCGCGGCAGCACGGCAGCGGTGTACAACGCGGCCGCCGCCCTTCGCGCCCGGGCCGCTCGCGCCCAGGTCAGCGCCCTGCTCAGGCGCTACGACATCGACGTCGTCGACGCCACGCCCGACGAACTCCCGCCCGCCCTGGCCGACGCCTACCTCAGCCTGAAAGCAGCGGGCCGCCTGTAACGCGGCCGGCCGGCCCCGCGCGGATTACCCCGCTACGGGCAGGGTGTCCGGTGCCTCGGCGATGTCGCCGGTTTCTCCTGCGGTCACGGCGCGGCGGCCGAGGACGAAGACGTAGCTGAGGAAGGCGGCCTCGGCGATGGCGCCGATGCCGATCCTGGCCCAGGCGGGCAGCGGCGAGGGGGTTACGAAGGCCTCGATCAGCCCCGAGGTGAGCAGCACGAAGACGAGGCCGATCGCGACCGTGAACATGGCGCGCCCCTCGGCCGCGACCGCCTCGAAGCGGGTACGCGGGCCTGGGTCAATGACCGCCCAGCCAAGCCGCAGGCCGACGCCTGCGGCGAGGAAAACGGCGGTCAGCTCGAGCATGCCGTGCGGGAGGATGAGCGTCCAGAACTCGCCCGACCTGCCGTAGGCGGCCAGCAGGCCGCCGTCGACGCCAATGTTCACCGCGTTGGCGAACAAGAAGTAAAGCACGGGGATGCCGAGCAGCAGCCCGAACGTGACCGACTCCGCGGCGAGGAGCGCGTTGTGCGTCCAGACCTGGGCGGCGAAGGACTGACCGTCGTAGGTCGAGTAATAGTGCCTGAACTCGTGGGTGACGAGCTTCCTTGCTCCGGCGCCGGGAAGTAGCGACGCCTGAAGCGCGGGCGAGGCGGCAACCTCGCGGCCGATCAGCACCGCGACCAGGATCGTTCCCGCCGCGCTGCCCAGCCACCACCACCTGGCACGGTAGGCCGCGGCGGGGAACGAGACCGTCACGAACCTGGTGACCGCGCTCAGCGAAGAGGGCTGCGCGCCGGTTACCACCGCCCTTGCCCTTGCCAGCCTGCTCGACAAGGTCGCGGCTAGCGCCGGGTCGAGGCCGGCCGCCTGCACCGCGGAAAGCTGCGCGGCCGCGGCCTGGTAGAGCGAGACGAGCTCATCGACCTCGGCGCCGCTGAGGCGGCCGCGCCGCCTGGTCAGCCGGTCAAGCCTCGCCCACTCGGCGCGGTGCTCGGCCACGAACACGTCAACGTCCACGCCTGGAGACTACAGCGAGGCGATTCCCGCTATCCTTGGCCAGGCTCGCACCGTCTTAACCAGTCCGGAGGAACCGGCATGGCCGAGGTCGTCACCGGCGAAGCCGTCGTCCTCGACCTGGCCGTCGCGAGATTCCCTGTCCGCATCCTGGCGGAGATTATCGACATCGTGGTCGAACTGACCGCGATCAGCTTCCTCAACGGCGTTGTCACCATCGGGGCAGTCAGGCACCTGAACTCCGCCTCGGCCGTGGCGCTTTCCGTGATCGGGTACGTCCTTGTCATCATCGCCTACCCGGTGACCTTCGAGACGCTGAGCCGTGGCAAGACCCTGGGCAAGCTGGCCCTGGGCATTCGGGTCGTCAGCGATGACGGCGGCCCCGTGCGATTCAGGCAGGCACTGATCAGGGCACTCGCCGCCGCGTTCATCGAGATCTGGCCGCCCGTCGCCTTGATCGGCATGCCGATCGGGCTCACCACTTCGATGGTCTCGGCGAAAGGCAAACGGCTCGGCGACTTGTTCGCCGGCACCTTCGTCATTCAGGAAAGGACCGCACGCCGGCCTGAACTGCCTGCGGCCTACACCTACATACCGCTGCCGCTGCTCGACTGGGCGCACCATGTCGAGCTTTCCCGGCTGCCCGAGCAGACCGCTACCTCGGCGGGCACTTACCTGCGCCGGTTCCCGCGCCTGCGGCCGGCCGCGCGCCTTCGCCTCGGCATGGCTCTTACCAGCGAGGTCTTCGGTTACGTCAGCCCGCCGCCGCCAGCCGGCACTCCCGCAGACGTTTACCTGGGCGCCATCCTCACCATCCGCAGGGTCCGTGACCAGGCACGTGCGGCAGGCGCGGCCCGGGCTGCCCAGGCCACTCCGCTGACCGAGCCCGCACCGCTTCAGGACGCACCGCAGGCAGAAGAAACCGAGTCGCCAGAATCAGGCGGCCCGTCAGGCCCGCCAGAGGACCACGGGTTCGCTAAGCCGTTCTAGCCCTCGCTTCAACGTCGAGCTGGAACGGCCTGACCAGGTCGGCGGTGGCGCCGGCGGCTACGGCGAGCCCTACCTCGACGGGAACGTCGCGCAGCGAGTAATGCTGCTGCCCGGCCGCCGTGGTGGCAGTCACCGTCATCAGCCCGCTCCTGCGCTGAAACCACGTCTGACGGATACGCCAGCCGATGATCGCGTCGGTGCCGATAATGCTGCGGCGCCGCGCGAAACTGCCCGCCCTCGTCACCAGCCAGCCATCAGACAGCAGGTGCCCGAGGTTGCGGTACCTGTCGGTCGCGACGACGACCGCCAGCGGGACCAGCGCGAACGAGCTCTCCCATACCCAGGCGGGACCCTGCCTGGCCCAGGTGGCCGCTCCGATGCCCGCGATCAGCAAGCAGGCGGCGGTCAGCGCCCGCGAGTACCTGCGGCGAAGCGCGGCCCTGCCGTGCCTTCGCAGCGGGCCTGCCACGAGGCCCGAAGGGACGCCGAGCAACTCGCCAGCGACAAGGTGCGCTACCTGGCGCGGAGCCGGCGGCAGCAGCACCGAGCCCTCATGCTCGGCGCCCTCCCCCACCCGCAGTCCCGTCGTGATCGCGCTGCACTTGGCGCCGCCAGCCGCGCGCAGCAGCAGCGGCTCGCTGATCTCAACGCCGCGCAGCCTGCTCAGCGAGATCGTCGTCGCCCGGAGAGAAAGCAGCCCCCTGGTCACCCTGACGGTGCCCGCACCGTACTCGGTCAGCCGGAAGTTCCAGTAGACGGCGACGTAACCGATCAGCGCGATCAGCACGTAACCCGCCATCGCGAACGGCACGCCGACCCCGATGCGATGGACGATGCTGTACGCGGCGAAGTCACGGATGAAGTGCTTGACCGGGCCGGTCTTGGCCAGATTGATGTCGGTCGCGTTGGTGATCTGGATGACCGAGCCGAACAGCACGCCGAGCACGACCAGCCCGGTCATGGTCAGCGGCGCGAACCGCAGCCACGCCAGCCGCAGCCTGACGATCTCCTGATCAGCCGGGCTAGCCGCGGCGAGCAGCACCAGCCGCAGCGACTCGGCATCTGTCCTGGCCAGGCCGTCGAGGTGGAGACTTTGCCCTGGCCTCCAGTCGTTACGCCCCGTCCCGATGCTGACCCGGCAGACGCCAAGCACCCGGTGCAGCAGATTGGCGGTCACGTCGACCGTCCTGATCCGGTCGCGGGCGACGGAGAGCACCTTCTTGTTCAGCAGGCCCCGGCGCACGTAAACCCGCTCGTCGGTGATCCGGTACCTGGTGGTGCTCCAGTGCACGAGCCCGGTGACCACCGCCGCCATGGCCGCGAGCACGCCCCAGATCACATCGCTGCCGCGGTCAGAATGCAAGATCAGCAGCCCGGCGAGCAGCGGAACCAGCCTGACCAGATCGGTCAGCGGCCGCACTACGAGGCTGCGCGGGCTCAGGCGCAGCCACTCGGCGCCCGCGCCGCTCTCTGCGCCGGTCACGTAGCGTCTCCAGGGGTCTGCCCGGTCGCGACAGCGAGCTGGTCGAGCAGGACGTCAGCGAGCTCGCGGTCAAGGCCATGGATCCTGACAGGGCCCGCGGCGGAGGCCGTGGTCGCTGTGACGTTGGCCAGGCCGAAGATCCGCTCGCCGAACGGACGGTGACTGTCGATGGTCTGGATCCGGCTGATCGGCGCGATCTGCCAGTGCACGGAGAACCAGCCAGACCTGGTGTAGAGAGCCTGGTCAGTGACCTCCCAGCGGTGCACGCGGTACCGCCAGCGCGGCATGATCACCGCGTGCGCCGCCTCGGCGGCGAAAGTGATCCCGATGATCCAGGCCCACACCACGGAGAACCCGCTGCCGACAGCGATCCCGACCTCGGCGAGCAGCACAACCGCCGCCGCCAGCACCGCTCTCGCTGTCCAGTAGCTGATCGCGCGGCGGCTCACTCTGTTAGCCGGCACTCGCAGCCCAGGCAGCATCGGCTGGGCGGTGCGCTCGGTCGTCATGCCTATAGGGTGCCATTAGCCGGCGAGTGCGGAAAATGATCCGCTCATTAGTTAGTGACATTTGCGACGCAATTTTCGGCCGGCCAGCGTCAGCTTCGGGTGCGGCTCCTCTGAAGTGACCGTCGTGCCGGTGCGCGGACGGCGACCCGCACGAGAGCCCGGCGCTGACGTTCACCGAGGGCGTGCCCGCCGCGCCGGCCGCCGGGGAGGGCGGGCGTGAGCTCCGGGGCCGGCGCGTTCGGCGCGTCGCGGGAGTGCTTCGAGGGCACCGCGTCGCGGCTGGACGGCGAGCAGGCGGGCCGGCTGGAGCACGGCGAGGTGGAGGAGTGGCTGGGCGCGCGGATCTCCAGGACTCATCAGCATGAGTGCGCGCTCATGGAAGGTGACAAGCGCAGAGGGCACGAAACAGCTGGTTCCGCACCCTGTTCAGTACGGCCCAGTTCCGCGGCGAGTGCATCGGCCCCGACTACGACACCAACATCCCCCACAAAAAGCAACATGGCAAGTGCCCGCATAAGTACGTGGATCACGGCTACGTGCGCTACGTCCACATGTGCTTCTGGATGGTTCACTCCACCGGCTGGTTCGCCGGAGCAACCATCGAGCATCCCAGCCAGGCCCCGAGCACGCCATCTGACAACTGCGGGGAGCAGGAGAAGGGCACCCACTTCGACACCAGTCACGGCACTGCTATCGAGTGGTCAAAAGGCTGGGATCTAGGCGCCGCGCTCGGCCTCAAGGGCGCCAACCTGAAGTACAGCTTCGACACCAGCACGCAGACCGGCTACGACAAGAACGCCCTCTTGCATTTCCAATTCCAGCATACGGGATACATCTGTGGCACCAACAACGTGCCATCAAAGGCCGCGCAGTTGGTGATGCGAGGTAACAAGACCTAGCGCCCTAATCGCACCCAGAGTCGTTACCTTAAGCGTGCAGCTAGACCAGGGAGGAATCATGCACAGCAGCTAGCAGGTATGCGTATTCTTGGCGATGATGTTAGCGTAGTAATTCTTGGCCTCATAGCTACCTGCTGAATCATGATAGTAGACCAGCATACCTTGCGACGTGGCGCGGTTCGGCGTCACGGCCTCAATACCGAGCACCATATTAAACGACTTACCGGGTGACACCCGGAAACCATGAACAGGTCTGCGGTTCTTCCACGTCGATGGCAAGCCAGAACCGGTCGGGGGCCAGGGCACTGTCCCGACGATTAGCCTCCCGGGTACGGCGTAGGAGCCAATCAGGCGTTCGTTCTGCGGGCGCAGCAGGACGACGCGGTCTAGAACGACTGCGCGATGCCCATAGTTGGTGAACTGCTGATCACCAAAGGTCTGCGCTTGACCACCAGGCACGCAGATCGAACCGCGGGGAACCGGACCGTGAATACCATTGCCGCTGCTAAGAGGCCCATCACTAACCGAGTCGGCCTGCCCGCCACAGCCGCCCAGACCCGAGACAAGTACTACCGCCAAAGCGATCGCTGTTAACTGCAGCGCAATCACGCCTGTCGTTCGTGCCCGCATCCCCCACCTTCTCTTTGCCGATTAGTTTGTGGAGCCACTGCCCCACTTGGACCTAGCGGCAAGCCGAAGCACATAAATTAGCTCGCCTGCGCAGACTCGCTCTCAGACCCGGATCATTCCCAGATGCATCATAAGACAAAACTGCCATGTGGCAATGGCCAGTCGTGCCTAGCGATCCTTGGTCGCTAGTGCCGACGACGCTGCTGGCGACGGCCACTACCAGCAGCACTGGCACGTACATGCTGCAAGTGCCAGCCACGACGCTGCGGGCAGCGGCGGTCGAGTCCGGCTACGCGAACCTGGAAGTTTTCAGCGCGCTCGGCGGCATCTGGTTCTTGTCGTATCCGACCAGCACTCTGCCCGCCAAGCCGTCGCCACCAACTACCGTCAACCTCAGCGAGAAGTCAAAACTACCCTGCGGCCCCGACCCGAGTCATCGCCCATACGCCTTCACCGGCTTCTATTAGCAGCTACGCTTGCGGCACGAACAAGGATGCGCCGAACGCCGGCATTGTGGTGATGCGAAAAATAAGCCATAATAGCCGCACTGAAAGGCACTGGAAACGGTCACCGCCTGATTCATCCAGTCTGCACGGTCTGGCCAGGATCAGACGGTGAGGGCTGAGGGTAGGTTTCGGCTCACCCAACCAGGGACGCACCTGAGTGCCAAGATCACGATCTACAGTTGAGTCAGCAAGCTGGAAGCACCGCCAGCCCGTCCACGGCTTCCGGCTAGGCCCCGGCAAAGCATTCAACATGGTGCTCGGCATCAGTGCCACCACTCCAGTCCGTGCCACCTCGAGGGGCATGCTGCTCTACTACCACGACGCCTCAAGCACTTACGTTGCCAAGAACTACTTCGCCAACATCATCGCGGCAGTCAGTTCCCACGGGTGCTGAGGCTATGCGGCGGCATGGCGCTCTTTCGGCCGGCCGGCGTTGGTACGCCTTCGGTGCTCAGGACCTGGCTGATCTGTCTCACGTGCGCCCTTTCCAGCGGTTGGCCCATAGCCACCGGCGTCATCGAAGACGCCGGCCCTCGCCGCGTAAACCCTCACTCGAACGGAGCCGCACCCATTAGCTTCCCTGCCGCCAAGACGCCAGGTACTCCTGCTGCGCGGCGGTCAGCGTGTCGATCGCGACGCCCTGGGCCGCCAGGGCGAACCTGGCGACGCTGACGTCGATCGTTGCCGGCATGGGGTGAACTCCGGTGGCCAGGCCGGCCTCACCGCCAGCGAGCCACGCGAGCGCCAGGGCCTCTGCCGCGAACGACAGGTCCATCACCGCAGCGGGGCTGCCCTCGGCGGCGATGAGGTTGACGACCCTGCCCTCGGCCAGCAGGACCAGCCTGGCGCCAGTCCGCAGCACGTATTCGTCGGCGTGCGGCCGCACGCCGCGATTGACCTTGACCGCCGCCGCGGCGAGCCCGCGCACGTCGATCTCGACGTCGAAGTGGCCGGCGTTAGCCAGTACCACGCCGTCCCGCATGAACGGAAAATGCTCCGCGTCAATAACGTCCCTTGATCCTGTCGCGGTGATGAACACCTCGCCTAGAGGCGCCGCCTCAGCCATCGGAAGGACGCGGAAGCCGCGCATCAGCGCGTCGAGCGCGCGGACCGGGTCCACCTCGGCGACGATCACCTGGGCGCCGAGGCCGGCCGCGCGGTCGGCGATGCTCGCACCGCAAGAACCGAAGCCGGCGACCACGACGGTCTTGCCTGCCAGCAGGAGATTGGTTGCCCTGAGCAAGCCGTCTATGACTGACTGGCTCGTGCCGAGCCCGTTGTCGGCCATCCGCCTGATCACCGAGCCGTCCGCAGCGATCATCGGGAACGCCAGAGTGCCCGACGCGGCCATGCGGCGCAGCCGCGCCACCCCCGTCGAGGTCGACTCGCACCCGCCGGTGACGCCAGGCAGGAGTTCCTGGCGCTGCGTATGCAACGTGTGCACCAGGTCACAGCCATCGTCCACGACCAGATCAGGTCCGGCGTCCAGTGCTTGATGTATATGGCCGTAGTAGGTATCGCGATCGACACCGGCCTTCGCGTGCACGAACACGCCAGGCTGGCCCTCCAGCATCGCCACGACATCATCCTGCGTGGACAGCGGGTTTGAGGCGGCGAGGTGCACCTCGCCGCCTCCCGCGGTGATCACGTCGACCAGGACCGCCGTTTCGGCGGTGACGTGCAGGCACGCCGCGACCGCACGGCCGGCGAACGGCCGGCTGCTCGCGAACTCCTCGCGCAGCAGCCCGAGCACGGGCATCGCGCGCCGCGCCCAGGCGACCTTGCCATCGCTCATGCGGGCACTCGCCCCTCGTGTCAGTAGCGGTAGTGATCGGGCTTGTAAGGGCCTTCGACAGGAACGCCGATGTAGTCGGCCTGCTCCTTGGTGAGTTCTGTGAGATGAACGCCGAGAGCGGCCAGGTGAAGCCTGGCTACCCGCTCATCGAGCACCTTCGGCAGCACGTGGACGCCGAGCGGATAGTCCTCGGTCTTCGTGAACAGCTCGATCTGGGCCAGGACCTGGTTGGTGAAGCTCGACGACATCACGAAACTCGGGTGGCCGGTAGCGTTGCCCAGGTTAAGCAGGCGCCCCTCGGAGAGCACGATGACGGAGTGCCCGCCCTCGTCAAGCTCTGCCGCCATCCGGCCGTGCGGACCGCCAGGAATGACCCATTCATCAACCTGGGGCTTGATGTTGACCCGGCGGACACCAGGCAATCTGGCCAGACCCGCCATGTCGATTTCATTGTCGAAATGTCCAATGTTTCCGACGATGGCCTGGTGCTTCATTCTGCTCATGTGCTCAGCGGTGATGATGTGCAGGTTTCCTGTCGCGGTGATGAAGATGTCCGCCGTTTCGACGACGTCATCGAGGGTGGCGACCTGGAAGCCGTCCATGGCCGCTTGCAGCGCGCAGATCGGGTCGATCTCGGCGATGATGACGCGGGCGCCCTGACCGCGCAGTGACTCGGCGCAGCCCTTGCCGACGTCGCCGTACCCGCAGACCACGGCGACCTTGCCGCCGATGAGCGTATCGGTAGCGCGGTTGATGCCGTCGATAAGCGAGTGGCGGCAGCCGTACTTGTTGTCGAACTTGGACTTGGTGACCGAGTCGTTCACGTTAATGGCGGGAAAGCGCAGGATGCCGGCCTTGAACATCTCATAGAGCCGGTGCACGCCGGTGGTTGTTTCCTCGGTGACGCCGCGGATTTCCTTCGCGGCCCTGGTCCATTTCTCCGGATCGGCGGCCAGGCTGGCACGCAGGACGCCGAGTATGACCGTCCACTCCTCAGGGTCATCGTCAGCGTCGTCGGGCACCAGGCCGGCCGTTTCGTACTCGGCGCCTCTGTGCACCAGGAGCGTGGCGTCGCCGCCGTCGTCAAGCAGCATGTTAGGGCCTGGATGACCTTGCCAGGTCAGCGCCTGCTCGGTGCACCACCAGTACTCGGGAAGCGTCTCGCCCTTCCACGCGAACACGGGGATGCCGCGCGGATTGTCAGGGGTACCGCCAGGACCAACCGCGACCGCGGCGGCCGCGTGGTCCTGGGTGGAGAAGATGTTGCAACTCGCCCACCTCACCTCGGCACCGAGTTCGACGAGG
>Ga0335072_10016710_pt1 | contig 10400 bp, 13 predicted proteins | sample Lox_Sample_21_FD_206725 | JGI IMG/M metagenome (GOLD analysis project Ga0335072, IMG submission 206725) | Soil microbial communities from Loxahatchee National Wildlife Refuge, Florida, United States - Lox_Sample_2.1 | ecosystem: Environmental > Terrestrial > Soil > Wetlands | place: USA... | reverse complement strand
GCGCTCGACGACGACGGCACCGGACGCGGGTTCATCACCTTCTGCCTGAACTGGAAGCACACAAAGGACTTCGGTGGGCTGGCGCCGACCGGTCGCGAAGGCACATCGGTCGAGACCGCGCTGCTCACGATCGTCGAGCACAAGATCACCCGCTTCGATGTCGCTGACAACACCCTCGATCTCGCGCTCTACGAGTGGCAGCGCGGTTGGCCGGTCCCTCAGAGCGTCCATCCCGAGCCGATGATCGTTGGAATCGATCGTCGTGAGACGGTTGAGAGCGTCGACTCGGTCGCCTAGGCCTGAAAGGAACTCTCGATGAGAGTAGGGATCTCGGCGCTGGACGCATGGGCGCCGCCGTCGCCCGCCTGCTCGTTGCCGTCGGTGACGAGGTTGCCGTGGCGAACTCTCGCGCGCCGGACACGCTCGTGGACCTGGTTGGCGCGTTGGGGCCAAGGGCCCAGACGGCAACAATCCAGGGCGCAGCTAGGTTCGGGGGAGATCGTGTTCGTGGCGATCCCACTGCACGCCTGCGGGCAGCTCCACGCCGATCAGTTCTCGGGGAGGACCGTGGTGAAGGCGTTCAACACGATGGACTCCGGCACACTCGCGCGCGAAGCCCGGCCCTGCCAGCCACGAGACGAGCGCCTCGCGTTGTTCGTCGCGGGCAACGACGAGGGGGCGAAACGGATCGTGAGCGAGCTGATCGAACGGATCGGTTTCGCCGCCGTGGACACCGGCTCGCTCACCCATGACGGCAGCCGCCAACAGCCCGGCAGCCCGATCTACAACCATCCGATGACAGCCAACGAAGCCGAGCAGGTACTTGCGATGCTCGCAAACCCGACTCGATGAGAACGATCGAGCTAACCCGCTTTCGCGTCGCAGCGGACAAGGTCGACCAGCTCCTTGCCGCGAGACCCCAAATGATCGAGGACTTCCGCGCCGACCGTGAAGGCTTCGTCGATGCGCGACTTGTCCGGCTCTCCGACGACCAGTGGCTAGACATCGTCACGTGGGAGTCCGAGCGCGACTTTGCGGCCTCCCGTGCCAAGGCGGCCAACCTCTCCGGAATCAAAACGTTCTTCGACAGCATCGACGAGATCATCAGCGCAGAGCACGGCGCGTGCTTCTCGTAGGCGCGGACGCGCCGAGGGCGGTATCTCGCGTGCCGTCGCGGCCGGGCGCTCGAGTCGGGACGCATCAGCGTGTCCTTCGTGCTCGGGGTTGCCGGTTGTCGAATTGAATCGCGTTGCGGCGGTCGGGTTCGCCGCCGGGCCGTAGGCTGGGTTGGAGTTGCTTGAGCTGCTCCTGGCCGACCCGGGACTTGAGCGCTACCAGCCGTTGCAGGCCGCACATGCCGATCTGCTGCGCCGGGCCGGCGACCGTTCGGCGGCTGCGTGCGCGTATGAGCGAGCGATCGCGCTCAGTACCAACGCAGTCGAGCGCGCTGAGTTGCAACGGCGCCTGGCGGCGCTCGGCGCTGAGTGAGGGTGGCGGGGCGCCTAGGGGAGCGTTCCGGGTTTCGTCGTGGCTGTCCAACTCGGGCGTGGTGCTGCGACGTCCTCTGTGAGGTCGTCTTGACGGGCGGCGAAATCAGATCGACCGAGGGTCCAATGACGTCGCACCCATCTCATATCGATCAGTTCCTACGAGCCCACCTTCAGCGGAGTGGAGAGACAAGGCAGGGCCACGAGCCCGCCGGGTGTCAACCTCACCGGCGGGCGGACACGACAACGGCCAGGACATGGATCTGCCGCTAGACGAGTTCCCGCGGCCTCCGCAAGCCGAACGGCCCTATGGTCATGAGACCGTTTCGAGCGTCGCTGACCACCTGACGCTGATCGCTCAGCCGACACGTCTACAGCTGCTGGACCGGCTGGAGCTTGGCGGAGAGCTGCACGAGCAGGCGCTGGTTGACGCCTTGAGCACGACCCAGCAGAACGTGTCGCGTCATCTGCGGCTGCTGCTGGTCGCTGGCCTCGTGGCGCGTCGCCAGGAGGGGCGCCTCTCGTGGTATCGGCTGGCCGAACCGAACGCATTGTATCCGGTGCATTGCGTTGCCGACCGAATAACCGGCGTGTACGTCGGCGGGAGAGACTCAGAGTCGCGCGTCCTGCGTCATAGTGGCCTTGCCGATGATCGGTTTATGGCTACCCCGCGGCAAGAGAGACGCGCGACACCAGCATCGGGCGGGCCAAGCGCCGCGGCCGAGGGCGAGGAGAAACGGGCTTCGCCGGTCCCGTTGGCGAGTCCAGCTCGGGGGATAGTCGCGGTGCAGCTGCGAGTGCTCGGTCATCCGGTGAGGGTCCAGGCGGTCGAGCAGCTGGCCGGTGGAGGCCGCACCGTTGAGGAGTTGTCCAGAGCGCTCGGGGTCACGTCAAACACGGCGTCGAAGCATCTCCGCGAGCTCTACCGCGTCGGGCTGCTGTGGCGCCGCCAGGAGGGCAATCAGGCACGCTACGGGCTCCACGACGCGGCGGCAGTCAGGGCGATCATCGTGCTCGCGCGAAGCGCAGAAGCGCGCAGACGAGCTCGACAACCGCCAAGCGACGGCGGACCACCGTCGGCGGCCAGGCTCTACCGGCGGTGACATAGCCGAGCACAAGGGCGAGCCGCTTAGCCCGATGATGACGCGGTCGTGGCGGCGCGGGACCGGGCAGCATGCCTGTTCTTGCTCTCGTCCACCTCATCAGAACTGTGACCCGGTTGCACCGTTCGGCTTCCAGACTCGTGAGCGACGCGCCTCCGATCCGTCGTCGTCCCGTGACAGGAGCGCCTGCCGCCCAAGCCGCACGAAGCACCCCGGCGGAGCCGCGCCGCGGGGGCGCCTGTTCCGATCCCTCAGAGCTTTCGCCCTGGGAGCGCAGATCTGAGAAAGTCGTTGAAGGAGTCGGCGAGCAACTTCTGGCGCATCGCCCAGAATGCGTTCGCCGTCTTTATCCTCCACAGCGCTCGATCGACAGGGACACATCGGCTCTTGAGAATTGCCGGATCAATTTCACTCAGGTAGACCTCCGGGCCTGAGTGCGAGATCGCCTTGTTTACGTCACTAGTAACAAACGCAATGTTCGCGATATTGTCGGCCCAGGATCGCTCTGACTCACGGAACTGCCGTCGCGGAAGAATGTGGTGACGATCGATATCTTGCTGCAACAGCACCTTCTGTCCTGTGAAGAAGTCGCGGATTCCCCGATTCCTGCACGCGACGTATGCGGCAAGCAGACCGCTGCGATCGTTGAGGCTCCCCTGGAAGTCGGTTGGCTTTGCAAGTAGGGAGGTGCGGTGGTGCCGAAGATTTCTGAGTAACGCGCCGATCGGATCGTCGGACCGGCAGGCTCTCAGATCCTGGTCGAGCGCCGTCTCACTCGAGCGGCTATATCGATGCAATAGTGCCGCAAGCCCTAGCCATCCAAGCATGGCTTCCGGTCTCCGCTCCCGAGGCTGCGTCGTAGCCAACATGGCGATTATAGGAACGAGCAGGGCACCAGACCAAACGATGTCCATGTTAACCAGCCCCAGCTCGGCCCTTATCAACCCGTGCGCGTCGTTCGTCGCCTTCTCGGTGCGTCTCCACGCCTTGAGCACCTCGGCGCGCGGGAGTTCGTGCAGTGGCGTTCGCATCCGTCCATCTGGCCTTGCGAGGAACGCACAAACCCGAAACAGGTGCATCACGGTCAGGCGATGTAGTCCCCGTGCGGCAAGCGTCTCAGTGAATGGCAGCACCTCGTCAGCGATAAGGCCTGAGTGACGGGCCGCGACATGAGCGCTCTCGATGTCCTGCTGCTTTAATTTAAACGCACTCCGAGAGAGTTGATCCGCGTAAAGGCGTCAACGGCGTCCTCGAAACTGTGATCGAGCATATAGATGACTGGAACCTCATAGTCGCGAATCGCCCTAACCTTCTCAAAGATGGCTTCCAGCCGCGCGCCTTTCTTGCCAGATGGCAGTTCCCGTCTCAGTTCTCGGTAGACCGCGTCATCGAAGAGATCTGCGACACGAACCCAGTTCGCGTCGTGGCGCGTCCCGACGTTCGCGAGACTGAACTCGTCAGACTCGGGGTTGAACAGCACGTCCAAACCTTCATCACCACTCATCACCCGAGACAGGGTCATCACTCGCTGCTGGCCGTCGATTAGCCAGCTCATGCTCCGACCGGAAGCTGGCTTCGGACTCGACCGTCTTGCCTTAGCGTAATCCGAGCTTTGCCACAGGAGAAGGGTCGAGATCGGGAAGCTCCGATAAAGGGAGTCGATGAGCCGTGGAGCCCGATTCTTCCGCCAAACATAGTCGCGCTGGAACTCCGGTATCACGATGCGCCCAGCCCGGTAATCGGCGACCAGCTTGCCGACTTTGACGTGCTCGTTCTTGAGGCTCGGTGCAGGCATTGGCGCTGGTTGAAAGATGTGCCAGTCGGACGCTATCCCTATTTACCTATGACAGTCGTATGCTCACCGCGGGGTAGCGGCCTTCCGCCAAGGACCAATCCCGTCTGACCGCGCCGGACTCGCTGGTCTGGTGGTCAATATCGCGCCGGCGCGCACGCAATCCCGCCAGTAGGCTCGCCGAGTCCTGAGTTTGATGCTGCTCGTCATGTTGCTTGCGGGCGCATCTGGCAAGGCGTCCACGTCGCGTGCGATTGCCGCGCGACTCCCAAGGGGCGTCTCGTACCGCACCTCGAGCGGTCGTCTAAGTGGGAACCATGTTGGCAGCTTCGTTCGTCCGCGCCTTGACGAACGCCAGTCGCCGCTGCAACTCGACCAGCGCGGCGGTGGAATCGTCAACGTACTGGGATGCATGCATTAGGGGGTTACGAAGTTCGTCGTACAGGTCCCTGAATCCATCGCATACTTCAGCCGCATCGCCGGCGAAGACGCCAGAGCGGGCAAGTATCTCGCCTTTCTGCCGTAGGGTCGTCACCTCGAGTAATGCGGGATCGAGCTGTTTCTCGTGAAGGACCGATAGCTCCCCCAGGATCTGGGCCGAAGCGTCAGACCCAAGGGCGTCGATCGCGTCCTCTTCAGCTGGATAGCGCAATCGGATCGCGACCAGCATGACCGTCTCTAGCTGTGCAAGCATCGCGAACGCGAGGACGCGCATCGGCAGTTTGCTGAGGTCGGAGGGCGTCACGATTCCATCGAGGATCCCGTTCCGGACAGCCAGACGGTAGTGCGGCGGGCGCAATAGCTCGTCAACGAGCCCAGCAAGGGGTGCCTTCCCTTCGATCAGCATGTCTCCTGCCAGCGGTCGCATGAGTTGCTTGGACGATCCTTGCTCCGGGGGCCTTGGCCGATGTGTGATCTCACCGAACAGATTCTCCAGCACCCCCACGATCTGACCGTCTTTCTGAACTGGGACGTTGTTGAAACGCAGCTCGGCCGCCCACGCCCGGACGCTGCTCACGGGCTCGGTGACGTGGGCGGCGATGACGTCGCTTGCGACGTGCTCGACTTTGAGACCAGCCTCGAGACTGGTCATCGTCTCGGCAAACGCCTGCGCGTCGGACCGGCGATGGGCTGCCACGGGATGCGATTTCTCGCGTTTCAAGGGCGAATCATCCTAAGGCGCCAATCCATCTGACGATCTCCGCCACTACCCCTGCCTGCGATCTGACTAACTTCGCGGTCGCGCGTTACCGCGCACTCGCCGAGCTCGTCGGGTCCTCAACCCGACGAGCCGAACCCGGTCGTGAACCCCGCGCGACGATCACCCTGCGCACAAGCGTGGCGAACACCGGGCGATGAAGCGTTCTCGGGCCGCGGGGCTAATATGTTTGCATACACAACGTCCTTGCGTGTACTATCAAGCATCGTGAGTTTGCAAACACATGCGCCAGTCGAACCGATCACGCTTGACGTTCGAAAGACCCGCGCATCGCTCTCGATCGACGGGCGACGCACCGCGTCGTTTGCGGTCCGGAGCGTGGATGTCCTGAATCGCCGGGAGGCTGAGAGGCTCGTCGAGGAGGTCAACGACGCCGACGATTCCGTACTGGTCACATTCGAGCGCTCCTCACCGGAGGCTAGGACGCTGTTGCGTGAGCACCGGGTGTCCTACGCGGCGACCGACGGCGAGGTGTTCATTTACGCGCCGCCGATCTACGTTGAGCGGCCACCGCGACGGCGAGCCGTCGCGGTCAGCGCGGTGCCGGCGGCCCCGTTCGCGATTCGAGCGAGCCGCGTCCCACGGTGGCTGCTTCTGCACGTCGGTGAGCACCCATCGTTTCGTCAACTCGCAAACACGCTCGAGCTCAGCGAAGCGATGGTGTCGCGCACGGTGCGCGCCCTGGCGAACGACGGGCTGGTAGTCATCGACACCGATCCGGCCGACGCTCGGCTTCGTCTCACGCGGCTGCGGGATCCCGGAGGGTTGCTGGACGCCTTCGAGCGCGCCGTCGCGCCGCGCAGGCCGCGACGCCTGATCTGGGACATCGGGGCCCGGGACGCGATCGCCGCCATGAAGGCTCTCCAGGCCGCAGCGGACCAACTCAAGCTGCCCTATGCCATCAGCGGGGTGGCCGGTGCGTCCCTGGTCCGCCGAGCGGTCGAGCCGGCTGATGTGGTCGCGTGGATCCGGCGGGACGATGCTGACCGATGGGCCGACGAGCTGATGGCGACGCCGTCGCGCCCCGGCGCTGGCCGCGTGACTGCGCAGGTGACGCCAGATCCATTCGTCCTGTCGCTGGCCAGCGACCGCAAGGGGATCCGGGTCGCCGACCCGGTGCAGCTCTATCTCGACTGCCGAGCCGCGGGCGAGCGCGCCCTGGAGGCGGCGGATGCGATTCGAGCCGAGATGCGATGGTGAAGGTCGTGGGCGCCAGCCCGCTGCTGTTAGAAGCAGCCGAGGTGCTGGCCGAAGTCCGCGAGGATGTAGTCGTCATCGGAGCTGTCGCGGTCCAGGTGCATCTGGCGGATCGCGAGGTTGCGCTGACGCCAACTCGAGATGTTGACGCTGGGATCGCCACCGACGCAGCCGAGCGAGTCGTCGCGCACCTCGAGGCTCGCGGACTGCGCCGAAGCGAGCTCGAGCACGAGCGGCCGTTCACGTGGGTCGGGGACGAGCTCAAGGTCCAGCTGCTGCGCCCGTTCCACCCGTTCCCCAAGGGCGCTGCGCGCGGCTTACCGGTCAACAACATCATTAGCGAACTCGTGCAGCACCGAGTCATGATCGCGTTCGATACTGAGCCTAATCAGGGTCGCTTCTGGATCGCGAGCGCGGCAGCGCTGGTCGGCCTCAAGGAAGCGGCTTTCGGCAGGACGCGCTTCACCGGCGAGCCGGTCGACCGGGACTTCAGCGATGCCGCGTTGCTGCTCGACCGTGTCGCCGATGAGATCGCCGCCGAGCTGAGCACGCCGTCCCCGATGCGCGGCCGCGTTCTGCGAGCAGCCCAGCGTCTCCTCACGGACGAGGCGGCAACAGCAGCGGCCGCGCGCGAGCTTGTCGCCAGCGGCCAGGAGGCGGATCACCGCAGCGCTGAGGCGGTAGTGAAGAGGTCAGCGGCCAGGTTCCAGAGGCTGCTTGAACGCGGCCAGGCCGAGCCGCCCTCGTAGCCGACCGGACCGAGACGGAAACGGGTACCGAACGGGTACCAAAACAGGCAAATTCGACCTCACGGAACCGGAGCTATCTTCACGAAATACCTGCAAAACAGAAGGTACTCGATCCGCCCGAGGCGACTCACAACCCGAAGGTCGCGGGTTCGAATCCCGCCCCCGCTACTTCAAAAGCGCTGGAAATCGAGGCCGACGTCCGGGAGCGCGACGAGGAGAAATCCTTGAGCTACTGCTGGCCGAGCGCGGAAACCTGTTCATTCCGGCGCCGGTGACAGCCGAGATCGACTACCTGCTCGGCCAGCGCTTCGGCTCGCCGGCTCTGCGGGCTTTCCTCGAGGACCTCCGCGCGCGTCGTTACGAAACGCCCGGCTTGGCTGGTCCCGACTACGAAGCCGCCATGGATCTGGATCGCCGGTACGCGGATTTGAATCTGGGCCTGGCTGATCTGTCGGTGGTGGTCGTCGCCGGCAAGCTCGGGACTCGGCGGCTCCTAACCTTCGACGAGCATCACTTCCGTGCCGTCCGCCTATTGCAGGGCGGCACCTTCACTCTCCTCCCAGCGGACGCGTAGCCCTCGCCCGGGGTCGGTGCGGAGGTGGCGCTCGATCACACAGCGGTCTGGGACCCCTAGGTCGTGAAGCGTTGCCGTTCCGCGACACATTTGGTTCAGCGTTGGCACATAGACGTCTTGTTATGTCACACGCATCTCGGAATGCTGGCGAACATGACATTACGTGGCTTGATAGAGGGCGAAATGCGTCAGTACGACACGCCCGACTGGCGCCCGCTGGAGGATGTCCTGTGCTCCGGTGACCTTTCCGCCCACTTCATGTGGATGACGGACATCGAACTCGAAGACGGCACGATCATCAACGCGTACAAGCATCGTTGGACGCGACAGTATCTGCACCTCGCCGAGGACCGGATGGCTTTGCGGTCCATATCGCGAAAGACACTGCCGGCGACGGACTGAGTGCCGAATGGCTCCAAGCCGAGGACGGCCGACGGAGTGGAGGATTCTCCACAGCCCGGAGGCCGCACGCTGGCTCCGTAGTCTCAGCGAGAAGGATACAACCCGGATCGGTGCCGCGATCCGACAGCTTGAGCGCGGTGGGCCGAGCCTGAGCAACGGCGTGGTGAAGCTGATCAGGGGCTCGCGTCACCACAACATGAAGGAACTGCGTTCCGTCGGCGGCCATCTGCGGGTGCTGTTCGCATTCGACCCGCGTCAGCGGGCGATCCTGCTCGTCGGCGGCGACAAGACGGGTGACTGGAAGGGCTGGTACGAGCGGAATATTCGGCGGGCCGACAAGATGTACGACAAGCATCTACGTCGCTTGGAACGGAGGGAGCATGGGCAGCAGCGACGCGAAGAGCTGGCGAACGGTCCGCGGGGGCCGGCCGCTGAGCGAGAAGCGGATGAATACCTATCAGCGCCTAACCGACGCCGAAGGGCGTCTGGATGCCATGCGCCGGCGACGTGGGCTTCGCGACACCGCGATGGCCGACGCGCTCGACGCGATCGAGGGCGGTGGCGATCAGATCGAGCCCGAGGACGACCTTTACCTGCGGACGATCGCGCGGTACGTGACCGAGCTGGGCGGGCGCATCGAGGTGGTCGCGGTTTTCCCCGAAGAGACCGTGACGCTCCTCAGCGAGCCAGCACCCGCGACCGGGATGTGACGAGCTGGTCGGCGCGAGACTGAGCGTAGAGCCGGGAGCGAGGTCGAGCATGCGCTCGCCCGAGCCTGCGGTGCGTCTGCTGCCGTACGATCATACGTACACGCCGGCCAGCGCTTCAAATCGATTTGAGTTTCGGATCCGACCGGAGTCGGAGCAGTGGATCGAACACGCCGCGAAGCTTGTGGATGAGTCCGCGAGCGACTTCGTGTGCGCCGCCGCCGAACGCCGTGCCGACGAGGTGCTACGCCAGCACGACACTTCCACCGGGTCGGCCGGTTTTCCAGCGACCGAGCCGACCTCGACGATTGGCTTCGAAGGCACGCCCTCGGCGCTCCCGCTCGACGCACGGCACGGACGTTTGTATGTCGCCGCGGTGCCTGATCACCCGCAGGTCGCGGGTTCGAATCCCGCCTCAAGACACCGCCCCCGGCTATCGATAGCCGACTGACGCCCTCGGCCTCTCTTTCCTGAGGCCTGCTGCGCCTTGGAGAGATCGGCTGCTTATTGTGTTGCTACCGCCCGGACGTGGTACGAGGTGCCCGGAGTAAGGCCCGTCACTGTCGCCGTTACCGTCTGGGCCGTCGTACCGGATCCGATGTTCTGGTTCGGAGTGGTCGACCCGTAGCTTGTCGTCGGCCCATATTCGAAGGCGACGTTGGTCGAGATGCCGTTTGGGTTTACAGTTGCCGTAAAGGTAGCGCCCGTAGAGGTGACGTTGGACGTGGTGACGGCGGAGACGGACGGGGTAACCGAGGACACTGGCCCGACGGTCGCGCTGGTGGCCGACGCGGAGCCGCCGGCGTTGGTGGCGGTGACGACAACGTCGATTTGTTCGCCGACGTCGGTGGACTGGAGGGTGTAGGTGGAGCCGGTGGCGCCGCTTATGCTGGTGCATGCCGACCCTGAGCAGTCCTGCCACTGGTACGCATAGGACGTGGGGTTGTTGGTCCAGCTGCCGGCCGTGGCGGTTAGCGCCTGATCCTGCTGTGCAGTGCCCGTGATCGCCGGCAGCGCCGTGTTGGATGGCGCTGGAGGCGTGACCGTGGCCGTCTTCCCCGAGGTCGCTGAGCCTGACCCGCCCGCGTTCGTGGCCGTGACCGCCACGTCGATCGTATCCCCAACGTCGGAGGCCTGCAGGGTGTAGGTGGAGCTGGTCGCCCCCGAGAC
>Ga0335072_10016707_pt1 | contig 10401 bp, 9 predicted proteins | sample Lox_Sample_21_FD_206725 | JGI IMG/M metagenome (GOLD analysis project Ga0335072, IMG submission 206725) | Soil microbial communities from Loxahatchee National Wildlife Refuge, Florida, United States - Lox_Sample_2.1 | ecosystem: Environmental > Terrestrial > Soil > Wetlands | place: USA: Florida... | reverse complement strand
CTAAATCTCAATGGGATCGTCCCCTAAGACTCGTTTGCATATTCGATCTCATCATTTGTCCCTTCTGCCTGTGATATCTTAGATCCCCCTTCGTCGGCCTCCCCTCAGCTAAAATATTCTACCCTCAACAAGCAGTTTGGAGTTAGAGACGCCGATCTATTCCTGCAGCATCGATGCTCTTGAGCATCTGCAACGCCGATTCACCCTCCGACATATATTACTTAACTCTGTCTTGGCAATCTAACAAATCTAAATATTGCCGTACGGAGGTAAGGCTTGTTTCTGCTCAGCTACGCCGCAGGTATGTTGCATATTGCAGTGGAAGAGAATGGCCGGTGGTTTCAAAATAATATGGCCTGGAAGAATGGTTGTTCCGTGCCAGGTACTCTATATACTTCGTCATGTAACTAGCAGTCAGGCAATACCGTAACTTTTAATAGTCTATAATCTATTTATGCAATGACTCCGTTCGCCTGAGTCTCCTTCTTTTCTTCCACTGCATCACTAGGAATTTTCTCAGAGCTTGTTCCTTGTACTTCTTGAATAGCCTTTCCTATCGCTTCCAAGAACCGTGTAACCTCTTCTTCTGTCCCAACGGTAATCCTCAAACAGCCATGACATCCATGTTCCTTCCCCCTAAATCTTACTACAACGCCCTTATCCTCCGCTAATCTTTCATACACAGCTAATGCTGTGTCGTTATCAGGCTGTCCATTTCTATTCAGGATCTCTACTAGTAAGAAATTTGAGGCCGTGCCGCCCCGAAACCTTCCTATACCTTTAACTTTTAGTAAGTCGCACAGCAGCCTCTCACGCTGCATCAATATCTTGTCCCTATTTTTCCTCATGACCGCTAGACCCTCCTTCCCTAACCCCTGGCATGCAATCGCACTTGCCGGACTGCTTACATTATAAGGCGCCTTCAGGTTGTTCAAAAGTCTCGCCACAGGCGGAGCTGCAAAGGCTGCACCAAGCCGTATACCCGCAAGGCCAAACGCTTTACTCAGAGTCTGCATTACGACCAAATTCGGCCACTCCGTCACCCATTCCGCGAGACTCGAGCCGTCTGGTGCAAAATCAATATATGCCTCATCCAACACAACAATACCGTTCCACGTTGGATGCTCGAGGATTTCTTGCAATTGCGACTTGGGTATTAAGGCACCAGTTGGGTTACCAGGCGAACAGACGTAGATGAGTTTGATGAGAGGATCACAGGATAGAGTGGAGAGGATACTTGGAATGTTGAGAGTAAATTCCGGAGTAGGAGTAAGTGGAACTTTTAGCAAAGATATGTCGTTCACTTGAGCGGAGACGGTGTACATTCCGTAGGTCGGAGGACACACTAGAATCTTATCTTTGCCAGGAACGCAAAAGCAGCGGAGGAGGCCGTCTATCGCTTCGTCAGAGCCAACACCTACAAAAAGATTCTCAGGTGTCAGGGTCTTTTCTGTGTGAGTGTGTGTATTGCGGAGATTGCAGAGAAGTTTCTTGAGGTCGTATTGATGTGGATCGGGGTAGCGATTAAGACCGAGGAAATCAATTGAGGATTCGGGGTGACTTTCGGATGCAGATAATATGCCATTTTGTAATTTTTTATGAGAGCTAAACGCTAAGGAAGGACCGTAGGCATTCTCGTTGGCATCGAGGAGGATATTGGTACCGTCGTCTTTGTAGTCACTATGAAGTATGAGTCAATACCCTTAAGAGACGCCAGGCCTACTTACTCTCTAGCGCAACGATATGGCTGCAGTGCCAGAATATTTGGACGAGCGCATGTCTCAAGATCAAAAGGAGATTTGTTTGAAGACATGGTCAGTTCACAATTGAAGTTGAAGAGTCACCAAAGTTTATTCTAGAGCCGCAGTCGGATATATTAATTTTACGGTGCGCCGCAAGAACCAAGAACGCAGCTTGGCAAACAGTACTTTTTCATATGAAGTCGCTATTACTAACGGGGAAGCTTGATAATGGGCCTATCGAAGAAACATCAGCCCGGAAATATGAGCCGGTAGCAGCAGAAAGTCTCAGAAGCTCTTCTTTCTCCTTCCCAGCCTAATTAAGGATCAAAATATGACACGATGGAGGAAAACCTCTGCATTGCTGTAAACGGGTGGATAAAGATTATTTCTCAAGAGCTCTTCCCGGCTGCATATTGCCTGGAGTGTTGGCCTTCTAAAGTCTAACTCACAGAGCTGCGCCTTCTACAAGCTGCTACTCTCTGTGAAGCTCGAAATGATGTTAGATATTCGCGAGGTGGACGCGCTGCCTTTGCATGCGGCAAGGCCGGTAGTCGCTCGGCCTTGTTGCTGCCTTGCGCTAAGGCCAATGGCATTAATAAAGTTTGTGCCTTCGACAGGCATTCATACATAAACGTGTTCGTCCCAATGCTTCCTTGTCACTCGATCGGCCGTTTGGAAAAAGATTGGACTTCAATCAATGAGAACTAGTCGACGTTCACACACTGCCAGACTCCGTCTGACATACTCCAGCTTGAACAACACGAGACAACATGGCGGCGACAGACACCTCGATCCGCTCCAGCTGCCACTGCGGCGCCATCACAGTCACAGTTCCCCGACTCCCCGAGTACGTCAACGTATGCCAATGCACGATTTGTAGACGCTACGGCGCCGCTTGGGGCTACTACCATCCCGACGAAGTAAAGATCGAAACGAAGCCGAACGCAGTGACCAAGCAGTATGTCTGGGGCGATCGAGACCTGTCTTTCAACTTCTGCGATAACTGCGGTTGCGTGTAAGTCAAACAATTTCTGCTCCATTCGATCGAAGACTAATGTTGTGTACGGTAGATGCTATTGGTGGCCCATTCGACCTCCGCCTACTAACGAAGGAGAATACAAAATGGGGCTCAACACAAACAATGTCAATCCCGAGCTCCTGAGGTTCGTCGATCGAAAGTTTGAGTATTCGATTTTGATGAGCCCGCTGCGGTCGAAGGACACGGCGCATCCTGATGATCCAGCCAAGTATTGAACACCGCCTCGAACCAGTGCAATACGTAGATACCTTATAGATTGATCCACGAAACTTGTTGCCGCATATCTAAACGAATATCTGAACAATTACCTCATCGTTCTGTGCTCATGATAGTCGTTACTGTTGTCCCAATGTCTGCCTTGGAACCCTGAAAACCGTTGCAAACTCCAAAGCCTCATCAACAACATCACTTCTTCAACTTCCTTCTCCGACAACGCAACGTCATACCGAAACACACTCAGCAGCCCATAGCAACAGTGCAATCACTAAGTAAGTTAATCTGTTTGCTATTGTTCTTTAGCTATTTCTCTATAAGGGCTTGACTTGTACTTTGAAAAATTCTACAGTTTAGCTATGCTGTCGGTCGTTCTGTGATGGTGGCAACGTGACAACGATGGCGAGCACAGCAGCGCCCCCGACGACCAAAGGCGATGCTGCCTACGACATATAACAACGACATAATGAGATGGCACAATGAAGATGGCACATTGAAGAACGTATGATAATGGTGGGCACAACGATGGCAGGCATCGGCCATTGCAAGGCATTCGGCATACGCATTGCAGAGCAAGCATAATAGAGGAACGAAAAGCTGGTTATAACCTCTCGCGTTCAAAACCGACGAAGACTAAACATCAAATCCAAGTTACTATACAGCAACAGGTCGCGAAGCCAGCCCGAGCCTGCATCAGACCTATCGATTCTCTTTTCAATATTCAAATGGCAATCTTAGCCTCTACTACCACATCCGCGCTACTAGCGCTCTTAGTGGTTCTAGCGCAATCTCATCCTCCGTAAGCTGTGTTCTGTTGGCCTGCACCACCAAGGCACTTGCTGGCTTGGGGGCATTGCTTATCTGCGCCGTCTTGTTTGTTGGCCCTGGTGCTTCAAGTTCAGCGCTCTTACGCTTTCACCTGCGTCTCGCCGTCTCTGCAGTGTCTTCCTCTAGCTCGAGCGGACTACTTTTGCTCTTCCAACCGCGTTTTCCCTTGCCTTTAGCTGCTTGGGTAGACTCTTTTTCGACACGCTTCGCTTGTGCTTCCTCGAGGTCCTTATAGCTCATCACCTTCCCTTCCCCCTTCGCGTTCCTAACCTTGTCGATCGTTGAACCTTGGCTTCGTTGCTAATTGTGGTTAAGAATTCTATTTGATCGTCTTAGAGGATGCTCTTAGCAGAGGATTTTTGGAAAGCTTTAGTACATTTCTACAAGTGCCTTGCTAGGTTCTATTTGCTCGTTTTATTAAGCGCATTAGCATCCTATTAGATGATTAGGTTCTACAGCAACATAAAAGCTTCTGCTGACACTAGCGTTATAGGCGTTTGCGGTTCTACGTCTTGCTGATAAGACCCTACCTTCACCTCATCGGCTCTTAGAACGGCTAGTTCAGCTGGGGGGCCGGGCATACTTCTAAGCACCCTATCTGGATTAAATGGGAATAGACCGCTTGCAGCAAAGCCGGCCTTGATATTCTTTGGCGTGAACGCTATTTTCCCTGCAGGGCTATATAGAGAGGTAAAGTGCTCCTTGCCGATTGTATTTACACCTCCTTGCTCGAGTCGATCAACCTGGTCGCGATAAGCTGCTTTGAGTGGAGCAAATGCTGCTACATCACAAGGCTGGAGCTTGTAGGAGGTATAAGAAGGAAGACGACATAAAAGAATATTGTTCTCAAAATAGAACTCTAAGATTTTAAGGGTCTTATGCGTTCTAAAGCCGTTGCAGATTAAGACGCGTGGTTTCTTGTTAGCTTGTTCTTTGGTTTTGGGATTAAATATACGCTTAAGCCACTCTAAGCTGATCTTAGAGTCGGTATATTTAGAGTCGGAGCACGCATACTGCCATCTAGGGGTGGGGAACGTGGTCCAGTTGCTTTGATGGGTACTTGCTGGCCAGATAATTATAGTGTTTAGATACCTACTATTACTACTCTCGCATGTCATGCTTACTTACAAGGACTTTGACAGAGCCTGGCATGGAAAGCATCACGCCAGTCTCGTCCATGTTATACACATTTTCGGCTAGGACAGCTAGGTCTTGTAATACATCTCTTATCACCTCAAACTAGTGCGTGATCTTCCTATAAGTGTTTTTCTCGTGACAGTTCCAGTCTAACGCCTTGACTCTTCGTGCTATGAGTTCTAGATGCCCAAATACATCGATTTAAAAACCCTAGCTATTCTATTTTGGATGATCAACCGTTCAGGTGGGCAAACTGCGTTGATGACATACTCGAAATATGTATGTAAACCCTTCCATCATCTCTCCATTCGCATCATCCAACTTTCTCTACACGTCCATTATAATAACGCAAATTAACATTATCTGAAATTAGCCCCTTTCGTGATGGAGATGGCAAGGTCTAATTTACAAAACGACGGAAGAGTCACGCCACGACCGAAAACGCAGCAGCATACTCTTATGTGAATGTCTCGCACTAGAGTTAATGACTTTTGAGACTGAAAACAGGGATGCGATTTATGGATAGTCTGGGTATTTGCTATAAATGTGAGAGGCCTATGATTGGCTATATCAATGAGCCAGAGTCATACGAAAACTGGCTGAAGAGAAAGGCCGAAACTTCGCCCGCAGAATACAAGGATGAACCGGTGGGAGCGCGAGTGAAGGTACTGATGAGCGTGCGAAGAGTGCGGCCGATGGCGATTGGGAGATGAACCTGTATGAGGGTGAGACCAGAAGGAATGATGAGAGCGCAGGTATTTGAAAAGTATGGGGGTGTTTAAAATTTTGTGGCTCCGCAAGGTGTTTTGTGCGATTCATTTATGTGTGGCCTTCGTAAGGAAAAGAGTTAAGTTAGGAGTACACAGTCACAGTATTGGCTACTTAAGAGTCGAAAATGTGACGGATAAGTTTTGATAGAGCGGTATGGAGAAGATATCTGTTTGTTGTATTCCTCATCGGAAATGATAACTTTGATTCATGCTATAGTAATATACGTACTGAATGTTAGCTCATTTTCATGTGCCACCTCGCCCTAGGAAAATAAGCATGTCGAACTGAAACACGGAAGTATGCATGCAGAAAATGAACCAAAGAAAACGTATCTTGTAATTTCCAGGCTCTCAACGTATATTGCCGTCACCTCCCGTTTTACCTTACTTTAACTCTCTTTCCCCTACATCACATTCCACCACACAATGATTCACCTCCCATTCACGTTTCGCATCTCTACCTACAAATATCCTCTGAAAATCATGTAGAATTGCTTGCTAACATCGCGGATCTGGGTTCTCCTGCAGTAATAAGGTCAGCAGAAGGTCGAGGACTCTCACTCTGATGGAAAGCTAATGCATTGGCAGCATTTGGAGGTCTAGGAGAAAATTTTGGCACGTGAGGTGCTGTAGCCGGAGCTGGCTCTTGGTAAGGAATTGGACATAATATTTGCGGTGAAGGTGACCGGATACGAGACGGAGAGTTAGAGGCAAAGAGGAAGCCCAATGGAGAATCAGAAATCGCGTTATCGTTAATTATGTCCTAATCTTCGGCCTCTGGTTCTATCTGTGTCAACTACTCGTGATGCCGACGTGGGCTCTATCGTTCCTGGTCCAGAGATGCTTAAATGCGTCATTCCTGTATCTGAAGCGTACTCCTCTACCTTATCAGGTAGAGTAGACAGAGTTCCAGCTGGCTTCAATTTTTTGATAGCATGTCTGTTTGTATGTTGAAATAAGTGTTGATGTTGTGACGGTCTCCACAGCTTGATTTCCAAAGACCCTTGGCATTCTTTGCAGTGTTCACTTCTAATATGGGTTTGTGCACACTCCAGAGGAGAGATAGAACCTCTATATCTATTGCACGTGTAGCAATAGAGGTCGATGGACAGCTGAGCTGGTTGTGGGAAGTGGTTTCGACGATCTGTAAGACCTTTTTGTTTCATCATCTTGCTCTTGGTCCAAATATTACATCTATAAAGGGCAAAATATAATTAATTGGCTTTTTCTATCCTGGATTCTTGATAACTTCTTGATTCCGTCTAAGTGATCGATGTGTGTTGAGTCTTGTGATTTCAGGGTGGTTGGCAAAGTGAGGACGTACTTGGGATATCCTATATATAGACACCATGCCAAGCGTCCACAGACAGAACAATGAATAAATGAACTGTAACACTGTTTAATAAACAAGCTCGAACGGCATTTTACCATAGAAATGACTTCAGGGGTAATCATGAGAACCTTGTTCTTAATGATCGACTCCAACGCAAAGATAGACCAGAGATAAGTTATCACAAAAACTAGATAGACTTCAATGAAGGTGATATCAGACAAAAGATATGAGAAATATGCTATAAAACTCGTAAAATGAGATTGAAAATGAAAGGAGATGAAAGCGTGGCGCGGTCTGATCTCGGATAGCTGCTTGAACTCCTCCCGCTATAAGGCTGATTGCGACGTATAACAGAGCCTCAGACTTGTAAATAAATAGACTGAAAACAAAGATATTTGAGTTTTTTCATGATATATTGCTTTAAGTGACATGTATTTGCTATTTGGACGTCAATATTCATGTGATGATTCCAGTTTTCTAGTATATTCCATCTTGCGTATATCCACATCCTGATCCTCTTTCGCCCAAGCGCCCGAACATATCCTGTGGGCTTGCAAGATCACGCTTATGGCTTGATGCCCACTCTCCAGCCGACTTTCACCAGCGTCTCACAATTCAGCTCACAGGAATTCTTCACCAAATCATCATCAAACTTGACTTCTCCCGGCGGATACAGCACAATGACAGTACTGCCACCATAATAGAAAGCTCCAAGACACTGTCCTCTCTTCACCTCGGCGCCAATCTGATCCACGCCTCCCACATATTTGATACTGCCAACAAGCATTGCACCAACAGCTACAAGCACAATCGGTGCGCCAGTCGAGCGCTGAAGCGTCATAATGGAGCGCTTGTTCTCGCAGAACACATCCACAACACCAGGCTGATTAATTGCCTGTGGGTTCACCGTGTAGTACGTGCCTGGGATATCCTTGATGCCACGTACAGTGCCGGAAACCGGAGCGTGCCATCTATGATAGTCCTGGGGCGCTAAGCGGGCAATACAGAGTGAACCGCCGTCGAACTGCTGAGCGAGTTCCGCACTTCCAACGAGGCGTTCGATCGTAAAGCCCTCACCTTTAATCCAGTACTTGGTGGCTAGGTCAACAGTTGGGAAGACAGTCAGACGGCAGTCCGCAGGAGAAGACGTGACGAGGTCGTTCTCTGGCTCTGCGATCGGACGAGCGGATTCCTTAATCTCGCGCGCAAAGAAGGCGTTGAATGTCGGGTATTTGTCTGGGTCTGGCTCTACCATCTCATTCATGGTATTTTGGAGATTGAAGGCCTCTATGAAGTGGGGTATGTGTTGCTTGGACTCAGGAGCGTCATATTCTCTGCCCATTTTCTCGGATTGCTGCTTCAAAAGTTCCAGAGTCTTTTTCCAATGCAGGGCTTTCTCTTCAGCGGATCCGTAGTAGAGGAGATGCATGCCAATTCGGACATAAATGCTCATTTCCTCAAAATGTTTCTCGCCTGTATGACGATCGATGACATAATTGCCCATATGGAATTTAGCCTCTAGGGTATCAATTGTAGCAGTAGGGAACATCTTCTTAAGCCAGACATGAGAATTGATATGATTAGCGGGACCATGAATATGGGCGTGGGGATGCTGATTGTGGTTCTCCGCCGCCGTCGTCAGCGTCGTCAGTGCATTGGCGCTAGCATTGAAAGCCGCCTCGTTGAGGTGCTCATTTGTGGCAGCTGCAGTAGTAGCCATTGTGTCTTTGAATGTCCTTTCCAAATGTTCGTGACGAAGTATATTAAAGGTTGTTTGAATAAAGGGGGCGGTTTATCTGCTATATATACCTAGCATTATGGGGTTGAAACAAGCTTGCTAACACAGCCCCGCTTATGGCGTCAACAGGGGAGCTGCGTGGCTGAAGGGAACGAATCTCGTACCTCCGCCAGTAGTAGCGTGAGATCATGGAAGATAAGAAACATCCATGATGATAAAAAGGCGTAAGCAGAATCCTACGTCAGCCTGCATTGCTCTATATCGCTTTTCACTTGTCGGTACGCTTTCGGGTGGAATGTGATATGATGTAAGCTACCAAAGGATGAGGTTCAATCAAATGGGTGTGAAAGATCCCCGAAAACAAGCTTTTTGCTAATGCGGAAGCTCCCATTCGCTAAAATGCTTTTGCAGCGTCCCTGAATATATTGGCGTTACCCCACCATTATAATTATGATGTTCGACAGGACACGTTAGATATCTAAACTACTCTTCTATTTACATACTGTACTGTCAGTTGTTAAGGGTGTAGTCGATCGGGGGCCACTCAGCACTAATGTCTGTCACGATATAACCCTGTCAAGGGGTTGTTTGATAGCTGGCTTACCCCTAATCCTTGATGAGAGGGCGGGGCACCACTATAAATCTATGGGCTGGTCCCTCTTCTATGAGATAACCTAGAATCAATACACTCAATAACCCTCGTGTTCATGTGCTCCGCCTGTAAATCTTGACACATTGGCCCCCACAAGATGCATGTCCATCGCTCGAATCACGGATGAGCGATGACAAGCGAAGCGAGGGCATTAATCGGAGCCTCGTCGGGCAAGCCTCATGCTTCCAACTCATCAGTCCTCTTTCGAATTGCTGTGAACATATCGCCAACTTACTATTTCTCTCGTATAAAATACTGTGTTCTGCCACTTGTTGCCCGCAGTCATGGATCCAGTTACCGTAGGCGGACTCGTTCTCAGTGTGGCAGGACTGGTACCACTGTGTGCCAGCTGTTTCCAGTTCATAGAAAATATTATCAGCGCGCCAAAAGCCGCCGCCAAAGCCGTCGAACTAATAGCTTTTCAGTCTATGGTGAGTGACTATTCCATCTCCTAGGGAACCTATATGGTAATACTGACACTGGCAGACTTTTATCAGTTGGTATTACAGCCTAGTTAACAATCTAAACTAACAAGCATCTAGCATGGGCAGAGAGGTGGAAGATTGATATAGATGATCAGCAGCCGTCTAATAAAGCAGTTGTTGTTCGCCAAGAATCTCTTCTTAAAGAACATCTACAGGGCGGAATAAAAACAGGGCCATACATCATCAGAGCTCTTGTATCAATTGTCAATACCTTCAGGAGCGTCCAAGAATTGGAGAAGAAATATGGAATTGACATAAAAGCCTCAAAAAAGGTATGAAATATTACTATCTGCATAAGCTCTCTCCCCAAATCTTCTTTCCGATCATGTTGACCTCTCAGAACCTTCCCAATTTGCCTCCTTTGGACGCGGACGAGATCATTCGTGATTCCACTAGTTAAGCTAAGAAGATCATCAACAGCGAGCCTCTCGACCCAGGACTAGACTATATCAAGAAGAGGAGGA
>Ga0335072_10016704_pt1 | contig 10402 bp, 8 predicted proteins | sample Lox_Sample_21_FD_206725 | JGI IMG/M metagenome (GOLD analysis project Ga0335072, IMG submission 206725) | Soil microbial communities from Loxahatchee National Wildlife Refuge, Florida, United States - Lox_Sample_2.1 | ecosystem: Environmental > Terrestrial > Soil > Wetlands | place: USA: Florida... | reverse complement strand
TGATCAAGGAGCACAATCCGGATCTGGTTTTCCTTGACGTCCAGATGCCCGGCCTCGATGGCTTCGGCGTCATCAAGAAACTGCTCGACAAGAAGATTCCCCTGCCCAAGATCGTCTTTGCCACCGCCTTCGATCAATACGCGGTAAAAGCCTTCGAAGTGAACGCAGTCGATTATCTGTTGAAACCGTTCGACAAGAAGCGGGTCGCGCAATCGATTCAGAAAGCGCGCGCGAAGCAGGAGGTCGAAGGCACTTCGGTGGACAAGATCGATGCGCTGGTGCGGATGCTGGAATCGCAGAAGCAGCCCACTTCAAAAGTTCTGCTCAAGACGATCGGACGGATGTTCCTGGTGGACCAGCGCGACATCTGCTATGCGTGGATTGAAGATGGCGTCATCACGGTCGTCACCGGCGGCGCGTCGAGCATGGAAGGACAATCGAACTGCCGGACGCTGGAAGAACTGCTCTCCAGCCTAGACGCGAATCTTTTTTGGCGGGCGCACCGCTCCTACCTGGTGAATATCAACCGCATTCGCGAAGTCGTTCCCTGGTTCAAGAGCTCCTACCAGCTGCGCATGGATGACAAGAAGCAAACAGAGATTCCGGTCAGCCGCGCTCAAACAAAACGGCTGCGCGAGTTGTTCGGCCTCTGAGCCTCGCTTTCGGCTCTGCCCCTCATTCGGAGGCGGCTTCCTGTCGGCGCCCGAACTCGCATTCTCAGAAGACCGGGAGGCTTTCTCTGCTCTTTCCACCGCGGTCAGCAAGTCCGCAATCAACGTTCCGGTATACATTCGCCTTACATCTCCGCTCAAAAAATGCGGGGGCAGTGTTCAGAAAAACTCCGGAGGATAGCTAAAAGAAAGGGGAAAGCCATCCTCCGGATCCCAGGGGGAAATCTAGACCGCCAGTGCCTTCAGTCCCGGTCGGTTGCGAATCACCAACGTCGGGCCTTCAGCGCGTATCAGCTGCTTTCTCTTCAGAGCACTCAACAACCGTGTGACGGTTTCACGGGATGCGCCGATCCTCTGCGCCATCTCTTCGTGCGTCATTGAACCCGGAATGCGAACCTCGATCTCTTCCATATCCTGCGCCCGCGATTGCGACAGCAGGAGTCTGGCCAGTTTTCCCGCCGACGACCGAGTCAGCACGAGATCGTGGATGTCGCGATAGGCGGACTGGAAGTCGCGACTCAAACACTGCGCCGCGTGCATTCCCACCTCGCTGTGCGATTGCATCAGTTCCAGAAAGTGTTTGCGGTCGATAAAATTCACGTGGCAGGGGGTCGCCGTCTCGGCGGTAGCTTCGTATCCCATGCCAGAAATCGTGGCGCTCACCCCCAGCGCTTCTCCGGCCTCCGCACTTTTGAGAATCAGGATTTTGCCCTCGCGCGAGGTTGTGGAGAGGTTCACTTTGCCCGCACAAAGAACGAACATTCCCCGCGGAGTCTGCCCCTCGACGAACAGGATGGCCCCCGCCGGGAGCGTGCTCTTATGGCTGACCTGGTTCAGCGCCTGGATCGTCCCTTCCGAGAAACCGCAAAAGAAAGAAGGAAGGCTGTGATCGCACTCGGTACAGTTTTCGACGATGTCGAGATCGTAAGGAGCTTTCATGTTTGCCTCTATGGCGGAAAACCGCTTCGGTCGTGTAATTCGATCGGAGCCGGCATCGAGGCCGGCGCCACCCAGATGACGCGAACTGGCGAGCAAGGTTCGGGCGTGTGCGCGGGTATCGCTATGCGAACTCCGAGCGGCCGCCAGCAACTCCCAGGCGGCGCTGGGTTCTTCCTGCTGCTCCCACTCGACGGAGCAGGCGAACAAATACAGCGGATCGACTTCTTCCGGATGTGGCGTACGCGCCGGCTGAGAGTCAGGATCGATGAAGTGTGAAGCCCGACTGGCTCGCGTTTCCAGTTGTGGCTCGCTCCATCCCATTGCGAGGCCGGAATGGTTGCTGCCAGACTGTCCGCGGGAATGTCTTGTAGCGCTTGGCGTTATTTCACGGCTTGGCGCCGATATGTTCAGGGTAAGCAGTTGACCGCTATTCGTGGCTAGCACTTCTATCGCTCCATGTCCGGCGAAACGATTACCGAATCATTTTTTGCCTTGGGGAGGGCCGTCTCCGCTGGGGCCGGGAATTGCACCTGCTTCGGCCAGAGGCGGAGAAGCAATGCTTTATGCAGGTCACGTTCCATTACGGACTTGTGCAATTCGAGGACGGAACTTCCCTGTTTGGAACAAGTTCCAAAACAGAATCGATGGAACCCCTTCCGGGAAGCTTGCCGAAGGCTCGGCAATCTGCCGATTAGCGGTCAAACCGTAAGACCAGCCTCTATCACCGCAAGAACAAGAGGCTGAGGCTAGGCGTTAGGTTTTATCGGAGTAATCCCGCCGTGTGATCTTGAGCCGCTGCATCTTCGACTGTAGCGTTGTCCTCTTGAGCCCGAGACGGCGGGCTGCCCCGTCCGGCCCCGACAGCACGCCGCCGGCCTCCCGCAGCACCCGGATAATGTGCTCCCTCTCGGCGCGATCCAGACTGTTATCCGCCTGGGCCATGGCGGGTTTGTTCTCGCTTTTCAGTTCCGACAACGGCACACGCAATATCGAACCTTCGCTCAAGATAACCGACCTCTCCATCAGATTCTCCAGTTCGCGAATGTTACCGGGCCACGACCAGTCTGCCAGAGCCTTTACGGCGTCCTTAGGCACTGTTTCAATATGCCGGTCCATGCGCACGGCAAACTTGCGCACGAAGTAGCGGACGAGCGAGGGTATGTCCTCGCGCCGCTCGCGCAAGGGAGGCATGCGGATCGGAAAGACACTTAGCCGATAGAAGAGGTCGCTCCGAAATTGACTCTCCTCCATGTCCCTGGCCAAATCCCGGTTCGTCGCCGCGATCAACCGCACGTTAACTCGAATGGTGCGATTGCTGCCCAGTCGCTCGAACTCCTGATCTTGCAGCACGCGCAATAACTTGGGCTGCAGCTCGAGGGGAATCTCGCCGACTTCGTCGAGAAAGAGCGTTCCGCCATCCGCCAGTTCCATGCGCCCAACCTTTTGAGTGACGGCACCGGTAAATGCGCCTCGCTCATGGCCGAAGAGTTCACTCTCCAACAGGCCGGTAGGAATCGCGGCGCAGTTCACCTTGATGAAGCTGCCGTCTTTGCGCCGGCTCATGCGATGAATCGCTCGGGCGATCAACTCCTTCCCCGTACCCGTTTCTCCCAAAATCAGCACGGTTGCATCGCTGGTCGCCACGGTTGTCACCTGCTCGAGCACCCGTTCGAGCGCCGGGCTTTCGCCAATGATTTCTGCGAAGTTTCCCTGCGTGCGAATCTCGCCCTCCAGGTATTTCCGCTCCTCCGAGAGTCGCTCTTTCAAGGCTTCTATCTCGACTGCGGCTCGCCGATTTTCCAGGGCCACCGCCAACTGCTCTGCCACTTGATTCAGGGTCGCCAGATCTTCGGCGTGAAAAGCTTGCGGCCTGGTGCTGCCGAGCACAAAGACTCCCATGGGGCCTTTCGGCCGCAGAAGCGGAACACAGCACAGCGACTTCAAGCCTTCCGCTAGAAAACCCTTGGCCATCTCGCTATCGAATTCTCTGATTTGCTCTCTCGAGAAGATCATGGGAGTCCGTTCGTTCAGTGTGCGTCCACTGGGGCTATCGCCGGCACTGATCTGCAGCGTTGAAGCAAAACCCTTGCTCAGGGGAAAATCCAGAGCTTGTCGAACGAGCAATCCTGTGCGCGCGTCGTGCAGCGCAAAACTGGCATACTCCTGCCGGAGCACTCGCCGGATTCGCGCGGAAATCCGCGGAAAGACCAGTTGTAGATCCCAGTTCGTGGCCAGAATTCCGCTTACATCGAGCACCATCCGGAGCCTCTCGATCTCCTTTCGCAATCTCTCCTCAGAATCCTTCAATGACTCTTCCAGCTTCTTTTGCGCCGTGAGATCGACGACGACCGCGCCAATCCTCGTAACCGTTCCGCTGTTGTCTTTGATGGGGAGGTAATGCGCGATCCAGTGTCGAACCTCGGGGGACTGGAGCAACTGCGCGGAAATCTCGAAGTTCACACCTTCTCCCGTAGCGAGAACTCGTTGGAACTGGGGTTCAATCCGGTCCGCGAAGGTCCCCAAGACCTCGCGAACGGACCTGCCCAGGTGATCAGCTACCGGAACACCGTGCATCTCCGCCAGCGCTTTGTTGATCGCGAGGAAACGAAGGCCGGGATCGAAGATCGCCAGTCCCACAGTCGACGAGCTGAAATAAGCCGCCAGCAACTTCTCCGGATCGGCGAGAGCCTCGGGGTGTGCGAACGGAATTCGGTTGACTGCATCGTAGTCGCGCGGTTCAGCCAACATATGCCTCCGCACGCGCGGCACGCCCGCTGTCATCCGCTGCGACCCACACCGTTTCTGCTTTTTTCAGGATGGCTGTGACACGGAAAGAAGATCTCAGAAGCGCACGACAGGGATGGTTACGACCATCGTAGATACACGCCAAGGTCGCGACTCCAGACTTAGCGTGGCACGGAAAGTTGAGTTGCAAGCGTGGCGCGCTCGAAGGGTACAAAGATAACAACTCCCAGTCGCCATCTCCCCCTCAAAAGACGGCGTCATCACTCAGAACGTTCGAATTATACCGATAGAGTCAAGAAAGAAGGCCTAATTTCTTCTCATGATCGGATTCCCGGAAATCAATCAAGAACTCGCAAAAGATACCCTTCTCTTAAGCCGCAAGAGTATTCGTGGCCTAACTCCACTTACGACAGATAGAAGGACAAAGCTGGAATCATCCCCGGCAGAACTATAATTCTCACGTGGCGCGAGGGTGGGAGAGCAAGTCGGTGGAAGCTCAACAGGCGGAGGCCAGTGACAAGTCCGCCACGACTCGTCCCAAGATGAGTTCTGAAGAAGCCGCCCGCTTCCGCGAAATGGAAAGCCTGCGACTCTCGCGCCGCAGCGTCCAGCAACAACTGGAATCAAGTACGAACCCGCGGCATCGTAAACTCCTCGCGGATGCCCTGACCGACCTGGATGCGCGCCTGGCGAAGTTGGGAAAGTGAATCGGTGCCCGAAGCTGGAGTGCATACCTCGAGGTCTGCTGCCCGAGGACTACTGCCCGAGGTCCGACGCCAACCCCTGTCACGTATAATGTTAGCTTTATGACAGCCTACGTCTACGTTTCTCTCAAGAAAAGCGTTCTCGATCCCCAGGGCAAGACCATTCAGGGCGCTCTCAAGAAGATGGGCTACAAGGGCCTGGAGAGTGTTCGCCAGGGAAAATATTTCGAGCTCGCGCTCGACGGCGGCCTCTCGCGCGAAGAGGCCCAGGCGGAAGTTGAGCGGATCGCCCGCGAAGTGCTGACCAACCCCGTGATCGAAGAGTTCCGTTTTTCCCTGGCCGAGTAATCTCGGCAGAGAATCCATTGAGGTCTCCACATGTGCGGCATTGTCGGTTACGTCGGCAAGAAGAGTGTCGTTCCCATCATTATCGAAGGGCTGCGACGCCTCGAATATCGCGGTTATGACTCAGCCGGAATCGCCGTAGCCGGCGACGGGGATGGCCTCCAGATCCGCCGCGCCGAAGGCAAGCTGCGAAATCTCGAGGAAGCGATTCGCGAGAAACCTCTCAACGGCACATTCGGCATCGGCCACACTCGCTGGGCCACTCATGGACGCCCCACTGAAGAAAATGCGCACCCTCATCGCGACTGCACTGGAAAAATCGTCGTCGTCCACAACGGCATCGTCGAGAACTATCTCAGCCTGAAGAAGAAGCTGATCGAAGAAGGTCACAAGTTCACGACCGAAACCGACACAGAAATCATCGCCCACCTGGTCGAAAAATATTCACGCTCCGTAAGCGGCCGGCACATTCTCCTCGAAGACGCAGTCCGGCAAGCGGTGAAAGAACTCAGCGGAGTCTTCGCCCTCGCAGTGATTTCCACTGACGATCCCAACAAAATCGTGGCCGCGCGCAATGGACCGCCGGCAGTCATCGGCCTCGGCAACGACGAATACTTCGTCGCATCAGACGTTCCCGCCATTCTCTATCACACCCGCGACATTTTCTTTTTGGGCGACGGCGACCTTGCCGTAGTCACTCCCGATGGCGTTTACCTCTCCGACTTCGAAGGACGCCCTGTCAAACGCGAGATCCAGCACGTCACCTGGGATCCGATCATGGCGGAAAAGGGCGGCTTCAAACATTTCATGCTCAAGGAAATTTACGAGCAGCCGCGCGCCGTCCGCGACACCACTCTGGGCCGCGTTTCGCAGGATACCGGACATATCTTCCTCGACGAGATGCAGATCAGCGAGGCCGAACTTCGCGCCGCGAAGAAGATCAACATCATTGCTTGCGGCACAAGCTGGCACGCGGGGCAGGCGGGCAAGTTCATGATCGAAACGCTGGCGCGGATTCCGGTCGAGGTCGACTACGCGAGCGAATGGCGGTATCGCAATCCCATCGTCGATCCTGACACGATCACACTCGTGATCTCGCAGTCGGGCGAGACCGCCGACACGATCGCCGCGCAGCGCGAAGCCAAATCCAAAGGCTCGAAGACACTCGCCATCTGCAACGTCGTCGGATCGATGATCACGCGCGAGGCCGCCGGCACCATTTACACCCACGCCGGCCCTGAGATCGGCGTCGCCTCCACTAAAGCTTTTACCGGACAGCTCACCGCTCTCTACCTCTTCGCCATGTATCTGGCGCAAATACGCGGAACTTTGACGGACCAGCAGAGCCTCGCCGCCGTGCAGGAACTCACCCATATCCCCGGAAAGCTCGAAACGATCCTGACCCACGATGAGGCCTGCGACGAGTTAGCCAAGCGCTACCAGAAGGTGCATGACTTCTTATTTCTCGGCCGAGGCATTCACTATCCCATCGCACTCGAAGGCGCGCTCAAGCTGAAGGAAATTTCCTACATCCACGCCGAAGGCTATCCCGCGGGAGAAATGAAGCACGGCCCCAACGCCTTAATCGACGAGAATCTCCCGGTGGTCGTAATCGCGACCAGAGACGTCAGCAATCCCGAGTCGATGATCCGCTACGAAAAGACTTGTTCGAATCTGAAAGAAGTGAAGGCGCGCTCCGGAGTGGTCATCGCGCTCGCCACCGAAGGCGACGAAGAAATCAAAGAAGCCGCCGACCACGTTCTCTACATTCCGCCCGCGCCCGAAGAGTTGTCGCCGATTCTGGAAATCGTTCCTCTTCAACTGCTGGCGTATCACATCGCCGTCCGCCGCGGCTGCGACGTCGATCAGCCGAGAAACCTGGCGAAGTCAGTGACGGTGGAGTAGTTCCGTCACCGCAGTTGATCTTCTTCGCGCCCTTTGCGGCCGTTCTTAGCGATCTTTGCGATAAAGGTGTAAGGTCACCCTAGCTTCAGAGCATCCATCTTGGGATTCTCGTAGACATCATCCTCTCCCGGATAGCGAAGCTCTTTTTCAAACTTGCCAGTTTCCTTGGCCAGAGCCCAGATCAAACTTTCTCCCGCCGGCAGTATTTTCGGCTGCCGATCGTACACCTCATCTTTATACGCATACTCCGCGTCGACCGGCTTCCATCCCTTGTCGCGGAACATGGCAATCAGGTCGCTGAGGAACAGCGCGTTCAATGCGTTGTGGTGCAGCAGCACAGTGTGCCTCACAGGTCGGGCGACCACACGCTCGGCCAGCGAGTCGTAGAACTGCGCGCGTTCCCAGATGTGTTGCAGAAAGAAATCGCGATATCCCGTCAGATCTGCGTGAGGCTGCGCGTCGGCCCGCTTCGTCATCCGCGTCGCGATCGCCCAGTCGGACGCATCAATCGTCGCCCGGCCGATGCGATATCCATGTTCGCGCAGAAACTCTCGCATCCCGTCGCGCTTCTCGACCGTGTCTCCCTCTTTGAAATACGGGAAGCGAAACAGCCGAGTGCAATTCCGATAGGGGCGGCAGAATGGCTCGTTCTTCAGCGCGTCGGCTTCGAACTCCGCCAGCGTCACCTTCTTCGAGCCATCCTCATCGCTGCTCGCATTAAAGTTCAGATGCGAATACGAATGATTGCCAATGAGATGTCCCGCTCGATCCCACGCGGTGATCAACCGCTGTCCCGAGTCGCTATTCACGCGCTTGCCAACCACAAACAGAATCGCCTTAAGATGATGATCGGCGAGTGCGCCCAGCATGCGCTCGTTGACGTCCTGCCAAGTAAGATTCGCGCCGCCGTCAGTCGTCGGATCATCGAACGTGAACGCGATCTCTGGGCCGCGGGCCTTTGCCGAAGCTCGCGGCATTCCGGCAATCGTTGTCGCGATCGCCGCATATTGAAGAAACTCTCTGCGATTCATAAATTCGTCTAGAATTCAGCGGCCTCAACGTCGGTATGACGGAAGTCCTTTCCCTTGAAAAGCAAAGGCTCATCCATCTCTTTCGCGAGCGCATACGCGAAGCAATCTCCGAAATTAAGCCCCGCCTTGTGCCGCCCCTTGCCAAAATCGCGATAAGCCTGCCGCGCGATTTCCGCCTGCTTTGGGGTCACACTCTCTAGCACGATGTTGGAAGCGCGAAAGAAGTCGTCGAGTCGCCGGCTGGCGACCGGATCTTTTCCGCTGTCAATCACGATGGCCGTCTCCACATAGCTCACCGCCGAGATACGGGGCCTCGCCGTCGATGAAATCGCCTTGGCGAATTCGGGCGCGTCTGACTCTGCCCGCAAAACTGAAATAATTGCCGACGAATCCAGAATCATTTCGGCATCCCCTTCTCGTCGTAGAGCAGGTCGCCATGGTCGATGGATTTGTAGGGCTCCTTCAGGTGGGCGGCACATTCCCGACCAATCCGCAGAAGTCGCTCCGTCAAATCTTCCTTCGATTTCCCCCGCACCCGCTCCAGGCGTTCGCGAATGGCTTCGTTAACGGCCGCCGTCATGCTTTCGCCAGTAATCTTCGCCAACTCACGAGCCAAGCGATGCGTCTCCTCATTTTTTATATTCAGGCTCATCTCGTTTCTACCTTTCTACCATTACATTCTACCATTCTATCTCAATCACACAACCGACCACCGGCCCTCACCTGTCCCCCGGCGCCTTTGCCTGGCTTCGCGTCCTTTGCGGCCTTTCTTAGCGCCCTTTGCGACAAAGCACCTAAGCTCACCCTATCTCCACAAAATGCTCCGCAAGCGCCACAGCGCCCCGCCCAGCGCCACGACCGCCGCTCCCCACGCCGCGAACGCCGTGTCCACTACCCATCGCGGAGTCTCGCCCACGCGCCGCAGCAAGAACGGCAGAAAATTCCAGCACGTGATGTGGGCGTAGTCCCATTTGTCATAGGTCATGTCGTCAGTGTTGAGGCCCCATGCGTCCATTTTGCCCAGTGCGAAAGCGACAATGTTTTTGAAGCGCAGAGCAATCACAAACGTCGGATGCCCGAACGTCTCCATCTGATAAATCTCGAGCGGCAGCCAGAATGCCAGCGACGCGATCTGAATCACAAAGCTGACCGCAATAACAACCAAGCTCCCACGCCAGACCCACGTATTCAGATTCGCGCGATACCGCAAGAGCAGCGGCACGCTGATGAACGCCACCATCTCCACCGCGGTCGAAACGTAACGATCGCCCCACGCGAAGTCCCCGGTCCAATAGGTGTAGCGCGCATAGAAGCTGATATACCCGAGCAACAGCAACAGCGAAGTCACGGCGTACGCCCGAACTTCCGGACTTAGCCGCTTCCACAACAAGAACAGCAAAACCAGCGCAACCACCAGCAATGGATCGAATAAGAAAATCGACTTCTCAGGCTTGAACAGCGCTCCCAGAAATCCTTCGTGAAACGGAGTGCTCCACGGAAAGTTCGCGGGCAAGGTCGGATCCTGCATCCGCTGTTCACGCGCGAAGATCGGAATATAGGTCTGGGTCAACGAACCGAAGCGATAGAAGCTGTACAGGCGTTCAACGATCACGAAGATCAGATAAACCGGCGCCGCCACTTTGCAGTAAGCCAGAAGCCGCTGCCACAGCGCCCGTCCGCGAACATGTTCCAGCCAGAGCACCGCGAGCAGAAAAAATCCTGCAGCCAGCAGGTCGAGCCCGGTCGTAACCCGCGTCAGCAGGTTGAACCCAAGCGCACACGATCCAACGAACAGCGCCCGCACGCCGTCCGTCCGCAGCCACTCATATTGAAAAGACAATCCTACAAAGGTCAACAGCATGATGAAGTTGTTCTCCATCATGTTCTGTGTGTAGTGCAGGTGCGTTGTGCAGAAGAGCAGAGCCAGAACGCCGGCCACCGATTCGATCACGCTGAAACGCAGCTGCCCGAGGAACCGGAAGACGATTAATACCGTCAGTACACTGACCAGAATGTTCGTGCTGTAGCTGACGACAATGCTGCGGACCGCCGGATCGTCTTC
>Ga0335072_10016703_pt1 | contig 10402 bp, 10 predicted proteins | sample Lox_Sample_21_FD_206725 | JGI IMG/M metagenome (GOLD analysis project Ga0335072, IMG submission 206725) | Soil microbial communities from Loxahatchee National Wildlife Refuge, Florida, United States - Lox_Sample_2.1 | ecosystem: Environmental > Terrestrial > Soil > Wetlands | place: USA... | reverse complement strand
CGCCGTACCAGAAGCACTGCAGGGACGACAGGTCCGTGCTGTCCAGCGCCGCGTGGCCGAGAATCATGTAGATCAGGGTCGGCGGCAGGAAGGTGTGGGTGACCCGGTGCCGCTCGATCAGCTCCAGGAACCGGCCGACGTCGGGCTTCGCCATGATCACGACCTCCCCGCCGAGGGCGAGGATCGGGAAGCACAGCACGCCGGCCGCGTGGGTCAGCGGGGCCTGGGCCAGGTAGACCGGGCGCCCGTCGAAGGGATAGCTCATCAGCGTGATCGCCGACATGGCCTCGAGGTTGCGATCGGTGAGCATGACCCCCTTGGGGCGCCCGGTGGTGCCACCGGTACCGACGAGCGCCACGAGGTCCCCAGGCGGCGCCGCCTCCGCGGGAGGATCGTCACGGGCAGCGTCAAGCCAGGAGCGGAAGGCCTGCGCCAGGTCGTCGCCGTCGCCGAGCCGGACAAGCGTGGTCAGCTTCGGAAGCGCCGGGGCGATCCCCGCGACTAGCTCGTCGAAAGCCGGCTGGAAGATCAGCGCCGAGCAGTCGAACAAGTCGAGCAGCTCGGCATTCTCGGCCGCCGCGTTGCGCGGGTTGATCGGACACCACACCGCACCCGCCCGGGCGATGCCGAAGACGCAGGAGAACGCGGTGGGGTCGTTGGCCGAGAGGATGCCGACCTTGTCCCCGGGCTGGACGCCCGAGTGCCGGAGGGCTTTGGCGACCGCGTGGGAGAGATCCACGACCTCGCCGTACGACAGCGATTTCCCGTCGAGCGTCAGGCAGCGTGCCGCCGGGTCAAGGGAAGCCCCCTTGTCCAGATAGAAGGTCAGCGACATCTTTGTCTCCGTACTTCCTTGGCGCCTGCGACGACACAATGATCGTGGCGCTTTCGTTGGACGTGTGTCAAGAATTTTCTGGACGATTGGTTAAAGATCTGCTCGCTGAGGTACGCTTTCGGCGTGGCGAGTTCAACTGCTGCGAGGCTTCGAACCGGCGTCGACAAGTTTGAAGACCGCCGCCGAGAACTGGCCGACGCCGCCCTGCTGACTTTGGCTGACCTTGGTTATGCCCGCACCAGCCTGCGCACGATCGCGGAGCAAACGAACTTCTCCCACGGGCTCCTGCACTATTACTTCGCGGACAAAACCGAGCTGATCACCTACTGCGTCCGGCGCTATAAGACGGCCTGCGTGCGGCGATACGAAGGCCTGGTCGCCGAGTCGTCCACCCCCGACGAGCTCGCCGAAGCCTGCGGGAAGGGCCTGGCGGCGACGCTGGCCGACGCTCCGCTCATGCACCGGCTCTGGTATGACTTGCGCTCGCAGTCCCTGTTCGAGGTGGCGTTCCGTGACGATGTCGCGGAGATCGACGGTCTGCTGCAGGACATGATCTGGCATCTCGTCTGCGCTTACGCCAGCCTCACCGATCGTGAACCCACCTGCTCGCCCGCCACTGCCTACGCCATGTTCGACGGGCTTTTCTACCAGGCACTGCAGCGCCACCTGGCCGGCTCCGAGACGGCGTTCGACGACCTCCGGCAGAGCTGCCGGGAACTGCTGCCCCGGCTATTCGCCTGACGGCTTCACGGCGGCTGCCGGGCCTGCCGGGGCTGCCGGTAAGTGGCTATTCTGCCGATATGGCGCAGGCGGCTGAGGGGCTGTGCCGGTTTCCGCTGGGTTTGTCGTCGCTGGTGGGGCGGGACCAGGAGGTCGGCGAGCTGACGGGGTTCGTGCTCGGCGGCGGCGGTGAGCTGACCCCGAGGGAGCGGGAGTTGGTCGCGCTAGTCGCCCAGGGCCGCACGAACGCCGAGATCGCCAGGCAGCTGTTCATTAGCGTCCGCACCGTCTCCTCCCACTTGGACCGCATCCGGGCCAAGACCGGCGCCCGCCGGCGTGCCGACCTGACTCGCCTCGCCCTCCAGGAAAGCCTCGTCTGAACCTGCGCGCTCCCGGCGGCGTTCAGCCACCGTGTCCACGCGGGACGCAGACCGTGACCGAGTCCGGGTGGACCTTGATGCGCAGTTTCTTGCTCGCCGGACGCGCCCCGCCGTCAAGTTCGAAGCGGACCTTCTGGTCGAATCGGATCTTGAACTTCTTCCCCCGCGTGACTTTGGCGAAGGGAGACTGCTCTGGATGCCCGAGGGCGAGCCGGCCGAACGTCCGGGCCCACTGGACCGGATTCCGGGCCGTCACCACCCCGAGCTCGAGGCACCCGTCATCCGGCTGGGCCTGCGGGAAAGCCTCGACTCCACCCAGGATCTTGCCGACGTTCGCGGTCAGCACGCACGAGACCTTGCCTTTGAAGAAACGTGTGCCGTCCACCTCTATGGTGGCCGGCACCCGGCGCGCAGTGAGGTTCCTGATCCCGGTGACGACGTAGGCGGCGCGGCCCAGCCGGTCCTTTGTGCCGCGGTCCGCGTCGGAGATCATCCGCGCGTCGAAGCCCGCGCCCGCCATCACCGCGAAACGCTCGCCGTTGACCGAACCGGTGTCTAGCCGGCGCCGGTCGCCGTGCAGCCCGACCTGTACCGCGCCGGCGATATCGTGCGGCACGTTCAGGTTCGCCGCCAGCAGGTTCGCGGTTCCCGCGGGAAGGATCGCCACGGCCGTGCCGGTGTCCGCCGCCGCGTCGATGCAGCGCTGGACGGTGCCGTCGCCACCCCAGACGAAGATCACGTCAGCCCCCTTGGCCGCCGCTCGCCGCGCGCATTTGGGGGCGCGGCGGCTCTTCTTCACCTCATACCAGAGGGGGTCGGTGACGCCTTCCAGGGCCAGGATCCGCCGCAACTCGGGCAGGCCGCCCCCGAAGCTCTTTCGTGCGTGTGCCACCACCGCGACGTCAGCCACGCCAGTTTCCTTTCCGGGGCTTCCGGGGCTCAGATCCTGCGCCAGCGGGCCTCGCACAGCCCGTAGACACCGAAGATCACGAGGCCAAACGCAGCCAGCAGCACCAGGAACTCGCCGAGCGGCGCACCGCGCAGCGTCAGCAGCGCCTTGTCGATGCCACCGGACTCCGCTGCCTTGTGGGTGACCGCCGCGTCGACCACCAGCACGCCGGCCAACGCGAAGACCAGCCCGCGGGCGATGGTTCCCGTGATGCCCAGCACCTCGACCACGCGACGCATCCTGGGACTCATCCGGCCCGTCTGCAGGTACCGCATGAACTTCTTGCGCGCACCCTCGATGACCAGGGCGATGCCGCAGCCGACGATGATCAGCCCGACGACGCCCACCAGCACCCTGCCATCTGTGTGGCGCATGGCGGTGGCCGTCATGTCCTGCTGCCGTCCGGCCTGGCTGCGAGCCTTGCCGGAGATCACCGTGAACGTGAGGTAGGCCAGGCCCGCGTAGATCACCGCCCTGGCCAGCGACTTGAGCCTGGGGCCGGCCCCCGGCGGCTCGCCGGTGACGCCGAACGCGGCCTCGCTCAGCCGCCACAGCGCGTAGCCTGCGAAGCCGATGCCGAGCAGCCAGAGGGAGACCAGTCCATAGGACTTGCCTGCGAGCATTTGCAAGGCGCCCTGCTGGTCCGCCTCGCGTGAGCTGTGCCCCAGTGCGACCAGCACCGCGACCCAGCCAACCAAGATGTAGATGACACCCCGTGCGGTGAGGCCTGCACGGGCCAGGAAGTGCGCTGCCGGGCTTTCGGAAGCCCGCCTTGCAGCGCGCAAGGGGTTCGGCGCTGATACGGAATGCATGGCCGTCACTACTACCTCTTTAGCAGGCCGGCAAACGTATGCATGAGTGGGCCGCCGGGATTATTAAAAGCGTTTCCGATTTCGATTAGGAATGAGCGGCATTCGATTCTTGTGTCGTGCGCCCGTCGTCCGTGTTGTACGGACAGTCGTCACTTAAATGCGAATTGGATTGGCGTGGAATCGTTTGCAATGGGCAGTAGACGGCCCATGTCGGTTCCCCCCGCAGCCCGGCGTACTTTCGGCCCGCTTGCCGTCGTCACCGCAGCGGCGCTGCTCTTCACGCTGCTCCTTCTCCTGGTACGGCTGCAGTGGGTACCGCTGGAGTCGGCCGATCACGACGCCGCGGCCCAGCTGAACAGCCTGGTCGCCGGACACCCCGCGGTCCTCCGCATGGTCAAGGCGGTCACCTGGCTGGGCAGCGACGGCGTGCTGTGGACGCTCATCGGGGTGGCCGCCGTCGTGCTCGCCATCCGGCGGCGGTGGCGGCTCACGGTCTACCTCCTGGTCACCGGCGCGGGCGCGCTGGTACTCGACCCGGTGCTCAAGGCGCTGGTCGGCAGGCTACGCCCGGTGGTAGCGCACCCCGTCGCTTACGGCAATGGGGACAGCTTCCCCAGCGGGCACGCGCTCGGCTCGATCGTCTGCTACGGCGCCTTGTTCCTTGTCTTCCTGCCCGCGGTCCGCGGGACGTGGCGCCGCGTGTTCACCGCCGTGACTGTCACGCTGGTCGCCGCGATTGGCGTCAGCCGGCTCCTGCTCGGCGTGCACTACCTCTCTGACGTGCTGGGCGCCTGGGCGCTCGGTATCACCTGGCTGGGCGTCACCGCCCTCGCCTTCGAACTATCCCGCCAGGCCGCCGGCGAGCCGGTGACCGATCCGGTGACCGAGGGCCTTGAGCCCGAGGCCCGCGCCGACCTGCAGCCGACTGAACCGGAGACAACCATGCGTCATGACCGCGTTGACCGCGCCCGCGCGTACGGCCGTATCGCCGCCGGTGTCGTGGTGAGCTGGGTGCTGATCCTCGGCGCCCTCACGGGCATCGGCAAGCTGATCATGAGCACCGGCAACGGGAACGGGAACCTGCTCGGTGACCGGACGATTCCGCACTGGTTCTACGAGCAGCGCACGGTCACGCTGAACCACTGGAGCCTGATCGCCAGCAACCTCGGAGCGACCCGGGACATCCTTATCGTGAGCGTCGCCACCTGCGTGGTGTTCATCGCTGTCACGCGGCACTGGCGTCCGGTGGTCTTCCTCGCCGTGGTCATGTTCGGCGAGCTGGGCGCGTTCCTGATAGTCGCCGACATCGTGAAACGACCGCGCCCGAATGTCCCGCACCTGGATTCGAACCTGCCCACCTCCGCGTTTCCGTCGGGCCACATGGCCGCCACCACGTGCCTTTACGCCGGCATCGCGATCCTGGTCATCGGCCACGCGCGCGGCTGGTGGCGTTACCTGTTCCTGATCCCCGCGATCGTCATGCCGCTCCTGATCGCCACGGCCCGGATGTACCGGGGGGAGCATCACCCCACCGACATCCTCGCCAGCGTGCTGTTCGCCGCGCTCTGGCTGACCGCGACCACGATGCTGATCAAGCCGAACACCGACGGCCTCGGCCGGGCTGGCCGCAGGCCGCTGGGCCTGCCGCACCGCAAGACGGCCGACCACGGCAGGGAAACCGCACCCGCGGCCCCTTAGACGCCGGCAGACGGCCATTCCCCGGTAACCGACTGATTGGTACGGCACGGATGCAGCACTTCATTAGCTCCTACGGATATCTGGCCATACTCCTGCTGATGACGGCGGAGTCAGCCTGCATACCCGTACCCTCCGAGCTCACCATGCCTTTCGCGGGAGCGGTGGCGGCGGGCGCGGTGCCCGGTGTGCACCTCAACCTGGCACTCGTCATCGTGGTCGGCGTGGCGGGCAATGTACTCGGCAGCTACCTGGCCTGGGCGGTCGGCCGGTACGGAGGCGAGGCGGCTACGCGCCGGTGGTCGCGGTTCCTCGGCGGCACGTCCGGCGCCGAGCGGGCCCAGCGCTGGTTCGATCGCTACGGCGGCCGGGCTGTCTTCATCGGGCGCCTGCTGCCCGTCGTGCGAACCTTCATCTCGCTGCCCGCGGCGCAGGCGCCCGTCGGCGGCCAAGCCGGAGCCGGCAGCTCCCCGCGTTTCTGTGGGACCGGGCGAGCAGCGGAGAAAGGGCTGACATGGTGAGCGCGAGCACCTGGGAACGGATCGAACGCCAGAAGCTGCGCGGGCGGGACCGCCGGACGCGTCATCACCGGCCAGGCGAGCGGCCCGATCCGTCCCGCCCGGTCGGCACGGACATGCTGCCCCAGATCAAGCACATCGTCGTGCTGATGATGGAGAACCACTCGTTCGACAATTACCTGGGCACCCTCGGCCGCGGCGAGGGATTCCAGCTCGGCGACGACGGCATGCCTGACGCCGAGAATCCCGATTCCACGGGCACCATGATCCGGGCCTGTCGCGCGGCTTCGACCGTGCAGGCAGACGGCGTGCCCGTGCAAAGCTGGAGCGCCAGCCACACACAGTGGGCCGGCGGCAAGATGACCGGATTCGTGACCGCGACCGAACAGGCTTGCCCCGAGGGCGACCGGACCGCGCCCATGGCGTACTGGACCAGCGAGGACCTGCCGTTCTACCACGGGCTGGCCAGGACCTTCCCGCTGGCCGACCACTGGTTCAGCCCGTGCCTCGGGCCGACGTTCCCCAACCGCCGGTTCCTGCTGGCGGGGACGGCCAACGGCCTGATGGATGACCTGCCCTTCAACCTGCTGGACCGGCCGCGAGCCGGCACGATCATGGACATGCTGACCCGGCACAAGATCTCCTGGGTCAACTACCGGCCGGCCAGCAGCGACACGTCGGAATTCCGCCGCTACATGCACTACCGGCGCCGCCGGACCCGCCACCACCTGGCCTCCCTCGGCCGCCCGCTAGTCAAGACCAGCGACGTGTTCAAGCGGGACCTGCAGTTCACGGCGGCCATCTACCCGCTCGGCATGGCCGGGTACATGGCCCACGTGCGCAGCATGGAGCAGTTCTTCGCCGACGCCGACTCCGGCAACCTGCCGTCGTTCTGCATCGTCGACCCGGACTTCCGCTCCTTCTCCGAGGAGAACCCGCAAGACATCCGCAAGGGGGAGAGCTTCGCCGCCGAGGTGATCAACCGGGTCATGCACGGCCCAGGCTGGGCGGACACCCTGCTCATCTGGACCTACGACGAGCACGGCGGCTACTACGACCACGTCGCCCCGCCCGCGGCAGTGCCGCCGGACGACGTCCCCGGCCACAGCCGGGTCGCGCACCCGTCCGTGCTGCGCAGCGCGCTGAAGATGCTGTTCCCTGGCTATGTTCGCCACGCCGAGCGGCTGGTCGCTGGCCCGGATGCCTATGACACCTATGGGTTCCGGGTGCCCGCCGTTATCGTGTCGCCCTATGCGCGGCCCGATTGCGTGCTGTCTGACGTCCTCGATCACACCTCGGTTTTGAAGCTCATCGAGGAGAAGTGGAATTTGCCGGCACTCACCCGCCGGGACGCGGCGGCCACTTCCCCGCTCGGCGCTCTCGACCTGTCGGCCCCGCCGGCGTTCCTGACGCCGCCGGAGTTGCCCGCATCGGCCCTAGCGTGGGGTACCTGGTGAGGCATCCCGGCTAGGCGGTCCTGAGCGTGAGACCATCGCTCGCATGAAAGGCACTCTTACACAAGACGGCCTGACCACCGGCGCAACCCCTCAGGGGATCAACCGGGCCATAGCTACAGGCGCATTTTTCTGGCTCGATCTCGACATTCACGACCCGGGTCCCGACGACGATGTTACGGGAATGCTGGTCAATACCTTCCACTTCCACCCCGTGGCCGTGGAGGCGGCAAGCCGTTTCGGCCAGCGGCCTCGCATCGATGACTACGACGACTTCGTCCACATCATCACGTTCGGCGTGGCCGGCGACGGGAAGAGCGTTGCCGAGGTGCACTGTTTCATCACCAGGACATTCATTATCAGTATCCACCAGGGCAACTGTCCGGCCCTGGGCATGGTCTGCGACCGTATCGGTCACCACCACTCCTCGGACGTGGCCGCGCCGCAGGTCGCCATCTTCTACCTGATCATGGACACCCTGATCGACTCGTTCTTCCCTGTACTGTCCGACTTCGACGATTCGATCGATGAGCTTGAGGGCGCCATCCTGAAGAACCCGACCGAGGAGCAGCTCGGGACGCTTTTCACCATGAAGCGTCAGATCATGACGATCCGCAAGGTTGTCACGCCACAGCGCGACATGATCGCCAGCCTTAACGCCGGCATGGTGGTAATCCCCGGAATGACTGACCAGGGATCAATCTACTTCCGCAACCTCTACGACCATCTCATCCGCATTAGCGACATGGTCGACGCGTACCGGGACCTGATCAGCGGCGCCATGGACACGCACCTGTCCATGGTGTCCAACCGGCTGAACGTGATCATGAAGCAGCTGGCCATGATCGCCACCATCTTCCTGCCCCTGGGCTTCCTCACGGGCTTCTTCGGGCAGAACTTCGCGTGGCCGATCGCTCACCTGCAACTCGGCTTCGGCTACTTCCTCTTCCTCGGCATCGGCTCCGAGGTTGTCGCGATCGTCCTGCTGATGATGCTGTTCAAACGGCGCGGCTGGCTAGGCAGCGGGCCCACGGCCTAAGGACATGCGGTTCAGCGCCGCCCGCGGATCGTCGGCGCCGTACACGGTGCTCACCCCGGCGTACGACGGCGGCTTCTCGGCGAGAATCGGGTACTCGCCACGGTTGACCACCATGCCGTCCACGTTCGAGAAGTCCCACCGGACCGGGGCGAAAAAATCGATGAGCCCGACGCGCTCGCCGGCCGATAGGGCCTGGGTCGTGTGGATGTCCGGCGGCTTCGAGATCGCGATCGCCGGGGACGTAAGGATGACGTGCTCATCCGGAAGCCACTCGTGCATGTTGCGCGACCAGGCGCGGCGCATGTGGTGCACCATCGTGCCCGAGTGGATGATCGACACCTGCTCGAAGTCCTCGTGCGTGTGCGGGCTCATCGCGTCCGGCCGCCGTGGTTTTGCCGGTACTGGCCAGATGAAGTTGGTCATTGCGGTGCGGTGCACGTAGCAGTGCGACTTGCCGGCCGGGGTGTCGTCGAGGCGATAGACCCTGATCTTGTACCCGTCCGGCGGCATGGGCCACGGCTCAAGCGGTGCCACGCCAGCCGGGTGCTCGGCGTACTCGCCGCTGTTCGGCGCCTTCTGGAGCAGGTCGGCGTTCAGCGAGGTGAACCCCCGCCAGACGGAACCGGCCGCCGCGAACCGGATGCTCGACGCGCCCGGCGGGATGACCACCACCGATCCCGCTGGCACGTCAGCCGTCTCGCCGTTTGCTGTCACCTGGCACGACATGAACAGCGCCCACAGAAAGTACTCGTCGGCGTTATCCGCTCGTTCAAGCACGGACCCGGCAACGACCTCCGAGTACGCGGTGATCATATTGGCGGCACGCACCCACCACGTGGACGCCGATCCCTCGGTCTCATGGGCGGGTGTTCCCTGCAGCAGGGCGTAATTACCGATCGGCATCGCTTCTGCCGTCCTCTCCGGAGCACTGTCACGGATCGCCGGGCGCGGGGAACTGGGTCACGCCCGCGCCGACCGGAATTGCATCATGGTCGAGCGCGCCACCCTTCTCGCGCCACATCTCGTAGGCGATCTCGCGGGTGATCTGTCCGTCGCGCAGTTCGAAGCAGTGCACCAGGCGGACGTTCATCGTGGTGCCAACCGGGAACGGCATGTTGGGCATCTCGTTGCCGACGACGTCAACCTCAGCGATCAGGTCGTCGAACACGGAGTTGCCAGCCGCGAATCGGCGCAGGTTCGTGATTTTCCGGAAGACCAGCGTGCGGAAGATGCCCAGGTAAGCATCCTTGACCGCTTGTGCGTCGGTGTAGATCACTCCACGGTTAGGGGCTTCCCAGCAGATGTCCGGGGCGTACAGGGCGATGGCCTTGTCCACGTCGTCAGGGTTCTCGTTGTGGAAGTGAGCCGCGACGACTTCAAGGTTCCGCCGCTCGATCTCTTCCCTGGTCAGGGCCGAATCTGCCGTGAGCGGCGCCTGCTGACCGTCGTCGGTAGCCATCGTTGCTGACCCCTTTCGCGCCGGGGCCGGACGCTACACGGGACGATTCCACGACCCCAGATCCTGGCCGAAGCAACTTAACGGTAGCTGACCTGCACCCATGGCAACAGCCCCGGAGCTCTGCGTGGTTAGCGGGCCTGTCCTGGCTCTTTCTTCGTTTCCTCCGCCGCGTCGGACGCAGGTTCCGGCACGTGCTCCGTCATATCGGACTGAGGTTCCGGCACGTCCTCGGTCGCGTCGGACTCGGGCTCTGACAGGGCGACATCACTACCCTCGAGCTGGAGGTTGGGCACCACCGGCTCCATCCAGCGCGGGAGCCACCAGGCATGCGCGCCGAGCAGCGACATGATCCCGGGCACCAGGATCATCCGGACTAGCGATGCGTCGATGAGCACCGCGAACGCCATCCCGATGGCGAGCATCTTCACCGTCGGGTCCGGGTTGATCACGAAGCTGGCGAAGACGACGATCATGATGAGGGCCGCGGTCGTGATCACCCGGGCCGTCGCGCCGATCCCGATCGCGACGCTGCGGTGCGCGT
>Ga0335072_10016702_pt1 | contig 10402 bp, 10 predicted proteins | sample Lox_Sample_21_FD_206725 | JGI IMG/M metagenome (GOLD analysis project Ga0335072, IMG submission 206725) | Soil microbial communities from Loxahatchee National Wildlife Refuge, Florida, United States - Lox_Sample_2.1 | ecosystem: Environmental > Terrestrial > Soil > Wetlands | place: USA... | reverse complement strand
AATTTACGAGAGAACTCCAGTTTTATCTGGCTGAGTTTTCCGGGGGCACGTCCGCAGGGTATTACCCCGCAGGTTCCATCGATTCAATCAGGTAGAAAGGTCGCGACGATCAAATTCCTAAAAGCAGACGATTCGGGAAGAATCTCAGGGCCAGGATTGAACCGGACCCCCTGAAACAGGGGCCAGGAAAGCAAGAGGGTAATACCCGCAGGGTATTACCCTGCAGTTCCAATGAAATCAATTAAGGAGAGAAGACCTCAAAGCCTTATTTGAGCGGAGCGGCCGCCTCAAAGACGCCGGAGCCGCCCTAAAACGCCAGCAACGCCACGCCGACGCACACAAAGATCGCCGCGGTCCAGCGGCGATGGTCGACGTTCTCGTGGAGGAAGATCTTCGCGGCGACTGCGTTGCCGATGAAGGTGAGCGACGTGGCGGCCGGCCCGATGAGGCTCAGGTCGCGGTGGCTGAACGCGAACAGCAGAGAGAAGAAGCTCAGCGCCAGGCACAGCACGCCGAGCCCGAAGCGCGAGTTGGTGACGACCGCGGTCGCGGCTCCGCCCAATCCGCTGCGCTCCCGGATGATGTCGAGGTCGCCGATCTGCCGCATGGCCGAAGCGGTCAGCACATCGCCCGCCGTCGCCGAAATCACGATGGCCAGCACCATCGCGATGGTCGCCATCACCCCGCTGAACGCGTTCACCGCGACACCTCCTGCGGATTCGCCAGTTTCGCGGCGGCGGGCTCAGCGGCAACGGGCTCCGGCTCCCGGGTGTTCGTGTAGGCCGGCCCGCGCGTTACGAATCCCACGCCGGCCGTGATGCACAGCACCCCCAGCCAGCGCCAGGGGGACACGTGCTCATGCAGCCACCAGTGCGCGAGGATGGTCATGATGACGTAGCCCAGCGACGTGGCCGGCAGCACGTAAGTGAGATCGGCAAACGACAGCGCCGTCAGGTACGACGCGAAGAATCCGATCAGCAGAACGATGCCCGCCGCGACCCACGGCGAGAAAATCGCGTGGATCAGCTCCAGCGGGTGATGGAGCGAGACCGGCGGCAGCGTCTTCATGCCGCGCGCCAGAAACGTATCGCCGCAGGATGCAGTCAGGGTGACGATCGCGAGTACCAGATAGCGGCGAAAAGACATGCCAGGAGCAAGCGGGAAACGGTTAGCAAAAAGCGTTCAGCGAGAGACTGTCAGCAAAAGACGATAAGCAAAAAGCTCTAAGCAAGAAACTGTAAGCGAAAGACCGCAAGCAAAAGCACTCCAAAGGAAGATGCTGTAAACCAAAAATCAGACTCAAAAATCGAAAGCCGCCGAAGTGGTCCCCGGCGGCTCCGATGCACTCACGGGTGGTCGCTCACTGCTTCACCGCTGACAGCGTCTTTCTGAAAGTTGTTCGCTGACAGCTTCCTGCTGGATGTCTTTCGCTGACAGCCTTTCGCTGAGCGTTGCTCGCTGGCAGCTCCGCGCTGGTTACGCTTCGGCGTTCGCGGCCGCAGGGCTCTTTGCCTTGCTGTCGCGGACGAGCTTGTTGCGCTCGGAGCGAAGCTTCAGGAACGACTTCGACTCGATGTACAGCCGCTTCAGGTCGCGGTTGGCGATGGCCTTGCTTACCACGCGCCACGCGGCCTTCGGCCGGAAGAAGTACTCGTCGTAGAACTTGTTCACCATCTCCAGCACGTACTCGGTCGGCAGCGTGGGGTACTCGATGTGCGCCAGCTGGTGTCCGCCGCCGTCGCTCATGCTCTGGTTGGTGATGAAGTTGTTGGCGCGCGCGAACTCGTAGAACTCGGTGCCGGGGAAGGCATGCGCGATGGAGACCTGAATCGTTTCCACGTCCAGCGTCTTCGCGAAGTTGATCGTGTTGCGGATCGATTCCTTCGTCTCGCCGGGCAGCCCGAGGATGAAGTCGCCGTGGATCGTCAGGCCCAGCTTGTGGCAGTCGCGGGCGAAGTCGCGGGCGCGCTCAACCGTTGCGCCCTTCTTGATGTTCTTCAGGATCTGCGGATCGCCCGACTCAAACCCCACGATCAGCAGGCGGCAGCCGGCTTCGCGCATGGCTTTCAGCGTGTCGTAATCAGTAGTCACGCGCGATGTGCACGACCACGTCAGGCCGAGCGGCTTGAGCTTGCCACACAGCTCGATGGTGCGCGCCTTCTGGATATTGAAGGTGTCGTCGTCGAAGAAGAACTCCTTCACATTCGGGAAGATCTCCTTCGCGTGCGCCATTTCGGCGGCCACATCGTCGCTGGAGCGCTTGCGCCAGGCGTGTCCGCTGAGCGTCTGCGGCCACAGGCAGAAGGTGCACTGCGCCGGGCAGCCGCGCGTGGAGTAAAGAGCGACGTACGGATGGAGCAGGAAGGGGACGTTGTACTTCGTGACGTCGAGATCGCGCTTGTAGATGTCGGTCACCCAGGGCATCGCGTCCAGGTTCTCGACCTGCGGGCGGTCGGGATTGTGCACGACCTCGCCGTTCCTGCGATAGCTGATGCCGAGGATCTCATCGAGCGGCTTGCCGTTGGCGTATTCCACTACGGAGTAGTCGAACTCGCGGCGGCACACGAAGTCGATCGCGTGGCAGTCGTTCAGCGCCTTATCGGGATCGGTGGTGACCGGCGGGCCGACGAAGCAAATCCTGAGCTTGGGATGCGTGTCCTTCAGCACCTGGGCCATCTTCAGATCGCCCGACCAGCCGATGGTGCTGGTAAAGAGGACCAGGAACTCGTAGTCCTTCAATATGTCGCTGACCTGCTGCCAGGAGACATGATGCGGATTGGCATCGAGCAGCCGCGCGCCCTCCAGCATGCCCGCCGGATAAGCGAGCCACACCGGGTACCAGTAGGACTCGATTTCGCGAGTCGCGGGCCAGCGCGAGCTGGCGCCACCGTCAAAGTTCTCGAACGACGGAGGGTTCAGTAAGAGTGTCTTCAGGGGCATAATGGTCAGCTTTTAGTTTACCGGAACCACCGGGATTCAGGGATGCACGAACGTTTGCAAAAAGGATGCGCGAAATCTGGCGATTGCGGAGAAAATCCGCACTTTCAGCTACTTGGCCGTGCCATGCACCCAGTTCTCTATCTGGCCCGTCATGCGCAGAAAGTTCAATTCCACCTTCATCAGCGAGAAGTTGGCATCGAGCAGGTCTTCGTACTTCTCCCGCTCGTCGATGTGGGCCTTTTGCGCGGCAGAGGGCGCAACAGGCTGCGCGCCCGGAGCGCCGGGGCCATTGGTCAGTTCGGCGTCGACCGTTTTGAGCTGTTCCTGCGCCAACTCACTCGTGATCTCCGCCACCTTTTGCTCCGCGGCTATTTCGCGAACGCTGCGACGGGCGGCTAATACTTCTTCGCTCAGCTTGTCGCGGCCCAGGTCGGCCTGCGCCTGCGCTACCGCTGCGTCGGCCGCGGATTCGCGGGCCTTGGCTCGAAGCGACCGGTCATACAAAGGAAAGGTCAGCTGGATGCCGGCGCTGATGTTGTTCTGCTGGAAGTTGTGATAGTACGAGGCGAAATCCTGGAACTTGGCAAAGCGCTGGTATTTCAAGCCAAAGCCGATCGAAGGCCGACTGACCTGCCGTTCATCGCCATGTGCGGCCAGAAAGCGAGAGCGCGCATTCTCGTAAGCCGAGGCGACCCCGCTGTTGTTGTCGGCCAGATCCTTGTCCGAGGGCCCCTGATCGCCGATCGCCGGGGCAGCGGGAATGCTCGCCGTATCGGTGTGCAGCCCGTCGAGGGGCAGGCCGGTCAGGTGCGCGAGCTTCAGCCGCATTTCGTCGGCATCGTTTTCCAGCTGGATGCGCTTTTCATTCACCTGCGCGTCCGTTAACTGAGCCTGAAGGAGGCTCACGCGCGGATCGACACCGGCGCCGACGCGGTCTTTCTCTACCGTGACGAGCTCTTCAGCGTAGGAGTTCTCTTCGTTCAGAGCCGCAATCTCCGCCAGGTCATGGTCGAGTTCAACGTAATCGAGCGAGACATCGAGGGCGACCTGCTGCTGCTGGTCTTTCCAGTTCAGCGTGGCAGCGTGGATGCCCACGCGGGCGGCACGAATATAGTCCGGCTGCGAGAAGGACAAAACCAGGGACTGGGCATCGATGTCGTAAATGTCGGGATTGCCCAGCGGAAACCCGTACGGCGGCGGCCCGATGGAGGAGCCGAGATCAACGGTCGGGTAATAGGCGTCCTTGGTCTCTGAGAGCGTTGCCCAGGCTTTGCGGACGTTCGCTTCGGCGGAGCGGACGGCGGGGCTGGACTTCTCCGCCAGATCGACCGCGGTAGAAAGCGAAATCTGCGCGGATGCAGCGCCGGGCAGCGTCATCGCGAACAGCAGGAGGACCAATGCCGAAAGGATTCGAGTTGCCGGGAAAAGCCGCTCCGCGATGGGCATTGTTTTGAGTCTAACGTTAGCGCCCCGCGTCGGCGGCGAGCGCCGTCACCTTCGCGCGATATCCGGAAGCAGCCGCATGGACAGCCGCCAATTGCTGCTCGGCTCCGGCTGCATCGCCCTGCTGAGCGAGGAGGCCAGCGAGCTTTGCACGCACGGCAAACGAGGGCGCATCTTCAGTTTGTGCGCGGGAGTTAAGGTAAAGCTGGAGCCACTGGATGGCAACCTGCGGCTCGCGATGCGCCTGTGTCAGGCTGGCTGCGCCATCCACAAGCGCAGTTCCGTGACGGCGGTCGAGGGAAGCGCCGGTATGTGCAGCGGCCACCATGTCGTCGGTACGGCCGTGGCGCTGGTAAAAGGCCGCAAGGTCCATCCAGGCGCCGGCTGTGTACTGCGCTTGCCCAATGGCTGACTTGTAGCAGGACTCCGCGGTGTCGTAATCGTGCTGGGATTCAGCGATGCGGGCCTGCAGATTAAGGGCTGCCGAGGGGCTCGCGGCGCGCAGTTGCGGGACGAGGGCTACAGCGTGGCTGAGACCGCCGCCCACGATGGCGGGCGCTTCCACGTCGTACTCGCCCAGATCGGCGAGGGCGTCGGCGTTTCCCGGGTCCAGCTGCACGGCTTGCTGGAATTCAGCGGAAACTTTGCGCGCGAGCTTAAACGCGGTAAAGAGCGAAACGTGCTGGGCTTTCTGTCCGTAGGCGCGGCCCAGCCAGAGGTGGTAATTGCTGCGGGAGGGATCGAGCCGGACCGCCGCTTCGCAATCGGCAATCGCGCGGTCCCAGGCTTCTTCCTGGTAGTAAACGCGGCAGCGGAGGTTGTGGGCCTCGGGGTCGGCGGCATTTTGCGCCAGTACGGAGTTGAGCGTCTGCAGGGCTTCGTCGGCGTGGCCCTGATTCAGCGCCGCCCGCACCGGATCGGCGGCGACGGCGGACATCCCCCATGCCAACACGGCCGACAGCGCAAGCAGGCCTCCGCTGATGAACTGCAACTTCCGCAAAACTTCTCCTCCAGTTTCTTCTGCGAACTGTCTCGCTCGCCTCTCCGGCCTAATCCACGACCTTGACGGGCTCGCCGTCGAGCAGCGGCTGACCATTGGTGGTGGTGAGGGCCACCTTGTCTCCGGCTTTGAGCCCGCTCACGATCTGCACTTCGTCGGTGTTGAGACTGCCGTAAGTCACGCGCACCCGATGCAAAGTATCGCCTTCGACGCGATAGACGTAGTTCGATCCCTGCTGGCTGTGAAGCGCCTCACGGGGCACGATCAGTACGTTGGATTGACTGGAGACGGTGATGGTTACACGAACATTCGCGTCGGGCAGCAGCGCGCCGTCAGGATCGTCGATGGAAACATGAGCCGGACCTACGTTGCGCGAGGTTCCGTAGGTGATGACGGTCGACGGCAGGCGCGTGACATGTCCGTGCCAGATCTCATCGGGGCGCGCGTCCCACGCAATGGTCGCCTGCTGGCCAACGGCGAGATCACCGATTTCCGGCTCGTCAAAGTAGGCTGTCACCTCGAGCTTGCTGAGGTCGGCCATCGCCAGCAACAGTTCGCCCTGCTGAACGAATTCCGTCTGGGAAACCGGCAGAGAGTAGACCGTTCCGGCGAAGGGCGCGTGCACAATGGCCTGATGGATTGCGTCCTGCGCCGCAGTGTAGGCGGCCTCCGCCTCATCAAGGTTGGCTTTGGCATGCGCCAGATCGGCGGCGTCGTAGCGCGACGTCTGCCGCTGCTGCAGCGTCTGGATCGAAGCGTTGTCGGCGTCGAGCCGCTGCTGCGCTGCGGCTACTTCGCTGGGCGACGCTGCGCCGGTGGCCTGGAGCTTCTGGAGGGCGGCGAGGTCGCGCTGCGCCTGATCGCGATCGATGGTGGCCTTCTGGAGGTCGCCCGTCAGCGAGAGCCGCTCTTCGGCTGTGCCGCCGTGCTGAGCTGCCTGCCACGCGGCCTGGGCGCCCTTGAGAGCCGCCAGCGCCGTGGCCGCCTGCGATTGAGCCTGGCTGTCGTCCATGGCCAGAAGGAGCGTGCCGGCGGCGACCTCTTGCCCCTCGTGGATGTATAAGTGCTTGATAATACCGGGGTAAGGGGCGTGGGACTCGAAGTAGGACTGCGGTTGCACTTTGCCGTTCGTAGCGCTTGTTTTCGTGAGATTGCCGATGGTGGCCACAGCGACGCGGACGGGCAGTTTGCCCCGCGTCAGCATGTGGATTCCATAGAAAATCGCGATGAGCGCCACGGCGGCAATAACCCAGTAACGCGCCGTGTTAGACCTTGCAGGACTCGCTGTCATTCACCAGGACCGTTTGTCAGTATATAAGACTTCATCAGGCAGCCTTAGGCTTCTGAAAATGTGAGCGTTGCGGGTGGGTTACCTCAGGATGAACGGGGCGTCATCGAGGGCCGAGGGGAAGCCGTTCCGACCGATGAACCGGTGCGAAGAAGCGGGACCGTAAAATGGGAGGATGGCTCTCCCTCAGCGCTACACGGACGAACACGCCAAAGCCGGGCTTGATTTCGACTTTCCGGCAATCGAAACCTGGCCGAACCAGTTTCCTGCCTACGAAATCGTGATCGACGACCCGGAGTTCACTTCGGTATGTCCAAAGACCGGCCTGCCTGATTTCGGCACAATCACCCTGCGGTACATGCCGCGGGAGCGCTGCCTCGAACTGAAGTCCTGGAAAGAGTACCTGTTCACGTACAGGAATCTGGGAATTTTTCAGGAGAACGTGGTGAACCAGGTGCTGGAAGACGTAGTGAAGGCCTGCGATCCTGTGTGGGCCGTGGTGAAGGGCGATTTCCGGCCCCGCGGCGGTATTTCGACGACCATCGAAGCGCGCTGGCCCAGGCCGAAGGGATAGCGAGAATTTGTAATCAAGAAACTGTCAGCGAAAACTGTAAGCAAAAGGCTGCAGGCAAGAAAAGGCAAGCAAAAGCCAGAAGCGAAAACACACAGAAGCGCCAACGGAACCGCACCCTTGGCTTTACTGTGTCTCGCCTGTAGGTTGTCCCTTTCTCTTCTCGCAGTTCGCGCTCATTGCGGATTCTGCTGTTGCTGCTGTTGTTGCTGCTGCATTTGCTGGCGCTGCTGCATCATCTCCTGAAGCATCTGCTGCGGCGTTCTCACGCCCCCGTTGGGGTTTTGCTGCGGTTGCGGCGGCATGGGAGGACGAGGCTGAATCTCCCCGGCTCCCGGGTAGTTGTTCAGCGGCATCACGGTGTCTTCCTGATCGTCGTCCGACTCGGGCGGAGCACTGGCACCCTGGGTGATAGGGGCGTTGCTGCGGGCCGAGAGCAGAAGCTGTCGCGGCGTCCCCGCCGCAGTACCGCCGACCATCATCACGTTGTAACCGGCGCCATCGAGCAGTTCGCTGAGGATCTCGCGAGGATCGCCGGGGCCGTAGGTACCGAAGACGCGGCTGTCCTTGTCGAGGCCGTCGATGGTCATGCCGCTGGATGAAGACAGCTGGTGCAGGATGTCGGTCAGACTGGAATTGTCGGCGGTGACGGTAAGGCGCTTTCCCGCGAACTGAATGATGGCCGGCTGCGCAGGCTTATCGAGCAGCGACGGCGGTGTGGCGAGAGTTGCCGGCGCCACGGGTGCGGCCGCAGGTTGTCCCGGTTGCGCCACCGGCGCCTGCGGACTCGTTTGCGGCTGGAGGGTCGTCGCCGGCGGAATCTGCTGGCCCGGAACTATCGGGAAACGGCGCCCGTTCGGCAAGGTGCCGGGCGCACCCATGACCTGGGCCGCACACGCTGCGGAGAGCAGCGGGGCGGCGAGGAAGGGCAGGATGCGCGCGATGTGCCGGACAAGCATCGAAATGGTCAGCGCGAGGCGGGCCGTGCGGCGCCCGCGGATTCCCCAATCACTGTACTAGACTAGCAGTGATTCACTTTCGCTCATACTGCTGCCGGAAGGAACGAAAACGATGGGTCGCCATCCAGGAATCGACACCGTCAGGAGAACAGGTGCGATTCTTTTGCTGGCGCTGACCGCGCCGGCGTACGCAGTGACCTGTACCACGCAGTCGCAGATGGCTGCGGCGGATCGGACCCAGCTGCAGCAGGCGGCGCTGGCGCTGGCGGAGCATGTTCAGGCCGGAGATGCGGCGGCGGTGAGGGCGCAGACCATTGCCGCGGTGGCGTCTGCTTTCGACGGTATCGCGAACTCCATAGCCGGCGCGCAGGGCGCTGTTCAACATGCGACCCTGACCGTCGACGAGCTGTACGGCCTCGACGCGACGGATCTGAAGGCCGCGCAGGATGCGGAGTTTTTCTGTTCTCTGCCGTCGTCTTCGCTCACCGTGGAAATCAGCATCCCGAATCTACCGCCGGGGAAGTATGCGCTGGCGATCGTGCACGCGACGGGCGTGAAGAATCCGCAGGCAATGTCGATGGTGCTGGCCAACGATCCGGCAGGCAGCGCTGCGTGGAAGCTGGCAGGCTTCTTCGTGCGGCCAATGACGATGGGCGGCCATGATGGCGTGTGGTTCTGGCGGCAGGCGCGCGAGTACGCGGCGAAAAAACAACTGTGGGACGCTTACTTTTACTACGAAACAGCGCTGTTCCTGCTCGATCCCGTCGATTTTCTGACGAGCCCCAATCTTGAAAAGCTGCAGCGCGAGGCCGAGCAGTCGCGGCCCGACGGATTGCCGGGCACCGATCCGATGAGTCTGAACGCTGAAGGGCAGACGCTGAAGGTCACGAATCTGCACACCGGCGAGCTCTCCGACCAGCTGGAGCTGGTGGTCGAATATCAGTCGACGGCGGCGCAGGACCCCGTGGCGGCTCGCGCTCAGGTCACGGCGGTGATGCGCGCCATGCTGGCAGCGCATCCTGAGCTGCGCGGCGCGTTTCACGGGCTTTGGGTGTACGCCAACACCACGAACACTCAGCATTCGTTTGCGCTCGAACTGCCGATGGATCAGATTCAGAACTCTGCAACTTCCCCCGCACAGCCGCACCAACCCAACACAGGACCAACCTCAGGACAGGCGTAAATCATGACGAATCGAATGGAAAAACCGCTCAGCGAAGCGGTGGAACAGCGCAGGGCGACACCGAGTTTTGACGGTGAGCCGATCCCGGATGCGGATTTGAAGAAGATTCTGGATGCGGGCCTGAAGGCTCCGAGCGGTTACAACATGCAGCCCTGGCGGTTTGTGGTGGCGCGGACGCCGGAGCAGAAGCGGCGCCTGCGCGCGGCCAGCTTTAATCAGGCCAAGGTTGAGGAGGCGTCAGCGGTCATTGTGGCCTGCGGAGACCAGGACGGCTGGCGCACCGATCTCGAGGAGATGATTCGCCTGGGCCGCGAGGGCGGCATGACCGAGGGCTACGCGGAACAGGCGCGGACCAATATTCCCGCCTATTTGGGGAACCATCCGAATCTGACGGCGTGGCTCAACCGGCACGTAATGATCGCCGTGACGACCATGATGTGGATGGCGGAAGTGATGGGCTACGACACCGCTCCGATGGAAGGTTACGAGGCCGAAAAGGTGCGCGAAGTGCTGCGTCTGCCGCTGAGCTACGAAGTCGTCGCGCTGCTGGCGATCGGACATCTGAAGGGGTTGGACAAGTTCAACGGCGGCCGCTTCAGCATGCAGCGGACGGTCTTCGACGGCGAATACGGCAAGCCGATGCGACTGTGAGAGAGCAGCCCGCAGGCAGCAGTTGGCGAAGAGGAGAAGGCCTGATTCGTCTGGCAATCCAATGAGACGCGAATATCCGGATGCGCCGATTGCGGGCGTAGGTGCGGTGATTGTCGCCGTGAATGCTCGAAACGAGCCGAAAGTACTGCTGATCCGGCGCGCGCAGGAGCCGTTGAAGGGCCAGTGGTCGCTGCCTGGCGGCGCGGTTGAACTCGGCGAGACGCTGGAAGACGCAATCCGGCGCGAGGTGCTCGAGGAGACGGCCCTCGCAATCGATGTGGTCGGTGTGGTGAAGGCTTTCGACAGAATCGTGCGCGATGCCGATGGACGCGTGCGCTACCATTACGTGCTCGTGGACTTCCTTTGC
>Ga0335072_10016701_pt1 | contig 10402 bp, 7 predicted proteins | sample Lox_Sample_21_FD_206725 | JGI IMG/M metagenome (GOLD analysis project Ga0335072, IMG submission 206725) | Soil microbial communities from Loxahatchee National Wildlife Refuge, Florida, United States - Lox_Sample_2.1 | ecosystem: Environmental > Terrestrial > Soil > Wetlands | place: USA: Florida... | reverse complement strand
CCTGTCCCGGCGCGACGATACGAAATTCCACCAGATATGCCGCGGTCCTTCCAACGCCGTGCCGCCGAGGAACATCAGCCGAGCCCGCCCCACCGCGGTCACCGTGATCCGGTCGCCAGGACGAAACACCAGCAGGCAGGGGCCGTCGAATGTCTCGCCGGCGATGCGGACCTGCCCATCCACCACATAGATCGCGCGCTCTTCGTAATCCGGATCGAGCGGCGCACTGGCGCCTGCGTCCAGTTTCACCTCGACGTAGAACCATTCCGAAAGCGTCCGCACCGGTGACGTCTGGCCGAAAGCCGTGCCCGCGACCACCCGCGCCGAAACACTCGCATCGGTCACCACGGGCAGGTTGGCGGCGCTGAAATGCTGGAAACTCGGATCGGTCTCCTCCAACGCTTGCGGCAATGCCACCCAGCTTTGAATGCCAGCCAGCATCCCGCCGCCGGTGACACGCGCATCCGGCGGCGTGCGTTCCGAGTGCGCAATGCCGCTGCCGGCCGTCATCAGGTTCAGTGCGCCGGGCGTGATCTCCCGCACATTGCCCTCGCTGTCGCGATGCATGATGCGGCCATCGAACAGATAGGTGACCGTTGCAAGACCGATATGTGGATGCGGCCGCACGTCGATCCCCTGGCCCGCCAGGAACTGCGCCGGCCCCATCTGATCGAAAAAGATGAACGGACCGACCATCTGCCGCTGCGCTTGCGGCAGTGCCCGGCGCACCGAGAAACCGCCCAGGTCCCGCACACGTGGCACCACCATAAGCTCAAGTGCCTTGCACGATGCGCTGTCGCCCAGCACCGGGTCGTGTGACGGCAGCCAACTCATGGCGTTCCTCCCCCTTCGCGGTTGCCCTCTATCCTCTCATCGCCCAGCATAACGCGGTCTGGATGCGGAAACGGCGGGCGTGGCCCAGAAAGTCCGCTTGGTCGTCTTGGGCCGGTTCAGGACTTCAGCAAGCTCATCAGGATCGCGAACAAGATCAGTGCGGCGCCTTGCAGAATGACTCGCCAGCGCATCAGTTGGTTGGATCGCCGCGGATCGCCGCCACCGCGCACCAGCCCCACCATGCCGGCGATCAGCACGGCCAGGGTGCCGAACATCAGCAGCACCACCAGCACTGTCAGGAAGATCTTCATCACAAAATCATAGGCGTCCCGTGGCAGGATTGCACCCCCGCGCAACGCTGTGGCCCACACCACAGTCCTGCCCACTTTTTGTTGACCCTCGCAGCACGTTTGTGATCGGACCCCCGGATGAGAATTCTGCTGGCCCTGCTCGCTCTGCTTCTGCTGTCGCCGTGCCGCGCCCTGGCGCAGCCCGCCCCGGCGCTGACGCCGGCACAAGCGCGTACTGCTCTCGAAGTCTTGAATGATCCAAAGAAACGGGCCGAGGTGACGGCCACGCTGGAAGCGATCGCCAAGGCACAGCCGTTGCCCGCAGCGCACGCCGCGCCCAGTCCTCCGCCTGCAGGCACTCCGCCGGCACCGGCTGCCAAAAAAACCACACCCGCCGCGGAGAAGCCCCTGGCGCTGGCGCCGAACAGTCTCGGCGCGCAGGTGCTGCTGCAGGGAGAAGGCTTCCTCAGCCGTACATCGGCGGACGCCGAGAACGCACTGCACGCCATGCAGAGCCTGCCCGCGCTGTGGGCCTGGATCGTGCTGATGGCGACCAATCCATTCGCCCGCGGCGTTCTGGAGAACCTGGCGTGGCGGCTCGCGGTCGTGATGGCCGTCGCCCTGACCGTGGAATACTTGCTGCGCCGCCTGATGCGTCGCCCCATTGCGGCATTGGAGGCGCCCCCACCCCAGCCGGCCGGCGGTACAACAGCGGAAGCTGAACCCGAAACCGAGACTGAAACCGAAGAAACCCTGGAGGAAGAACCCCCCACACCTTCCCCCAACCCCGTCGAACGCGCCGAGGCGGGCGAAACTGAACCGCCGGAGCGTCACCGCCGGATCTCTGCCTGGGGGCTGCTGCGGCGCCTGCCGCTGGTCCTGGCACGCTTGTTCCTGGACCTGATCCCGGTACTCGGTTTCACGCTGGCCGGCCACCTCGTTGCCGCCACCACCCTTGGTTACCAGGACGGCATCCGCGTGATCTTGCTCGCGGTCGTGGACGCCTACGCCCTATGCGCCGCGCTGCTTTGCGTCGCCCGCATGCTGCTGTCACCGCACACGCCGCGCCTGCGCCTGTTCCATCTGCCGGACAGCCTCGCCGCATACCTGATGCGCTGGATCAAGCGGCTGGTGATCATCGCCGTGGTTGGCTACGGGATCGCCGAAGTCGGACTCCTTCTGGGGCTGTCCGATGTGGCGCACCGCGCCCTGCTGAAGGCCAACGGCTTCGTACTGCACACCTGCCTGGCTATCATGGTGTTGCAGAAGCAAAAAGCAGTACGGAAGCGGCTGCGCGCCCCGCCCGATGCAACCGGAGCCATGGCCTGGGTGCGCAACGCGCTCGCTTCCGTCTGGCACTGGATCGCATTGTTCTTTCTGATCGCGAGCTGGCTGGTCTGGGCCGTGGAGATACCCAACGGCTTCACCGAGGCCGTGCATTTCTCCATCGTCACGGCCCTGGTGCTGATCGGTGGGCGCCTGCTGCTGATCGTCCTCGATGGCTTCCTGGACCGAGCCTTGCGCGTGCCGCCGGAGACCGCCGCCCGCTACCCCGGCTTGGAGGGCCGGCTTCGCCTCTACCATCCCGGCCTGGCCGCGTTGCTGCGCGCGGCCGTCTACGTGGTGTGCCTTCTCGCCCTGCTGCAAGTCTACGGCCTGGCCGCATTCACCTGGTTCGCCGAAAGCGACCTGGGCAACCGCCTCGTCTCCGCCTGCGGCACCATGCTGGTGACGCTGGTGCTCGCGCTGGTCGCGTGGGAGGCAGCCAACGCGGCGCTGCAGAGCCATTTGGCAAAGTTGACCAAGGACCAGCAGATCACACGTTCCGCGCGGCTTCGCACGCTGCTGCCGCTGATGCGCTCGGCACTGATGATCACCATCCTGGTGTTCGCCGGCCTGACCGTGCTGTCGGAGATCGGCATCAACATCGCGCCGCTGCTTGCCGGCGCCGGTATCGTCGGCGTGGCGATCGGCTTCGGCTCGCAGAAGCTGGTGCAGGACTTCATCACCGGCATCTTCCTGCTGCTGGAAAACGCCATGCAGGTGGGAGAATGGGTCACTGTCAGCGGCCTGTCCGGCACCGTCGAGGCTCTGTCGGTGCGCACGATCCGGCTGCGCGCCGGCGACGGGTCGGTGCACATCATCCCGTTCAGCTCAGTGACCACCGTGACCAACGTGAATCGCGGGCTGGGCAACGCGTCGGTCAGCGTCAGCGTTGACTATGACGAAAATACCGACCGCGTCTGCGATACCCTGAAACAGATCGTCACCGAGATGCGCGCCGAGACGGACTATGCCACCAGGATGCTGAGCGACCTGCAGCTCTGGGGCGTCGACAAGGTGGATGGCTCGGAGGCGACGATCGTCGGCCAAGTGGTCTGCACCGATTCCGGCCGGTGGTCTGTGCAACGCGAGTTCAATCGGCGCATGAAGCTACGGTTTCAGGAGCTTGGCATCCGGCTGTACAACCCGATGCGGAACGTCGCGATCACGCTGCCGCCGGCGGGGCCATCGGCGCCCGGAACCGCTGATGAGGACAAGGCGCATGAACAAGCCCGAGCCGCTGACTGACACCCTCCGCGAAGCGGGGTTCGCGTTCGTGCACGCCGCCCAGATGCGCGCGGCACTGGAGCAAGCCGGCTCGCTGGCGGACTGGGTCGCGTTCGCGTCAAGCTGGGACGATCTGGGGCTGGACACCTACATGGCGGATGGCGGCCGCTATCGGAAGCGCCGCTTCGCCGTGTTCTGCGCGCGCACCGACGATGCGGCAATCACGCGCAAGCCGCACCAGCCGCATTACCAAAGCCGCGACTACAACACGCTGAATGGCGGCATCGAGCGCTGGTTCTCGCCGATCCTGCCCGAAATTGGCGAGAGCGCCACGCTGTCCACGATCCTGCACTGGTGCCGTTTGCTGTTCGATTCGCTGTCAGGCCCGCAGAACTGGCATATCGAACTGCACCAGTTCCGTATCGAGGCACGGCGCGGTGCCGAAGGCCGTCCGACGCCGGAGGGACGGCACCGGGACGGCGTGGACCACGTGCTGGTATTGCTCGTCGGGCGCCGCAACATCCAGAGCGGGATCACCACCATCCATGATCCGGATGGCCGCACGCTGGGCAGCTTCACGCTGACCGAGCCGCTGGATTCAGCGCTGGTGGACGACCGGCGGGTGATGCACGGCGTGACGCCGGTGGAACCCGTCGATCCGCGCGTGCCAGGATCCCGGGATGTGCTGGTGGTGACGTTCCGGAGGGAGGAAGCCGTTTAGCCGATGGTGGGGCGGCTTTAGCTTCGGCTTTGGAAGGAATGCAGACACGACATGCGTCCCCGAGCTTCACGCAATTAGCCTCGCGTCCGCGGTCTCATGACTTTCGCACCGTTCTGAGACGAAACTTGTCGGCCAATGCCTCCGCCGGTGCGATGATCTCCGGCAGCGCGGAAGTCAGCGATCTACTGTCCGTGTATTCATGGGTGTTGAGAACCCAATCATAAGATTGCTGATAATCTTCAAACATTCGATAGCCGGCGGAGCCGGCAAGCCTCAATGGTAGCACGGGTGTTGTCCGGAGATGCGGGACAAGGGTCGCCATCTCATGCGGAATGCTGCTTGGATCTGTCAAATCGGCTATGATGAATTTAGCCATTCGGGCGAGCGTCTCTACGGTTCCGGTCAAATCTTTGCTATCGGGCCCCTTAAAATCAAATAGGATTGGCACGAGATTGCGGCAACGAAGCGCATCGCGAACCGCGTCCAGTATGGGCTTTTGGCTCTCGGAGAAGCTGCCCAGAATAAGCACCGTCTTCGACGTCACCGTATCAATCACCGTTCTCAGCCGGCTGTTATTTAGCAGGAGATAGATGAATTGTGCCACTTCCAAATCATCCACCGTAACCAAAATCGGATCATTCGGAGCGCTTATTAAGAGGTTGGATTGACTTTTGGGTCTGAGATCTATGTCCCAAGCGGCAATTCCATAGACCTTCGCATTATCGAGGACGGTACCGCAGAACTTTGTCATGACAAGCTGGGTATTTCGTAAATTTGCCCCGGTTAGATCCGCTCCTGAGAAGTTTGCTTCTCGAAAATCCGTACCCCAAAGATAGGCGTTCCGCATTTTGCAGTCGCCGAAATCAGCGTACCAACCTCTCGCGTCATTGATCATCACGCCATCAAGGTCGGAATTACTGAAACTGGCACGAGTCGCATCCACCCCCATCAGACGCGCATCTGCCAAATTCACTCCGCGAAGGTCGGCAGACATAAGGCTCGACCACTGAAGTTCTGCTTTGCTCAAGTCCGCTCCGTGAAGGTCGGCTTCGTTCAGGTCAGACCCCTTGAGTTCTGCTCCGCTCAGATCCGGCGAGACGCACGGATTCTCCTGCCTCCACTGGTTCCAATTGACCACACCGCTCCTTATCAGCGCAACATGGTCAGGATCGCTCATTTCTTACCTCCCGAAACCGTGCCGTCAGCCACCATCTCAGGCGATATCCTCAGCGTGATTGTACACCTTGGTGCTTGAAACATGACGCGAAGGTGGCGCGCCGCTTGAGCGGTCGTCAGACCTTACCGTGACCCACTCACCGGGAACAATTCTCAGGTATTGCACACTATGCCGCAGACCCAGCCTTCAATGGGCAAAACTCCGGCGCCAATGTCCGCTACGCGTCGTGTCGCGGTCTGGACGCGGCACCCGCCAGAGAACAATCGACATGCCGTCCCGCGCCCGCGCCTCTGCACAGCCTCAAACAGACGGCCTGATGTTCTGGTTGAGGCGGAACAGATTGGTCGGATCGTACTTGTTCTTCAATGCGACGAGCCGGTCGTAATTGTGGTGATAGGCAGCGCGGATGCGACCGGTTTCCTCGGCATCCAGGTGGTTGACATAGACTTCGCCGCTGGCGAACGGCTCGACAGCAGTCCAGAAATCCCGCGTCCACTGGATATGTTGCGCCGCTTCCGCAGGATCGGTCCACTGCGAGATCACGTCGTAATCCCACTGGTCGTCGCGCAGGCCGAATGCCGTGGCATCGCGGTCGACCCGCGCGGCGGCGCCATGCAAATGAAAGAACAGTACCATCGACATCGGCGACAGGAATCTGGCGGTCCGCGTGACGGCGATGTCGATGACCTCGTCGCCGATCTCCTTCAGGAAGCTCGATTTCCAGTAGCGTTGCACCTTGCCATACGGCACCGCCGCATCGAGCAATGAATTGAGCGCGATATACGAAGTCGGGGCGATCGTGTCGACCAATGGTGCGCCGAATTGCCGGGCCGGCTTTACCAGTTCCTCGCCCTTCTCGATGTCCCCGATGTAGCTGACCGCGATCGCCGCGATCGGCATTCCCTCCGCCGAGGTCATCAGCGCCGCGGCGGCCATCATCTCGTCCGGGCAACTGCGCGCAAAGGCTCGGTAGAAGCGCAGCACCTCCCTGGCTCGCTCGATCGGGTGGATGACGAGGCCGGCGAGCACGGGGCGCACCGGGTGCAGCCGGTATTCGAATGACGTGACGACCCCGAAATTGCCACCGCCGCCGCGCAGACCCCAGAACAGGTCTGTATTCTGACCGGCGCTCGCAGTCAGCAACTGGCAGTCCGCCGTCACGATGTCGGCCGAGAGCAGGTTGTCGCACGAGAGCCCGTGTTTGCTCGCCAGATAGCCAAGCCCGCCGCCGAGCGTCAGCCCGGCGATGCCGGTCGTCGAAACCACCCCGCCGGTCGTGGCCAGTCCGAAGGCCTGGGTCTCGCGGTTGAACTCGCCCCAGGTGAGGCCGGCCTCGGCCCGCACTGTGCGGCCGGCCGGATCTACGCGAATACCTTTCATCAACGACAGGTCGATCATCAGACCGCCGCTGCAGACCGCGTTACCGGTGATGTTGTGTCCGCCGCCCTTCACCGATACCAGCAGCCGATGCGTGCGGGCAAAATTGACCGCGGCGATGACATCTGCGGGGCCGGTGCAGCGGGCGATCAGCGCCGGCCGGCGGTCGATCATGCCATTCCAGACGATGCGCGCCCCGTCATAGCCAGGGTCGCCCGGTTTCAGCAGCGGGCCACGCAAGCAGGCGCCAAAATCCTGCACTGCGGCCTCTTCCAGAATGGCGTCAGGCCCCTCGTTCGCAGCAATGCGCAGATCTGTCACGACGTCCTCCTGTTCCCAGGCTGATCAGACGCCCGTCGTTCGTTCCCGGCGGTTTTGCCGCCACGATTACCCCAAGGGGCCGGCTCAACGCAACGGTTGTCCGCCCGCCGCGGCGTCCGGACGCGATTGCTCATGTCCGGAACCAGGCCCTCTCGAAGAAGCATGACTTCGTCGCTACGTTGCTCGTACCGACAGCAGTTCGCGTTGGTGCGATAAGACGCTGCCTGCCCGGGAGGTGGTAGCAAAGGGGCGTTCCCGTCCTCGCCTGGCGACGACCATTCATGCCGCATGGAACAACCGAGCCGGCTGGCGTGGTTGGGCAAATCAACCGGCACAAGCAGAGTCGCCTCGGCCCGCGAATCCCCATAGGGTCCGACGTCTGCCGCAACCGACAAGCGGCAGCATGATACCGGAGGAACACCATGCGGCCCGAGGACATCATTGCCGACAAGCGCCGCCCCTTCACCGGCGCCGAATACATGCAAAGCCTGCGTGACGGCCGCGAAGTCTATATCGACGGCGAGCGTGTCGCCGACGTGACCACGCATCCGGCCTTTCGCAATTCCGTGCGCAGCATTGCGCGACTGTACGACGCGCTGCACGACCCGGCGCAACAGGCAGTGCTGACCTGTCCCACAGATACCGGCAGCGGCGGCTACACCCATCGCTACTTCCGCGTTCCCCGCTCGCGTGACGACCTGGTGGCAGCGCAAGGTGCCATCGCCGCCTGGTCGCGCATGACCTACGGCTGGATGGGCCGCACGCCCGACTACAAGGCCGCCTATACCAACACGCTCGGCGGCAACCCGGACTATTACGGCCCCTACGCTGCCAACGCCCGCGTTTGGTACAAGCGCGCGCAGGAAACCGTGCCCTTCATGAACCACGCGATCGTCAATCCGCCGGTAGATCGCCACCTGCCGGCCGAGAAAGCGAAGGACGTGTTCGTCAGTGTGGACAAGGAAACCGACGGCGGCATCATCGTATCAGGTGCCAAGGTGGTCGCCACGTCAGCCGCTATGACTCACTACAACTACATGGGCCAGAGTTCGAAGACGGCGACCGAAGACCTCGACATGTCGCTGATGTTCATCGTCCCGATCGACGCGCCCGGCCTCAAACTGTTCTGCCGCACCTCGTATGAACGCGCCGCCCAGCGCAACGGCTCCCCGTTCGACTACCCTCTGTCGTCGCGCTTCGACGAAAACGACGCGATCTTCGTGCTCGACAAGGTGTTCGTCCCCTGGGAAGACGTGTTCATCTACCGCGACCCCGCTCGCGTACTCAGCTTCTACCCGCGCTCCGGTTTCATGCAGGGCTTCCAGTTCCAGGGCTGCACGCGCTTCGCGGTAAAACTCGATTTTATCTGCGGCCTGCTCGGCAAGGCTCTGCGCTGCACCGGCGGCGACGAGGCCCGCGGCAACCAGGTCTTGCTCGGCGAGGCGATCGCCTGGCGCAATCTGTTCTGGTCCCTGTCCAACGCGATGGCGCACAACCCCGATCCGTGGAACGGCGACGCCGTGCTGCCGCAGGCACACGCCGGCAACGCCTACCGCGTATTCGCACCCGACGCCTATCCGCGCATCAAGGACATCGTCGAACGGGCGGTGACCTCAGCACTGATCTACCTGCCGTCCTCGGCAAAAGATTTCGCCAACCCTTCGATCGAACCCTACCTGCGGCAATACGTGCGCGGCTCGCACGGCATCGGCTACGAAGAGCGCATCAAGATCATGAAACTGCTGTGGGACGCAATCGGTACCGAGTTCGGCGGCCGGCATGAACTGTACGAACGCAACTATGCCGGCGGATGGGAGGATATCCGCGCTCAGACCCTGACCGCCGCCCAGCGCGGCGGCGACATGGCAGCGATGGAGGCGCTCGTCGAGCAATGTATGGCCGATTACGACGCAAGCGGGTGGACGGGGGAGACCTGGATCGGCACGCACGCCGATTGAACCAGCACCCGCTATCAGGGAACCGCGAGGTCAAGCGTTCAATGTCATTGCGAGGAGCAAAGCAACGAGGCAACCCCGGTCACGCGGGCGCACCCTCGATCCATCGCGTCTCTGAACGAGATCTCTTCGCTCCTCGCGGCTAATACCCGCAGGCAAATCGGAGCTCCAGCACCATGCCTCCATACCCGGCCGTTCGATGACCCCCTCCACGCTCGTGATGTTCGGCCTGGAGACCGCAATCATTGCCACGGCGTCGGCTTTGCAGGCGTCTGCCGGAATGGGCATGGCCTTGCTCGCAGCCCCTTTGCTGGCATTGGTCAACCCGGCCCTCGTTCCGGGGCCGATGCTGGGTGCCGTAATGGCGCTATCTGCCATCGTCGCCTGGCGGGAGCGTGCCGCTATCGACAACCGCGTGCTGGCCACGGGGCTTTCCGGCCTGGTTGTCGGATGCATCCTCGGCGCGGCAGCGCTTGCCGCGCTGGCCGGCCTCAACCTCACCCGCGTCTTCGCCTTACTGATCCTTGCGGCCGTATTGCTCAGCGTCTCCGGCTTGCACGTACGCGCCACCCGGCCCGCCCTGCTGATCGGCGGCGTCGCCTCCGGCGTTTTAGGAACCTGGGTCGGCGTGCAAGGCCCGCCCATCGCCCTGGTTCTGCAGCACGAGCCACCCCATCGACTGCGCGCCACGCTGTGCGCCTATTTCGCCGTCGGATCCTTGATCTCGCTTCTGGCGCTGGCCGCAACCGGCGTTTTCGGAGCAATCCAGATGGGACTGTGCCTGCAACTACTCCCCGGCGTGGCAGTTGGAATTGCCGCTGCCGCCCTGGTCGGCCGCCAAATCGACCAACGCCGTGCGCGCATGCTCGTTCTGGCAATCTCCGCCCTCAGCGGTCTGGCACTGTTGCTGCGCTGAGCGCGCCAGGCAGCTTGCCGGTGCAGCCCGCGCTCCTGCGTTGAGACATCATGTAAGATGCAGCGTTACGGAGGATGCAAACGTGAAAAATTCGCAGAGTACCTATCCCCTACACTTGCCGCGTTCGGTCAAGGCCGAGGTGGAGCGGCGCGCCAAGTCCGAAGGCGTCAGCGTCAACCAGTTCGTCGCGACAGCGGTGGCGGAAAAACTGGCGGCGATGAACACCGCCGAGTTTTTCGCCGAGCGGCGTGCGAGGGCGGA
>Ga0335072_10016699_pt1 | contig 10402 bp, 7 predicted proteins | sample Lox_Sample_21_FD_206725 | JGI IMG/M metagenome (GOLD analysis project Ga0335072, IMG submission 206725) | Soil microbial communities from Loxahatchee National Wildlife Refuge, Florida, United States - Lox_Sample_2.1 | ecosystem: Environmental > Terrestrial > Soil > Wetlands | place: USA: Florida... | reverse complement strand
GATCGTGCCGTCACTGGCGACAAAGGTGCCATTCGCCTGTGGGCCGACCTGATACGTCGGAAACTGCACGGACTGACCCATCAGCGCCGGAACGCTCAGCCCTGCCATCAGCAGGCCGGCGAGTAGGTGCAATGGATTGATCCGAGAATCGTTGTGAGAGGTTCTCTGCGACATGAATCGATCTCCTCTTTCGGTTTCGTCCATCACGCAACCTGAATCGTTGTTGCAACTCATGGCTGCTTCTGGAAACGCAAATTCGTGGGCGGTAAGCGAGGCGACGGCGTGTCAAATCGACCAGTTGGTGCGTTTTCGACCCTGCAGTGTCGTCGTTGATGTTTGGAACAAGTGAGTTATTGGATTGGAGAGCACGCTCTTCTCAACGCACTCCGTATACCTTCCATCTCCTGAATCGGCTCAGCTTGCCGTTCAATTTGCCGGCAGGTTGAGCCCGGAAACTGGATATCAAGCCGGCTGAAGCTTTCCCTCCGACGGCAGGAACTGGCACAGCGGGGGAGCTGCGCCAACGGGCCAAGTCTAGAGCCCTGAAAAGGACGCCAGCATGACGCGAAGATTACAGTTTTGTCATCCCTTTACGGCAATGTGAACGCTCCCGGTCACAAGAGCTGCCCGGCACGGGAAGCATGCCGATCCGGGGAACCGCGGCCTCATCGGCAACAGGCGATCCTCGAGTTGATCGAAGGGCTCGGCCGCTGAGCTGAGCATTTCTTGGAACCTTAACTGAGGCGTGATCTGGAAATAACAACTCCGGATTACAAATTTGTCATTCGCCTCTTTCGAGGTGTCCTGCGAAGATCGCACTGGCGTGCGGAGACCGTTGGGCACGATCGAATCTGACACACACGGCAACGTTTGAAAGCCCGCTGCTGGAGAAGCCGGTGCGGTTCTCCTCCTCCAGCCGGGAACGAGGGCATGTGTTTCCAATGGTCACTCATTAAAGATCTGAGTAGCGATTCCGATGCGCCGGACGAACGGCGTGCCACGGAATCTCTCGATTCGCTCGAGCATTTGTTGTCAAATTGAAAGGGGAGCCATGCATCGCGAAAAGAAGCAGAGTGCAATGAGGAGAGGTTCTGCCACAATTTGGCGTATCCGCGTTTTTATCGGATTGAGCGCTTTGTTGTCCCTTGCCGGACTCTGTGGCGCGCAGGTCGACCGCAGTGCGCTGAGCGGCGCCGTCACGGATTCGGCTGGCCGACTGCTGCCGGACGTGCAGGTTACGGTAGTCGAAAATGCAACCGGGCTGCGCCGTCAAACCGTCTCCGACTCGAGCGGCACCTACAGCATTCCGCAATTGCCTGTCGGCGTCTATTCTGTCCTCTTCGACCACCAGGGCTTCAGGAAGCTTGCGTTCGTCAATGTGGAACAGGTCATCGGCAGGACGCACACTTTAAATGCGACGCTGCTGGTCGCGGGCGGCGAGGAACAAGTGGATGTTTCCTCCGCTTCGGCGCTGGTGGACCACAGTACCAGCGCGGTGACCGGACTGATCGAGAAAGAGCAGAAGGATGAACTGCCGCTGAATGGCCGTGACTGGTCGGCGCTGACGGCTTTCGTCCCCGGCGCCATCGACACCGGGGGCAGCAATCAGCGGTCGGTCCGGTTCGCTGGACGAGGTCTCGACGACAGTAACTTCACCTACGACGGCGTCGACGCGACCAACATCGTGAATCAGACGCAGCGCACCTGGGTGCGGCTCGCCATCCCATTGGACGCGATCCAGGAGTTCCGCGTGGATTCGCTGATGGCAACCGCGGAGGAAGGAGCAACGGGTGGCGCGCAATTGGCCGTATCCTCGCCTTCTGGCACAAACCGGCTTCACGGGCGTCTCTTCGAGTTTCTGCGCAACGACTACTTCGACGCGCCCGAACCGGAATGGGCCTCGCATGGCGATTCGCAGCAGCCGCTTCGCCTCAATCAGTTCGGGGGATCGGTCGGCGGGCCCATCGTCCGCGATAAGACGTTCTTCTATCTCGCATCTGAAGCGTACCGGCAAAACTGGGGCTACCCGGTGAGTGGCGACGTGCCCAGTCCGGCCTTTCGGCAGACGGTTCCCAGTTCATCACCGGTGTACGCCATCATCAACGCGTACCCCTCAGCGAGCGCGCGAAGCATCCTCACCTCAACGGCCGATCCCAACATCGACCTGCTCACTTGCGCTTGCACCCAGGTGGCCAACGAAAGCTCGGCCATGCTGCGACTCGATCAGCGATTCTCGACCAGAACCACTGCCTTCATGCGCTTCAATTACGACCGTTCAGTGGACACGCAACCTTATTCTGCCGCCGCGACCGATTTGGAACAGAGGGTCTCGACGCCGGTCAACGGCGAATTTGAAGTGCTGCACATCTTCAGTCCCCGTTTCGTCAATGAGGCCCGATTCGGATTCAACCGCTCCACCGACAACACCTACAACTTCAGTGGTTCCGGCATCCTTTATCAGATCGCGGTCTCCACGCCTTCCTCGCCTGGGTTCATCACTGAGAACTACAGCTACGACAGCGTCTACGTGGGGAACACCTTTGCCGGAATCGACAACCTGACTTGGGTTCATGGCCGCCATACCATCAAATTCGGAGGCGAGATCCGCCGCGTTCAACTCAACCAGGAATACGGAGAGCATGGAAAAATCACATTCGCGACCGTCGAAAACCTGGCTGCGAATGACGTGAAAAAAGCCAGCCTGACGGGTTCCCTGCCGGTCAACCACCTGCGCAAAAACGACTTCTTCACCTACGCACAGGACGAGTTCAAGTGGCGGCCCAACCTGACCCTGAATCTCGGCGCGCGTTACACCGTATTCCAGATCTTCTCCGAGGAGAACGGGCTCGCCAATCCCTTCGATTTCGCCACCTGCGGTCCGCGGGGCTTCTGCGGCATCGGCGCCGGCTTCGGCCAGCAGAATTACGGTGATGTCGATCCGCGCGTCGCCTTCGCGTGGACTCCGAGCCGCCCGGGCAAGACCGTGTTGCGCGGCGGATTCGGAATCTACCACGAAGACGGGCAGCTCGACGATCAGAATCTGCCGGCAAAAAACGAAGTGCCTTCTTATGCCGCGACGAGCAGTTCCACTAAGTCGCTTTCTTACACCGGAGCCGGCAATTCCGCCAATGCCAGCTGTCCCGGCCCCGTCGCCATCTCCGACACTTCCAAGTGCGGATTCGGCGCCGGAACGCTTTCGCCCAACGCGGAACAGCGCGACCGTAAAGACTCCTATGTCGAGCAGTGGAGCCTGTCGGCGCAGCGCGAATTGCCGGCCAACTTCGTGGCCACGCTTTCCTACCTGGGGAGCCACGGCGTGCATCTGCTGGAAACCAACGTCGTCAACCTGATCACCGATCCCGCCACGCAGGCTGTGCAGTATCCGGCCTTTGCTCCCGCCATTGGCTGGCGCGGTGCCATCGGCATGAGCTCATACAACGGTCTCTCTGCCGGTTTGCGGCGTCCCTTCTCGCGCGGACTTCTCATTGCCGCCAACTATACCTGGTCACACGAGATTGACAACGGCTCCAATGGCAGCGGCGACGGCGACGAGATCAACCCTCAGAATCCGTCCTGCCTGGCCTGTGATCGGGCCAGCGGTGCCTGGGATGCAACCCATGTGGTCAACGGCAACGCCGTCTACGAGCTTCCCTTCGGCGTGGGCAAGCCGATGCTGAATCGCCGCGGGGTTGCCAGCACCATCGCCGGCAACTGGCAACTGACAACCGCTGCGCTGGCGCGCACGGGCTTCCCGGTGAACGTGCTCATGCCGTCGAGCTATACCGCACCGGATGGCGCCTCCGGCACAGAGCGTCCCGATCTGGTCCCCGGCGTTTCGCTCACTCCGCCCGGAGGGAAATCCGTCAACGGATGGATCAACCCTGCAGCGTTTCAATACCCGGCCGGAGCATTCGGCACCGCCCCGCGCGACCTCGCGCGCGGGCCGGGCACCTGGCAGGTAGATCTTGGCGCCGGCAAAACGCTTTCACTGTCGGAGCGGGCAAGAGTGGAATTCCGCGCGGAATTCTTCAACATCTTCAACCATCCGCAGCTGGGTTCGCCCAATGCGACCTGTGACCTCCTCACTCCGGCGTCGGTGGGCTGTCAGGCGGGATTCGGCAGCATTACTACTACCGTGAACCTGAACACCAGCATCGTCAATCCCATCACTCCGGTGGGGTCGGGCACGCCGCGCGAAATGCAGCTCGCCTTGCGCTTCGAATTTTGAGGCCGCTCGCCGCAATTGCACGGCGGCCCGTGCGGCCGCACTCCCCAACGACCATCGATTGCGAATGAGCATGAGCCAAAAGCCGATTCTCCGCTCCGCGTCAATTCGACTGAGCATGTTGCTGAGCAGTTTGCTGCTTCTCGCGGTCTCAGGTGCGGCGCAGCAACAGAAGCCGGATTTCTCGGGCCTGTGGAAGCAGGACAACGATCGATGCCAGCCCCGACGCGGCGGCGATGTCACGCTCCATATTGAGCATCGCGAACCGGAAATCATGATCGAGACAACCATCGCGCGCGGCGCGGCTCCCCTCCGGCGCGCGATGCAGAAATACACGACGGATGGCAAAGTCTCCATATCCACCGGAACCGACGGTGATGAGTTCCACTCTGCGACGGTTTGGAGCGATTCAAGCCTTGCCTTCACCATCGAGGAACACGAAGACGGACGCATTCTCCATTTCAAAGAAACCTGGACTTTGATTGAAAACGGCGCTGCGCTGGAGAGGAAGCGTGAGCGCCCTGATGGCGAGAAGCAGATCCTCATTTATCGACGCGAGAGATAGCGGGCGAGCAGCGAATACGAATTGCCTATGAAGATCCTGGTCATCGAAGATGAAGCAAAAACCGCCAAATTCCTGAAGAAGGGCCTCGGCGAAGCCGGTTATCTCGTCGACGTTGCGCCCAACGGCCTCGAAGGCCTGCACCTGGCCATCGAGGTCGCCTTCGATCTCGTGATCCTGGACGTCATGCTTCCGGCTCTGGACGGATGGCAGGTGCTGGCACGCCTGCGCGAGGCAGGTGGCCAGGCCCTGGTTCTGATGCTCACGGCGCGCGACGCCGTGCATGAGCGCGTGCGCGGCTTTGAGCTCGGAGCCGACGACTATCTCGTGAAACCCTTCGCATTTTCCGAGCTCCTCGCCCGCGTGCGCTCGCTCCTGCGCCGGTCAGCCCCGCGGCCGCAGGAGACCATCCGCATGGCCGACCTCGAAATCGATCTGCTGCGCCAGCGCGCCACCCGCGCCGGACAGAAGCTCGAACTCACGTCCAAGGAGTTCCTGCTACTCACACTGCTGGCCCGGCGCGCCGGTGAAGTGCTGTCCCGGACCCTGATTGCCGAATCGGTCTGGGATATGAATTTCGACAGCGACACGAATGTCGTAGATGTGAATGTACGCAGGTTGCGCAGCAAAGTGGACGACCCCTATCCCATCAAGTTGATTCGCACCGTTCGTGGCGCCGGCTATGTTCTTGAAACCGAGCCGTAGCCCCCTGGCAGCGCCGCGCCTGCGCACCACCCTGGCATTTCGCCTGACAGCGGCATACTCGATGGCCGGACTCCTGCTCGTTCTCCTGGCCACCGCCAGCCTCTACATCGTTCTGCGGGCTGAGCTGGATCGCAGCAACGAACTGTTTCTTTCCGACAAGCTGCACGTACTGCGCACCATGTTGCGCGAGCGCCCCGGCGATGAGGATGCGCTGCGGGAAGAGATCGAACTGGAGACCGCGGCCCGCCGCTATCAGCAGTTCTACATTCGCCTTCTCGATGACCAGGGCGTGCCTATTCTCACCACGCCCGGCATGGCCGGGAAGCTCGATATCGCGGAGCTCGTCGGCCGCACCGCCAACCGGCCTGAGCACTCGATCTCCATGCGCGGCCGGCAGGGCCAGCCGTTTCTCGCCGCCAGCGCCACCGCCCCCGTCGGTTTCCCGCCGGTTCATACGGATACGATTCAAATTGCGATCGACGTCTCCCAGGAAGAAGCATTGCTGGCGCGCTATCGGCTCTGGTTTTGGGCGATCCTTCTCGTTACGTCCGTTCTTTTCCCATTTTTGGGGCACAGAATCGCACGCCACGGCATCGGCCCGGTCGAGCAGATCGCCGAAACTGCCCGCCGGATCACGTCGACGAATCTGCGCGAACGAATCCGGGCGGAAGGTTACCCTTCCGAACTGGCTTCGCTGGCCGGAACCTTCAACGCGATGCTGGACCGCCTGGAGGAGTCCTTCGAGCGTATCTCGCAGTTCTCAGCCGACATTGCTCACGACCTCAGGACCCCGGTCAACAACATCCGCGGTGAAGCCGAGGTGGCCCTCGCTCGGGCGCGAACGGTGGATGAGTATCGCGACGTGCTGGAATCTTCGCTGGAGGAGGCTGTCCGCCTCTCCGAGCTGATCGGCGATCTGTTGTTTCTTGCTCGCGCGGAGCGCCCTTTGACAGAGCTACGCCTGGAAAGAGTTGCCGTCGGTGATCTGCTTTCGACCGTTCGGGATTACTACGAAGCCACTGCATCGGATGCGCAAATATCGTTGAGTGCGGCCCGTGGCGAAGAGGCCCTGTCCGCGAACCTGGATCGCTCGCTTATGCTTCGAGCGGTCAGCAACCTGGTGTCGAACGCCATTGCACACACTCCGCCCGGCGGAGCCGTTACGCTGGCTGCCGCGCGCAAAGGCGCCGGCATCCGTATCGAGGTCAGCGACACCGGTGTCGGCATCCCCGTCGATTCTCTGCCCCGGGTCTTCGATCGTTTCTTTCGCGTCGATCCATCGCGTTCTCAAGCCTCGGGCGGTTCGGGTCTGGGCCTGGCCATTGTGCAGAGCATCATGACGCTCCACGGCGGCAGCGCCGAGATCGCGAGTGAGCTCGGCCGTGGGACACGAGTGGCGCTGTGCGTACCTGACCAGTGGACGGACGGGGAAAGGTTCTGATTCACCGTTCATGCAGGCGCAATGAGTCCTCTTCGTCGGTTCGGCAGATCAATTCCGGCGCCCCATCCGGTAGTCGAGATAGAGTACGTGGGCTTTGATCTGATCGCCGCATCGGTAGCGGAGAAAATGCGCCATTGCCAGCATGCGGACAATGCTCCCGGGATTTCCGCCGCTCCATCCGACGATCTGGTGCAGAACCTGATTGAGGTTTGCGGCAGACAATCCGGTCCGGCTCGCCTCTCTTCGGGCAAATTCAAGAGCGATTGCAGGCGGAAACTCCTTCAGTTCCAACCGCTCAGACTGGCCGGCACAGAGGGGCTGCAACATGCCGATGTCCTCCATGTGCGGACTTCGAGCGACGAAGACGACAGGAGTGCGATCGAAGTAGTTCAGATCCTTGATGAGGCCGCTTACGCCACGGGATGGTGCCGCAAGATGGTCAAGAGCAAGAAGGAACGGATGTTGTTCGAGTGCCCGCTGCACAATCCCCTTTAGGGATCCGGTTCCCATCGGCGCGCCGTCCTCGGGCAAGGCGATTCCTGACGTTGCCACTCGCCGGAGCTGCTCGACCAACTCCGACAACAGTTGGTGCGGCGACCTCACTTGGGTGACGAACAGCGCGAGTGGTTGTGTCGGCAGAAGAGCCCGCAGCAGGCGTGTCTTGCCCACCGCTTCCGGCCCGAAGACCAGCATCGACTTGCGCCGTTCCACCCGCGCTCGCAGCCGGGCCAGTTCGTCGGTGCGCTCCACAACCGCAATGTATTGTTGCGTATCGATCATGTCGTGAGCCGACAGAACAGCGTGGCGGAGTCTCATTTGAAGCCGATTAGACCAGTTCCGAAACGCTCTGTTCCAATCGCTTGAGCCGTTGCAATGCCGCCTGCACGGCGGGAGATCCTTCTTCTTTGACCTTTCGTGCCCGGTCCAGCGCTTGCTCAGCAATGCGGCTGATTTCGTGCAGCAACTTTCGAATCTCAACCTCCAGCCGATCCCGGCTCTCCTGCAGGCGATTGAGGACGTCGTTTTGCACACGCGCGCTGTTGGTTTCCAGAAGGTGACGCATGAAATCTCGAGCTTCGTTCGCAATTGCTCTACGGGCGCCCACAAATGGCAACAACACATCGGCGAGCCAACGCAGCGGAGATGGTGGCTCCGCAGTGCCGATGAACTTTTCGAAAATGAAACTTGAACCGACGCGGAAGCCGTTCTCCGGCTCGAGTGCATGCGGCATTCGTGTCAACTCGCTCAGCCCGGCGCCAGCCAGCCTTTTCAGAAAGCCGTTCCCCATTTCCACAAATCGAGCAGCCACGGCCCGGTATTGACGTTCGCCTTCCTCCTGCTCCGGCCTCAGCCAAGGCATGATCTTGGCGCTCGAAATCTCCTGGGCAAGATGCATGATGCGACGACGATAGCGCGGGCCAAGACCGGCCGGCACCGACGACAGGCTTCGATTGAACTGCGCCTCGGATTCGGCCCATGCCGCACGGAAGAATAGCTTGTGCCGGTCGCCGAAGAGATCCGAAATTCGGTGCTGCTCCGCCATAAACAGATAGTTCAGCTCGCGCATTGATCGCTCCGCATCGGCGATGGCCTGCTTCATGATTTCGATGCGCCGTTCCGATTCCTCAATCGGTCGCTGAAGCGCGTCGCGGTCCTCGCTGATCATGACCAGTAGTTGCTCGCTGAGGCGCTGCAGTCCTCGCTCGCAAGCGGCCAGAACCAGGTTGCGGCTCGAATGATCAACGAGGCATTGCAAGGCCACCAACAGTCTTTCCCAATCCCGCAGTGGACCTCGGTCCTCCATCCTTTCGGCTGCGCTCACCTCAAACACCTCGACCATTGGGCGGTGCAGGCGCTGCTCCAGAATCTCCCGCGTGAACTTGGCCGCCGCGGCGCGCTCCGCATTGGTGGTGCGATCTGCTTTGTTGATCACCAAGATCAAGTCCTGAACCTGCTTGCCGACCGCTTCGACCAGTCGCAGTTCCTCGCCAGCAATCGGCGGATCGGCTCCCACCACGACCAGTGCTGCGTCAATATGCGGAATGAACGCTCGTGTGGTTGCGGAATTTCCGCTGAAGACTGAGCCTAATCCTGGCGTGTCCACAAAGCACATGCCTGAGGACAACAAAGGGCTGGGCACAAATACTTCTGCGCCCTCCACCGCCTTCTTATTCTCCGGATTCCCTTCCTCCGTCACGTATTCCTTCAGATCGAGCATCGCGATGTTCCGCCAGGAGCCGTCGCGAAGGCGAATACGCGCATGCAACTCTTCACCGAACCGAATCACCGTTGGCACAGCCGTAACCGGAACAAAGCCGGTAGGAACAACGTCGCATCCGACCAGAGCGTTGAGCAGGGTCGATTTACCTCGCTTGAACTGACCGACGCACGCCACATAGAAGCGCCCTTCCGAGACACGGAGCGCCAGTTCGCGCGCATCCTCCGCGACAGGGCCGGCTCCAAGTTCCTCGGCCAGATCAGCGAGCCGCAACAAACGGGAGGCGCCATCCATCCCCACGGACGTTTCCGCCGCGTTTGCACAATGCTGTTCGGAATCGCCCGCTTTCGGAGCGGATAAATCGGTGCTCATTTCGCCTTCCCTGGGGCGACCTCCGGCGACTTTTCCGAGGTGCGTGAATAACGGATCACCTCGACGCGAGACATGGCGACCAGCCCCTCCTCCACCATCGTGTCGAGATGCGGAATCAGCTTCTCGATTTGCTCTTCCTTGTCGATGATCGTCAGCATGATCGGCGCATCTTTGGACAGCGTCCAATGACTGCTGTGGCGAATCCTGGTGCTTGCTCCGTATCCTTCAATCCCCCGGTACACCGTCGCACCGGCCATTCCAAGTTCCATGCACTTGGTCACGATGGCCTCGTAAAGAGGCTTGCCCTGCCATTTGTCGCCTTCGCCAAAGTGGATGCGCAACATCTGCGCCTGAAATTGGTCTCTCATGCTCGAGCCTCCATTCATATGGACTTGCCGCCGGTCTGCGACTCACGCTAGTCCGGTTCCTGGGCGCGACAGGAGTACTTGATGATGTCCACGTCGGAGAAAACGACCAGGCCTTCCTCCACCATTTGATCGACAAGGGGAAGAAGCGCGCGGAGCTTCTCCTCGCTGTCGACGGCCGAGAGCATGATGGAGCAATCGCGCGACAGGTGCAGCGCAGTGTCTTTGTGCATGCGACGGTGTGCTCCGTAACCAAGAATGCCCCGATAAACAGTGACACCAGCAATATCGTTCGCCCGCATTGCTTCGACCAGAGCCTGGTAGAGTGGCTTGTCCTTCCACCGGTCCGATTCGCCGATGTAGATCCGCATTATCTTGGCCTGGCCTTCCATCTTCATGTGGGATGGCGGGACGGCTGTCTTCGGTTTTGAGATCTGGGCCGGCTTGGCCACTGTGGTTTCCTGGACTTCGATCATGCCGCTGCCTGCCAATTCTTCCAGCTTGCCGATGATTT
>Ga0335072_10016698_pt1 | contig 10403 bp, 10 predicted proteins | sample Lox_Sample_21_FD_206725 | JGI IMG/M metagenome (GOLD analysis project Ga0335072, IMG submission 206725) | Soil microbial communities from Loxahatchee National Wildlife Refuge, Florida, United States - Lox_Sample_2.1 | ecosystem: Environmental > Terrestrial > Soil > Wetlands | place: USA... | reverse complement strand
AGCCATTTCCACATCGCGTGACAGGGCTTGTGTGTGGTTGATGGGGTACAAGTACGGCGACTCTGTAACAGCTGCATCAAGGCGCTCAACGAATTCGTGAGAATAATTGGTACCAGCAGAAGAAGATGAAGGTTTCTTCTGGCAACCTATCCATACGTAATATGGTATGGCTCCTAGAAGATAATTGCGAGAATCTGCACTCAAAACGGTTCCAAACCGGTACTCGAGATAATCTCTGCGACCAGCCTCCAAGCCAACCCGATCAACGTCAAACCATGCACGCCAGAATAAACGACCAAACCAGTTAACATGTCTAGTAAGCATTCCACCGGTATAGTTTCTAAAGCTCAAATCTACGATGGACTGGACGTAGAAATCTATAACGCCAATGAGTCCAGACGGTGCCATGAGATTAGTTAGAGAGTCTATGACCGAGTAGAAATCAGGCTGCGCCAATTAGCTGGGTTCCGTACAATCTAGATATACCTACAATCATGGAAAGACTATAAGAGAGTGTGATCAGATCAGCACCTCCGACGGAGGACTGCTCAGTTGGGAAGTAGCTCGAAGTTGGAGACCGCGAAATTCCAACAGTATTACCCGTCATATTTTCATGGTCTTCAAGTCTGAACAGTCTTGCATCTTGACAAACAACCTTCACATTTGTCCAGCCGAGTCGAGCAAAGCGTTTTCGAGCAACTTCACAAAGTGAGGGAGAGAAGTCAACAAGGTAGACGCTGGAGAAAAAGTCGGGAACCGAGACGTAGGCTGACATTGCCTCGATGTTGTAACCAGTTCCACCGCCAACCTGCATTGAAGCTATGCTTAGCAAATTATTCCCTATATAGAGGTACTGAGCGAGAACTTACATCCACCCAGATACGCTTAGGGTCATGGGTACGATCTTTTGCCGCCTTGTGCACCAGCTGTGCAGCCACGAGGCCTAGCATGTCCTCTCTGCCCCTCAGCAGAGTCTTCCTTGTCGCGTCGTAGACATCGGCTTGAGCTTTGTAGAAGCTCTCGAGTGCGGCCTGCTGTCCCGCGCTGCCATCCTTTTCCTGAGGCTTCAGAAAACAGGCGTAAAAGAATCGTACAAAAGATGACCAGGCGCTTGGCTCATCTTTGTTATTCGCAGATGATCTGAAAGTTACGGCAAAAATAATGCCAATGAGGAGTGTCAAGGATACTCCAACAATAATAATTTGGGAATACGGATCCTTTGGCAGGATGTTAGGGATAAGAGAAGCCATGGTACTCTCTCATTGCTGTTGGAGTGAGTACTGCTCGGTTGATCTGCTTGTAAGTGGTGAAATATGATAGAAGAAAAGAAAGAGTGGAAAGAACGAATATACTTATTGGACGGGAGCATAAAGGCGTGGACATGCAAAAGCGCCTAATTGGGCTGCTTTGAGAATGAACAAGCGGGACCGCTCCAAATAATCCCGAAGATAAATTGCCAAAGCTGCCCCTCCATATCGGGCGGCATGTGAACTCTTGGGAGTATGGAGTGCCAGGGCAGTATAATAGGGATTGAGGGGTCCTATTTGGGGCCAGCAAAGAAATGGCGGCCAACCATCATCCCACATGTTAGGGTGGGGTGGGGTGCTGCAGGGTGGACACGGTTCACGAATTGAACTGAGGTGGCTCCAGTAGTTGCCCCAAGAGTTAGACTCCGTGATCGCTGGCCATCAATTCGCCCTATTGGTAACTGCATCTCAGGCACACCAGAATATGCAGGGACTCGTCTTTATTGGTATCCAGGCCTGCGTTGGGTTGTTATTCTTGCGCAAGTTGCGCTTCATTGCAATGTCTCTGCCAATGAAAACAACACGCGGCCGACGATTGGCGAATTGGTGTTTGGCACGACATATCACGTGACATTCCAATCTTTTGTTGGTTATATCCAGTCAACAAGTACACACGGAAACTGAAGTAGTTCAGATTCAGAGACGTGGATACCCGACTATCTGCCCTCTAGGGTTTTCTGTTGTCCAAGGACATGTGGCTGACCTCCAAAAAGGCTCAACTGTTTGGGCAAAGGGTATCAAAACGTTTTCCATTATACAACATTGTACATTTGAATATTTCATATTTACAACGATACTGCGCCACTGTGGCAGCTAAATTAGCATGAGTAACACTAGTATTTCAGTTCGATCTACGCATGGCGTGCGTCAGGCTCAATATCTTTCCTGCTCCTGTCTCCTTATCTCATCTCGAAAGACATTACCACCTCTAGGCCCCTCCTCTGTCGGCGTGGCCACTAAACTTGCCAGTCCATCACTATCTCCCCTCATATGTCCGGGAACTCTCGCTTCCTGCTGTACTGGTACATCCCGGTATTGGCCGTCCGCTGTCAACTCTTGCTCTCGTAGCCTGATAGCGCCGCTTTTCTTGCTTAGCCCTAATCGTTGCCTGCGAGACTTTCCAACCCCATAACCTTGCTGTCTTCCCATAACATTGCCAAGTCCTATCTTACGGTGCTTCCGATTGAAGATAAAGCCACCACAGACACAGAGAATGACAAAGCCAGCAACAGCAGGGAGGGCAATGTAGAGATCCTTGCCCTTGGGAGCTTGTGTTGGTGGCGGATGATATGGTTCTGGAGTAGGGGATGTAGTGACCATGACTGTCGGACCAGCAACGCTTCGACCTCCTTGTGCAGTGATGTAAAGAGTGACATTGTTCGACGAAAACGATTGGAGCCAGTCTGAATTGATTGTCCAGGAGATGAAACCCCAGGCATTTGATAGAGGTGCTGATTGATAGGCTTGGGGGCCATCACGCGTGCTATTAATGTAGTTTACCTGGACATAGATCGTTTCGTTGCTATTGAAATAACTAGTGTCCCAGGTCACTACTTCTATATTAGCTGATCTATTTCGGTTACGCTTCGGTTCTAGATCCTTACCATAGTATGTAGAATCAACCCATACACTCGATCCATTATCTGGTTTGCAAAATGGTGCAAAGTCTCCAGACGGATTGTGGCATACTTCGAAAGATCCTCCAGCAGTCTGTGTAGCGGAGGTGTCGCTCAAAGTTGTTGTTGCCGCTGAGCCGTCTGCTACAGTTGTAGTTGCAGTCTGCGCTGCAGGTGAAGCATTAAGTGTGGTAGCTACGCCATTTATTGTTGTGAGTACAGGTGTGACAGTCGAGCCTCTTCCACTGGCGTCAACTGTCACCCAAGGATTTAAGGCCGATTCTGTAATAGCTGGGGACAATTAGCATACATAAATTATATATTGCAACTGTAAACTCCATCGACTTACGATCTCGGCGAAGAGCAGGCCCTGCAGAGACAAGTCCACTTGCTGTCAGCAGAGCAAAACATACAAAGCCGGCACTCAGCTTTCCTCTCGACGCGTGCATTTTGAAGCGTAAATGTGACCAATTGATAGGCTCGAGCTAGTATGTCGACTGGATATATAAAGAGCGAAACGCCATGCAGCTTATGGTAAAGACAGTGAAAGAATGAAAGAAAGAGAGACTGCAGAAAGGAATGTTCGAGTTGCTTGCTTGAATTGTTTCGCATCAAAATTAGGAGGAAGCTCAATCGCTTCAGACGCTAGCGTGAATTTCACCCCTGTCGAGATTCCATACCGGGACATCCTTGCCGTTCATGCACGAATGAGGGTGAGAATTTTAATGTGAACAGCCTGTACCAACTGCCTAATAAGATGCATTTTAGTCTTACATACACCTGAAACCTTCGTCAAAACGCATATATATTTTCCATCGACGGCTTCCATAGACCTCAAAATCCATCCATTTTCTGTTGTGTTTTGAGTGGAAGAAGATGCTCGAACAGAAGCTACAAGTGACCTCAGCGGTATAGAATTTGTATATCTCGAGGAGGCTTCAGCTTGCCAAGCTCCTTTGTGATCGCAGCATCTGTCATATTTTTCTCGACAATGATCTGATCGAAACAGTGACATCCATCCGTATACTTCTGCAAGCTATCTCCCCCTTCCTTAATTGCAGCCTCTCCAGTCACCAAGCCAGCAAGGTATTGGGATGAGACAGGAAACTTGTGGACACGTTTGAGAAGCCCTTTGATGACGCCGAACTGAACAAGTCTTCGGACGTCAACATACTTCATCACGTCGAGACCGTCGTCCATATGAAGCTTCAGCCATTCCTTCAACGTACGCCCCTGACAAAATGAGGTGAAAAGTCGACATAGGTAGTAGTTTGCCAGCTTCTCGCCACTAGCAAAGACGTACCCTGCGCATTCTTCCTGCATGTTATCTGCATTGTTCACAAAGTCGTTGATAGCGGGCATGACAGCGTAGATATTGCTGAAGAAGAACATATCAAGCATCAAGATGGTCTGGTAATATAACAAATGCTGGAGAGCGAGCTTGGTGAGATCAAGAGCCACATCAGCATTGTGCGCAATTCTGCGAACATCATTAATGCCATCGATTTCGGGGATGATCTTGCGAAGGGTAAGATCCCAACGGTCGTCAACGATATCTAGGAGGTTAATCTTGGTGATTGGCACGTGCCACGGCTTGACAGGCGGAGGGTTCTTATGAGCAGGAAATAACTTCATATTGATCATGTTTGCATCATCTGTTTCAATTAGCTAGATCCTCTGTCGAGCTGACATGAACTTACCAACAGGGATCATGCATTCATTGTAGTTATTTAGATCTTCCCTAATGATCTCGAGCAATGCACCAATAGGGCGGCGTCCTTTGCTCTCAACAGTCCCTTCCAGACTAAGATATTGGTTCTGAACCTCCATCTCTGTGAAAGTAATGGCAAGTCTTCTAATGACAGCCTCATAGGGTATCGAGTCGTAAGCTGCCAAGCAAACGATACCGAAGTTGAAAATGAACTCATTTCGCTCGTACCTTTCATCCTTGATACATACTGGAAACCCGAGGATACGATATTCCCCACTAGGATCCCGGACGGTAATGTACCGATTACAGAACGCTTGGTGCGGGATGATGAACTCGGAGACCGATGGAAAGTCGATCAACTGAGCATTCTTACTTCCTTCTTCATGAACAATACATCCTGGCGGGCTTTGATGAATGATAGCGACACCTGATCTGGTCAGCAACATGCGATGACATGTATAACTGCGACTGGTAGTACAGAGATCAAAATTGGATAGATATATGTCAGGTAGTATTTATTGGGAGAGAGAAGTAGGCAAATATGTGTCTAATTGCAAGACAACTTCAGCATACCTCTTTGCAGAAGGAATCTGGCATAGAAGATGCCGTAGATCATATCGGCAGATTCACCTTCTACTCTGCTTCAGGTTTCGAGATTCATCTAATCTTCCCAATCCATGATCGCAATGTTTCCATGGGGCTGGTCGTAAGCTTGAAGCATCAAATGCGGCCGCTTCCGGATCGGATGAACCCATCGCCCGATATCTTTTGAAATCTTCTGCATCTTCAACTTCCCTCAAACAAGGTACCTTTTACAAAGCTGTTATCACATCTCTGTGGCAGATCAGACTGTTATACTAGATGCTGGTGAAGGACACAGTAGCGAAACTGTTGATCACTTAAAGGCGGCCGTGCAGAGGTTGTTCCCTTGTATAGGCATTGGCAACATGAAATCAGGACCAGACTGTGCTAGCACATGAGAAATGGCTTCCCTGGAAGCGAGCACATCTCTTACGAGTTGTATGATACATGCTCCTGGCTAATTTGCATCGATTGCTTTCTTGGTTGACTCGGGGAAACAGCAACGAATCACGGCCAGAATGAGCCCTCCATTTCAGCTGAAGATGTGCTTGAGAAGCCTGTAAATGGTGTGAATTTTGCTCTCAAGACTGAACTCTGATTTTCTTACTTGATTTACACGCTGACGCCGAATAATGCAGTGCTAGATCTGCCCCAAATCGCCTCCAAGCCGTCATATGACGAGCTTATTCAGGCTTTGGCGAGGTTAAAAGTCAAACCAGCATCCTGGGGTTCGCGTATTGCGAATCAACCCCAGTCTGAGAGGGAACGGAAAGCTTGTGCTCGATACCTAACAAATATAATTTCAAGTAACCTCACCTGGCTTCACTCTGATGAGGAGCGCGAGAAACTTTGGGAAGAAGGCAGCAGATGTCTGGCAGAGCGATGTGGAAGGACAGGTAAGATGACTTTCCTTATCCCATGATTTAGATTCTACATTACCACTTGATTCGGCGACGTTTAGTTCTGTCGCTACACACTCTTTCAGATGGCTATGTCTGTTCGATTCGAGCGGCGCCAGCAGACGTGAGATCTTGCCTGGACTGCGTAGTATCTAGTCTCAGCTTAATGCTGAATGCTACCACCCTATTCTTTCTCGTCCCTTCTTTGGGTACCAGCCATCCGGGCATCATTCGTGATATATTCTTAGTGTGCATCCACAGAATTTTGTTCCTGCTTGATTCTTAGTCTTGGCTCGGTTTATGAACGCTGATCTCGAATTGCTAATGGCATGCCTTTATAGGAGCACCCGCAATGACTCGAACGTGGAAACTTTGGGATGATGTATCTCTTATCATACATGAGCCGCCTTTGACCGGGGACAATTTGGGTCTGAAAACCTGGGCATCCTCTTACATGCTCGCCAAGCGACTTGAAAGCATTGGACTCAAGCACAAACTCAGAGAAAATGATGAGCAACTTTTTGCACTGATGGAATTGGGTTCTGGAACTGGACTGGTGGGTCTGGCCGCCGCAGCTATCTGGAAATGCTCAGTCCTTCTCACCGATCTTCCTGAGATTATTCCCAATCTCAAGAGGAACGTTGAATACAACCGAAAAATGATCGTTAAACGTGGAGGCTATGCGGCAGTTCAAGCACTAGACTGGGACAACCCGCCTCCTCCATTCAACTTTGGTAGTTCGTTCCAAGTAAGTTTAATATAAGACTCTGTTCCTTCTATACCCTGCAGAGAAATTACCGGCTGACAACTCATCGTTAGTTTATCCTTGCTGCCGATCCTCTTTATTCCCCAAAACACGCACCAATGCTTGCTCAAGCCATCGATCTATATCTCCAAAAGGGCAGCGACTCTAGAGTTGTTATTGAACTACCTTATCGGGACCATGTAACGAGAGCCATGGCAGAAAACTTACGCAACATACTGGATGGACGTGGATTCGATCTTCTCGAAGAAGGTGAGGAGATAGGCTTTGATGACTGGGAGGAGAATGGGGAGATGGCGGAGGTAAAATGCTGGTGGGGCATCTGGACTCGCCGGTCTCCCCAGAATGAGGAACCGCGTCCGGTACAGGAAAGCCAGGCATAACCCTGCCACGCGATCATTTTGAAAAATTTCACCTACCGTCATTCACAACCTTTTAGCAACACGCATCTCATGATCTTTGATGTGAAGGCTGTAATGGATTGAGAACAAGCGCTCGCTTAGACTCCTATTCAAATTCCGAATTTCCGTAACCTCTTTTGCCGGTGTTGGGTAAGAGAGATTACAAATGTTTAGGTACCAGGCACTTCGCTTTGGGTTAATGAAGAACCTTGTCAACAGCAGTTATCTATATCACTCGTGGTGAACTGGTTTGATAGCCGGTAATTTGACACTAGACAATATATTGAATCAACTCTTGGGGGAAGCGTTTACGCCTCCATACACAAGGATCGTTCAGAGCTCAACCAGTCTCTTGAGTCCTTCCAAAAGCTTATGCTGGCATAGCCGGAGATCTCTGCCTTTCTAGAGGTTCAGAAATGGTGAACGTGGTAAGATGTCATGTTCGATTTCTACATGTGTTCGTATCTACATTTCTCTTTGAGTGAGCTCAATTACTCCGTGCAACTTTATACTCCATAGAGCCATATGCGGCAAATTCACTTACCCAGTCAAGACTAGAACGCCTTTAAGAGCATGTGTTATGGCGATTCGTCACATGACATCAAATGACTCTGCTGGTGAATGCCTTGCATCAGTCACACAAGAAGCCTATTAACCCAGGAACCTATCCTATCAACACTCCCTCTCTTGTCATATTCATAACACAGCATCAAGCACCAAGCTCCTGCAGACAGCAACCAGCAACAAAACTATCAACGAAGGTTCTGCGGACTATTTCCGGAAAATCTTTATTATTACCACCCTCAAAAATTAACAGTTCCGATCACTTAACTCAGCATATCTCAACTCGTGAATTATCTTCAAAGCCCCAAACTCTCCATACTTCCTACCGATTCTGTCCTTCGAAGTGACCTTGAGAGATATCCTAAACCATTCTGGCATCAGCCAACAACATCATGGTCGGCGTAAGAACCTGGAGCATGGCGCAGATAATGTGGATTCTACGAGAGTGGCGACGTGGGTGCAAGATCCAGGAGCTTGTTGACCAATTTAGGACTGAGTTTCCGAACAACCAGCCCAGATGCAAGTCTTTACGTACAGGCATCGCATATGTTTGGGACAAGTACAATAAAGATCCCTCGTAAATCCTCTCCATCCCATTCTAGCTCTATTTGCGCTGCCAGACATATACTAACGACGCAAAGCTACAACCATGATTTTTCAAAAGCGGAAATCGCTTTCATCATGGCTCAAAAGCATTTGGTACAAGGAAACGTCATCAAGGAGGTCTTGAAATGTTTTAAAGAAGCATTTCCATACCATGATTGGAAATCATACGTGGATGAGCTTCTTGCGATAGAAGCCGCGGTAGAGAAACACAATCGCGATCCCCAGTATGTTTTCCCTAGATGGTTCTATTCATCATGACTAGTTATATTTTGACTTAAATTTAAAGATATCGCTAACACTAGGTTTCATAGGTTCTGTGTTCAATGGCAAAATGATGAGGTCCGCTTTATTTTATGGAACAAAATGAGAACTAGGAGCTGGGAAGAGCTTCTGACAGCATTTCAAATATGGCGAGAACGTGAAGAAGTTACCATAGCAAGCTTGCAATACTTATATGCGAGCCGTCAATTAGAACGGTTTCACCGCATTGAGTATATGTTTCTCTTTCGTAGCAGGTAAATACTGGCAGCTGATAGCTTCTAGGGTAAAGGAAGGACTCGAACGACACTATCGTCCATACCTCAACGGCGTCAAAGAATTGACCTTTGATGAATTGAAAATGGAGTTAAAAGACGTTGAGTGGAATATGACGCCTTACCATTACGGCGACTTACCCCCTATCGTTCAAAAACTGACGAAGAGAGGTCATGAAGTCGATGGGGATGCGGAAAGTCAAAGTAAAAGATGTCATATATTTCCTCAGCAATTATTAAGAGTCAACGCAAAGGGTAAACAAGGCACTATGAATGTCAATGCTAGAAGCGAAAGCATCCGTCAGTATGAAATATAAAGATATAAAAAGATAAATGGACAAGAATCTAACATTGGCAAGATCTAGTAACCACCAAACCGGCGTTTCGAGATTGGTCGCGCAGCATCATCCTCGGATACTTATGAGCAATTCACGTGCTGACCCGCGCATTCACTCTTCAGGGTCGGGAATTCAGCAGCAGATTACTAGAGGAGACGGCCATAAGTTTTATAGCCAGCCCGCCTACGCTCAAAACCTCGGTAGCGCTCTTGCAACAATGCCTATTTCCCAAAGTAACCCACCAGACTCTTGGACGACTCAGACTTCGAGTCCGAGATATCCATTCCCAAACATTATGCCACAGCAAATTCTGGTTGACGAATTGAACCAGCAGTATCTTATTACACCGATACAAATCGCTCCAACAGGAAGAGAACAGTCTCCTCGAGGTCGGCAATCATGGACATCTTCGAGAGGCGCTACTTTACCCCCAATTACAGCCCCTGACTGGTCTCCAAGTGGCCCTTGGAATCGAATCAATTTTCAGTCTAGTAATTATCACACAGGCTCCGTGTCTGGGTACCGTGAATTAATTTCTAATACTAACTGGCAGAAACCGGAGCTTACTTCCTTTAATGGCTTCTCAAGAATGCCAAGCATGAGAGAGAACAATCTGCGATACCCCAATGTGGATGATCCGCCTATGCAAGCTGTCCTCAGTCAGGTTGAAAACATGCAACAGCCGGTACTAGCGGTGCCTGCTCCATCAGGTATTCTCGTGGCCGGAGAGAATGAAATGCCCTTCCAAGATGTAAATATCTTGCCCGGGCAAGCTGGCTTCAATCCTAATGGGAGCTCGTCAGCACTAGGATCTATGATACCTGCTGGTTTTGCAGATACCTACGAGATGGAAGGGAGCCAAGTAGCCCCATCTGACATAAATATGGAATCGATTCAACCTGATTTTACTCCAGATGAAAATTGGCCGGATCTAGCATCTGTGACAGCTAATGATTTCCCATGCACGCTGGGAATGGATGGGAATCATACCCCCATGAGTACTGCGCCTATGCAAACTGCATATATGCCAAACCGAAATCCACCAGAGCCGATAGAACCCAATAGTGTCTTAAGAATATCCCG
>Ga0335072_10016697_pt1 | contig 10403 bp, 6 predicted proteins | sample Lox_Sample_21_FD_206725 | JGI IMG/M metagenome (GOLD analysis project Ga0335072, IMG submission 206725) | Soil microbial communities from Loxahatchee National Wildlife Refuge, Florida, United States - Lox_Sample_2.1 | ecosystem: Environmental > Terrestrial > Soil > Wetlands | place: USA: Florida... | reverse complement strand
GCCACAGCTCGCCCACCTGTCGCAGCGCCGGCTGACCCTGGGGCCCCACGGCGAGCGCCTGCTCCGCAAGCAACCCGAGACAGCGGTGATTGACGTCCGCCAGCGCCTCGAGCATCTCCCGCCGCAGCCAGCAGGCCCGGTTGAGAGCGCGAAGCTCCAACGCCACAAGCGCTTCGTTCCGCGATGACATGACGGCAACTCCTTCCCGCGACTCCCGCATCGTACCGCGGGGCGCGCCGCAGCAACAGACGAAATTGGGCTTTTTTGCCCAAAATTGGCTGGTTGTATTTTGGGAAATATTTCCCAACAATAGCCGCATCAGGGTCTCGTCACGGCAAATCACAGACGGCGGGGGAACACGCCATGCGCATCTCGGAAGACCGCTACGAGCGCGACCGGCAGCGGCTCGAGCTGGCACTGCGTTTACTGACACACGAGGCGCGTACCCAGACGATCCGCGTCTGGACGGGCCTCAGCGACGACCGCATCCGCAAGCTGTATCGCTCCTATCTCGGGCGCGCCGCCTGTTATGTCCCGCGCCATCGCGGCAGGTCGCCCCACCAGGCGGCATACTTCACGCGTTCTCTGAGGATCCAACAGGAAACGGCCGTCCTGGCGAGCTATTTCGCGCTCGCGGGGCTCGTGCCCGCGGAGCCCTCTGCCGCCGCCGGCGCGGCCCTGCCGGACATCGCCCGCGGAGATTTGCTCTGCACGGCGTTCGAGACCTATGCGACCTTGGTTCCGACGGCCGCAATCACCTTCGAGTACGCCGTGTTTCTCGCGGAGTGCCTGGCGCGCGGCGATCAGCTCCGCCTGGGGAAGTGCTGCGACTGCGGCGGCCTCATCGTCGTCGAGCGCTTCCCCATCCGGGAGAAACGCTGCCAGCACTGTACGGCTGCGCGCAGCGACGCCAACCGCTGAAGCTGCTCTCGAGCCTGGCTTCCGGGCACAGACGTGCTCCGCAGCTCTCCCTACCATCGAGGTACTTGCGCCGCCCGGTACAGAGAGGGGATTGCGCCGGACGGCTGGCCCAGGTCCTTCAAGAGATCCTGCTGCGCTCATCAAGAAAGTACGCGACAGAACGCTCGCCGCGTACCCGGCTGCAGTCAGCCGTTTTAGATACCGATGGGCCACATCCTGTCCGGTAAGTCGGTCAAATACTGTCAACACCCAGTGACACAAATCGAACGACCGTCCTTGCTGCAGAAGCGGACTATAAGATCAGCTTCGCCTCGGAAGGCGCTGCGATTGCGGCTGCCTCATCGTCGTCGAGCGCTTCCCTATCCGCGACGAGCGCTGCCAGCACTGCACCCTCGCCGCGCGGGGTCCCTGACCGCCCGCCTGCGGCTGATAGAATCCACCACCATGGACTCGGATCGGCCGAATTTCTTCGCAGGGCCCTACATCGATCGCCGCGCCGAGGAGCGCGAGCGGGCCGACTGGGCGCGGGTAGCGCTCGAGGATCCGCGGACACTTTATCTTCTGAGCAGCGGCACACGGCAGCTGGTCTACACCCAGCCGGAGCCGCGCATAGCGTTCCTCGAGAGCGCGCGGGCGCTCGCCGCCGCGGCCGAGCCCAGCCGACTCGTGCTCCTCGGCTGGTTCCGGGAGCGGCGCTGCGTTCTGGTGGAAATCGGGGACGAGGCGTCACTGGAATTGCCGCCGCATGCCTCTTTCGAGGAGCTGCGTCCGCTCTCGCCCCTCCTGGGCGGCGATGAGGCCGGCCTCCTGGCCTACGCGCGTGCGCTTTCCATCTGGCGCGCGCGCCAGCGTTTCTGCGGCGTGTGTGGCGCCGCGACCATCCCGCGGCGCGCAGGGCACTGCATGCGCTGCACCAAAGAGGGCTGCGCACAGGAGTTCTTCCCCCGGCTGGACCCCGCCATCATCGTGCTCGTCACCGACGGAGAGCGCGCGCTCCTCGGCCGGCAGGCGGCGTGGCCGGCCGGGCGGTACTCCACCATCGCCGGCTTCGTCGAGCCGGGCGAGAGCCTGGAGGATGCCGTCGCGCGGGAGGTCATGGAGGAGACCGGCGTGCCGGTGGGCGGTACCCGCTACGACTCCTCCCAGCCCTGGCCCTTCCCGGCCTCGATCATGCTCGGTTTCCGTGCCTGGGCGCGCCCGGGAAGTCCCGTGCAGGTCAGCGGCGAGCTCGAGGACGCCCGCTGGTTCACGCGGGAGGAGATCCGGGCCGGCGGCATCCCCTTCCTGCCATTCGCGCATTCGATCTCGCATCGCCTGATCGTCACGTGGCTCGAGGAGCAGCCCTCGCGCGCAATCACGACACCGTAGGACGCCCCGATGTGCCTGCTCGTGCTCGCATGGAACACGCACCCACGCTACCGACTGGTGGTCGCCGCCAATCGCGACGAGTACCACGACCGGCCCGCCGCGCCTCTCGGTCTCTGGCCCGCTCCTGCCGATATCCTCGCCGGCCGCGATCTGCGCGCCGGAGGCACCTGGATGGGAATCGACCGGCGCCGCCGCTTCGGCATCGTCACCAATTTCAGAGATCTGCAACGAGCGCCGCGCGATGCGCCGTCCCGCGGTGCCCTGATCCCGGGGTATCTCGGTGGCGGGGCGGCCCCGGACGACTATCTCGCCGCGCTGGAGAGCGAGGCTGGGGGTTACGGCGGATTCAACCTGCTGTTGGCCGACGGCGACACTCTCTGGTACGCCTCGAACCGCGGCGCTCCATTCGCGCGCGCCCTGTCGCCAGGCGTGCACGGCCTGTCGAACGAGCGGCTGGACACTCCCTGGCCCAAGTTGCGCCGGGTGCGGCGCGGCTTCGAGGAATGGCTGCGCGGAGGCGGCAGCGCGGAGGGCGGCGAGCTCTTCGCGCTGCTCGGGGATCGCACGCCCGCCGCGGACGGGGAGCTCCTGCCGAGCGGCGGCCTCTCGGCGCAATGGGAGCGAATCCTGTCCTCTCCCTTCGTCCGACACGAGAGCTACGGCACCCGTTGCTCCAGCGTCGTGGCCATCGAGCCCTCCGGCGCCTGTTACCTCGCCGAGCGCCGCTTCGACTCTACCGGCGCCTGCAACGGCGAAACCGAATTCCGGCTGCTATCTGGAGAATGGCCCGGCCCGAGCACACGCGTGTAAGCAGTTCCAGGCTTGCTCCGTTCGGAATCAAGGGCCAGGAACCCGAGCCGGTTCCGGGGGTCACGTCTACAATTCCCGTTTTATCCGCCCGGGTTCGCGGCACGTATCAATGGCGCAGCGCAATTCGTATAACGGGGCTCGACCGCGCTGGCGAGCCTCGGGCGTCCTTTTGTTGCTCTGCGCCTGCCCCCTGGCGCGAGCGGGCGTGACCATTACCATCAAGGGCGTGAGCGGCCCCCTGCGCAGCAACGTGCTGGCATACCTGAGCTTCAGCCGGTACCAGAAGAGCAAGCACGTGACCGAGGACACTGTCTACAGACTGGAAAACCGCGTCACCCGCGAGGTGCAATCGGCGCTGCGCCCGTACGGATACTACGAGCCGACGGTGCAGTCGAGCGTGACACCTGCCGGCGCGGGCAATTGGAACGTGTCGATCACGATCCATCCCGGGCAGCCGGTGCTGCTGACGGAGGTGGACGTGCGCGTCACCGGCCCCGGAGCCGGCAGCCGGCACTTCACGCGCATCACTTCCAAGCTGCCCTTCCACACCGGTCAGCGGCTGAATCAGGCGGAGTACGACAGCGTCAAGAGCGACCTGCTGCGCGCGGCAGCCACGTACGGCTATCTCGATGCGACATTGACGCGGCACGAGTTACTGGTGAATCCGCGCGCGCACACGGCGAGCGTCGCGCTGGAGCTGGCCACCGGGCTGCGCTACCGCTTCGGCGCGACGACGATCGAGCAGCACGCGGTCAACGAGAAGCTGGTGCGCAAATTCCTGCGTTACCGGCAAGGCCAGCCGTTCGACCTGTCGGAGGTCCTGCGCACGCAGTTCGCGCTCGATGACTCGCAGTACTTCATCAACCTCGAGGTGTTGCCGGGAACGCCGGACCGGGCGCAGCACACGGTCCCCATCAGCATCCGCGCCGATCCCAGCCGACCGAACGTCTATTCCCTCGCCGGCGGATATGAGAGCGACACGGGAGCGCGCGGCATCCTGAGCTGGCAGGACAGAAGGCTCAACTCCTACGGCCACAAGATGGACGTCGATCTGGAAGCCGCGCAGGTGACCAAGTACAGCCTGCAGAGCCACTACATCATTCCGATCGGCGATCCGGCGGTGGAAAACCTGAGTCTTTCCGCCACCGCGGTGCAGCAACAGCTCGCCGACGTCGACGCCCGCACCCTGTCGATCGGACCCAGCATCACCAGAGTCTTCGGCAGCCTGCAGACGGTGTGGTTCGTGAACGGGGTGCATGCCACCGGCACGGTAGGGACCACCGTCGCCGGGGCGGTGGACCCCTCCTCCAAGGCGTGCATCGCGGAGGCACAGACCGGCACGCCCTGCGACACCAACATCACGATCGGCATACCGACCAACGACATGGTGGTGCCGGGCGTGGACATCGCCTCCGTACCCCGGGGCTATCTCGGCGAGCCCGAGTTCGAGCACGGTTTCTTCGCCGAGATCCGCGGCTCGGAGGGCGCCTTCGGCTCGCGGGCGAACTTCCTGCAGATGCACATCCAGCTCGAGCGGGTGTTCCAGCTCTCGCCGAAGTGGCACCTGTTGCTGCGCGACGAGCTCGGCGCCACCGCCGCCTCGCACTTCAACGCGATGCCGCCCGCGATGCGCTTCTTCGCGGGCGGCGAGGGAAGCGTGCGCGGCTTCGAGTACAACGGGCTGTCACCGACACAGGAGTACTGCACTTCCGGCAGTCCGCGCATTTGCGACGAGGCGCAGGCCGGCGGCAAGGATGTGTTCACGGGGACGGTGGAATTCGATCGCGACCTGCCCAGGAACTTCGGCGTCGCCGCTTTCTTCGACTACGGCAACGCCTTCAATCACTTCGGCCCCCAGGTGAATGCCATCATCAGCGATCAGCAGCAAATCACCTACGTCAAGGGGCCGCTGCTGCAATACGGCGCCGGCATCGGAGTTCGCTTCCGCCTGCCGGTCCTGACGCTCGGCATCGACATCGGCCAGCCACTGTCGCAGTCGGGCACTCCCCGGCTCTACATCAACTTCTCGCCGAAGCTGTGAGAGCGCGGTAGCCGCCCATGCGCCGTTTTCTGCTGATCGCCACCGCACTCTTCCTCCTGATCGCGATCGGCCTGCCGTGCGCGGCGCTCTACGGCGCTCTCTACACCGAGAGCGGGTTGCGGTTCGTCGTGAGCCACTTGCCCCAACGGTATGGCAACGTCGTGGTACGCATCGAGGATGTCAGCGGCACGATTGCCGGCGGCGTCAGCGCCGGGCTGGTGGAGATCGACCAGGAGCGGGTGCACCTCGAGTTCCGCGGCATCTACACGCGCGTCCTGCTGGAGCCGCTCCTCTGGCAGACCATCCGCACACCCGATACTCGCGTCGCCAGCGCCTACATCGAAATCAAGCGCGTCCCGCCGGGTCCGCCATCGGGTCACGGCGGGCCACCCGAATTCCTGCCGCGCTGGCTGACCATCCGCATCGGGCATGCTCAGGTCGGCAAGGCCGTGTTGGTCGTACCGGGCGGCACGCGGCTCACGGGCACCGGGATCGCCGGCGCCGCGCTGCTGCGCCACCGCGACATTCGCTTCTATCAGGCGGATCTGCAGATGGGCGAGGTGCACTTCGACGTCGCCGGCAGGCTCCATGCGACCGATCCGCTGCAGCTCTCGGCCAGCGGTCAGATTGCGTGGCAGCCGGCCGGTCAGCCCGAGTGGCGGCTCGCAGGCAGCGCCGCCGGCGATCTCGACCGGCTGGCCGTCAGCGCGAATATTCTCGCGCCCTTCCACAGCGCGGTGAGCGGCGACGCGCTCGATCTGACGCACCATTGGCACTGGCAGGGCGAAGCCGTGGTCCGCGACTTCGACTTGCGCGCCTGGCATCTCACCGACGCCCTCGGCGCCATCAGCGGGAAACTGGCGCTCAACGGCGCCGGCGCGGGATTCACCGCGCGCGGCACGCTGAATCCTTCCGGCCTGAGGGCCGGTGACTTCGACACACAGTTCACCGGCGCCTACTCGCGGCAGGTGCTCACCGCAAGCCGCATCGACATCACGAATGTAGGCTCGGGCGCGCACGTGATCGCCTCCGGCTCCATCGGGATCGTCCCCCACGGACCACGTCTCGATCTGCGCGGCAACTGGCAGAACTTCCGCTGGCCGCTCGCCGGACGCAGCGTGCCGTTTCGCAGCAGTGCGGGCAGCTTCGAGCTCTCGGGGCTGCGCCCTTACGATTTCGTGACCCAGGGTATGGCCCAGGTCGCAGGCCTGGCGCCGGTGCCGGCGAAGGTGGCCGGCCGATTGGGCGCCGACAGCGTCGTCATCGACCGTGCGCAACTCGGTCTCTACCGCGGGCAGGCCAATGTACGGGGCGAGGTGCGGTGGAATCCCGTGCAGCGCTGGAATGTCAGCGGTCACGTGACCGGGATCGATCCGGGCGAGCTGCGCGCGGACCTGCCCGGCCGTCTCGACTTCGGGCTGGCGATCGAGGGGCGCGGCTTCAAGGAGGGTGATCCGCTCAGCGTGGAGATCGACGACCTCGGCGGCCGGCTCCGCGGCGTCGCGGCCAGCGGTGGGGGCCGACTGACCCACGCGGCTGACACGTGGAGCTTTCAACATGTCCGCGTAGGCCTGGGCCGCACGCGACTCGCGCTCGACGGCTCGCTCGATCGCACGGCCGATCTGCGCTTCGCCGTTACGGCCGAAGATCTCAGCCTGCTGAGGCCCGGCGCCCGCGGCCGGCTGCAGGCGGCCGGCACGATCCGCGGACCCATCGGCAATCCCGATATCGTCGCCAGCGCCAACGGCGCCGACATCCTCTACGCGGGTGTCGCGCTGGCCGAATTCGATGCCAAGGTGGATTTCGATCCCACCTCGCAGCGGCGCACCGCGATCGCGGCTCATCTGCGCCGGCTCCGGCTTCGCCGCCGCACTCTGCGCAGCCTGGACCTCACCGTCGATGGCCTTGCGTCGGCCGCGACCGCTCATCTCGACGCCCAAGCCACCGGGCTGCACCTGACAGCCGCGGCGAGCGGCGCCTTCGATCACGGCGCTTTCACCGGGAAACTGGCAGCGGTCACTCTCTCCGGCAACGAGCCACTGCGGCTTCGCCTCGAGCAGCCGGTAACCCTGACGTTGTCTCCTTCTGCCAGCAGCGTCGACCACTTCTGCCTGCTCGGCACGCCTGCCAATCTGTGTGCGCAAGCGAGTTGGACTCCGGCGGCGTGGTCCACGACGGTGACCGCGAGCCGGCTGCCCCTGAACACCCTGACGGCGGGGCTCACGCCAGCTGTCCAATACCAGGGTGCCATCAACGTTGCCGCCCGGCTCTTCGGCGGCGGCGCGAGTGCGACACAGGGAACGCTGCGCGTGGAGCTGAGCGAGGCCACACTGTCGCGGCGACTGGTGAGCGGACGCATCGAGCACACTCCCATAGGCTCCGGCCTGTTCACCGTCACGGCGACGGCGGACTCGATCGCGGCCGAGGCGTCTCTCACGTCCGGGCAGATCGGCACGCTCGCCGGGAATCTCGAGGTGACTCGCGGCGACACCGACTGGCAGCACATGCCGGTCACAGGCGAAGTCCGGGCGCAGACAGCAAAGCTCGACCTGCTGTCACTTTATGTTCCGGATATCGACCGGGTCGGGGGCAATCTGACGGCAGACGCGCGGATCGCGGGCACAGTCGCCGAGCCTCGGCTGAGCGGCACGCTCAGCGTCGCCGACGGCGAAGTCGACCTCTATCAAACGAACCTGCGGCTGCGCCAGATCGGTCTGACGGCACGCCTTTCGGATGACGGGTTGATGTTCGATGCAGCGGCCCAGGCGGGCAAAGGGACCGTACACATCAACGGTCAGCTGCACTGGCGGGACTCGCTGCCGTATGGACAGCTGCACCTCGATGGCGCCAACCTGCGGGTCGTGGATATCCCGGAGGCGCAGATCGATGCCTCGCCGAGCCTCGATTTCAAGGTGGCCGCACGCGAGATCGATGTCACGGGCACGGTGACCGTGCCTTACGCGAACATCGTGCCCACGAACCTCGCTGGAGCGGTGGCGTCCTCCTCCGACGAAGTGATCGTCGGCCAGGAGTCGCAGAACCCCGCCGACCGGTTCAAGGTGAAAACTCAGGTCACCATGACGCTCGGGCACAACGTGAACATCGACATGATGGGTCTGACTGGTCAGCTGACGGGCAGCATCACCGTGCGCAGCGGTTACGATGCCATCACTCGCGCCACCGGCGAGCTTTCGGTGCAGAAGGGCGAATACTCCGCGTATGCCCGCAAGCTCGACATCCAGAGCGGCCGTCTCATCTTCACAGGCGGCCCGATCGATGATCCGGGTATCGAGATCCGCGCCGTGAAGAGCTATCCCGACGTCACCGCCGGAATCAACGTACGCGGCACGCTGCAGCAGCCGCGCATATCCTTCTTCTCCGACCCGTCACTGCCGCAGTCGCAGATCGTCTCGCTCATTCTCTCCGGGGGCGGCGGCAGCGGCACGCTGCAGATGCTGCAGGCCACGTCGCAGAACCAGCAGGCCACCGCGGCCAACGAGCTGCTGACGCAAGGCGGCGCGATCCTGGCGCAGCAGCTCGGCTCGCGCATCGGCCTGCCGGACATCAGCGTGGAGACCGACCTCAACAACGAGAGCTCGCTCGTGCTCGGCAAGTACCTCTCGCCCCGGCTCTATGTCAGCTACGGCGTCGGCCTCACCGAGGAATTGAACGCCGTCCGCCTGCGCTACAGCCTGGGGGACCACTGGACGATCCGCACCACGGCCGGGCAGATCAAAGGGGCGGACCTGGTCTTCAGCGTGGAGAAATAGCGCCACACGCGCTCTTGACGTCTGCGCATGAATATGCATAATTCGCGCAAGTTTATGCATACCCTACCCACCCCCTGATCCGCCCATGGACGTCCAGCAGCTCGAGCGCCGCCAGGCGATCGTGCGCATTCTGCGCGACGGACACGTGCGCCGGCAGGAGGACCTCGCGCGCCTGCTGAAGACGGCCGGCTTCGAGGTGACGCAGTCGTCGGTCAGCCGCGACCTGCGCGATCTGGGGGTGCTCAAGGCGAGCGGCCGCTACGTGCTGCCTCCGGACGAGGTCTCGCGCACCAACGGCGACTTCGCCATGCTCGCGCAGTTCGTGCGCGGACTGAAGCGGGCCGGCCCCTCGCTCACCGTAGTCAGGACGACGATAGGCGCGGCGCAGAGCGTCGCCGTCGCCATCGACCGGGCGGAGTGGCCCGAGGTCGCCGGTACGATCTCCGGCGACGACACGATCTTCATCGCAACCGCCCACGCCGGCGCGCAGGATGCCCTCGTCGCCCGGCTGCAGGCCATTTTCCGAGTTTGATCATGCCCAACCCCGTCCCCATGAAGGGCGACCAGCCCATCGTTCTCGCTTACTCCGGCGGCCTCGACACCTCCTTCCTGGTGCCATGGCTGAAGGAGAACCACGGCCGCCCCGTCATTACCGTCACGGTCGATACCGGCGGAATCGACGAAGCCGCGGCGCGCACGCTGGCGGAGCGCGCGCGCGCGCTCGGCGCCGTGGATCATCATCAGATCGATGCGCGCGCGGCCTACTTCGAGCAGGTGCTGCGCTTCCTCATCATGGGGAACGTGAAGCGCGGCCAGATGTATCCGCTCTGCGTCGGCGCGGAACGCGTGATGCAGGCGCAGACCATCGCGCACATGGCGCGCAAGCTCGGCACCAACATGATCGCCCACGGCTGCACGGCAGCGGGCAACGACCAGGTGCGCTTCGAGGTCGCGATGCGCACGCTGGCGCCGGAGCTCGAGGTGCTGGCGCCGGTGCGCGACCGGGCGTTCAAGCGGCAGGAAGAGCTCGACTACCTGCAGTCCCGCGGGCTGCCGGTTCCGCCCTTCGGCGCCGCCTATTCCGTCAATCGCGGCCTCTGGGGTGTCACCATCGGCGGCAAGGAGACGCTGACTTCCTCCGGCAGCATCCCGGACCAGGCCTGGGTCGTGACGCGGGACGCCTTCGCTCACCCGCGGGCCCCCGAGTCTCACGTCGTCGAGTTCAAGCAGGGTCGGCCGGTGGGACTCGACGGGCGGGCGCTCTCACCCGTCGCCCTCATCGAGGCGCTGGAGGCGCTGGCCGCGCCCTTCGGCATCGGCCGCGGCATCCATCTGGGCGACACCATCATCGGTACGAAGGGACGGGTCGCATTCGAGGCGCCCGCCGCTGAAGTCCTGCTCACCGCCCATCGGGAGCTGGAGAAGCTCGTGCTCACCGGCCGCCAGCAGCGCATCAAGGAGACGGTTGCGCAGCCCTACGGCGATCTCGTGCA
>Ga0335072_10016694_pt1 | contig 10403 bp, 11 predicted proteins | sample Lox_Sample_21_FD_206725 | JGI IMG/M metagenome (GOLD analysis project Ga0335072, IMG submission 206725) | Soil microbial communities from Loxahatchee National Wildlife Refuge, Florida, United States - Lox_Sample_2.1 | ecosystem: Environmental > Terrestrial > Soil > Wetlands | place: USA... | reverse complement strand
GCAAGAAATAGTAAGACATTGGCAGGCAAAGTCTTGAAGCGTCGTCTACGTAAAAGTAGTTACAGTTATATGATTAGCCACAGTCAGGCATGATATGATTCATATTACCATTTGTCTGCTACAAAATCATCAATTACGTTCTCCGTCAGCCAAACATGGGGTTAGTGGCCTTAATGAAATATGGTATCCCTTTGGAAATGGTGAATGTGTTGGTGATGGACATGGCTCCACGGATCCCGCAAGAGAACATGCAGTGTAACGGGCTCGGGTCGCGTTGCCAAGGACCGTGGGTCGGCGAACCCATATTTGCTGGAGGTGTGTGTAAAAACTGCTTAAGTAAAGTAGCAAGTCTTGAAGTAGATCATTCAAAGGAGATGACGTGGCCTTACAGTGGCTAGCAGACAAGTGTAATAGGGCAGAGATACAAGAACCTGACGACTGATATGTATGTAAATCGAAAAGAGCTTTCTAAGCACCACGCATTCTTGATACAGAGGACTCTCTTGCCCGTCCTATCTCAAGATGTCTTTGACCGGTAACTAGAGTGTCGAAGAGCCGATGTCCAGATTATCTAAACTCTCAGCCAAAAGAAAGGCTTAAGTTAAACAACTTAAGCAATTTCTCGCAGGGAGACGTTTTGGAGTCGTAATCTGGTCAAGTAAAACCGTCGAAACTTTGTTCTCGTCGGGGTGACTTCCGAGGAATACGGTCGGCATCCGTTAACGGACATATGCAAACCTGTGGTGAGAAGGCTGCTCAAACAACCTGGTATCTTACAGCTCAGGCCTCAGATTGAACTCACGCTTATTTGACAAGATCTCGCCACATCTCGGGTGTAATCAACTCGCCTTATACGCCCACCCCTATTTTCTCAATAGAGGATCTACATCAGGTAGACCTTGTGGTCTTGAATACCAAAACAGACATGAGCACATTTTCGCCATTCATACCGTGGTGATACTTACCAATGTCGAAATCGGGTCCATGAGTGCCGAATTGGTGCGATGGCTCTCCTCGATTGCAGGTTCACAAAATCAATTGGCATGTTTAGTGGTTGTGAAAAAGATGGTGTTGACTTGATGAGTAGGCTGCGTGCCATAGGAATAACGGTGGCTACCGGTTCCGTGAGGCCTATAGGGGAAAAACACTCTGCGTTGTGATAAAGGGATGGCCGAGTTTGCCTGGGAAATTGTATTTCAGCAGCATTTATTTTCAAGAGGAGGTCCCAGCACTTCTTATTGGTCAACGTGATTTAAGCGCAACTGGACCTTGGCCTAACCGGATCTTCCTTTGACTCATCAGCAGAGCCATTGATCAAGGCCACCAGCACTGCGCCGAATATGGATCTGCGGCGTGAAAGTCAATGCGATCTTTTCTTTCAGCCAAATCCTGACATCGCTGGAACAGGGGTATCATCGATCCTATTCTCCTGATGAGTTGGTCCTAATCTTTCTAGGTTTTAGTCGCCTTCTTTTTCCAGACCGTCCTCACACTTGTCACCTGGGGTTCCATTAAGAATAGCACACAGAACGTTCTTCGGACTACTCTCGTGGCCATTGTTGTCATTCAACTCTCAGGCGTACTTGCCTTCTTACGACATCAACTCAGTTATTATCACTCCGCCATTATCGCGCAATTGGCCGTCTTATCTCTGGTGCCATTAGGTTGTATTCTTCTACGTCCAGGTTGCCAAAACTTCACGCGTCCCCTGAGAATCACAATCGCCATCGTCCTTGTTTCAGTCCTTATATGGCCTCTTTACCTTCTTATCACACGCACCGCCGCACAGACTCTGGAATTCGAGTGTCGCGCAAAATCGCTAGACCTCATTTGCGAAAGCGGCGATATTGCGTTCAGTAACCAAACGAATTGCGCTTCACTTCTAAATAGTGTACTTCCTGTCGTTCCATCTCTCTCCCTCAAAACAAAACTCGATGAACCTACGTTGCGTGTTCTCGCACTCTCTTCCGGGGACGTTGTGAACTTTTACAACTTTCAGATTTATGTCAATGTCCTTACTCTGTTTACCCTCGTTGTCGTTTTACCGGGTCTCGCTTTTGTGGGATTGAATACAAGTCGACCGGGATACAGAATCCTTGTCTTCGCGGGGATGATTGGTTGGCCTATCTTTGGATTATGTGCGCCGGTTGTGCATCAGCTGAATACGTGGAATCATTTTCAAATTTATGCCGGCGATGATGAAGGACAAGTTAATTATGGCCAAGCTGCTGCTTTAATTGCCTTACTTTATCCTGTCTTGGAATTAATATCGGCTGGGAATCAAGATAACAGATTGGGCTTAAGGTTGCAAGAGTACCTCCTGTCTGGTATCCAGTCAAGTTCAAACCCGTTCTTGATGGGATCGCTAATTCGATAGTTGCCTCGGACGGTCAACTCGTAGCGCAGATTGTTGGCATTCTCTGGGGTGTTTTTCTGGTCACGGCCATGCTATACCTGTCTCCGGGGATATATAGCATTCTTTCTATCTTCTTTGGGGTAAGACTGGAATCGTTTGGTGGGACCGTGAACCCCGATTTGAACGTCAGTGAGGTGGGGGAAGCTTGGCTTCATGACTTGGCTCCAGGAACGAAAGATGCAAATTATCTCACAATTGTCTGTTCTACTATTGTCTGGATTGTTTGTCTTGTTGTGATTGCTTTCCTTTTAACTGTGGCTGTTGCATTCCTTCTTTATATGGCAGTCGAGACGCTCAAACATAGACGCGGGAGAGATCTGGAAGCTGCGGTAACTAGTGGAGGAGGCAGGGAGAGACGAGGAGTTAAATGTGCATTAGGGGTGCAGGAAACTTGTGAAGTTCGGTGACTCGGAGGTAGTTACTAATGGAGAACGTTGGCAATGTCTTTGGAATTCAATGCTTTCCATCACAGCGCATGCACATATGTATGTACATATACCTATTAGTAGGATGGATTAAAGGGGTGCGTATGAGATTTAAATTTACCCGGGATGGGCTTAGATCTGGCCCTGGAAACACAATAAGTTCGCAAGTCTGGAGGAATTTTGGGCCTTGAATTTAGGCGATCAAAGCGGTTATCGATCTCAATTTGTCATGTGACCATCTCACGAAACGGGTTTAGCTGAAGCAAGGTTTAGCTGGACAAACCGATTGGGCCTCTGCCAATTGTGGGGTCCAGTTTCTTTTACACCTTTGTTTGACGGTACGCGGACTCGACGAAGAGATCGGTCGTCAAGGGGCAAAGTCTCTGAAAACTACATAAAGTTATTTGGAAGTCACGTTCAATGGAGCACAATTTGGAGGGGAGTTCAAAAATCTAATTTAGGTAGTGTGGATGTACATACAGGCATAACTACTCCAAAATCAACTCCGTTTGGTTCATTGCATCTTTCTACCTAGGGAACCTCATCCTCTGTCACTTTTTTCTTTCCCTTCACACTTCTCCACTCAATAAAGCATGCACAAACCACTGCTATCGGTCCAATAATTGCAATCATCAAAAACACCTGTCTCACAGCTTCATTATAAATCTCCAGCAAAAGCGGGAGAACTTCCGGTGAAACAAGATTCCGAAGTCCCGTCGCTCCAGCATTCAAAACAGTAGTCGGATCCAAACTGGGAATCTGTTGAGTTATCCCATCAACAAGTTTATTGGTGAAAATTGCCTCAGCAATTGATGTGAATAATGCTCCCCTGCGACCTTTAGTTTGTGTACTTAAGAGGGAAGATACGAGAAGGTTTGGGTGAAGGTTGCCATTGAGGTGCCGATGCTGACGGTTTCGGGGGGAAGGACAGTCTGGACTGCGATGAAGCATGGTTGCATTCCGAGACCTACTCCTATTCCCGCCATAATCATGAAACCAAAGATGCGCCAATCGGGAGAATCAACTGTTATGAGTGTCATCAGACCTCTTGCGACGGCATAAATGCATGTTCCGACGATAATGAAAGGGGAGTAGTAGCCGAGAACGCTGATGGCAATGCCTGTCACGATGGTTGTTAAAACAGTAGACAGCATCATTGGAAGGAGTTGTATTCCCGAGTGGGATGGGGTACTCCCTTTGATAGCTTGGAAATAGATAGGAACTAATCACCGTTAGCCACGAGTGTTCTTCAGATGGGGCACTTACGGTAATAAATTAAAACGAACATTGCGGCGTTGAGGAATAAGAGGACCAAACTTGCTGAGAGTACTGTTCTTTGGGTGACGACTGAGACGGGTAAAGTAGCGGCCTCACCCATTCGATACTGGATAAATGCAAAGAGTAGGATCATGAGACCGAATCCAACAAAGAGGCCGATAATGGTGGAACTATTCCACGGATAATGCGTCCCTCCCCATTGCAACGCTAGTAAAAGTGATACGATAGCCCTGATATGAGAAGTCTCCGAGGAAAGATATTACCCGATAAACAGAGTTGCACCGAGGAAATCTATTTCACGAAGCTTTTGGCGGAGAGGTAGAGAAGTCAAAGGCTGTTTCGGAACCGGAAGCACAAAGCCAATCATGGTGATGGCAGTTCCACCTACGGGTAAATTGATGTAGAAACTAATGAGAATAAGAATGAGCCGAAAGTAAAGAGATTATACCACCAACGCCATGAAACATGTTGTGCGAGTAAGCCTCCAACAACGGGTCCGACAACACTTGAGATGATAAGGACTGCCATAACCGAACCCATAATTATCGGTCGCTCTCGCAGAGGAGCTATGTAGATGAGAACAGTAAACGCACCCGAATAAAATCCCTACAAGTCAACAATCGGATAATCCGGGGCACTAACTCCGCCACCAATCCCGGAGATTGCACGACCAACAATGAGAGCCTTCGATGTCGGTGCAACGGCGCAGATCAAAGAGCCAACTAGCAGGAAATCAGTACATATTGAAAAAAGAGGGGTACGCATAAACAAAGTCAAAGCGATCAATAGCACACGTTTGACATTGAAGATTTTGTACAGTTTCCCGAATGTCGGTTGTAAGGATGTTCTTTACTGTCAGAAAGACAATTCAGTGAGGAAATACAGAGTCAGAAAGTACGCCGAAGCATACCATCCCACATCTCCAAGCGAATTGAAATAATTGGTAATCGTCGGGATAGCGGTTGCAACAATTGTTTGATCAAGAGCAACCTGTATAATTTAGTTACAATTCCATAACGAAGCAGAATGGTACCATCAGTAGAGCGATCGACAAGGAGAATGTGACTAATATTTTCGTTCCCAGACTTGGATACTCCGGCTCCTCTGGAGTCACCGTTGCCGCTTTTTGTTCGAGCTCTGCTGGAGAAGCACTTCCACCGGCACTTTGTGACTTTTCATCTGACTCGTGCTCTGACATCTTGGCAGCAACTTTTCGTGTAAGCGTTCAGTGGTTTTGACCCACATGGATATTTAAATGCCAGCGCATTAGCAGACATTTCGAGGACGCCGAAGATGCGGACGAACTTGAGGCCGATAATCAACAAAAAATCCCTTGAGTTGAGATGCAATTGCGATGATCGGCGCAAGGAATCCGACCGAGCCCCGCCTTTTCGCCGAAATATGTCCGCCAGCAAAATCCAATCATCTCGCGCTCCCAAGATTCTCAGTTCGCCGGAATAAACTCCGATCGGACTTCCCCCGCCACCGTACACCCTGTCCCTGAATTCAGAACAACCGGACATTTCTCGCATCGTTCACCTCTTTTCAGACTTCCCATTTCTGCCATACATCCCGCAAGGATCGAGCTGCTGGACGAGCATGGACATTTATAGATAGTATCTTCCGCAGAATGTCCTTCACTTCACCCAAGATCTCGATATGTTCTTGATATGTCTTCCAATTCTCGGTGCATTTAATGCAATCCGACGGCCGGTCTGTACTGGGTAATTGAAGCGACGGAAGAAGCGTATCCGCAACCACGGCATCCCTTATATCCACAACATTCCAATCACTCTTAAAAGCAGGATGTCGCATAAAGAGTTCATACAAGACGCAGCCCAGTGACCAGATATCGGACTGTTGGTAATATTTTGCCTGTCGACAGAGCCATTCGGGTGCACAATAGCAAGATATTCCTTTAGCAGCTGATGACTCCAATGAGGTGATTTCGCAGCTAGCAGTGTTATCTGCATTCTAGACGAAATTGAGTACCCATGTCCCAGCTATTAAGGACTAAGGGGCTCCGACTGGTTGCTTTACTGATTTTCTTATCCTCACGCAATGCTGTTATTGCAATGAAGTGACCACCGATAATAACTGCACTGCTGAGACACATCACCTTTTTCGCTTTCTCAGGAGGCGTTATCCTCTTCCCAGTTATTTTCCAGGAACCTCCAAAACGTCAACTCTTCTCTTTGTTGAAGGCACGGGTTAGTTTACCTATGTCGACGATGTAAACAGACAAAGTACATTTCTCTTTGTCAAGTTCGCATAGATACAGCTGTTTCGCGAAAAGCACGCTCTGATAATGAGACCTTCCATGCCGGAATTTGGGCACTTTGGCTCGGAGCTGGGGAATGTCGAAGCTCTTCCATTCGGAATTCACTGTAACATTTGAAGATATCTAAACGTTAGCCGCTGGCTGAATAGGATGAAATGGAGGATGATGAAAGGTAGGAAAGATACCATGACCCAGGAAGTCGCTCAAGGCGATGTCGAATGGATTCGCATTGTCGCTGTGAAAGTTCGCTGGAACAGGAGGTGTTCGTCAAGTTTATATTTCATTTTCAACGCAGGTCTGCTTTTTCTAATCAATTATCAGTCAAGCTTAAAATCTTTTGGGCAAATGCAAGCCTCCTTATTAGCAAATCAGAACGAGCATCATAAAAGACTCTGGTCCCATTTCATTTATTTTACTTTTTATCGGCGACTCCCAAAATCTTCCTCCTCCTTCACATCTCCAGATGAGATGAAAAATACGCCCAGAGATCAAGTTCTTGCATGGAGCGACAACGTTAATATCGACTATGATGACTCAGATATTTGGATATTATATTCAGATGGGTCAGATGGATTTTTTCTTTGCCAAAATCCAACGACTGAACTGGAATTTGTGAACTACTACGATTCTTCTAAGTAACGCAATTGCCGTCGTTCTCGGCCGTCTGTTCGTCTATATTCAGCCAGTATACAAAAGCGGGCATGTGGATTGCTCGGATAGAAGAAGTCAAGCTTCAAGGACCAACATCGTATTGTGATGAGCTCGTGTCTTCGGGACTATGCCCACGCATTGGAGAACTTTAGCGTCAAAGAGAAAGCCGACCTTTAAAGAACAGCTAAAACAACCAAAGATATCATCCCGTATCTTTACAATGACTACATGAATTCGGTATCAGAGAGTGTTAAAGAAAAAACAGTTATCAATTACCCTACGAGGACACCGGTCGCCGAATACAAATCCCTTGAATACTGAAAAAAATATTTATGCGAAAGATTGGAAAGACGTATGGAGAATTCCTGCTTCCTTTTGTGCATGCAGGCAACGGTATTCGCAATACTGTCTCCCATCTTCAATCTAATTTTCGTCATCTGACGGCTTTAACTCGATATCCCAAAACGACAATCTGTGAGTTCGACATGGACGAGATGCATGCGCGAAACCGGTCAACATAAAGAAAATCGTCGTTTATCGCATTCACCTGTCGCACTCATGAGTTTGGTAACCCCACGAAGGGTTCAGCAGTGCCCGGTATTCCGAACCTATGAGTTTCAACCTAAATTATTCAATGGCTTGAAAATGGAAGGTGACCGATTCAGAAATGTCTAAGATGGAACAGAATATCAGCCATCAAAATCGAAGCCTTTGATATGATCTTCCATTAATACTGACTTGAATAGCTATTCGATATTTGTTTACAACCAGTTACGAGATTTCTAGAGACTATGATCCACCCTGAGATTGCAGGGAGAACCTTGTTGGGACGAGCACCATGTCACACTGGAGTACTTTTGATTCGGTAAAATGACAAACGACTCGTAATTATTTGCTCGAAAGTTCCGACATCACGTTTAATCCGCACCAAATGTGCGTTCGAGAGCACGAAATTCAAGCTGAACTTTCCACCTGAAAAATATATTCGGCGGAAATCATTTCGTGTTCATGGACGAACGCGCTCTCCGAAAGGCCAGAACACTAATTTACATTTCTTTATCGAACAATTGAGTATTCCGATGTCTCGCACAAGTATTCCCAGCTGGGCAAAAGGAAGAGCGTGAAGTTTACTACATGATATTATGGCAAGAGGTTGACTGCCGGCAAGATAAAAAACGACAGTTGAGGGAGATAAGAATTCCTTCGGGTACCGCAGCCACATATTTCGATAAGACAGCTTGCGCAACTATATTGCTACCTAGTATTCACCAACGTGAATACACGGGACTGACAACTCTATCGGCGAGGGATGTCTTTGGATACCTCATTGCGGTCCAAGTTGAGAATTCGTCTCCTTTTGTAATTTCCTGATTCACGAGCAAAACTGAAGTTAGACACATTGCAAAGATTGGGTACACGACTATAAAGATCTGAGTATCCAGTGAAGTTCCCTTGTTGAGAATACAACGAAATGGAAACAGCTCCCAGATATTGGGTACAAAATGAGAGAATATGGAAATTGAGTGGTGGAGGTTGACTGCGTCCATCAGGCGGGGAGAAGAAGGGTGGGGTGGAAAGGTGGAAAGACCAAGATGGGGATTTACATTTTCTGGACGATGTCATTCCTACAAAAGTTATTCCGGAGTGATGTTTGCCCAATCGATGGGATTCTACTATTTTCTACAATCACTATTCTTATTGTCACGAAGTTCCGCGTTAATGCGTATTCCGTATTTGGAATTGATGATACTTGCTATTGGCGAGTATGAATTGGTACAACTGATCTGACTCCGGAATAACGACAGTCTCAAGTAGCGACAGGACCCTGCAGTCAAAAATGGAAAGGAGAAATATGAATTATGCGCTTTGTAATTATCAATGATCCATTTCCGAATTAAACTGCCTTCTAATTAACCTTCATCCCCGATAAAAGCAAACCCAAAGTATCACCCAAATTAATCGCAAGCCAGAACCCATTGGCTAAAACACAACAAAACCCAGAACATGCATCATCAACTGACAATCTGTGGAGCAGAAGCCTCTTCAATCCCATGTTTCGCCTGCAACGCCAAATTGTGGGCAACAGCCTGGGAATCCTCATTCGCATCAATCTCGATAATCCATCCCCAACTCATCCTCAAAACATGAACACCATGATTTCTATAGGGCGATCCATCAATACAAACATCACTTGCATCCCATCGAACAATAGCAACAGTATCCCAAGGCCATCCTTTCACCCAAACATCGGTTACTTTCAAGGTGAGACCGGGAAGGAGTCTGCCTAGACGTTCGAACCAGAGACGTACTGAGTCGATGTCGTTACGTTCGCCTCCTAAGGAATGGGCTCCGCCGAAACGGTGGCAGATTGTGGGAGTGCAGCTTTTGAGGAGGGCGTCGTAGTTTTTTTGGTTTACGAGTTCGAAGTTTTGGGTTACGAGGTGTTTTACGATTGTATGGTAGACCATTTTGGATGAAGTCGAGAGTGATTTGTTGTGGATTCGCGTTCTCGATTGTGTTGTTTGTTGTGAACTGAGAGGTCCATTGCTGAGTATTTATGCTTCTTTGTAGCGGTGATAAGCTTGTAGTCCGACCGATGAGTTGTGTTGACGTGCCTTCAGAATTGCAGATTGTGTGTACGGTTAAATCTTCCGTGCCCGGATCCTCGGCTAAAATTTCCCGGGCACGGACAGATTGGCCTCAAGCACCAATCGCTGTCAAACAATTACCAACAGACCAGCTATTCCTTCCCCAAAGAGGAAAAGCGCCGAGGAAGAATTGCACCGACGGGATGCGATGTGTCCTGTGACAACTGAGATCACTCTCGCACGGTCTATTGCGAGCATGTTTACTGCCGAATTGCGTACTTCAACCGTGAAGGTTGAATACAACTCCGACTCGATGCTGTTGTATCCAGATTTGGCGAATTTATTGAATTTCAAGATCGAGTTCGTCGGAAGTTTCCACGAATTGAATCCGATGACCACTTGTAATTCTGGCAGCTCGTCCGGCAACATCATCCAAAAGATAATCTTGTTAGCATTCTGTCGACTTTCGTGGATCTCACTCACCAAGCGGGAGAATTATTAACTAGCTTTCACGTGTGCAATGGAACGAAAGAGTTCAATGATGTCACGATTCATGTCTTGCAAACATTCCAGACTTCTATTGTCTACATCAGAGCCACTAATAAAACCATGCGCCCAACATGAGAGACACCACCAAGACCAAACCGGTTTCAACCCTGAGAGATCCTGCCGAGCTTTTCGCCGATTCTGTTGTACTTGGGGCACCTGAACTTGCACTTCCCGTCGAGCTACTAGTAGGTTCTGCAGCGGTGGTTGTAGGTTCG
>Ga0335072_10016693_pt1 | contig 10404 bp, 8 predicted proteins | sample Lox_Sample_21_FD_206725 | JGI IMG/M metagenome (GOLD analysis project Ga0335072, IMG submission 206725) | Soil microbial communities from Loxahatchee National Wildlife Refuge, Florida, United States - Lox_Sample_2.1 | ecosystem: Environmental > Terrestrial > Soil > Wetlands | place: USA: Florida... | reverse complement strand
GGTCTTCGATCCTCCGGCCGTGTCGGGCGGCCCAAGAGCCGGAAGACTCTGCACAAACTGCGCGAAGTCGAGATGGGCTCGCGGTTGCACTGCCTGGTAAATTGCGGCAAGCTGTTGCTGGGCCTTCGAAGCCAGCGGTGACCTTCGCCGGTAGACGGTGGCGAAGGCGGTAGCGGCGCGGGAAGTGTCTTTGAGTGCAAGATACGCTACACCGAGAAGGTAATAAGCTTCCATATCGTCTGGGTCCAGCGACCGGGTGCGGTCAAGCGCAGAAATCGCCTGGTTGAGTTGCGATATCTGCGCCGGCCCCGCCGGCATCTCAAGTGCTTCATTAACGAGGGCCCGCCCAATCGCAAACCATGCGGTCGCTTGCTGTTTGCTTTTGATTGCCGGCCAATCGTGTTCCGTGAACTTGCCGGGATGGTCGAATCTGTCGAGGTAATCGAGAGCATCGCGCCCATTGGCGATGGCAGCCTCGTTCTGGTGGAGCAGCGCCTCCACATCTGCAAGTGCAACCAACAGCAGGGGATTCTCCGGCCGTAGCGCGAGAGAGAACTTCGCATAGTCGATTCCGGCCTGCAGCTCGCCCAGATCGAAGCTTGATCGCGCCGCAGCCTCCGCGGCCTCTGCCAGGAAGGCCGATTGCGGGTAATCCTTAAGAAAGGTGCGTGCCAGTATAAGCAGAGTTTGCGGATCTTTCGCTTTGGAGATATTGATGAACGCGGATCGCTCCGACGGATTGGCGATCTCATCTGCGACGGTACTTGAGCTCCGGCTTGCCGAAGTAACAATGGAGTCGATCTGTTGAGCAGATAGCGGGTCACCTTTGCAGAGTGCTATCGCCGCCATCATCGAGAAGAGCAAAAAAGCTGCGATGTGCCGGCCCACGCTTCTTTGCGAACGCTGTCCAGCCTTATTGATTTGATTCACCCTAAGCCGCGGGCGCATCTGGACCTCTGTGCACATGCCCCGGGGCGAGCGGTTTCTAATTCGCGGGCAATGCGAATACATAGTAGCCTTCAGCTTCAGGCTTGCCGGCTTTCCACGCAAAACCTTCCGCAACCGCGGTTTCTTTCGGGTGCCCCGCGGCACAGAACACGATGTACTCTCGCCCGTCGACTTCATATACAGACGGCAGGCCTTCGGGATTCGCCTCCAATTCTTTCTCCCAAAGCAGCTTGCCCGTATCTTTGTCGAACGCGTGAACGGTTCGGTCGGCCCAGCTGGCTACGAAGATCAGGCCGCCCGCGGTTACAACCGGCGAGGTCCGGTTGGCGGCCAGCGTTACTCTCGAAGAGCCGGTATTAGTGATGCCTTTGGCAGCAAGTCCTGGAACGACGCCCAATGGAACGCGCCAACTAATGTCACCGTGGTTGAGATCAATAGCCACCAGGGAAGTCCACGGCGGCCCGATGGCGGGCAACCCGTCGCTCGAGAGAATGCGATTCTCGTAGTTGCCGAAATACCGGATAATGCCAGGGGGTGGCGGGAGACGTTCCATTCCGGCCCCGGCCGCCCTTGCGTGTACCGGGCCGGATTTGTCAGGATTCGATATGTATGCGGCCAGCGCATCCAGATAGTGCGCGGGCAAGTCGGAGAAGCCCGGCATTTCTCCTTCGCCGCCGGTCACAATTTTCTTGAATTTTTCGATCCCGATATCCTTGGGCGACATCACCCCGGTCCGGTTCGGCCCGTGGCATCCCTCGCAGACCTGGGCAAAGATTGCATGCCCCTGCGTTTCTGGTGTGCCTCCGGGTGGCACCATTAAAGGAGTTTTCGGCGATAGCTTGTACTTCAACTCCGGGGAATCCGCTGTTCGCAGATAGATAAATCCGGTGGTGGGATCCGCAGCACCGTTGCCCCAATTGGCGCCGCCATCGTCTGCCGGGAACTGAATCGAATCCTGCTTATCGGTGCCGGGGGTAAAGATACCGTGATTGTTCGTTGTCCGCAGGATCTCGAGGATGCGTGCTTTGTCCGCGTCGTTAAGATATGGGTTGAGGTCTTTTTCAGTGAAACTCTGCCGCGCGAATGGGGGTGGCTTCGTAGGGATAGGCTGCGTCGGCCAAGACTCTTCTCCAGGCGCATCACTCTTGGGAACCGGCCGCTCTTCGATTGGCCACAGTGGCTTACCCGAAACGCGGTCGAACACGAAGACAAACCCTGACTTCGTAGCCTGAGCGACAATGTCCACCTGCTTGCCGTTATGCGTCACCGTTAAAAGCTTGGGTGCTGTGGTCGGATCGTAATCCCACAAATCGTGATGCACGGTTTGGAAATGCCACACTCGCTTGCCGGTCCGCAGATCCAACGCCAGCAGGCAGTCGCCGAAAAGTCCGGCCCCCTTGCGATCGCCGCCCCAGTAGTCATACGTGGGTGAACCCACGGGAAAATATCCAATGTGCCGCTTGGTATCGATAGCGAATTCACCCCAGGTATTCACGCCGCCAACGTACTTCCACGCATCCTTAGGCCAGGTGTCATAGCCGAATTCGCCGGGGTGCGGCAGCGTGTGAAAGGTCCACACCGTTTTGCCCGTGAGCACATCAAACGCCCGAATATCACCCGGGGGGGAACCATATGCTTCGCTGGTTGCGGAGCCCAGGATGATCATATTTTCGAACACGTGTCCCGGCGTGCCCGTCTGGATTTGAGGAATGGTCTTCGGGTCGCGGCCCAGTCCATCACGCAGATTGACCCGTCCATTCACGCCGAATGTTGCAATGCTTTGGCCGGTAGAGGCATCGACTTCCTGCAGATAACTATCGGCGGAGAAGATGAGCCTACGATCTTTGCGGTCTGTGCTTTCCCAGTAGTTGATCCCCCGATCAATTGGCATGCCTGGCGTCGGATGCGACCAAATCTCTTGGCCTGTCGCTGCGTCCAGGCAAAGAATCTCATTGCCCTTTCCCAGAACATACATCTTGCCGTCTACAATCAGCGGGCTGAAGTCGAAACGTGCGCTCGTTCCCGGCACGGCAAAAAACCAGGCTTGAGTGAGCTCGTGTACGTTATCTTTGTTGATTTGCTGGAGCGGAGAGTAACCCATCGCATCGAGCCCTCCTCCGTATTCACTCCAATTAACGTTCGCAGAATGTTTTGGAGTCTGCCCGTTCAACAGGGCAGCGACACAAAGGGAAGTGCTCAACCAGACATTGCGATTCAGTGCCTTCATGCGAAGGGGAGCCCCAATGAGATGCCGAAAAGTCCGCGGATTTAGAACGCATCCTTATATATGTGTCACGCTTGAGCTTGTCAAGGAAAACATCTGAATATGACAGCATGCACACTATATGATGAATCTTGTAAGGGTTTCCAACGGATGCAGAATTGACATCGTAGGATCGCCCTCCTATAGTGGGGCTCCTGCCCCGCGGAGAAACGACGAGTGCCCACTTCGACTGACGCCGAGCTGTATCGCAACATCCTCGAGAATTTATACACACCGGTCCTCGGAGACATTCTGGACACGCTGGGTTACATGCATCAGTTTCTGCCGCAGCCCATCCAACCGATGAAAGAAACCATGCGGGTGGTTGGGCGCGCAATGCCGGTCCAGATCTCCGACACCTGGGGCAAGCAAAAGGATCCGTTTGGTCTTATGACCGATGCCCTTGATCAGCTTCTTCCCGGCGAGGTGTACGTGGCCACCGGGGGGTCGCGGGACTGCGCTGCCTGGGGCGAAATCATGACTGCTACGGCCCGTATGCGCGGGGCCGTTGGCGCTGTGATCGACGGTTTCCATCGCGACACGTTGCGTGTTTTGGAACAAGATTGGCCGGTCTTCAGCCGCGGCCGCTACGCACAGGATGCGGGTTTTCGTTCCAAGATTGTCGCCTACCGGTGTCCTGTAGAGATAGGCGGTGTCCACATCGATCCGGGAGATTTAATCTTTGCGGATATGGACGGAGTGCTCGCTGTCCCGCGAGCGGCCGAAGAAGAAGCCGTAGGCCTTGCTCTGGAAAAGGCTCGTGGGGAGAAAGTAGTACGCAAGGCAATCGAGGCGGGCACGTCCAGCACAGAGGCCTTCCGCAAATATGGAATTCTATGAGCCGACGGTGCAGTGTCCTCGAGAGGTGGAATCAGTAGGGATGGCGCAGCCGGCAACTACCGATCGCAGGATCCTGTTACTTCACGAACAGGACAATGTGTGTACGGCGATTGCTGCTGTTACGGCCGGGACAAAGTTGCTGATTCAAGGCCGGGAAGTTACTTTGAAAGAGGACATACCGCTGGGCTTCAAAATAGCTGCGCGTGATATTGCTATAAGTGAAAACATAATAAAATATGGGGTTCCGATCGGGCACGCTTCCCGGAATATTGAATCTGGTGAGCTCGTTCACCTGCACAACTTAGCCAGCAATTATCTGCCGACTTACTCCCATGGTCAGGATTAATCATGTCGCCGGTTCCTGAATTGCGAGGCTATCTTCGCCGTGATGGGCGAAAGGGAATTCGTAACTACGTAGTTGTCTGCTACCTGGTGGAGTGCGCCCATCACGTCGCCCGAACCATCGTCCAATCATTTTCCGGGCGTCCCGTGCATTTGATCGGCTTTGGTGGTTGCTACCCGAATGCCTACGCCGCTCGCATGTTGGGCCGTCTCTGCACGCACCCGAATGTCGGAGCGGTGTTGCTGGTGTCTCTTGGCTGCGAGAGCTTCGATCGCAAACGGCTCGCGGAAACAGTCCGGCAGAGCGGCCGTCCCGTGGAAACGCTTGTCATCCAGCAGGCCGGAGGAACACGCAAGACGGTTGCGAGCGGCTGCCAGTGGGTTGAATCCACGCTCTCTGTCATGAACGGAACTCCTACAGTTGCAATGAGCATAAATGAGCTTGTCGTGGGTACAGTTTGCGGTGGCTCTGATTCCACCAGCGGCATCACCGCAAATCCAGCCATCGGCCGCGCATTTGATCTGCTCACTGCTCAGAATGCGACGTCAATCTTTGAAGAGACTGGAGAACTGATCGGCTGCGAACATATCATGGCACAACGGGCGGCGACTCCTGCCTTGGGCGAAGAACTCGCGAGCGCCGTAGACAAGGCCGCGCGCTACTATGCTGCGATGGGATATGGCAGTTTTGCGGTTGGGAACGCGGAAGGCGGGCTCACCACGCAGGAAGAGAAATCCATGGGAGCCTACAGCAAAAGTGGAAGCGCGCAGATCCACGGCCTTCTCAAGCCGGGCGACCTCGCTCCCACAGGTGGTCTCTATCTTCTGGATGTTGTCCCCGATGGCCCGGTGCAATTCGGTTTTCCCAACATCAACGATAATGCGGAGATTGCGGAACTCATTGCCTGCGGCTCGCATTTGATTTTGTTTTCGACGGGACGGGGAAGCGTCGTCGGATCCGCCATTTCACCTGTGATCAAAGTCTGCGCGAATCCGGAGACTTTCCGCCGGATGAGTGAAGACATGGATATCGACGCCGGCCGCATCCTTGAGGGCGCCGCGACTCTCGATCAGGTAGGCCGGGAAATCTACGAGACACTGTTGAGCACAGCGCAGGGCAGACCCACGGCTTCCGAATCCCTCGGACACCAGGAGTTCGTGCTCACGTATAAATACTTCGAGCCTGCCGGACCAAGTTGCCTGCCGTTAGCCTGAAAAGTAACTGTTACGGAATCTAATCAGCCATTGATCCGGGCGACGTTCTGCAGCGCCGCCAGGTAGCGCTCAAAATTCGCGTCGAAACGCTGCTTGGGCACCGAGATGCCAAGCACGAAGCGCCCCCCGAGCCCCTCGACTGGAACTGCCAGGCATTGCAAGCCTTCATGGAATTCTTCGTGGTCGATCGAATAACCCTGAGCGCGGATGCGCTCGAATTCCCGGTTGAGTTCGTTGATATCGGTAATCGTCCGGCCGGTCCTGGCGTGCAGCGGGTGTTTGGCCAGGTAATCCTCGCGCGTAGGGGAATCAACCATGGCCAGCAACAACTTGCCGGCGGCGCGCGCGTGTGCATAGCCGCTGTAGCCTTGTGGGACCTGGGCCGCCCCTACCGGCGATTCACCGCGGGCCGTTGCCAGAGCCACAATTTCCCCGCCAACCCATCCGCTGGCATACGCTGTCTCTCCAGTCGCCGCGACAATCGACCGCACGCGCCGGGCCAGATGCTCGGGAGGCGCCAATTGCCGGCTAAACCCTTCCGCTATGGAAACAGCCGCCAGCCCAAGCACGTATCGATTACTTTCATTTTTCCGGATGATGCCGGTGCCGTGCATCGTATGGATGAGGTGGTAGGTCACCTGGCGCGAAAGCCCAAGCTTTTCCATGATCTGCTTGGCCTTCAGGCCATTCGGGCTGTCCGCCACGGCAAGCAGAATCGAGATCGTCCGAACCGCCGACTGGATGCGCGGTTTTGCTGCCGTTTCCTCTTCAGTCAGCAGGGAAGATTCGTTCTCATCGATGACCCTGATTGCATCTGCCTTCACCGTTGCCCTCCTTCGTTTCGCGGGCTTGGCCACTGGCGCCACACGGGGGCTGTCGCATTTCGCAGGACAGCCTTCCGCTCCTTTCATGGCGTCCACGCCCAGCATACAGTAGGGAAGAGGCTGAAGCTGGTTACCTTAGCTGCTTGCCTGGGCCGCCTACTTCGCCTTCGCTTTCGGCTCAAAGTATTGTAGCGAAAAAGGTTATGTTGCGAATCCCAGCTTAGAAGTGACGCGCCGCCGAGAGAAAAAGTCTCTTTCCGGCCTACGGAAGCTCAGGCCTATTTCAGCCGTACAAGCACTAACCTTAGAAACGCGGAAAGGCATCGTAGATGGATTTGAAACTCGGAGGAAGCGTCGCGGTTGTCACAGGCGGCGCAAGTGGAATCGGATCGGCCTGTGCCCAGGGCCTAGCTCGCGAGGGGTGCCGCGTAGCTATATGGGATCTGTCTAACAACGTAGCAGAGGCGGCGATGGCGCTGGCCAAGGAGTGCGGCGCTCCTTGCCTGGGTCTCTCGGTGGATGTATCCGATTTCGCTGCAGTCGAGCAGGCAGCCCGGCAGACGGAGACGGTATTGGGTCCGGTGGCTCACCTGGTCCATGCGGCGGCTGTGGGCTCGGGAAAATTCGGTTTCCCTTTCACCAATTTGCAGCCGGGCGACTGGCCGCGCGTGCTTCAGGTCAACATCCTGGGGATGGTGCATGCGGCGCACGCACTCGCGCCCGGGATGATCGAGCGCAAGCAGGGCACCTTGATTTTTCTGGCCTCAGTTGCCGGCCAGATTGGTTCTCAGACCGATCCACCCTACAGTGCAAGCAAGGCCGCGAACATCAACTTCGCACAATGCCTGGCGAAGGACCTTGCACCGCACGGGATCCGCGTGAACGTGGTTTGTCCGGGTATGGTCCGGACGGTCTTGAATGAGCGCATCTGGCGGGCCTGGAATGAACAGCAATCCCCGGATGACCGTAAAGCCTACGACGACTGGGCCAATGAGAAGATACGCGCCATCGTGCCGCTCGCGCGCTGGCAGCAGCCCGAAGACATTGCTGACATGGTGGTATTTCTGTCATCGGTACGCAGCCGAGAAGTCACCGGCCAGACCATCAATGTTGATGGAGGGCAGGTCATGCACTGGTAAGCGTCCGGGAGGGGATCAGCTACGACAGGCCGAGGAACTTGAATGGCGCGGTAGCCTTGAAATCCTTCAAGGCGTTTCCGGAATAGATATTTTTCTGACTGGGGCCGAGGTCCAGCTTCATCACCTTCCCAGTCTCGGCAGAAAAGTCCGCTTCCTTCAGGTTTACCCAGAAGATATTAGGAGTCAGCGCGGACTCAAAGAAGTAGAGCATTCGCTTCTGGTCGGCAACCGTGCGCCAGCGAGTCGAAGAAATATTCGGTTCATCGGGCGTATTGATCCCGAACGGCACGGAAGCGTTGCGAATCACACTGAAAACGCTGGCAATTGCGAGGTTAGGTTCCTGATCCTTCGGGATCGCGTTGATGTAGAACGATGCCCGCGCGAACCGGTCAGCGGCGCGATTTGTGCCTGGCAACACCACCGTTCCGCCAATCCCTTGCCAGTATTCATCCATGGCAAGTTGCTTGTCGTAGGTTGGCGAGTTAGTCATCACCTGGTACTTGCGGTCGTGATGAATTACCTGCTTGCCTTCGATGTATTCGATGATGGCACTGTCTCCGGTCGCGTCGGACATCGACAGGTGCAGCGTGGCAAGCCTGTTTTCTCCAGGTACCTTGTCGGTAAGGACGAGAAACGGTTCGCTCGAAAGAGTGTCGATCGCTTCCTGGACAGTTGCGAAATTGTCCAGCACATACTGGCCCCAGATCGAGATGGACATCATCGGTTTGTCCGATTTCGGTTCTGGATAGCGCGATTCGACCAGCCACAGCAGATTGACGTCGAGGCCCTTCTCGTTCATCCCATCGGTTGTCGCAAGGTCATAGCCTGAGGCGATGATGCTGCCAAACTTGGATGTCCAGGTTACGGAGTGCGGCCCGGCGACGCCAGTGCGTTTCATGCCCCGAGGGAAGATCCACAGGTTTGTGCCCACATCCGTTTTCCAGTCCATGGAACGGGAAGTGATGACCTCGCCGTTGGCTCCCAGAAAAACGGCTCGTGTGCAGGCGAAGGCGCAAGCGGCTCCGAATGCGAAGAACAACGCGAGACCAGCGGCGGCGGATCCACGATGGCGCTGGGTGCGGGACGACGCTTTCATGCATGACACCTTATTGTGGCAGCACATCAACCTTTTGAGCGGTCCTTGGTGGAACAAAACCAAGCCCGCAAAGCATCTCACTTTCCTCACCGCTGGCGAACATTAAATTCTGCTGTGATGCATAGGCTCAAAAATCGAATGAGGAACTTCCACACGAAAAAAGTCATGCCCGAAAGGCACAAACGAGCGAAGAGCTGAGGAGAAAGGCTAGAACAGAGAGATGGAAGCGGGAACAGCCGAGGCCGCCCCGCCCGGTTCAGCTATTGGCGGGCTTCGACGCCTGCGGGAGATGCGAATGAATCAAATTCGGGGCCGGGCAGGTCGCTCAGTTCAACTCCGATTGGTTTGTACTGAGGGTGTTTGCGCGACGCTGTCATCAGGGCATGGTCGGCAGTAGGCGCGCCCACATAGAAGCGCCTCGTTCGTGGGTACGGCTGGTAATACTCGACAGGACGTCGGCAAAGAATAACGCAGTACTCAGTCTGAAGCATATCTCTCCCTGTAAGTGCAAAGCGTTGCAGAATATCGAGGGGCCTACCGGTAGTGACCTGTGTGACGTTTCCGTTACAGGTAGCGTCTTACCTTTCGCGCCAACGCGGTGTGGTTACCAATGTAACGCAAAAAGTGCAAAGTGGGGGGATTTTTTGCCGCAGCCCCAGCAAGCCCACAGAGCTTGCTTTTCCCGAGGGGACTTTATTTCACCGTCAACTTCAGCAGTATCGTAGCGTGTGGCCGCAGCGAGGCGTGGTAGGAGTCTCCCTGTCCCAGTTCCCGATGTGTCCACAGGTCACGCAGGCTGACCCCTTGGGGATTCAGGGCCAGCGACTTCCACGGCAGGGCCACCGTTCGCTCAGTTTCGCCGAGATTCGATACCGTCAGGTATTTGGACCTGGAACCAGGAATGTCGGCCTCCCAGGAGATGACGTTTCCCTCGCGATAAATCTGGCGCCCGTTCTCGCTCTCCTGATTTACCTGCAGCACCTCCGGGTTGGTCAAAAGACCAATGGTGAAGGCATCGCTCGAAGGAATGTCTCCGCCGAACATCAGGGGAGAGCGGAAGATGGACCACATCGACATCAGCGTCTGCTGCTCGTCATGAGTCAGGAGGCTGGCGCGGTCGTTGCCCCGTTCGGCCCGTATGCCGATGTGTCCCAGGGGCAACATATCGGCGTCCGGCCATCCGCCGGGATGAGATTTACCCTCCCATGCCTTCATCAGGTCGAATTGCTGAGCAATGTCGCTCCAGCGGTCCCAGAAATCGTTCGAGATTCGCCACATTTGGGCGTTCGCCCTGAGGTCCGAGTACTTTTCCAGAGGGGCGGGGCCCGGTGAAAGGCTCAACACGATAGGGCGGCCGGTTCTCTCGATAGCAAGGTGGAGAGCGTGGATCTCCGGTTCCTGGTACGGGTGGCTCATGTCGTCCGCCTTGATGAAGTCCACGCCCCAGGAGGCATAAAGCTCTGCAATGGAGTCGTAATACGCCTGAGCTCCAGGTTTTGACATATCCACGCCGTACGTGTCTTCCATCCCTTTCCAGGTACAGACGTTGTTTTTGTCGGCAACATCCGCGGCGTGGAAACGGGTTCCATAGATGGGAAGGTTTCTGTCCACCGCCTCCCTGGGAATTCCGCGCATGATGTGGATGCCGAATTTCAGGCCCTTGCTGTGGATGTAATCGGCCAGCGGCTTGAAGCCCGCTCCGTTTGCCGCGGACGGAAAGCGGTTGGGTGAGGGAAC
>Ga0335072_10016692_pt1 | contig 10404 bp, 9 predicted proteins | sample Lox_Sample_21_FD_206725 | JGI IMG/M metagenome (GOLD analysis project Ga0335072, IMG submission 206725) | Soil microbial communities from Loxahatchee National Wildlife Refuge, Florida, United States - Lox_Sample_2.1 | ecosystem: Environmental > Terrestrial > Soil > Wetlands | place: USA: Florida... | reverse complement strand
CCAGCCCGCTGGGCGGCGCGGTCGGGAGGTCCTTCAGTGAATGAACGGCGATATCGACCCGCCCGCCGAGCAGTTCCTGCTCCAGCTGATTGGTGAAGACGCCGCCCTCGCCGCCGCCGAGGTTCCGGATCGGGGTCTTGCGGTCCTTGTCCCCGTCGGTCATCACCGACCGGGCCCTGAACCGCACCACCGGGCACCCGCTCAGGTGGGTGATCAGCTCCTGCACCATGATCTGCGCGAGCCGGCTGCCGCGTGCCCCGACGATGACGTCTTCCACGCCTTCGACACTACCGGCCGCGTGCCGTGCCCGCCCGCTTGCCGCTTGCCCAGCTCCAGCCGAGAACCTTATTCTCCTTAGAGAGCAGAAGGGTTCTCGACCATGGCGCGTGAAGCGGTAGTCGTCGGGGCGGTACGAACCGCCATCGGTAAGCGGAACGGTGCGCTGTCGCAGACGCACGCCGCCGACCTGTCCGGGCAGGTGCTGCGCGCGCTCGCCGCCCGCACCGGGATCGACCCGGTGCTCGTGGACGACGTGATCTGGGGCTGCGTCGGTCAGGTCGGCGACCAGGCGGCCAACATCGGCCGTTACAGCGTGCTCGCGGCCGGCTGGCCCGAGTCCGTCCCCGGGACCACGATCAACCGGGCCTGCGGCTCCTCGCAGCAGGCGGTTGAGTTCGCCTTCGCGGGCGTCATCTCCGGGGCCTACGACGTCGTCGTGGCCGGCGGCGTCGAGGTCATGTCCCGGGTCCCGCTCGGCGCGACCCGGCAGGGCGGGTTCCCTTACGGCCCGGCCGTCATGGCGCGTTACGACAACGTCGAGTTCAACCAGGGCGAGGGCGCCGAGCTCATCGCCGAGCGCTGGGGCTTTTCCCGCCAGCAGCTCGACGAGTACTCCTCACGGTCGCACGAGCTGGCCGCCGCCGCGATCGACGCGGGCGCGTTCGGCGAGCAGATCGTCCCGGTGCTGGTGCAAGGAGCCGAAGGCGGCGAAACGATCGAGTTCAAGGTCGACGAGGGACTTCGCCGCGGCACGACCCCCGAGAAGCTGGCCCGGCTCAAGCCCTCGTTCCGCGAGGACGGAGTGATCCACGCCGGCAACTCCTCGCAGATCTCCGACGGGTCGGCCGCGCTGCTGATCACGACCCCGCAGCGGGCCGCCGAGCTGGGCCTGTCCCCCATCGCGCGCTACCACAGCGGCACCGTGGCCGGCGCGGACCCGGTCACCATGCTCACCGGCCCGATCCCGGCCACCCAGAAGCTGCTCAAGAAGTCCGGCGTGGCGCTGGATGAGATCGGCGTCTTCGAGGTCAACGAGGCGTTCGCGTCCGTGCCGCTGGCCTGGCAGGCCGAGATCGGCGCCGACGCCAGCAGGCTCAACCCCCTCGGCGGGGCCATCGCCGTCGGGCACCCCCTCGGCGCCTCCGGCGCGATCCTCATGACCCGGATGATCGGCCAGATGCGCGACGCGGGCCTGCGCTACGGCCTGCAGACGATGTGCGAGGGCGGCGGCACCGCCAACGCGACCCTCCTTGAGCTCGCGGGCTGATCGTGGTTTTCCGAAGGCGCCTGTTCACCCAGGAGCAGGAGGAGTTCCGGCTCCTGATCCGCGAGTTCATCGAGAAGGAGGTCGTTCCCAGCTATCCCGAATGGGAGAAGCTGGGACACGTCCCGCGGGAGTTCTTCCGCAAGCTCGGCGGCATCGGCGTCATGGGCATGGCGATACCCGAGGAGTACGGCGGGTCGGGCAACGGCGACTACCGGTTCAACGTGATCGTGCAGGAGGAGGCGTCCCGCGCGATGGTGACGCTGGGCACCACGCGGTCGCAACTCGACGTGTGGCTGCCGTACTTCCTGGAGTACTGCACGACTGACCAGAAGGCGCGCTGGTTCCCCGGCATGGCGTCCGGCGAGCTGCTGACCGCTGTCGCGATGACCGAGCCGGGCACCGGGTCGGACCTGGCGGGGATGACGACCAGGGCGGTGCGCGACGGCGACCAGTACGTCCTGAACGGCGCGAAGACCTTCATCACCGGCGGGTACCTCGCTGACCTGGTGATCGTGGTGGCCAGGACCAGCGACGCGCCGGCGGCCAACCGCCGCGAGGGCCTGTCGCTGCTCGTCGTCGAGGACGGCATGCCGGGCTTCGTCAAGGGCCGCATGCTGGAGAAGATCGGCCTGAAGGTGCAAGACACCGCGGAGCTGTCGTTCAGCGACGTGCGGGTCCCGGCGGCCAACCTCCTCGGCGAGGAGGGCAAGGCCTTCTCCTACCTGGGCCGGAACCTGCCGCAGGAGCGCATGACGATCGCCGTCGGCTCCGTCGCCCAGGCCCGCGCCGCGGTGACGGCCGCGACGGAGTACGCCAAGAGCCGCCTGGTGTTCGGCAAGGAACTGTCCACCTTCCAGAACACCAAGTTCGAGCTGGCCGCCTGCCTGACCGAGGTCGAGGCGGCGCAGGCGCTGCTCGACCGGGCGCTGGCCGACCTGGTCGCCGGCGAGCTGTCGGCCGCCGACGCCGCCATGGTCAAGCTGTTCACCTCCGAGATGCAGGCCCGCGTCGTGGACCGGGCATTGCAGATCTTCGGCGGCTACGGCTACATCCTGGAGTACCCGATCGCCCGGCTGTACACCGACGCCCGGGTCACGCGCATCTATGGCGGGACAAGCGAGGTCATGAAGCTGATCATCAGCAAGTCGATGGGCCTGTAGCCGGGGCTACCGGCGGATATCGCCGGACAGCGAGACCAGCTCCTGGTGCGTCGGGAGTCCTTCGATGTCACCGACGACGCCGACGACGGCGGCTCCGCACAGGTGCGCGTTAGCTATCGCGTCGGGGAGGCCCTGGTTCTCCAGCAGGCTGGCGATAAGGCCCGCGTTGAACGCGTCGCCTGCCCCGACCGGGTCGACCGCCCGCCGGGCGGCCGGGCTCGGGACGACGATCGGTGCCTGGTGAGAGCGAGTGCAGGCCACGGCGCCCAGGGTGTCATCGCGAATCACGGCGAGCGCGGGCCCGAGGCCGATGAGGGCGGCGGCGGCCTCGGCTGGGTTGTCTTCCCCGGTGAGCAAGGCTGCCTCGGGCCGGCTGGCCGTGACGATCGACGCGCTCGCGACGAGATCGCGGAGCACGGGCGCCGCGGCATCGGCGCTCCACAGGCGTGCCCGGTAGTTCACGTCGACGAAGAGCGGCAATTCGCGGGCCCGCGCGGTCTGCGCCGCCGCGACCACCGCCGCCCGGCAGGACGGCGAGAGCGCGGGCGTGACCCCGCAGACGTGGACGATCGTTCCCGGGGGCAATCCTTCCAGTGCCGCGCGCACGTCGTCCGGCGCCAGGCGTGATCCAGCGCTGCCTTGCCGCCGGTAGGCGACCTCGGGCGGCGGGAACTCTCGCAGGTTGCGAAAGAGGAGGCCGGTCGGTGCCGCGCTGTCCCGGACGAGGTGCTCCGTCGCCACGCCCTCGGCCCGCAGGCGCCGGGTGATCATCGAGCCGAACGCGTCGTCGCCGACCCGCCCGGCGAAGCTCACCCGGTGGCCAAGCCGGGCGACGCCGACGGCGACGTTCGACTCCGCCCCGGCAACGTGGGCGGAGAACTGCCGTGCCTCATGCAGCGGGCCCGCCGGCTGGCCGATGAACGCGATCATGGCCTCACCGAACGCGACCAGTTCCGGGGCGTCGCCCGCCGGCCAAGGCCGCGTCATGAGCCCGCCGGGCGCAGCGACTTCACCAGCATCCCGGCCCGCCTGCCCGCCTCGGCGGCATCCCCCCGCGCGGCCAGCCACGAGCCGACGCCGACGGCGACGCAGCCGTGGGCCAGGAAGTCCGCGGCGTTCGCCTCGTCGATCCCGCCGACCGCGATGAACCGGATGCGGGGCAGGGGATCGCGGAGGGCGTCGAGCATCGGCAGGCCCAGCACCGACGCCGGGAACAACTTGACCGCGCTCGCCCCGCCCTTCCACGCCGCGACCGCCTCGGAGGCCGTGGCCGCGCCCGGGATGAGGGGAACACCGCGGCCGCGGGCGAAGTCCAGCAGCTCGTGATCGGTGTGCGGCGACACGAGGAACTCGGCCCCGGCGCTGACCGCGCGCCCCGCGGTCCCGCCATCGAGGACGGTGCCCGCGCCGACGGTGAGCTCCGGCAGCTGATCGCGCAGCGCCGAGATCAGCGTGAGCGCGTCAGGGGAGTCGACGGTCAGCTCGATCACCCGCACCCCGCCGGCCTGGAGCGCCCGCGCGAGGGGCAGCACCGCGGGGGCCGGCAGGCGCCGGAGGATCGCGATGACCGGGCTGGCGGCCAGGCCGGCCGGCAGGGGTGGCCGGCCCGGGTCCTCAGGACCGGTCACCGCGTCGCTTCTCCCATCCGGGCTTGAAGAGGCGCAGGAAGTTCTGCGGGGAGTACGGGTACTTGGCCATCGCGTCGGTGTCGAACTCGACGCCGAACCCGGGTCCCTGCGGAAGCTCGACGTACCCGTCCCGGACCACGGCGCCGCCGGACATGATCTCCTGGCCCCACGGCTGCCCGAAGTCGTCGAATGTCTCCTGGATGAGGAAGCTCGGCATCGCCGCGCCGACGTGCGCGTTGATCACGGTGGTGAAGGGGCTCTGGGCATTGTGCGGGGCGATCCACCCGCCGTAGGCGGAGGCGACCGACGCGGCGGTCACCAGGCCGCCCACGCCGCCGCAGTTGAGGATCTCCGGCTGGATGATGTCAATGGCCCGCGTGTGCAGCAGGTCAGCGAACGAGAAGGCCTCCGTGAACCGCTCGCCCGCCGCCACCCGGACGGGCTGTGACCGGGCCACCTCGACCAGGCCGGCGATGTCGGTCGACTCCACGGGCGCCTCGAGCCAGTAGGGGCTGAAGGCCTGGAGCTCCTTTCCGATGTGGATGGCCGTGCCGACCGTGAAGCGGTCGTGTGCCTCGATCATGATGTCGACGTCGTCGCCGACCGCGCCCCGCACGGCCTCCACCAGGGCCAGCGCCTCGCGCAGGTCAGCCCGGTCGATGGACTTGTAGGCATCGCCAAAGGGGTCGAACTTCAGTGCCGTGTACCCTCGCGCGACGACGGCCTGGGCCGCCTCGGCGAATCCCCGCGGGTCGCGGGGGCCGGAGTACCAGCCGTTGGCATAGGCCCGCAGCCTCGGCGCCAGCGCCCCGCCGAGCAGCTGCCAGACCGGCGTGCCGAGCTTGCGGCCGACGATGTCCCAGCAGGCGATCTCGATGCCCGACACCGCCGGCCCGTACTCGAAGTAAAGGCTCTTGCGCAGGTGCTCCCACACCGCGCGAGGGCTCATCGGGTCCTGCCCGACGACCAGGTCGCGGATCTCGTCCAGCCGCGCGGCGATGGAGCTCGTGGTGAGCCCGCCGGTGGCCTCGCCGTGGCCGACGATTCCCTCGTCCGTCTGGAGCTCCAGGAAGATCCAGTTCTTCCAGGGATTCCCGACGACCAGGACGTTGAGGTCGGTGATGATCATGCGGCTGCTTCCTTGTCGGTGAGCGTCGGGTTCAACGGCGCGACGACCATCAGGTCCCGCAGGCCGCGGACGATGGTCGCCAGCTCGCGCCGGTCGGAGGCGTCGAGTGGATTGGACAGGTTGCTGCGGAGGAAGTCGGACTCGAAGATGCCGCGCCAGTGCAGCACCGTCTGGTACACGCCCGCCGAGACCGCCTCGAAGTTAAGCAGGGGCAGGAGCCGGGCGAACAGTGCCCGTGCCTCGTCCTCCTGGCCGCTGGCGAGCAGGTTCCAGATGCTCACGTGGATATCGGCGGATTCGCACGCGGGCATCGTCCCGCGGGCGCCCCGCGCGTACTCGTCGAAGACGTAGCGCCCGGCCAGGCCGCCCATGACGCCCCGGAGCTTCGGGCCGCAGGACGCGATCTCGTAGGAGATGGCGTGGCCGGCCGGCACGGTTTCCTCCTTGATCCAGTCAGCGTGCGGCAGTTCGCGGACGATGCGCGAGACCAGTTCCGGCGACATCCTCGTGCCGGCCGGAGCGTCATGGTTCTGGATGAACAGCGGGATCTCCAGCACCGAGGTGAGCCGCTCGTAGTAACGGAAGCACTCAAGCGGCGTCGCCGGATGAGAGTTGGGCGGCATCGCGATCACCGCCGACGCTCCCGCGTCCTGGGCGTGCCGGGCGAAGCGGATCGCCCAGTCCGCCGACCCCGCGGTGACGCCGATGACGGTGGGCACGCGGCCCCGCACCTCGCTGAGGACCAGTTCGGCGATCTGCAGGCGCTCGTCGTCGGAGAGCGTCCAGAACTCCGAGGCGTTCACCAGCGTGACGAGGCCATGGACGCCCGATTCGAGGCAGAAGCCGATCTCTCTGCGCAGGCTGGCCAGGTCGAGCTGGCCGTCCGCGCGGAAGGGCGTGCAGAGAATGGCGAAGACACCGCTCCACGCTGCCTCGCTCGGTCCTGCTCCGGCGATCGGGTTCATGGATCTCCCAGTGTTCGATTTTCGCGATATTCGCGAAAGGTATCTCGGTAAGTAGAAGACATTATGCGTCTTGACAGACAATAGTCGCAAGCCTAGAGTTGCCGTCACCAGTAAGCGAGTAAGGGTCGCGGATAGTACAACACACGTCCGATCTATCAAGGGGTGGCATTGTGGCCGAGACCGGTGATGGCATGAGACGCGCACAGCTCAGCCGGCGCAGCGTCCTGAAGTACGGCTCGATCGGGGCAGCGGCGCTCGGGCTGGCCGCCTGCAGCAGCAGCAGTGCCCAGCCCAGCTCGAACGGCAGTTCCGGAACCAGCGGCGCGAAGTCAGGCACGCTGACCATCTGGACGTGGGCGGGCGCGAGCATCATTCAATCGGCGTTCAACGCGGTGAAGGCAACGTCCACGGACTTCGCCGGCCTCAAGACGAACATCCAGACGGTTGCCGCCAATGACTACGCGACCGCCGAGAAGTTCAGCCTGGCCCTGTCCGGCGGGACCACCCTGCCGGACATCTTGCAGCTCAACTACACCGAGATGCCGCAGTTCGCCGCGGCCGGAGTGCTGGAGGAGCTGAGCGCGGTCTACGCGCCCTACTCGGCCGACCTGTACGCCGGCGCCCTGCAGGTGGCCAAGTACAACGGCGGCTTCTACGCGTTCCCCTCATCCCTGAACGCGAAGCTCTTCTACTACCGGTCTGACCTGTTCGCCGAGGCCAAGATCGACCCCTCGTCGATCCAGACGGTCGACGACTTCATCGCCGCGGGCACGAAGTTCAACAAGAAGTTCCCGGGCCAGTACATCATGAACCTCAACACCGAGCCGCAGCCCTACGTGTTCGGCGAGATGATCTCGGCCTACGCGCCGATCAGCTTCGCCTCGCCGAGCGGCGCCTACCAGATCACGTCTAATCCGGGATTCGAGCAGGTCTTCAGTTTCCTGAAGCAGATCTCCGACTCGAAGATCGCCTACCCGGTCGACGATTTCACCACCGACTGGCCCAGCGCGATCAAGGACCAGAAGATCTGCGGGTTCCTCGGCGCTGACTGGCTCGACGAGTTCGTTCCCGGCTACGCCACGCTCAGCCAGTACGGGAAATGGAGCGCCATTCCGTGGCCGGCGCTGTCCCCGATGGCGAACGAGCAGTACGGGTCGGACGCCGGCGGCTCGCTGTTCGTCGTGCCCAAGGGCGCTCCCAACAGCCAGGCGGCCATTGAGTTCCTCAAGCAGTGGCGGCTGTCGCCCGTAGGATCGCTCGCGGCGTTCAACGCCACCGGCATCCTGCCGATCAACCAGACGACCGCGCAGACCGTGATCAGCTCGCTGAGCACGGCCAAGCAGCCGGCGAGCACCTCGCGGGCGGACTGGCTGGAACTGCCGCAGCACTACTTCGGCTCCGATTACATCGCCACCAAGCTCCAGGCCATGAACAGCGTCAAGGTCTTCGGGTACGACCCTTCCGCGGTCAAGGAGTGGAGCTCGATTGTCTCCGACTGGCTGACCAAGCTGCTCTCGGGCGCGTCGGTCAGTGCGGCGCTGGCCGGGATGCAGCAGGACATGGAGACGCAGGTTGGCAATCCCTACTCGAATGCATAGCCCTACTCGAGTGCATAGGCGCCCCGGCGCCCGGGCCGGGCGGCGCCCCGGCCCGGGCCGGGGCCTTATGGGCTACGCCTTCATCGCCCCGTTCCTTCTCCTGTTCATCGTCTTCAGCGCCTTCCCCGATGCCTACACCCTCGTCCTCAGCTTTCAGCACTACGCCGGGTACGGGTCGGCTACCGCGGCCGGGCTGCAGAATTACGACGCGCTGCTGCATTACCCCGTCTTCTGGACCGAGCTCGAGAACACCCTTGAGTACTGGGTGCTGCACGCGGTCATCCTGATACCGGTCGCGTTCGTCCTGGCCCTCGTCGTCCGGTCCAAGTCGGTCCGCGGGAAGCCGGCCTGGCGGGCGGTCATCTTCCTGCCCCAGGTCATGAGCATCGTCGCGGTTACCCTCGCGTTCCAGGTGATGTTCGCCAGCCCGTACGGTGCCATCAACCAGCTGTTCGGCCTGCACGTCGCCTGGCTGACGGACTTCGCCGTCACCAAGTGGGTAGTGGTCGCGCTGCTGGTGTGGCAGGGTCTCGGCTTCTGGTTCGTGGTGTTCCTGTCCGGCCTGACCAGCATTGATCCCGCGGTGGAGGAGGCCGCGATGATCGACGGCGCGGGAGTGGTCCGCCGGGCGATCTTTGTCGTCGCGCCCCTGATGAAGAACGTGTTCCTTTTCGCCGTGGTCATCGACGCGATCACGTCGATGGCCCTGTACACGCAGCCGACCGTCCTGGCCGCGAACCAGGGAGTCCTCGACCCCTCCGTCGCGCCGCTGTCGAGCCTGGTCGTCGTCAACCTGCAGTCAAGCAGCTTCGGCCAGAGCGCGGCCGCCGGGTGGCTGCTCTTCCTCCTCACGATCGTCGTGTCGGTCGCGATCTTCGGCATGTTCCGGGTCCTCGGCGGCCGCCGGATGGGGGTGACCCGATGAAAAGGGCACTGCTGGCCCGCATCGCCTGCTACGCGCTGCTCGTCCTGGTCGCCGTCATCGCCCTGTACCCGCTGTACCTGGTGATCGCGAACTCGCTCAAGAGCAACACCGCGGTGGCCCTCAACCCGTCCGCGTTCCCGGCCCCGCCGACGCTGTCCAGCTACTCACAGCTTGTCGCGGCCGGGGAGTTGCGCGGCTTCGTCAACTCGCTGATCGTCGCGAGCCTGACGACAGTGGGCGCGGTCTTCATCTCCGCGCTCGCCGGGTACGCGTTCACTAAGCTGCGCTTCCCTGGCCGCGCCATCCTCTTCACCTGCCTGATCGCCACCATCATGGTCCCGATCCAGACCGCCATCCCGGGGTTCTACGTCGAGTTCGCCCGGCTGCACTGGCTCAATACCTACCAGGTGCAGATCGTGCCTTTCCTCGCGCCCGTATTCGGCCTGTTCATGGTGCGCCAGTACCTGCTGTCTGTGCCCGACGAGATCATCGAGGCCGCGCGCATGGACGGAGCCGGAGAATGGACGATCTACTGGCGGATCATCGTCCCGCTCCTGCGCCCGGTTCTCGCCGCCCTCGGGGTTCTGGAGTTCCTGATGATGTGGAACAGTTTTGTCTGGCCGCAAGTGATGGCCGATACTAGCAATGTGGCGCCACTTCCGGTCACGCTTCCGACGCTCACCGACCGCACGCTGGGGATTGTCCCGCTCTATGGTGAGATCATGGCGGGAAGTGTCCTGGCAATCGTGCCGCTGATCATCGTCTTCCTGCGCTACCAGCGCGCGTTCGTGAGCGGCGTGACTTATGGCAATACATAAAGGACGTGATTCCATGGCCGAGCCCCCGACGGCATCAGGCAAGCCCGCCGCGGCCGCGCCCCGGACGCTGAGCAGGTCAACCGAGCGCGCGGTGGCCCTGCTCACCTGCTTCACCCCGGAAGCGCCGCGCCGCCGGGTCGCCGACCTGGCCGAGCAGCTGGGCCTGCACCCCAGCAGCGTGTACCGCTACGTCATGGCGCTTGAGGCCGCCGACCTGCTCGAGCGTGACGCCGATTACGGAGGCTACCGCCTCGGCCTCGGAGTGCTCGAGTTGTCATCGATCGTTCTGCGTGATCTCGATGTCCGGCGCTTCGCGCTCGATGAGCTCGACCGGCTCAGCGAAGAGACAAACCTCCTGGCTAACCTCGGCATGCTCAAGGCCGGGAAGGTGATCCATGTCGCCCACGCCTTTCCGCCCGGCTGGCCGCGCTGGAACATGGACCTCGGCCACGCCGCCATCGCGCACTGCACCTCTCTCGGCAAGGTCCTTCTTGCCGCGCTGCCCTGGGAGGAGGCCCTCCAGCAGGCCGAGCAGGTCGAATGGCGCGGGTACACGCCCAACTCGCTGCACGACAGCGCCGCCCTGAAAGCGGAGCTGGAGGAGGTCGCCCGCCGAGGCTACGCGATCGACAACG
>Ga0335072_10016691_pt1 | contig 10404 bp, 10 predicted proteins | sample Lox_Sample_21_FD_206725 | JGI IMG/M metagenome (GOLD analysis project Ga0335072, IMG submission 206725) | Soil microbial communities from Loxahatchee National Wildlife Refuge, Florida, United States - Lox_Sample_2.1 | ecosystem: Environmental > Terrestrial > Soil > Wetlands | place: USA... | reverse complement strand
TCCTTCCGTACAGTCCCGCCTGGTACAGTCCTAGTCCTCGACCAAATCCGTACCGCCGGACGCCGCATTTTCTGCTACGGTCAAGCAGGCTGATTTTTTAAGTTATTCGGAAAGGGGGGACAAGGAATGTCGAAGGCATCCGGCGCCGTACGCGATCAAACGCAAAATATATGGACGCGCATGCACCGCTCGACCGCGCTCTCCCGCTCCATCCCGCAAAATCGGCCAGTTCTAATCGCGGGTGAGGGGAATTAGAAATCGATGCAACTTGCTGAAAACACAGGAAAGATTCCAATTCTAATCGCGGGTCAAACCGGGGGTCTCGCACTTGACAATCAATCGCAGATTTTTCCGGTGCAGCGCTGAATCCCATGGCGGAAAAGCGCAGCTCGTTCGACTACATCGTCATCGGAGCTGGCTCAGCCGGCTGCGTCTTCGCCGCCCGCCTCACCGAAGACCCCTCCTGCCGCGTGCTCCTGCTCGAGGCCGGAGCGGCAGACCGGCGAAAAGAAATTCAAATCCCCGCCGCATTCTCGAAGCTTTTCAAGACGGATGTCGACTGGAACTATTCCACCGAACCCGAGCCGCATCTTTGCGGCCGCCAGCTCTATTGGCCCCGCGGAAAAGTTGTCGGCGGTTCGAGCGCCATCAACGCCATGATTTACATTCGTGGGAACCGGGCGGATTACGACGCCTGGCGCGACCTCGGCAACCAGGGCTGGGGCTTTGACGAAGTGCTTCCCTACTTTCGCAAATCGGAAAACCAGCAAAACGGCGCCTCGGAATTTCACGGCGCCGGCGGCCCATTGAGCGTTGTCGATCCGCGCTACACGAACACGCTGACGCACGCATTTCTTGAAGCTGCCGGCGAATTAGGAATCCCCGCAAATCCGGATTTTAACGGAGCCACGCAGGAAGGCGCGGGGGTATTTCAAGTGACCCAGAAAAATGGCAGCCGCCAGAGCGCCGCCGATGCATTTCTCCGCCCCGCGATGCGCCGCCCCAATCTGACCGTCGCGACAAACGCTTTTGCTTCGCAAGTCATTATCGAACAATCGCATGCGCGAGGTGTGCGTTACATCCAGTCGGGAGTCGCACGTGAAGCCCGCGCCGAAAAGGAAGCGATTGTCGCCTGCGGCGCTGTGAATTCGCCACAGCTTCTGCTGCTCTCGGGTATTGGGCCTTCCGAAGAGTTGCGCAAGGTAGGCGTGTCACCCGTCCTCGACCTGCCGGGCGTTGGAAAGAATTTACAGGATCATCTCATGGTCTCGACCGGATACACCTGCACGAAACCCGTGACGCTGATGAGCGCCGAATCCCTGCCGAATCTCTTGCGCTATTTCATTTGGAAAAATGGCCCGCTAGCGTCCAACGTCGCCGAAGCCGCAATTTTTCTCCGCACGCAGGAAAACTCCACCGTGCCGGACCTCCAGCTTCTCTTCGGCCCGGCTTACTATGCCGGCCACGGCTTGCGCAAACGCACCGACCATTGTTTCGGATTCGCGCCTACACTGATCACTCCCGAAAGCCGCGGTGAAATCACGTTGCGCTCTGCGCGCCCCGAAGATCCGCCCCGGATCCGCGCAAATTATCTATCGACCGGTGCGGACATGCGCGTCATCGTCGAAGGCGTCAAGCTCTCGCGCGCTCTCGCGCATACAAAGCCGTTCGCCGAATATCGCGGCGTGGAGTTGCATCCAGGAACAGGCGTCAAGACGGACGCTGAAATCGCCGAATTCCTCCGCCGCGAGACCGAGACTCTATATCACCCCGTCGGCACCTGCAAAATGGGACATGACGAAACGGCTGTCGTCGACGACAGGCTTCGTGTCCGAGGCATCGAGGGGCTGCGGATCGCGGACGCATCCGTGATGCCTAAAATCATCGCAGGCAATACGAACGCGCCAACGATCATGATCGCGGAAAAAGCTGCCGACATGATTCGGAAGGGCTGTTGAATATGCCGCCGCATGCCCGGATATTCGTTGCGGCGCACCGGGTTTGCGCGCGACTCGTTTCTGATATTCTTGTTCGCGTGAAATCGTCAAGATTCCTGATTCTACCCGCTTTACTTGGGTTGGCGTTTTTGGGTGCCGTTCATCCGGCGCAGCAGGCTTCCTCTCCCGCAACCGCTGCCGCCCAACAGCAAGCGAATCCGCCCGCTAATCCCGCTGTCCCCGGACAAGCTGCTCCCGCAAATCCATCGACCGAACCTTCGTCGCAGGCTCCCGCTCCTCCTCCCGTGCATATCGGCCCTGTCATCGTTCTGGACCCCGAACACGGCGGAGCCGACGACGGCGCGCGCGGCAGCAACGGCCTTATGGAAAAAGACGTCGTGCTCCGCTTCGCTCAGACGCTCGGCGGCGAGCTCCGCGCCCAGGGATATCGCGTCGTGATGACGCGCACCGACGATTCCGACCCATCCTACGACGACCGCGACGCGGCCGCCAACATGTACCGCGACATGATCTTCATCAGCCTGCACGTCTCTACGACTGGCACGCCCGGAACTGTGCACGCTTACTACTACTCGTTCTGGACACCCATAGCCGCAGCCGCTGCCCCAACATCGGGCAGCGCCTCAAAAACGGCGTCAAATGCCGCTCCGCCCGGATGGATACCCTGGCAGCAAGCCCAGCGCGGCTACGAGGACACGAGCCATCAATTCGCCGATGATTTGCAGGGAGAATTGGCCAAGTCGTTTACGGGCTCGCCCGCGAAATCCACGGGCGCGGAAGTCCGCGAATTGCGATCCGTCGCCGGTCCGGCTGTCGCCGTCGAAGCGTCGAGCGTCTCCGTCACCGACCCCGCCGTTTTGAACAATATGGCGCTGCCGCTCACCGCCGCGATCATTCGCGGCATTCAGGTCTACCGGCCGCGAACGCCGCAGGGTGGATCCTGATGCCGCGGAACCTGAAAATTACAATTGCGATTCTGCTCGTCGCCGTGGTGATCGGTTTCGTCAGCCTGAAAAGCCTTCGCCGCAGAATTCAACGCATCAAGGAAATTCCGAAAACCGAAGAACAAGTCCGGCGGGAACTGCTCGGTCCGCAGGTCTCGACCTCTTCAGACGTGAATGCGACTGCCCAAGTTTACTGGGCCTCAGGACCAGACCAGCTTGCGCCCGTCGCAACCCAGTTGATGCTTTCCGCGGATCCTGTCGAGCGCGCCAAGCAGGTGTTGCAAGCGCTGATCGCACAGCCGCCGACCCCGGAACAGAGAACTCTTCCTGCAAATGCGACTCTGCTCGGCTTTTACATTTTGCCGGACGGCACGGCTATCGCGGATTTTTCCGACGCGCTCAGCTCCGAAACGCCTTCGGGAATTCTGAGCGAGTCGCTGGCGGTGAATTCGATCGTGGAGACGCTTGAAAATAATGTCCCAGGGCTCAAGCGGCTGAAGATTCTGATTCACGGCCAGGAAGTCGATACGCTCGCGGGGCATGTGGACCTCACCGGATTTTTCGATCTGGTTTCACCTGTCCCGCCTGCTCCGGCGAACTTGGCCCCGGACACCGGCAGTAAACCGTCGGCCTCGGCTCCCGCAACCTCGTCAACCGGGCGCCATCGGTAAGGAGACGACCGCCCCCATGAAACCTCACTTGGAGCGAAGGCGTTTGCAAGGGTCGGAGATCCTCTACCGGCCCGAATTCAACAAGGGCACGGCGTTCACCGACAAAGAACGCATGGATTTCGGCTTGCATGGCCTTCTGCCGCCGCAGATTGAAACTCTCGAAGAGCAGGTCAACCGGGCCTATCTTGCCTACCAGCGGAAGGACGACGATCTCGAGCGGCACATCTATCTGCGGCAACTCCAGGACAATAACAGTGTCCTGTTTTACCGGCTTCTGCTCGATCACATCGAGGAAATGATGCCGATCGTGTACACGCCGGTCGTGGCGCTGGGCTGCCAGCAATTCAGTAAGATTTACCGGCGGCCAAGAGGGCTTTTTGTGTCATATCCGCTGAAGGACTCGATTCCCATGCTGCTGCGGAACCGTCCAAGAGAAGAAGTAGATGTGATCGTAGTGACGGACGGCGAACGCGTGCTCGGAATCGGCGATCAGGGCGTCGGTGGGATGGGAATTCCGATTGGCAAGCTCTCCCTATATACATTGATCGGAGGCATTGATCCGACTCGCACTCTGCCCATCGTGCTCGACATCGGAACAAACAACAAGGAACTGGCCTCCGAACCTCAGTATCTCGGATGGCGGCACGAGCGGGTGATGGGCGGCGAGTACATGGATTTCGTGGAACGTTTTGTGGCGGCGGTGATGCAGGAGATTCCCGGTGTGCTCCTGCAATGGGAAGACTTTGCGACGCGCAATGCGCGCCCGATTCTCACCAAGTACCGGGATCGGTTGCTCACTTTCAACGACGACATTCAGGGAACGGCGGCCGTGGCGCTCGGGGCGCTGCTCGCGGCGGTGTACGTCACGTCAAAAAAACTGTCCGAGCAGCAGATCGTGATGTTGGGGGCGGGTTCTGCCGGAATCGGCGTGGCGGATTATCTGCGCGCAACGATGGTGAAGGAAGGATTGAGTGAGAAGGAAGCCGCGCAGCGGTTCTGGATCATCGATTTGGACGGGCTGCTGGTGAAGGGGCGCGCGGGACTTTCCCCCGAGCAGGAAACCTACGCAAGAGATCCGGAAGAGGTTGCGGGATGGCGCTCGACGATCGTCGGGATTGGGCTCGGAGAGGTGATGAACCGAGTGCCCGCGACCATGCTGATCGGTCTTTCCACCGTTGCGGGGGCTTTCACGGAATCCGTCGTCCGCAAGATGGCGTCGCGCGTCGAAAGGCCGATTGTTTTTCCGCTGTCGAATCCGACCGAGCATTCCGAAGCGAAGCCGGAAGATCTGCTGGAGTGGACGGACGGGCGGGCGCTGATTGCAACCGGTTCTCCGTTTGGCGCGGTGGAATTCCGTGGACGGAAGGTGCGGATCGACCAGTGCAACAACGTCTATATATTTCCTGCGGTGGGACTCGGCGTGACGGCGGCAAACGCGACGCGCGTGACCGACAGCATGATGCTGGCAGCGGCGGGGGCGCTCGGAAGGGCATCGCCGGCGCTGCGCGATCCAGGCAGTTCCCTGCTCCCGGCGCTCACCGACCTGCGCGACGTGGCGATCAACATCGCCTTCGCTGTCGCGCAGGAAGCGCAGCGGGAGGGTGTGGCTCCTGCAATAAATGGAGGGGACACAGCGCTGCGGCAAAAAATCCTGGCAACCCGCTGGACGCCGGAGTACGGCGACATTTTGCATGCGAGTTGACATGAGACACGCTACTCATCAAACTGCATTGCACCGAATTAATAGCACATCTTTTTTGTCCCGCCAAGAAAGGAGCCACACTTTGCGCGGTGATGGACGAGCCGTGGACGATCTGCGTCCTGTGAAAATCACGCCGGACTTTATCCCGAGCGCCGAGGGCAGCGTACTCATTGAAGCCGGCCAGACACGCGTGATCGTGACCGCCACGATTGAAGACGGCGTGCCGTCGTTCCTGAAGGGTTCGGGCAAAGGCTGGGTAACCGGCGAATATGGCATGCTCCCTCGCGCCACTGAGGAGCGCACTCCCCGTGAGGCCACGCGTGGGAAGCAGTCCGGCCGCACGCTGGAAATCCAGCGTCTGATTGGCCGCGCGCTGCGCGCGGTGACGGATCTGAAGGCGTTGGGCGAGCGCACCGTGTGGCTCGACTGCGATGTGATCCAGGCGGACGGAGGAACGAGGACCACCTCTGTGACCGGCGCATTCGTGGCGCTGGCTCTGGCGATGGAGAAACTCGTGGCCGCCGGCATTCTGCGGTCTCTGCCTCTAACGGATTATCTGGCGGCGACGAGCGTGGGAATCGTGAATGAGGCAATGCTCCTCGACTTGGCGTATGACGAGGACTCGCACGCCCAGGTGGACATGAACGTCGTGATGACCGGCAACGATGAGTTTGTGGAAGTCCAGGCGACCGCCGAGGGGCGCCCCTACTCGGACGTGGAATTGAACGACCTTCTCGAATTGGCCGCGGAAGGAATTCGTGAGCTGATCGAAATCGAGCGGGATTTGCTGCATCTCACGCTCGTCAAAAGGCCGCGGTAGGGCAAACTTCTGCATGGCGCCAACGCTGCGACTTCTTCTTGCCTCGTCAAACCCCGGAAAGGCGCGCGAATACCGCTCGCTTGCGGGGAACGGCCGCGTCGAAGTCGAACTCCTCCCGGAATTCAACAAAATTTCTCTCTTCGACGAAACCGCGCCGACGTTTGCAGAGAACGCCGCCGGGAAAGCGGACTACTACAGCCGGCAGACGGACAGCCTCATACTCGCGGACGATTCCGGCATCGTCGTCCCCGCGCTGGGAGGAGCTCCAGGCGTTCTTTCGGCGCGGTACGCCGGCCCTAACGCCACCGACGCGGACAGGGTGCAAAAGCTTCTGCGAGAGACGAAGAATTTCGAGGGCGAATCACGGCGAGCGAAGTTTGTTTGCGTGATAGCTGTGGCGCGGCGAGGGCGTGTCTTCATCGTCACTTCAGATTTCGTGGAAGGGATGCTCGCGAAGGAGCCACAAGGAAACGGCGGATTCGGCTATGACCCGATTTTCTTTCTGCCGCAGATCGGAAAAACATATGCGGAAACGAGCCCGGAAGAGAAAAATCGGCTAAGCCATCGTGGAAAAGCTTTTCGGAGGGCGCTCGCGCTGCTGGAAGATCCGGCGTCAGTTGCCTGGCTCGAGTGACAACATGCGGCGCGCCGAGCGGCAAGAATTACGCTTGCTGAAAACGTCCCGGCGGGCGTAAAAAGAAGTCTCCGCCTCTCGGAGGTGTCGCATGGCAACCCCCCAAAGAATTGCAACCGGAAATCCTTCTCTTCTCGCAAGGCTCGACGAGGCAAGAAAAAGAACCGATGCGATTTTCGCGCTTCTCTCCCCGAATTCCTTCTACGACCGGCCGATTCCCGAACGCCATCGGCTGATCTTCTATCTCGGCCACTTGGAAGCGTTCGACTGGAATCTGCTGAGCCCGGTCCTCGAATTGCCGCCGGCGAACGCTTCGCTGGACAGACTGTTTGCGTTCGGCATCGATCCTGTGGGAGGAAATCTTCCCACCGACGAACCAAGAGACTGGCCGCACATCGCGCAAATCGAGACGTACAACCGCCAAGCGCGCGAGAAGCTCGACGAGGCTCTTGAAAGCATCGACTTGTATGACCGCGGTTGGAGGAAGCGCGAGTTTGAGGCGCTCCTTCATGTTGCAATCGAACACCGGCTGATGCACGCGGAGACGCTCGCATATCTGCTGCACAATCTGCCGCAAGAAAAGCTCTTCCGGCCGCAGCATTTGCCGGAGGAGGGAGGAAACGCCCCCCCGCGGCAAAAAATAAAAATTCCGCGCGGATTCGCTACGCTGGGACAGAAGCGCGGAAGAGCGGAAAACTTCGGCTGGGACAACGAATTTGAGGAGCAGAGGATTTACGTCCCGGAATTTTCGATCGACGAATTTCCAGTGACGAATCAGGATTTTCTCGCGTTCGTGCGCGCGGGCGGATATCAGGAACCTTCGTATTGGAACGAGCAGAACTGGGGGTGGAAAAAGAATCAGGGAATCACTTATCCGCATCTTTGGATTTTGGACAGGGGAACTTCGCCGCTGGCGGACAATGCGTCGTGGAAATACCGATCGATGTTCGGAGCAATTCCCCTGCCGCTTTCCTGGCCCGTTTACGTGAGCCATGCCGAAGCGTCGGCCTACGCATCGTGGGCAAGGGCGAAGCTGCCGACGGAAACGCAGTGGCACCGGGCAGCCTATGGGGTAAAAGACGGAAGCGAGCGGGATTATACGTGGGGTTTCGTGCCGCCCGACAAGACAAAAGGCAATTTTCATTTCAAAAGATGGGATCCCTCGCCTGTGGACGCGCATCCAACAGGAGCCAGTTCTTTTGGGGTGCAGGACATGCTCGGAAACGGGTGGGAGTGGACATCGACGCTGTTCGGACCTCTGCCGGGATTCGAGCCGTTTCCCTTCTATCGCGGATACTCCGCCGATTTTTTTGACGGTAAACATTTCGTGATGAAGGGCGGTTCGGCGCAGACGGACGCCTCGATGCTGCGGCGGTCTTTTCGGAACTGGTTCCAGCCGAATTACCCCTACGTGTATGCAACATTTCGTTGCGTGGAGAATTAAGACATGAGAAGCGCTCTGCAGCCGCACAGCCCATTTTCTCCGTTCGCGGTGCTCCCTGAATTTTGCGCCGACGTTGCCGCCGGGCTAACGCATCCCGGACAAAAAGAGCTGCCTTCGAAATACCTCTACGACGAAATCGGTTCGGCGCTGTTCGAGGTGATTAGCCTGCTGCCGGAATACGGATTGAGCCGAGCGGGGATGCGGCTGCTACAAAGAAACTCGGACGAAATCGTGGAGCGATTGCCTCGGGACATTGTGGTGGCGGAGCTGGGAAGCGGCACGGGGCAGAAGACTCGCTGGCTGCTCGAAGCGCTCTCGCGCCGCGAGCGCGTTCATTACTACCCGATCGACATTTCGAGAAAAGCGCTCACGAGGTGCCAGCAGGAGCTGGGACACCTGGAAATGGTCAGCATCGTGGGATTCGAGCGCGCTTACATCGAAGGATTGAAAGAAGTGGCCGAAAGGCGGAAAGAATCCGAGGCTTTGCTGGTGTTGTTTTTGGGAAGTACCATCGGGAACTTCGACCGGCCGGCAGGAGAACAATTTTTGCAGGAAGTGCGGGCGGCTTTGCGGCCGGGAGATGCGCTGCTGCTGGCAACGGACCTGGAAAAACCGGTGAATGAGCTCATCATGGCCTACGACGATCCGGCGGGAGTGACGGCGGCGTTCAACAAGAACCTGCTGGCGCGGGTGAATCGAGAAATGGGAGCGGATTTCCGGCTCGACCAGTTCGAGCACGTGGCACGGTGGGACACCGCAGAGCGGCGCGTCGAGATGCACCTGCGATCGAAATCCTGGCAACAGGTGCTGGTGAGGCAGGCGGGCTTGCGTGTGCAATTTCGAGAGGGCGAAACGATCTGGACGGAGAGTTCACACAAGTACCAACCCGAGGAAGTAGCGCGCATGGGAGAAAGAGCCGGCTTCCGTTGCGAGCAGCAGTGGATCGATGCCGAATGGGCTTTTGCGCAAAGCCTCTTCTTTGCGGCGTGATTAATAAGGGGCAATTCCGATGTGATATAGTTCCCGCCTCATGACGAAAATGAAAAAAAGGCCCTCCCGCGGTAAGGTGGCAAAAAGCCTTGTTCGTGAGCATTCATCCAGGCAAAAGCCGACAGTAACTGCCGCGAAGGGCCGGGGAACCAATCCTGCACGCGTGGGCGCAATACTCGAAAAGCTCGACGAAGCGTATCCCGCGGCCACCTGCGCGTTGACGCACGACGACGCATTTCAACTATTGATTTCCACGATTCTTTCCGCGCAGTGCACCGACGAACGCGTAAATCAGGTAACCGCCATTCTCTACAAGAAATATAAAACGCCGAAGGATTTTGCCTACGCCGATCCGCGCGAACTGGAGCAGCAAATCCGTCCCACGGGATTTTTCCGGAACAAGACGAAATCAGTGATGGGAGCGAGCAAGAAAATCGTTGAAGAATTTCACGGAGAAGTTCCGCGCACGATGGAGGAGTTGCTGACGCTGCCGGGAGTGGCACGAAAGACGGCGAATGTCGTGCTGGGCACGGCCTTCGGGATCGCGTCTGGAATCGTGGTGGACACGCACGTACAACGATTGTCGGGGCGGCTGGATTTGACGAAAAACACGGACCCGAAAAAGATCGAACAGGATTTGATGCAGGTGATCCCAAAGGACAAATGGATTCTCTTTTCGCACCAATTGATCTGGCACGGCAGGCGGGTGTGCCAGGCGCGCAAACCGAAATGCCTCGAATGCAACCTCGAAAAGCTGTGCTATTCAAAAGACAAAACGAACTGACAATCTGAAAGCGGCGTGACGAAAGCCGTTTTGGCGCGCGATCATTCGCGGGCGAGAGCATGGTACTGCGCTTGCGTCAAAGGCACGACGGAGAGCCTTCCAATTTTGACGAGAGGCGAATCGGCAAAGAGCTTCTTTGATTTAATTTCTTCCAGCGAGACGGGCTTGGCAATCGCCTTCCCTGCTTTGATCTTCACGACCGGCTTGCGCGGGTCGGAGGCGTCGACGGAAACGACAGAAGCCAATCCCAACGCTTTTTTCTGATCGCCCGTCTCGTAGATGACGAGCTTCACGCCCGGCTTCATTTCCCGCAGATTCTTGACGGCGGCGGGATTGGAAACGCCGTCCCACTCGGTTGCGCCGTCGCGCTGCAAATCGGCGAAGGAATATTCCGAGGGCTCGGTCTTCAGCAAGTAGAAATCGGCCATGCTAGCTTCTCCCATCCCGTCGATTGGAT
>Ga0335072_10016690_pt1 | contig 10404 bp, 9 predicted proteins | sample Lox_Sample_21_FD_206725 | JGI IMG/M metagenome (GOLD analysis project Ga0335072, IMG submission 206725) | Soil microbial communities from Loxahatchee National Wildlife Refuge, Florida, United States - Lox_Sample_2.1 | ecosystem: Environmental > Terrestrial > Soil > Wetlands | place: USA: Florida... | reverse complement strand
TCAAGAACAGAATGCCGAAATAGCCCATGGGGTCCACCTGGGTGACGCTGACGCCGGCGGTGGATTTCAGTTTCGGCACCAGATCCAGCAACGGACGCTCCACCCAGTCGACTTCGCCGGTTTGCAGTGCCGCCGCGGACGTCGCCGGATCAGGAATGAATTTCCATTCCACCCGCTCGAAATACGCGTGCTTGCCGCCAGCCCAGGACGACGGTTCCTCTTGCCGCGGCACATAGGCGGCATGGCGCACATAGGCAGCATGGCTACCCGAGACGAATTCGTCGGCCACAAAACGATAGGGCCCGCTGCCGGTCTGGTCGGTGATCTGTTTGCCGATGTCGGTTTTTGCCAGGCGTTCGGGACGGATGAAGCATGTGGTGCCGCCAAGGCCGTACAGCAGATGCGCGTAAGGGCGCTTCAGGCGGATTTCGATCGTCTTGTCGTCGGCTGCCCGCATGTCATCGAGCAAGGCCGCCATGCGCTGCCCGAACGGATCGCGTTTGGCCCAGCGCGCCATCGATGCAACGCAATCCGTCGCACGAACCGGTTCGCCATCATGGAACACCAGCCCATCGCGCAACGTGATGCGCCAGAACCGCTTGTCCTCCGACACCACGTGGCCCGCGGCCATTTGCGGCTGCGGCGTATACGTCTCATCAAGTCCGTAGAGCTGGTCGCAGGTCAGGAACGCATGCTCCAGCCCGATGATGGAAATCGACCAGACCGGGTCCATCACGATCAGGTTGGAATACGGCACATAGCGCAGCGTCGATTCAGCGGCCCGCCCGGTAATGGACGGCAGCGCCGCCGCAGCGCCAAGCAATGGCAGCTTCAGGACACTGCGCCGGTTGAAGATGCGCGCACTGCTCCGCATTGTAGCGTTTCCCCCAAGGTCTCGTTGGGAGAAGCGTACGCGAGGTTCGACAAACCTGCCAGACGCCTCTCCAGGTCATTGCCCTCCTATGTCATTGCGAGGAGCGCAGCGACGAAGCAACCCGGGTCATCAGCGTCCCTATGACCAAGGTTGCGTCGTCGCTACGCTCCTCACACGCGGCTACCAACCTGCGAGTACAACGCACGACGCTGCAAATACGGAGGCACGGCCAATGGCGACCGAACGAACCCGCGAACTCATTCAAGCCGGCACAACGCAGATCGAGCTGATCGCCGAAGGCAGCGGCACGTTGCTGGTCATGCTGCCCTCCTCCTCACGCGATTCCGAAGACTTCGACGATGTCGCCGCGATGTTCGCCGCCGCGGGGTTGCGCGTGCTGCGGCCGCAGCCGCGCGGCATGGGCCGCAGTACCGGCCCGCTGGATGGGCTCACCCTCCACGACTATGCGCGTGACGTGGCGGCGGTGGTCGAGGCGCAGCACGCCGGCCCCGCTGTGGTATTGGGACACGCATTCGGCCAATGGGTCGCGCGCACCCTGGCGGCCGATCGGCCCGATCTGGTGCGAGGCGTGGTCCTGGCCGCCGCCGCGGCACGCGCCATCCGCCCGGACCTGCGCGCCGAGCTGGCGGTCTGCGTCGACACCAGCCGCCCGGAGGCCGAACGCCGGGCAGCATTGCGCACCGCCTTCTTCGCACCCGGGCACGAGCCTCCGGCAAACTGGCTGTCGGGCTGGCACAGCGCGGCGAGCAAGAGCCAGCACGCCGCGACCGCCGCGACGCCGCAGGAAGAATGGTGGACCGCCGGCACCGCCCCCGTGCTCGATCTGCAAGGCGCGCAGGACCCGTGGCGGCCACGGGAAACCGTCGGCGATTTCCAGCGCGACCTCGGGGCGCATCGGGTCACCGTCCAGGTGATCGATCAGTGCAGCCACGCCATGTTCCCCGAGCAAGCGGGCGCCGTGGTCCATGCCGTGCTTGCCTGGATACGGGGGCTGTAGCGCCCCCCTTTTCAGGACCGGCGTCCGCGACCGGGCCGCCGCAGGTTGCATTGTGTTCCCCGGTCGGACAGAACCCCTCCCCTCCCGCGGCAGCAACTGTCATGGCCACGCACGATCCCGTCCGCTTCGTCGCCAAGAACATGCGGGTCGATCTCCACCTGATCGCGGAGATGATCGCGCCTGGTTCGCGCGTCCTGGACATCGGCTGCGGCGACGGCGCCCTGATCGATCACCTGTTCCAGACCAAAGGCTGCGATGCCCGCGGCATCGAGATCGACATGGCGGAAGTCACCCGCGCCGTCGCGCACGGCCTGCCGGTGATGCACGGCGATGCCGACACCGACCTGCAGCACTACCCCGACGGCGCATTCGACTACGTCGTGCTGTCCCGCACCTTGCAGGCCGTGGAGCGCCCGCGCGTCGTGTTGGCCCAGATGCTGCGCATCGGCACCCGCGCCGTGGTCAGCTTTCCCAATTTCGGCCACTGGCTGGTGCGCTGGCAGTTGTTCAGCCGCGGCCGCATGCCGATGACCCCCACCTGGGACCGGCCCTGGTACGAAACCCCCAACATCCACCCCTGCACCATCCACGACTTCTTCGACCTCTGCGCGCATGAGGGCTACGCCGTGGAGCAATGGCTGGCCGCCGACGACGCCGGCCGCCGCGCCCCCTGGCGCCGCTTCCCCTGGCTCGCCAATCTGTTCGGCGAGCAAGGCTTGTTCGTGCTGCGCAAGGCATGACCCGCGCCGTCACGGCCGGCGCCATGCGGCGCCTTTAGCGTCACGGCAGGCGCCGTGCGGCCCCTTTAGCATTGTATTTACCCTCCGGCGCCAAAATCCCGCCGGCGGCGTGCGAGAACAGATCCCGGGATCGCTTTCGTCTCACCGTCATGCCGAGACAACCGGAGACGCAACAATGCCGCCATGGCTGCCGCGCCGAGCGTCCGATCTGTCGATTGGGACCCGGCTCGGCTGCGCCGTCGGACTGCCCGGTCTTGCCATGATCGCTTTTGCGCTGCTGCTGATCACCAGGCAATGGCAGGTGGCCGGCCGTATGCAAAGGCTCGATCAGCTCTGCGCTTTTGCGGCTCACGTCGCCGATCTGGTGCACGAGACCCAGAAGGAACGCGGCATGTCCGCGGTTTATCTGAACAGCGGCGGGGAGCAGATGGCGGCGGAGCTGCCGGCGCAGCGCGGCCTTACCTCGCAGCGCCTGGCCCTGGTGCGGGACGCGCTGGCCGGCCTACCCCTCGCCTTGTATTCCGACTCTGCCCAGGCCGCGATCCGGACTGCCCTGTCAGCCCTCGCCGAGCTGGATGCGAAGCGCGACGACATATCGGCGCGGCGCATCACCGGTCCGCAATCCAATGCGTTCTTCACCGGCCTCAATGCGAAACTGGTGGCGATACCGCGCGAAGCGGTGAAGGAGTCGGACGACCCGGGCATCTCCGCCAGTCTGCTGGCCTATTACAGCTACCTCTCGGCCAAGGAGCGAGCCGGCCAGGAACGCGCCACCGGCGCCGTCGGCTTTGCCGCGGGCCATTTCACCGCCGAGCAACAGCGCGCCTATCTCTCGGTCGTCGCCGACGAGCGTTCGTTCTTCGACGCCTTCACCGCCTATGCGACGCCGGCGCAGCGCAACCTCGCCAATGACATCGTGACAGGCGCCGTCGTCGCAGAGGTGGAGCATGATCGCGACATCGCGGTGCAGGCCGCCCCAGGCGCGCCGCTCGGCGGCATTACCGGCAGCAGTTGGTATAACGCGGCGACTGCGCGGATCAATCTGATGAAGCAGGTGGAAGACCACCTGGCGGCCGAGATGCGGCTTGCCTCCGGCAGCGCGGCCACCTCGGCGTGGCGTGAGCTGATCGCGGAAGCGGCGGCGATTTTTGCCGCCCTGGTGGCCACGCTGGTCATAACGCTCTGGCTCGCACGCGGCATCACCCGGCCCATCAATGCCATGACGGCCGCGATGCAAAGGCTCGCCGATGGCGAGACCTCCATTGCCGTGCCTTCGATCGGGCGCAAGAACGAAATCGGCGAGATGGCCACGGCGGTGCAGGTGTTCCGGGACAACATGGTATCGGCCGCCCGATTGGCCGCCGACCAGGAAGCCGCACGCGCCGCCCGGGCCCGCCGGCAGGATACGATGGACCGCCGCACCCAGGAATTCGGCGCCAGCATCACCAGCGTCATGGCGTCGCTGGCCGACGCGGCCGAGGGCATGCGGCGCGCCTCGAACGCGATGTCGGAGGCTGCGGCGGCGGTGCACGCCCAGGCCTCGGGCACCGCTGAAGGCGCGGCGAAGTCGTCGCAGGACCTGACCGCCGTCGCCGCCGCGGTGGAACAACTCAGCAGCAGCGTGGCGGAGATCTCCCGCCAGGTGACAACTGCCCAGACGTGGCGCGCCAGGCGGTCAGCCGGGCGGAATCCTCGCATGCCACGATGCAGAGCCTGTCCGAGGCCACCGCGCGCATCGGCGATGTGGTGCATCTGATCAGCGACATCACCGGACAGACCAACCTGTTGGCGTTGAACGCCACCATCGAGGCGGCGCGCGCCGGCGAGGCCGGCAAGGGCTTTGCCGTGGTGGCGGGCGAGGTGAAAGCGCTGGCGGCGCAAACCGCGAAGGCGACGGCAGAATCGGCGGCCAGATCGAGACCGTGCGCAGCGCCACTGGTGAGGCGGTCACCGCAATGAACGAGATCGGTGGCATCATCCGCCGCATGGATGAGATCTCCGCCACGATCGCCGCAGCGGTAGAGCAACAGGGTGTGACCACGCGGGAGATCGCCGGTTCGGTTCAGGCCGTATCCGGCGCCACGGCGTCGGCAGCGCAGGCGATGTCGCATGTGGTGGAGGCCGCCGACAAAGCGGGAGACATCAGCCGTAACGTGGAGTCGGGTGCCACGGAAATCGGCCGCGAGGCCGACGCATTGCGCGTCAAGGTTGACCAGTCCCTGGATGCGGTGCGCGATGATTCGGGTGAACGGCGGCGGTTCGAACGGCTGGCCGCCGACGGCGTGAGCGTATCATTGCGCGTGCGGGGCGAGACCCCGGCCCGCGCGGTGGTAAGGGACCTGTCACGTGGCGGCATTGCGGTGATCAGCCGGCCGCTGCCGATCGGCTGCCAGGTGGAGATCGAGCTTCCGGGCGGCAGCGGCACGGTGCAGGGCGAGGTCGTGCGTGTCGAGGGCCGCATGGTCGCGTTCCGTTTCGGCGAAGACAGCGCGACCCTTACCCGGGTAGATCAGGCCATCCGGGAACTCGGTGCGCAGCGGGCCGCGGCGTAGCGCCTGGTGCCCGCTAGCGCAGCTCCAACATGTCATTGCGAGGAGCGAAGCGACGAAGCAACCTTGGTCGGAAAGGTCTTCGGGCCGCCCGAGCGCCAACACGACCGAGGTTGCTTCGTCGCTTCGCTCCTCGCAATGACATGGGGCGGCTCGCAATGACATGCGGCGGTGTTGCATCAGTTTGCCGGAACGATGAGCCGAAGATTATAGCTCCCCCCGCTCATGTCCCGATTTGTCGCCGTGTTGCCGCCCCGCGAAGGCTTCGGACCAGACCGGGCCGGCGCCGTCGGCCTGCTGGTCCGCCGCCTCGCGCTCGCCGATGGCGCCACCACCGTGATCGGCGGACCGCAACCCGGCGACCCGTTCCGCGATGTCCCCTTCGAGCCGATCCCCCCTGCCCGCTTCCTCCCCCTGAACGCCAACCACCGCTACGCCTTCGCCGTCGCGCACCGGTTGCGTGCGCTGCGCCCCAGTCTGGCGGAGGTCTATAACCGCCCCGACATCGCCCTGGCCCTGGCACGGCTGCTGCCGCACACGCCGATCTGCCTGAACCTCCAAAACGACCCGCAGGGCATGCGTCTCGCCCGCACGCCACGTCAGCGTGCACGCCTCCTGCACCGCCTGGCACGGGTCATCTGCGCCTCGGACTTCCTGCGCCACCGCCTGCTGGACGGTATCGCCACGCCCCCGCGCCTCGCCCCCGTCGTGATCCACAACTCGCTCGACCTCTCCGCCCTCCCGCCACCTCGCTCCCGCGAACCGCTGATCCTGTTCGCCGGCCGCATCGTGCGCGAGAAGGCGCCCGACAGCTTCGTCGCCGCCTGCGCTGCCGCCCTGCCGCAGCTTCCCGGCTGGCGCGCCGAGATGATCGGCGCCGACCGCTTCGGTCCCGACAGCCCCGACACGGACTTCGCCCGCACCGTCCGCACCGCGGCGGAACGGGCCGGCGTCAGCGCACTGGGCTACCGCGACCATGAAACGGTGTTGCAGGCCATGGCCGCCGCCGCCATCGTGGTGGTGCCCAGCCGCTGGCAGGAACCCTTCGGCCTCGTCGCGCTGGAAGCGCTTGCCTGCGGCGCCACCCTGATTTGCTCCGATCGCGGCGGCCTGCCCGAGGTGGGCGGCGGCACGGCCCTCTACGCCGACCCGGACGACCCGCCAGCCCTCACCGCGGCGATCCTCGCCTTGGCCCGCGACCCAACCCGCCGCGCCGCCCTGGAACAAGCCGGCCGCGACCGTGCCCGCTTGTTCGACGTCCCGGTCATCGCGGCGCGCCTCGCAGCCGCGCGCCAGCAGGTGCTGGACGCCGCACATGGCTGATCGCCCCATGCGTGCCTATATTCGCCCCAACAGACACACGAAACCCGGAGCAATGGGACCATGGCGGAGACCAATACGGACGCAGCGGGGCTGGTGCCGGTGACCGTGCTCACCGGCTATCTCGGCGCCGGCAAGACGACGCTGCTGAACCGCATCCTGACGGAGCAACACGGCCGCAAATACGCGGTGGTGATCAACGAGTTCGGCGAACTCGGCGTCGACAACGACCTCGTCGTGGACACCGACGAGGAAGTGTTCGAAATGAACAACGGCTGCATCTGCTGCACCGTGCGCGGCGACCTGATCCGCATCGTCGGCGGCCTGATGAAGCGGCGCGACAAATTCGACGGCATCATCATCGAGACGACGGGCCTGGCGAACCCCGCCCCCGTGGCGCAGACCTTCTTCATCGACGAGGGCGTGCGCGCCAAGGCGCGGCTCGACGCGATCGTCACGGTGGTGGACGCCAAGCACGTGCTGGCGCGGCTGGAGGACAGCCACGAAGCCGCCGACCAGATCGCCTTCGCCGACGTGATCGTGCTGAACAAGACCGACCTGGTCTCGCCGGATGAACTTGCTTCCGTTGAGGACCGCATCCGCCAGATCAACCGCTTCGCCGTGATCCACCGCACCCAGCGTGGCGCGCTGCCGATCGCGGAGGTGCTGGACCGCCGCGCGTTCGACCTGAACCGCGTGCTGGAACGGGACCCCGATTTCCTCGATGGCGGCGACGACCATGAGCACAATGAAGACGTGGCGTCGGTCAGCTTCGAGGTGGAGCAACCGATCGACCCGGAAAAATTCAACGCCTGGATCGGGGTGCTGTTGCAGGAGAAGGGACCGGACCTGCTGCGCACCAAGGGCATCCTGAACTACGCCAACGACAGCCGCCGCTTTGCCTTTCAGGCAGTGCACATGATCGCGGATGGCGATTTCATCGGGCCATGGAAGGACGGCGAGCCGCGCAGCAGCAAGCTGGTCTTCATCGGGCGCAACCTGAACCGTCCACAGCTACGGCGCGGCTTCGAAAGCTGCACGGCGTAACAAAACATCGCCACTCCCGCTGCGCGGGAGGATGCACAAAAACAATCCCCTCTCCCGCAAACCGGGAGAGGGCCTGGTGAGGGTCTATGAGCGACACGGAAACCGCGCGCTTCCTGCTTGAATCCCGTGGGACGTCGCGTGACCTCGGCGCATTCGTCGTGGCCGCGCGCTTCTCGCGCGACAACACGTGCGCCGCCTTCGCCCTTGGCGACGGCACGCTACAAATGCTGCGCGTGGCCGACCCCAGTGACTGGCAATCCGTCGCGGTGCATGACGGCGCGGCGTTGGCCCTGGCCGAGGATGCCGGGCCGACCGGCTTCATCTCCGGCGGCGACGATGGCGCCTTCCGCCGCATCACAGCCGATGGCACCGTCACTGACATTGCCAGCTTCGGCATGAAATGGGTGGAGCAAGTGGCCAGCTTCGCCGACCCGAAGGGCCGCGGCGGCTTGCTCGCATGCTCTGTCGGCAAGAACGTCCTGTTGTTCGATGCCGCCGGGCAGAAGCTGAAAGAGCTGCCCCACCCTTCCAGCGTCACCGGGCTGGTTTTCGACACGAAGGGAAAACGCATCTGCGCATCACACTACAATGGCGCATCGCTGTGGTTCGTCGGGGCCAAGACCGACAGCCCGCGCAAACTGGAATGGAAAGGCAGCCACACCGGCATCGCGATCCACCCCGATGGCGACGCCGTCGTTACCGCCATGCAGGAAAACGCGCTGCACGGCTGGCGCCTTTCCGACAACCAGCACATGCGCATGAGCGGCTATCCATCCAAAATTGTCGCGCTGAGCTTCACCCATAACGGGCGCTGGCTGGCGAGCAGTGGTGCTGATGCGATGGTGCTGTGGCCGTTCTTCGGGGGCGGCCCGATGGGCAAGGCACCCATGGAACTCGCCGGCGGCGATGGCGTGCTGTGCACCCAGGTTGCCTGCCATCCGCAGCAGGATCTCGTGGCCGGCGGGTTCGCGGATGGGCTGCTGGTGGTGGCCGATGTCGGATCCTCGCGCATCCTGCCGCTGGCTCCGCCGGAGCATGGGCCGGTCTCCGCACTGGCCTGGAGCCCCGACGGCGCGCGCCTCGCCTTCGGCACCGAGCAAGGGTTTGCCGCGCTGATCGATCTCTCGGCACATTGAGCCTGGCCCGAAGCGCGTGCCGGCCGTTGCGGGGAGCGAAGCGACGAAGCATTCTCCTGCCCGGCAAACTGCCGATACCGGCGCCGCGGGAGATTGCCTTGTCGCTTCGCTGCTCCCAACGACGCCGTTCGCGGCGATTTCGGTCGCAGCGAAAACGCCCTAACATCGCAGCCCACACGGCCGGAGGTGACAATGCTCAATATAATCCCGACCGGCGCCGCGTTGGGCGCCGAAATCCAGGGCGTGGACCTGCACCGCGTGGACGACGCGGCCTTCGCCACCATCCACCGCGCCTGGACCGACCACGCCGTACTGTTGTTCCGTGGCCAGAACCTAAGCGATGACGACCTGATCGCCTTCAGCCGCCGCTTCGGAGCGCTGGACTGGGCGCCGATCCAGGAGAACGGACGCCGCTTCGTCGAGGGCAAGCCGGAACTCTACATCGTCTCGAATGTGCTGGAGAACGGCGTGCCCCTGGGCAGTCTCGGTGCCGGAGAACTCGTGTGGCACACTGACATGTCCTATCTCGACGATCCGCCCAAGGCGAGCATGCTGTACGCGATCGAAGTGCCTCCCGCCGGCGGCAACACGTCGTTTTGCAGCATGTACGCCGCCTGGGACGCCTTGCCGCCCGCACTGAAGGAACGCTGCATCGGCTTGCAGATCAAGCACGACGGCACCTACAACAGCGGCGGCTATGTGCGCGAGGGCGTTACGGCGACGGACGATCCGCTCAGCAGTCCCGGCGCGGTGCATCCGCTGGTGTGCCGCCATCCGGAGAGCGGCCGCCACTGCCTATATCTGGGCCGGCGCCGCAACGCGTATCTGGTCGGCATGGCGCTGAATGATAGCGAGGCATTGCTCGACACCCTGTGGGCGCATGTCGATGATCCCGAACTCGCATGGACGCAACAATGGCGCGTCGGCGATCTGGTGATGTGGGACAACCGCTGCACCATGCACAAACGCGAGCACTTCGATTCAAACGGCCGCCGCATCATGCACCGCACGCAGATCAAGGGCGAAGCGCGGCCGGCGGCATAGACGTCTCCCTGCAGAATGCGAGACGCCATGCGATCGGCTGGAGCCTGGCGCCGTGTTGTAAATAGTGTGGGACCGCAGATGAACGCAGCGCGGCTGATGGCCGCAACGGAATCCTGCTGGGAGGTTCATCCGCGGGCTGCCATCGAGGGATTTGTCCACGGAGCCTGGTGCCCAGAATCAGAGTAGCGCCGCAGCACGGCCCGGCTCATGTTTTATTGCGAGGAGCGAAGCGACGGGCCTGACAGTTTTTCCCCCAACCCCGACTTCGTTTTCAAAAAACGTAGAGCTAGACCGGAAAGTGCGTGCACGCTGCTGTTTAGCGAGGCCACAGGCCCTGAAAGCTATCCTAAATAGGCAGCGATTCTTTACGTGAGGTCCCAAGGACTAAATTCTGGAAAAACTGTCACGCCCGACGAAGCAAGCTTCCTCGTGCAGGCGCACGAACCGGCCGTGCGCTTTCCCGGAGGAGATTGCTTCGTCGCTTCGCTCCTCGCAATGACATGGGGCGAGTGACCTACGCTTCTGGGGCCTGTGCGGAAAGCCTGACCTTCGCTGCCCGGGTCTCGTGCCTTCGGCAGAGCGTGCGCGTCCTCCCTCTCGGGTCGAGAGGAAGGGCCCGGACGTGCATCCCAGCTCCTGTGTCAACGGGACGGCGGGCAGAAGAAGGCGGATCGCG
>Ga0335072_10016689_pt1 | contig 10404 bp, 7 predicted proteins | sample Lox_Sample_21_FD_206725 | JGI IMG/M metagenome (GOLD analysis project Ga0335072, IMG submission 206725) | Soil microbial communities from Loxahatchee National Wildlife Refuge, Florida, United States - Lox_Sample_2.1 | ecosystem: Environmental > Terrestrial > Soil > Wetlands | place: USA: Florida... | reverse complement strand
GGATCAGCATGGACGGCAAGGGGCGGTTCCTGGACAACATCTTCATCGAGCGGCTGTGGCGCAGCCTGAAATATGAGGAGGTGTTCATCAAGGCGTATGGTTCAGTCGCCGAGGCGCGTCGCGGCATGAGTGCGTGGCTTGGGTTCTAGAACTCCACGCCACAAGACCCACAGTACTGCAATTGGCGACGAGGTCGCCATTGCCTATCGGTGGCATCCTTGGGCAGGGCGAACTGTTCACATTCATGAGGTGATCGAGAGGACAACTGGCGCGGCGGCGCGCTGCAGTCTCGCGGGTGCGACCGTCGCTCGTGTTCAGGAGATCCCGGTATGGATGATGGACGCGGCTGCCTGCTGCTCGGCGCGGCTCGCAGCGGAGCCGACTGTGGCGTTGTCAGCCCTTGCAGGATTGCGAGTCCTGCTCTCGGAAGCGATGCTGCTTGAGGCAGCAGCAGCGCCGTCAGATGCGAAGATGGCATCTCCCGATTCCTATCGTGGAGATCGCCATGCAGGTTCATCGCCGGTCCCGGCCGTCACTCCATCAACTCGACCTTTGTCTGCTGAGCCCGCTACCGGAATTGGACGGAGCGCAGAGATGGAGTGCGATGCCGGATCTGACGCGACAGACGCTGGCCGACCTGCTCACTCTATTACTGATGACACACGCCGGAGCCGCGCGCCAGGATCTGGACGAGCTCGCGGAGGGCGACAGCAATGAGCGCTGACAAGATTGGGGCGCAGCACCGGTCGCGCAAAGCGCTACTCTACATCCGCCAGTCCTCCGCCCATCAGGTTCATTACAACCGCGAGAGCCAGGTCCTCCAGTACGCCATGCGTGAGCGTCTTGTGCAGCTTGGCTGGTCGGACATCGAAGTCATCGATGAGGACCTTGGCTGTTCTGCAGCGGGCGGGACCACGCGCGTCGGCTTCGAACGCATGGTCGCCGAAGTTTGCCTCGGCAAGGTCGGCGCGGTGGCGGCTCGGGAGGTCTCGCGTTTTGCTCGCAACAGCCGCGATTGGCAACAGCTTGTCGAGATGTGCCGCGTGGTTGATACACTGCTGGTCGATCAGGAAGCCGTTTATGCCCCGCGACAAGGCAATGACCGGTTGCTCCTGGGGCTGAAAGGTAGCCTCAACGAGTATGAGCTTGATCTGCTGCGGCAGCGCTCATTGTCTGCACGCTACGAGAAGGCGCGGCGCGGTGAACTCGTCGTCGCGGCGCCTGTTGGCTTCGTTAAGGTGGGCGACCGGCTGGAGAAGGATCCCGACCGTCGTGTTCAGGCGGCGATCAAGCTCGCCATCGACAAGGTTGCCGAACTTGGCAGTGTGCGCCAGGCGCTGTTTTGGTTCCTCGAGCACAAGCTTGACTTGCCGACCAGGATCAATGGCGGGCCGATCGAGTGGCGCCACCCTCGCTATTCGACCCTCCATGAGTTCATCGCCAATCCTGCCTATGGGGGTGCCTACGCGTACGGCAAAACGGGCGTCTCGGTGCAATATGACGGTGCGGGACCCAAAGCGCGGGCCCGGCGCAAGCCGCGCGCGGAATGGCTGGCATTGCAGCCTGGCGCGCACCAAGGTTACGTCGATTGGGAACGCGCGGAGGCGATCCGGAAGATGGTAAGCGAGAACGTTCCGACTCCGGAAACCCGCGGCGCGCCCAAGCACGGTTCGGCACTGTTGTCAGGCCTGCTGCGATGCGGACGTTGCGGTCGGAAGCTTACCGTGCAGTACACGGGGACCAAGGGTCAGATCCCGCGTTATGCATGCGTTCGCGGGAGACTCGATTGCGGGGAGCCCAATTGCATCGCATTCGGCGGGCTGCGTGTCGATGACGTCGTCGAGGCGGCACTGCTCACCATCCTGCAGCCTGCCGCTGTGCAAGCCGCACGAGCGGCCGAGGCGCAGGCCGCGGTACAACGTGATGAGGCGCGGGAGGCCATGATCCGCGATCTCGAGGCGGCGCGGTACGCGGCTGATCGGGCCTTCCGACAATATGACACCGCCGACCCCGAGAACCGCTTCGTCGCTGGCGAGTTGGAGGCTCGCTGGAACCGCACCCTCGTCCGCGTGGCGGAGTTCGAGAAGCGGATTGCCGATCACGACGCCACGGCACAACCTCGGCTCGACCTCGAGCCGGTCTCCTTCACCGCTCTGGCCGAAGACTTCCAGACTGTCTGGTCGGCACCGACGACGGATGCGCGGCTGAAGAAGCGGATCGTGCGCACAGTCATCCACGAAGTCATGGCCGACCTCGATGACGCCACGTCTGAGATCGTCCTGACCATCCACTGGGTGGGCGGAATCCATACCCAGCACCGGCTGCCACGGCGGCGGCGCGGACAGCGCAACACCACGTCTGCCGACATCGTCGAGGCTGTGCGCGCCCTGGCGTTGATCGCTCGGGACGACGTCATCGCCGGAATTCTCAATCGTAACGGCCTCAAGACCGGTCATGGCAATCGCTGGACCCGGGAACGGGTGACTGCATTGCGCTCCAACTATCGCATCCCAGTGTATTGTGAGGCGGCAGACGGCGTTGAACCCTGGCTCAATCTTAGCGAGGCCGCCGCCATCGTGGGTGTTGCCCCACGCACCTTGCGACTGGCTGTGGAACAGGGCGAAATTGAGGCTACGCATCCTCTGGAGAACGGCCCCTGGATCTTCAACCGCACTGATCTTTATAGTACCGCCGCCCGCAGCCTTGCCCTGCGCGCCAAGGCCCACCCCAGATACCCCGCGTTACTGGGTGCTGACCAACAAAATCTCTTCTCCTCAACGACATAGCGAGATGTGCGTTGTGACGAGCAATTGTACAACGACGAGCGTCCGCACCAGGCGTTGGACTATTGCACGCCGCGCGAAGTGTTCATGGGAACAGCCGCCTGTGGACATGTGGACAACGCTCCCGCTTCGCTACGCTCCGCTCTCGCGTTGCCCACATGTCCACAGGCGCAACAACAGCAAGAAAAGGATTCAAACGATCCGCAGATTGTGGTAGGCATCTGTACTGCCGGCCTCGCACGGGACGAGGAACTTGCAACTGGCGGGAGTCTCTCTTAGCAGACCCCGATTCCTGTCCAACGGATGGGGACCACCTCAGTATGCTACGTCCATGATTGGTCCGGTTCGATTTGCGGCGCCGCCGGGTTACAAAACCTGGCTTGCGCCGCGCACGATCGATACGACCGTACATCCCCGCCGTGACGCACGGCAGGGCGTCTTGCGGCGGTACGCCCGATGACGTGTCGCCTCACCCGCCCCAAGCCAGGAACAGGCCGATGTCGCCGGGCTTGCCGTCAGGGAACTCCAAGACTCGGGCGAATAGCGAGAATCCCTGAGGCTTCAGCTCGCGTTCCCAGCGAAGATAGAACTCTGCCGGCTCGCCCCGCAAAGTGCCCGGCCAATCGGGCAGGGTACTGGTGATAGCCCGCCCTGAGTCGAGACAAAGCTCGCTGGGAAACCGCAGCAGCATGTATTCCGGCTTCCCCGCCTCGGCGGCCTCCCGGGCGTTGTGCAGTACCTGCCGCCACCCTTCGTCGAAGACATGGGCGTCGATCATGGCCGTGGCGCGCCGGCTGCGCTCTTGTGCAGCCATGCGCCGCGTTTCGTCATGGTGTTTCGTTTCGTCGCTATGGAAATCCTCCTCGAGTTTGCGAAAGTCCTGCGCCGCGATCCGCGACTCGTCGTGCTTCGATGATGCTCCCGCCTGCGATGCGGCCACGGGCTTGGCAAGCGCGTTCTCCCACTCCGGTAGCTTGTATTCACCGAATAAGCTGCGCAGGCCGCCGTGCTGTTGGGGCTTGCCCGCTGCGGTGGCATGCTGTTGCAAGGCGGCGAGCGCGGGTAGCAGGTCGGCCCGGCTGACGATCCCGACAATCCGCCCGTCCCGCAGGACCGGCACCCGCTTCACATGATAAATTGCGAACAGCCGGGCGATCTCGCCAATGTTGGTATCCTCGGTCACGGTCACCAGCGGCGCCGACATGACATCGCGCGCTGTCCGGTCCTTCGCTTCTAGGCGTTTCTGGAACTTGTCATCGAGCGGCTGCGCACCCGAAACCAGCCCGAGCCACCAATCGATTCTGGCCACACGATCATCCGGCGGGCGGCCGATTATGTCGCCTTCGCTGACCATGCCGATGGGCACGCCATCGCGGTCCACGACAGGCAGGGCACTGATCCGATGTTCCAGCAACGTCCTGGCAATATCCCGCGCCGGCTGGTCTGGTCCGACCGATATGACCTTTGCGGTCATCACGTCGCGAGCATGCATCGGGGTGGATTGCACCGCTATTTTGTCCGGCTCTACGTTCATAGCTCGCTCCTGATCGAAGTCTCCGATCTGTGGTTTCGATTGGTCCTGCTTTCGGCACGGCCAAGCCCTGTTTTTCAAAAGAGCCGCCGCGGACTATCCGAGAATGTGGTACCCACCGTCGATATAAGCGGTTTCTCCAGTGATAAGCTTGAAGTAGTCGGTCGCCAGGACAGCCGTCGCGGCGCCGACATCTTCGAGGCTGACGAGGTGCCTTGCGGGTGCCAGTTGGGCCGCGCGCTCGATCAATTCATCAAAGTGATCGATGCCGGAGGCGGCACGCGTCTTGATCGGCCCCGGCGAGATGGCGTGGACACGGATGCCCTTCGGCCCGAGCTCGTAAGCGAGATAGCGCACCGCGCTTTCCAGCGCGGCCTTGACCGGTCCCATCACGTTGTAATGTTCGACAACTTTATCCGCGCCGTAGTAGCTCATAGTGAAGAGAGTGCCGCCATCATGCATCAGCGGCTCCGCCAGCCGTGCCATGCGGATGAATGAATGGCAGGAGATATCCATGGCCAGCAGGAACCCGTCCCGCGAGCAATCGGTGAGGCGCCCGTGCAGGTCTTCCTTTGGCGCAAAAGCGATGGCGTGCAGCGCGATGTCGAGCCTTCCCCAGGTTTGCTCGATCGCCTGGAACACGGCCTCAAGCTGGCCGGGCACGTGCACGTCGCAGGGCATGAAGATTGCCGCCTCGAGTTCTTTTGCCAGCGGCTCCACGTAGGGCTTCGCCTTGTCATTGAGATAGGTAATCGCAAGGTCGGCGCCGAGTACTCGAAATGCCCTGGCGCAGCCATAGGCGAGCGAATGTTCGTTGGCGATGCCGAGAACGAGCCCCGTCCTGCCGGCGAGCGGCTTTGTCGGAATTTCCTTCATGCCTGCTTCTCCTGTGACATGCCGCTAGCCAGCGCCGGCGCGGCCGGGGACGCATCGATGGCGCTTTGCAGTGCCCGGATCGCCTGACGCGCGATCGTCCGCTCTTCGTCCGCGGGGATCACCCAGACGGAAACGCGGCTCGCTGGCGCCGAAATGCATTCCGCATTCCGCTCATTGGCGGCCGGATCGAGCACGATGCCGAGCCAGCCACTGATTTCGCAGACGCACCGGCGGATTTCGGGTGCGTGCTCGCCGATCCCGGCAGTGAAGACGAGGCCATCGAGCCCGCCAAGCGCGGCCGTCAAACTGCCAAGCTCCCGTGCGATGCGGTACACAAACAGCTCGACGGCTTCCTTGGCATGGGGATCGTTGGAACCGAGCAGTTCGCGCATGTCGCTGCTGATGCCCGATACACCCAGAAGCCCGCTTTGGTGATACAGCAGTTTTTCGATCCCGTCGGCGTTCATGCCGCGCTCGTGCAGGAGGTAAAGGATCACCCCCGCATCGATCGCGCCGCAGCGCGTGGCCATCGGCAGTCCATCGAGCGCCGTGAAGCCCATCGTGGTCGCGACGCTCTTTCCGTCGCACATGGCGCACATGCTGGCACCAGCGCCGAGATGGGCGGCGACCACCCGGCCACGCGCGACCTCAGGTGCGCGCTTGCGCAACGCCGAGGCGATGTACTCGTAGGAAAGCCCGTGGAACCCGTACCGCCGCACGCCGGCTTCATCGAGCGCGCGGGGCAGGGCAAAGCGTTGCGCGACGGGTGGCTCGCCGTAATGGAACGCCGTATCGAAGCACGCGACCTGCGGCAATGATGGAGCCATTTTGGCGATCGCCCGAATCGCCGCGAGATGGTGCGGCTGATGCAGCGGCGCCAGCGGACATAGCGATTGCAGCGTCGCCACCACCGCATCGTCGATCAGTGTCGCCGCGGCGAAGGCAGTACCACCATGGACAACACGATGTCCGACTGCGATCGGTCCCCGGCCACCGAGATGCACCGGCAGATCGTGCATCAGATACTCGATCACCGCCTCGTGGTCCATTTTCGCGTCGCGCGGCCAGTTTTTCTCCTCGATTGTCGCACCGTGCGCGTCCTTGATGATCAGGTGTGGCGCCAGGCCAATGCTCTCGACCTGGCCTGTGAAATGCCGGGTCGGTTCCGGTTGACCGGTCACGGTATAGCCGGTGAACTTGATGCTCGAGGATCCCGCATTGACGGCCAGAATGGGACCTTCCATGTCAGTTACTCCGCCGCGAGCGCTGCCGGCGCCACCTGACGCCGCGCGTGTGCCGACAACACGGCCACGGCCGCCGATGCCAACCGCGTGCGCAGATTGTCCGCGCGGCTGGTCAGCATGATGGGAATGCGCGCCCCCAGAACGATGCCGGCAGCGTCGGCATGCGACATATATGTCAGTTGCTTCGCAAGCATGTTCCCCGCTTCAAGATCGGGGACCAGGAGGATGTTCGCCTTGCCCGCGACCGGCGAGACGATGTGCTTCGTACGGGCAGCCGCTTCGCTGACGGCGTCGTCAAAGGCCAACGGGCCATCGACAAGACCGCCAGTGATCTGGCCGCGGTCGGCCATTTTGCACAGCGCGGCGGCAACCTGCGTCGAGGGGATCTTATCAGTGACCGTCTCCACAGCCGAGAGAACCGCGACTTTCGGCTGCTTGAAACCAAGGACCTGCGCAAGGTCGATCGCGTTCTGGCAGATATCGCGCTTGTCATCGAGCGATGGAAAGATATTGATCGCCGCGTCGGTGACGATCAGCGGGTCCGGGTAATCCGGGACGTCCATGATAAAGGCGTGGCTGATGCGCCGGTGCGTCCTCAGACCCGTCTCCGCCGCCATCACCTCATGCATCAGGTCATCGGTGTGAAGGCTACCCTTCATCAGCGCTTCCACCTTGCCAGCCCGTGCCAGGCTGACAGCCTTGGCGGCAGCAGCGCGGCTGTCCTCCACAGGAACGATTTCATAGTCTGTGATGTCGAGCTTTTCGGCGGCGGCGACCGAGCGGATCATTGCCTCCGGACCGATAAGGACGGGTACCATGAGGTGCGCCTCGGCGGCGCGCACCGCGCCCTCGAGTGATGTGCGATCGCAGGGATACACGACCGCCGTCGGGATCGGTTCGAGCCCGGCGCATCGAGCGATAAGCTGCTGGTACCGATCGTGCCGGAGCAGTTCGACTTCCGGCAGCGCGATACGGGGAAGCTTTATTTTCTCCGCCGGCGCTATCACCACTGCCGTGCCGGTGATCACCTGTTCCCCGTTCTGATTGACGCAAAGGCAATCGAGAACGACAACGTGCGTGCCTGGCTGCTTCTCTTTCGCAGTGACTGTCACGACGAGCGTATCACCCAGGCCGACCGGCTTTCGGAACTGCAAATCCTGGCCCAGATAGATGGTGCCTGGCCCGGGAAGCCGTGTGCCGAGAACGGCGGAAATGAGTGCACCGCCCCACATGCCGTGTGCGATGATGCGGTGGAAGAGGCTGGATTCGGCATAGCGCTCGTCCAGGTGCGCGGGGTTCACGTCGCCGGACACGACGGCGAAGAGAGCGATATCGTCCTTGGTGAGTGTCCTGGTGAAACTGGCGGATTCGCCGATGGCGATTTCGTCGAAGGTGCGGTTTTGAATGACCTCGCTCGGGTCCATTTTGACCTCCAACCTGACGGTGGCGTGCGAACCAAGGATCTGTGAGTCAGGGTTCCCTGACATAGAGGCCAGGAGCATCGCGACGCGGCGCGTAGCCTTTTTCGGCGGCGCCCATTGGGGGTGGCGCGGCCCTGTCCGTTGAATGTTGCACCAGCCAGTTCTGCCACTCCGGCCACCACGACCCCTGGCGCACCGGCGTTTCCGCCTGCCAGGTGTCGGGATCGATATAATGGTCTTCCGGAAGGCGCGTGCGGATTTGGTAGCTGCGCCCGGGCCGACCGGGTTCGCTGACGATCCCTGCATTATGGCCACCGCTGGTCAGCACAAATGTCACGGCCGGCTTATGCAACAGATGTATCTTGTATACTGACCGCCACGGCGCGACGTGATCGGTTACGGTGCCGACGGCGAAGGCGGGGACCCGGATATCGGTTAGCGAGATCGGATGCCCCTCGACCTCGTAATGGCCCTCCGCCAGCTCATTGCTGAGGAACAGCCGTCGCAGGTACTCGGAATGCATACGTTGCGGCAGCCGGGTGGCGTCCGCATTCCATGCCATCAGATCGTTCATGGGCTGCCGGCCGCCCATCAGATACTCGTGGATGATACGGGACCAGATGAGGTCGTTGGAGCGCAGGATCTGGAAGGCGCCGGCCATCTGGTACGTATCGAGATAGCCGCTGTCCCACATCATGCTTTCGAGATAGGAAATCTCACTCTCATTGATGAACAGCGTGAGTTCGCCGGCTTCGGTAAAGTCGCCCTGCGCGGCGAACATGCTGACTGATGCGAGCCGGTCGTCGCCATTGCGTGCCATGGTGGCTGCCGCGATCTTCAACAGAGTACCGCCGAGACAATAACCGGCGGCGTGGACCTTTTGGCGCGGCACGATGGCCGAGACGACGTCGAGCGCGGCCATAACCCCAAGGCGCCGATAATCGTCGAAACTCAGATCGCGATCGTCCGGTGTCGGATTCTTCCAGGAGATCATGAAGACTGTGTGACCTTGATCGATCAGGTATTTGACCAGCGAATTGTGGGACGACAGGTCGAGGATGTAGTACTTCATGATCCATGCCGGCACGATCAGAACCGGCTCTGCGAAGACCTGGCCGGTGGTAGGCGCATACTGGATCAGCTCGATCAGCCGGTTCTGGAACACCACCTTGCCTGGGGTGATTGCCAGGTTGCGGCCAACCGCGTATCGCTCGGCGCCCACGGGCGGCTCGCCGTTGCGTGCGCGGTGCCAGTCCTCGACCAAGTTCTGCCACCCTTGGACAAGATTTCGGCCGCCTTGCTCCAACGTCGCCCGAGCGACCTCTGGATTGGTCCAGATATAATTCGATGGTGACATAACATCGAGCAACTGACGTACCGTGAATGACAGGCGCCGCTCGTTACTTCGGGACACGCCATCCACGCCAGTGGTCGCTCTCTGCCACCACTGTTCCATGCTCAGGAACGACTGGCAGATCAGATTATAGGGGAATTTCTGCCATTCCTCGGCTTGGAAACGCCGGTCCTGGGGCAATGGTTCAATGCGGAGGGGGACCGAGACCTGCGTTGCGGCCTCTTGGGCATAGCTGCCGATACGGGTACCGCTGCGCAGCGCCTCCTCCAGAAGGTCCATTTGCTTCCCTGGCGAGATTGCCAGGTGTACGAGCCAGTCGAAGGTTTGTTCCGCCAGCACAGCCGGGCTCAAGCCGAATGTCATACGCGCAAGGTTCGCCTTGAAGGTACGATCGACACTGACGAAGCTAAAAGGGGTTCCAGACGGCTGGAGCCTATTGCCCGCCACAGCTGGCAGGCGATGCAACTCGCCTGATGAGGTTCGCGACTCCGCAGTCTGCCGTACCGTGCCTGTTCGCCTGGTGGGTTCCGCGGCCTTCCTAGGCTCAGAAATCCTGTTCGATTCAGACTCCACGGCGACGTCTGGCATGGCGCAATCTCCGTGCTGCTGCGGCATTGTCGGCGCAAGAGTTTCTTGAATGGTTCCTCGGTACGTACGTGCACAGTGGCGGCGCGCGGGGCAGAGCCCGCTCAAATTCGCCAAACACAATCCGGTTCTATCAGACCCCCGCGGAGGCAGACGACGCATTGATCTGGATCAATACTTGTACTCGGACTGTGAAGAAGCACAATCTTCGTTCGTCGCGAATCGTTGCAATATCGCGAGTGCTGGCGTATGTGCGAGACGTGGAACATATTATTATCGTGCATAACTTTTCGCTACCGAACGCGGTCTGCTAGGCCCTGTGGACAAACCTAGCCCAAATGCGGATGCATCCTAGCAAGACGAATCCGAGGAAGCTGGTGGCAAGCTTGTCGTACCGGGTGGCGATGCGCCGCTGCTCCTTGAGCTGACCGATGAAGCACTCAATCCGTGACCGCAGCGCATAGACTGGTTGGCTGACCGAGCACTGTACCTTGCGATTTCGCTTGGTCGGGATCTCGGGTGTCGCGCCGCTGTCGCGCAAGTCACGACGGATCGCATCGCTGTCGTAGCCCTTGTCCGCCAACATGGCGCCGGCATCGCTATCGCGTTG
>Ga0335072_10016688_pt1 | contig 10405 bp, 5 predicted proteins | sample Lox_Sample_21_FD_206725 | JGI IMG/M metagenome (GOLD analysis project Ga0335072, IMG submission 206725) | Soil microbial communities from Loxahatchee National Wildlife Refuge, Florida, United States - Lox_Sample_2.1 | ecosystem: Environmental > Terrestrial > Soil > Wetlands | place: USA: Florida... | reverse complement strand
CGATCCTGCCTTACTCGTACGGCGGCACGCTTGGCGTTCTGAATTGCGCCTCCATGGATCGCCGCTTTTTTCACCGCCTGGGCGCGTCGCAACTCGACCGTACCATCTGCTCCGCCGCGGGTGAGGCCGGCCTGAAGTCCGTTCTCGGGGTTAAATTCGGCACTGAGCCTGAACAATTCTCGCACTCGCGTTACATCATTGCGTGGGCGTCAAATATTCACGGCAACAACGTTCATCTGTGGCCGTTCATCGTCGAAGCCAGGCGCCGAGGCGCGAAGCTGGTTGTCATCGACCCTTATCGCACCCGCACCGCCGGCTGCGCTGATTGGTATCTGCCCATCAATCCGGGAACCGATGCCGCGCTCGCGCTCAGCCTGATGCACGTCATCATCACCGAAAATCTGTACGATTCCGATTACGTTACCCGCCACACGGTCGGTTTCGAGCAGCTTGGTGAGAAAGTCAGGGACTATCCGCCAGAAAAAGTTGCCCATTGGACGGGCATCCCCGCCGCCGACATTCGCAAACTGGCGCGCGAATACGCGACCACGCGGCCAGCGGTCATTCGGGTGAACGACGGCATTCAGCGCTCCGAAGGCGGGGGTATGGCCATGCGCGCGGTCGTCATGCTGCCCTGCATCACGGGATCATGGAAAGAGCTCGGCGGCGGCCTGCAATACGCCACCAGCGGGGCATTTGCCCTTGCGCTCGATAAAAACGCGCTTGCACGCCCGGACTTGATGAATGAAAATCTCGGCCGTCCCGCGCGCGTCATCAACATGGTGGAGCTTGGCAAAGCGCTGAATGAGCTCAGCGGCCCGCCGGTCAAAGCGCTTTTTGTCTATAACTCAAACCCGGCCGCGGTTTGCCCGGACCACAACGAAGTCATCCGGGGGCTGCGCCGTAAAGATCTCTTCACAGTCGTCCATGAACAATTCTTTACAGATACAACTGACTACGCCGACATTGTTCTTCCCGCCACGACATTTTTCGAGCACAAAGATCTACAGGGCGCCTACGGTCACTACTATTTGCAGATGTCGAACCAGGCCATCGAACCCCTGGGAGAATGCCGCTCCAACGTTGATTTGTTCTGTTCCCTCGCCAAGCGGATGGGTTTCGCTGACGCGTGTTTCCACGAAACAGTCGATGACATGATCGATGTGGCACTCAATTCCGGCAGCTCGTTCTTACGGGGAATTGATCGTGAGCGTCTCGAAAAAGAAGGTCACATTCGCCTGCACTTCGAATCTAACGGTCACGCGGAACCATTTCTGCCATTTGCCAAGGGCAACTTTGGCACCGCATCCGGTAAAGCGGAACTTTACAGTGAAGCGCTGAGGGCTCAGGGACTTGATCCGGTGGTTCAATTTGCCCCACCCGCGGAATCGCGTCATGGCCAGTTAGCCGGGACGTTCCCTCTCGAATTGCTTGCGCGCAAAGCGGAAAATTTCCTCAACACAACATTTTCCAACCTGCCGTCCGTGCAGGAGCTCGAAGAACCCGGCCAACTCGAAATGAACAGGGCAGATGCCGTGCAGCGTGGCATTCACGAAGGCGACACGGTTCGCATCTTTAATCAGCGTGGCGAGCTGCATCTTACTGCGAAAGTCGATGGCACTGTCCAGCGCGGGGTGGTTTGTGCCAAACTGGCCTGGGCGAAGCTTTCCAGCGGTGGAAAAAATGTCAACGTGCTTACCTCACAAAAACTTACCGACTTGGGCAACTCCGCCACGTTTTATTCCGTCTTGGTTGAAGTGGAGCTTTCAAAGCCCGTGGCTGACCGCAAGTGAGGCCCTGTGCTTGGACGCTCTCCGTCGCGCTACCGTATAATTGCCGTTTTCCATATTCCCATTCGCTGAGGTAGAGGAGATTCTGCGCTCGCATCAGGATAGCCCTGCAATTGAGCGGGGCAAGCATCGTCGCGCACTGTGGGGCTGGGTCGCCGGCCCCGCATCATCTCCTTCATTTTTAAGATGTTGGGGCCGATGCCGCAGTCCGATCCTGAATTTTCTTGCGGTCGTCCTTCTGCTCGGATCCCTGGCTCCCGCTCAACAGGAACTGGTGGTTGGAGTGGAAGTGCACGGCAATCGCCGCATACCCGCCGAAACCATTCGCGCCCGCATCTTCACGCGCCCGGGAGACGTATGGGACGAGAATGCCCTCGAACGTGATTTCAACTCGCTATGGAATACCGGCTACTTCGAGGACATTCGCTTCGAACGGGAGAACACCCCTAAGGGACCCATCCTTCACATCTTTGTCAAAGAGCGGCCGACAATCCGCGAGATCAATTACGAGGGCCTCAACTCGGTCACCAAGAGTGATGTACTCGACCGCTTTAAGGAGCGCAAGGTCGGGCTCACAGTCGAAAGCCAATACGATCCCACGAAAGTTAAGCACGCCGAAGTCGCGATTAAGGAATTGCTCAGCGAGCATGGACGGCAATTCTCTACGATTCGTACCGAGATTCGTCCTATCCCGCCGGCGGCTGTCAGTCTGACCTTCGTGGTCAAAGAAGGACCAAAGGTCAAGGTCGGCAAGATCATCTTCACCGGAAATAAGCACGTGAAGACCCGAATACTGCGCAGCGCCATGAAGAACCTGCGCCCCATCGGAGTTCCGCACTCCATTTTCCTTGAGAACCTGCTCGCCCGCACCTATGACGCGACCAAGCTCGACGAGGACACCGAGCGGGTCCGCAATGAGTATCAGAATCGCGGCTACTTCAAAGTCGTGGTCAATGAGCCGATCACCAAGATCCATGACAGCGGGCACAAGGGATTCCACGTTCCGTTCCTGCAGTCCGGGCCGGGCAAATCGGTGGATATCACCATGCCCATTGACGAAGGCGACCGTTACACCCTGGGCGAGATCACGTTCAAAGGCAACAAAGCGGTGCAGAACACCAAGGCCTTGCGGGCATTGTTTCCCATCAAGGATGGCGACATCTTCGACCGCAGCAAGATCGCCAAGGGTCTCGACAATCTGAGCAAAGCCTACGGCCAGCAGGGGTACATCAACTTTACTTCGGTCCCAAGTACGACCTTCGATGAAGATAAGAAGAAAATCTTCATCGATATCGATATCGATGAGGGCCGGCCCTTCGTGGTGCGCCGGATCGAATTCCAGGGCAACACCACTACGCGTGATAAAGTCATACGCCGGGAAATTCTCCTCGAAGAGGGGCAGACCTACAGCTCTCAACTCTGGGAACTCAGTCTGCAGCGCCTGAATCAACTCGGGTTCTTTGACACTCTCAAACCTGACGACCCCAGTACCACTGAGCGTCACCTGGATGAAAAGGCGGGCACCGTCGACCTGTTGCTCAAAGTGAGAGAGAAGGGCAAGAACAGCATCGGTCTCACCGGCGGCGTGAGCGGCCTGGCCGGCTCATTCATCGGGATCAGCTACAGTACCAACAATTTCATGGGCAAAGGCGAGAGCCTCACGGTGCAGGCCAATATCGGCAACCTGGAACGCGATGTGATGTTCGGGTTCACCGAGCCCTACCTTTTCGATCGTCCTTTGCAGTTCGGATTCACGGTTTACGGCCGCAGGTTTATTTACGATCAGGCCCGTCAGGCCGCCATCCTGACCGGTCAAGCGGTCAACCTGCCCTCGGCGCTCGAACAGAATCTGCAAAACTACACGCAATCGAGCAAGGGCTTCACGATCAATGTGTCGTATCCTCTGCGCCACCACTCTTTCAAGCGCCTGGGCGCCAGTTATCAATTGGATGACTCTTCGATTGTGGCGCTGACCAACGCCTCGAAGACCCTGTTCGATTTCCTGTCGTTCCGCGGAATTAGCGGCCCCAATTCTCTGGATGGAATCATCACCAGCAAAATTATTCCCAGCTTTTCGCAGAATTCGCTGGATCGCGCCCTTTTCCCGCATAAAGGCACGAGTTATTACGTTGCGACTGAGTTTGCCGGCCTGGGCGGCAATGTGAGGACCATCCGTCCCATCGCCGAATACAAACACTTTATTCCAGTGCAGAACGGACGCAACACGGTTGGTTTCCGTGTGACGGGGTCCTTCCTTACCGGCTATGGGGGCGTGGTTCCGCCGCCGTTCCAGCGCTTCTATGACGGAGGCGAAAACGACTTGCGAGGTTTTGACATTCGCACCATCTCACCGGTGGCGTTTCTGCCTACTTCAACGACCGTCCAACTACGCAATCCGGACGGCTCGGTCGTGCCTAAGAATCCGGCTAATCCTCTGCAAGGCGCGTACACCATACCCGTACCCGTCTCTCAGATCGTTTTTCCGGGCGGCGATCTGAGCTTGATCGGCAACCTCGAATACCGCATTACCATCGCCGGCCCCGTCAGCGTGGCTCCATTCGTAGATACCGGAGTCGAGCCGATCCTGCGCAATTCGCAGCTCAAGATATCCGCCACTCAGCAGCAATTACTCAACAGCACCATTTTTGGCTGCCCCAAGCTGGATGTTGCCCTGAACTGCGTGGGTGGCACCCAGACGACTTTCTCGCAATATTTGACTCCCCTGGGTAGCACAAACTGGGTGCCGCGCATGTCGACCGGTATTGAATTTCAGGTCTTTTTACCGGTCATCAACGCCCCGTTCCGCATCTACTGGGCCTACAATCCGCTACGTCTCGATACCACCACCAATTCACCGGTCCCCATTACGCGAAGCATGTTCCCGGCCGGCGCAGCTGGCGACTATACCTACCAGATCACCAAGACGGCTTTTGCGCCGGAGTACCTGTTGCGGGAGCCGCGCAAGACTTTCCGCTTCACCGTGGCGACCACCTTCTAGGTGCCCGGCTAGCACATTGACGCTAGGGTAGCGACGTACCTATAATGTCTGCTATCCGCGCCTGAAAATAGACTGTACGCGGTAGTCGTCGCGTTCCCGAGTCGACGTGAGAGGCAGCGAGGGCTTGCCGCCTGGGCCGGCAATGACGCCGGAAAGGGCCGCCGCTCGAGCAACCGGTAAACAATCTGAGCAAAATTTCTGGAAGGTTCCAAGGAGTTCAAAACTAACCCAATGAAAAGTAAGTTCGCGTATTTTCTTCTGGCCGTTGTCTTCGCGTCTTGTGCGACCGTTCTTGCCCAGGCGGGTAACAACGATTCCGCGTTGCCTGCGGCTCCTAGCGCTACCCCGGCACCCGCGCCCGCCGATCCGCCGACGGCGACTGGCGGCGGCAACAAGGTCGGCACCATCAATATTGAACAAGCTATCTTTGCCAGCAACGAAGGCCAGCGCGACTTCGAAGCCTTGAGCAAGAAGCTAGAGCCCAAGCAGACCGAACTGAAGGGCCTGAATGACGAAGTAGAGAGCCTCAAGAAGCAGCTCAATACTTCCGGCGACAAGCTTGGCGAAGACGCCCGCAACAACCTGGTCAAGCAGATCGAGCAGAAGCAAAAAACTCTTGAACGCTCCATGCAGGATGCTCGCGATGATGCCCAGGCGCAGCAGAATGAAATCGCGCAGCGCATTTTGCAGAAAATGGCGCCAGTCATCGTCAACTATGCCGAGACCGCCGGATTCGGCATGATCGTCGATACTTCCAGCCCGTGGCCGCAGGGCCCGGTGCTCTGGGCGCTGCCTTCCATGGACATTACCCGCGCTGTGGTCGAAGCCTACAACGTGAAATCGGGTGTGCCAGCTCCGCCTAAGCCGGTGGCACCGCCGAAATCGGGTGCAGGCAGCACCAGGCCTTCGGCTCCGGCGACCAAGCCTCAAAGTAGCGGGGCGGCGCCAAAATAACCGCGACACCACGTTGCAAGGAAGGTTCCTCAGGGCCGCGTAAATCGCGGCCTTTTTATTTTTCCCGATAATCCGCTCCCCTTGGCGACTTGCGGTGTCTTTAGAAAAAGACATTCGAGGAGGCGCCGATGTTCGAATCGTATGCCATCCAAAACAATTGGCAATCTCGTTCGCCGGGAATCGCGACTCGGCTCGTTTCGTTTGGTTTTCAGGCGTTCGCGCTGGTTGCGCTGCTCATCGCTTCTCTTCTTCATCCTGAAGGATTGCCGCATCTTTCATTGTTAGGCCCAGTACTTACGACCACTCCACTCGCGCCTCCGGCTTCCGTCGTAAGGACCGCCGCGGGGTCGGTATTCGTAAGTGCGGGGACCCATCCGTTGTTACTTCCTTCAAGAATTCCTACCGTCCCAACGAGCGGGGACGATTCCGGGACAACCAGCATTCCCACCGGTCCGGGAGTTCCTGGAAGCATTGGCGACGGCTTGGGAAACAATGTTCTGGAAGCAATTGGTGAAAGAACTCCGCCAGTCATTCCAGCTTCGCCGCCGGTGCGTCCATCTCGGGTTTCGCGCATGATGGAAGGGAACCTGATCTACCGGGTTCAGCCTGAATATCCGGCATTGGCGCGCGAGGCGCGCGTGCAAGGGGTCGTGGTGCTGCGTGCTGTGATCGACCGCGACGGGATAATTCAGAACCTGAAGGTCGTCAGCGGGCCACCCCTGCTGGTGCACGCTGCCATGAGTGCCGTCCGCCAGTGGCGCTATCGCCCGTTCTATCTGAATGACCAACCAGTCGAGGTCGAAACGCAGGTGACCGTGAATTTTACTCTGGGTGGAAGATAGATTGTCGTCATGGACTGGATCAAGGTGTAGCACGGGGGTAACCCCCAGGGAACGCATTACGGTCGCTATAATCGAGTGAAGTGGCCACCATCGAACTTGCCAAACGCGTAGCGACGCGCCCAACTTGGGCTGAGGTTTCGCTGACTGCGCTCCGACAGAATTTTCGTGCCGTGCAAAAGCATATCGGTCACGGGGTGACGGTTTGTGCCATCGTGAAAGCCGATGCCTACGGTCATGGCGCAGTCGATTGTTCGCGGGCGCTGGAGGAAGAGGGCGCGCGCTGGTTCGGTGTGACGTCGCTTGATGAAGCGATTCCGCTGCGCGAAGCAGGAATTCGTGGGCGCATTCTGCTGCTTACCGGTTTCTGGCGGGGCGAGGAAGAAGAGATGATCCGGCTGAGCCTGACGCCTACCGTATGGGAAGCCAACCAGATTGAGCGGTTAGAGGCGGCAGCAGCGCGCCTCGGGGCAACCCATTCCGTACATCTCAAGGTCGATACCGGCATGGGACGCCTTGGCGCTTCGCCGCACGATCTCCGCTACATTTGCTCTGCGTTGAAAAACGCGCCGCATCTGGTTGTTGAGGGTCTTTCCACTCATCTAGCCTCGTCTGAAATTCTCGATGCCCCATCGGTCGCAGAGCAGTTGCACACTTTTGAGCAGGCCCGTCACTTTCTGCGCGACGCAGGCATCGATCCGCCGCTGGTCCACGCCGCCAATACGGGAGCCGTGATCTCTCGCCGTGAATCGTGGAACACCATGGTCCGGCCGGGCATCGCCCTCTATGGATACTTTTTGCCATTTGAGCGCGCGGGAAGGGAAGTGAGCGGGCGCGACCTGCGCCTCGCCGTCAGGCCTGTCCTTACCTGGAAGACGCGCATTCTTTCCCTCCGCGATGTGAGCGCCAACCAGGCGCTCGGCTACGGCGGCATTTACGTTACCAAGGCTCCGGCTCGAATCGCCGTTTTGCCGGTTGGCTACGCTGACGGGTTCAATCGGGCCTTATCATCGCGTGGACGTGTGATCGTCCGCGAGCATTATGCCCCCATCGTTGGCCGCATCTCGATGGATCTGACGCTCGTGGATGTTACTGGGCTGTCTGGAATCGAAGTTGGTGATGAGGCGATTCTATTGGGTTCATCCGATGCTCTTTCCGTCGAAGCCCGTGAGCACGCCGCCCTGGCGAATACGGTGATCTACGAAATTCTCTGCGGGATCTCCAAACGAGTGCCGCGGAGGTTTGTCAGTTAATCTTCGATTTTGTACGGTGTCTTCTTAATTCAACTCAGGATTCCTCCGCGGACTCTGCGTTTTAGGGTTTTTCAGGCAAACTTTCAAAGACCTTAAACGCAGAGGGCCCGAGGATCCTCAATAGTCGCGAGATGCCAAACGCAGAGCTCGCGGAGAAAAAATCGCAGGGGTCGCTGAGGTCAATTTCGTTGCTTCTTAATGCTCATCTCCGCCGTTCACTGCTGTACCGCTGCGCCCTCCGGCGGCGCTGCGTTATCTTAAGGATTCATGCCTTCACGCTACGCCCAATGGATGTATGAGTGGGAGCACCGGCTTACTTCGGTAGACGACAACCGCGTGGTTCGTCCGCTTGAGTGGGGAACGGAGTGGGCGCGTGATTGGCCCTGCCGCAACGGCTATGGTGCAGGCCATGTCCCGGAAAACAACGAGCACTTTCTGCGGGACTTCAACCGGCGAATTGTCGCTGCCAGCGACGATTTTTACGGCTATGCGAAGCCGGCCGACTTTCGTCTCGAACGCCGTGAAGTCCAGGTCTTCAGCACCCGCGCCGTGCCCGACCAAAAGCTTGAAGAGAAAGTTCGCGGCACTTACGCTGAGTTTCTGCGCTTCACCTCGCCGGTACGCTCGCCGTTTCCAGAAAACAACGTGGTCAATGCGCGCTGGTTTCCCACGCGTAGCAAGCGTGCTGTTGTGCTCATGCCGCATTGGAATGCGGACGCTATTGCCTACGGCAGCCTGTGCCGGGCCCTGAATCTTATCGGCATTTCTGTTCTGCGACTGAGCATGCCCTATCACGATATTCGCATGCCGGCTGAGACCAAGCGCGCTGATTACGCCGTCTCCGCCAACATTGGCCGCACGCTCGATGCCTGCCGCCAGGGCGTGATCGACGCCCGCTGCTGCCTCGACTGGCTCGAATCGCAGGGCTATGAACGTCTGGGGATTGTCGGCACCAGCCTTGGCTCCTGTTACGCGTTTCTTGCGGCCGCCCACGATCCCCGCATTCGCGTGGCCGTCTTCAACCATGCTTCCACCTACGTGGCTGATGTTGTCTGGCACGGGCAATCCACCCGCCACATTCGCGAAGGGATCGAATCACAGATCGATCTTGATCGCCTGCGCGCGCTATGGAGCGCCATCAGCCCCATGTCTTATTTCGATCAATTTGCCCGCTGGCCGAAACGCTCGCTGGTAATTTATGCCAATTACGATCTGACTTTCCTGCCCGAGTTCTCGCGTGACGCCATCCGCGAGTTCGAGCGTCGTGGCTTAGATCATAAAGTCATTGTTCTACCCTGCGGACATTACACGACCGGCGAAAGCCCGTTCAAATTCATCGATGGCTGGCACATCGCATCGTTTCTGCGGCAGGCATTTGAGAGCATCTGATCGCCGCCGCCGGAGTCGATCAACCCCGCGGGTAATACATCACTGGAGTAAAATACCTGAGATCATCTATGCCAACATCTCCCATGTCGCGGCCACTGCTTGAAGTCGATCCCGAAATCGCAATAGCAATTGACAACGAAGTTCGGCGCCAGCATGAAGGCCTTGAACTGATTGCCTCTGAAAACTTCGTCAGCGAAGCCGTTCTTGAGGCCATGGGATCGGTTTTCACCAACAAGTACGCGGAAGGCTATCCGGGCAAGCGTTATTACGGCGGCTGCGAATACGCTGATATTGTCGAGAATCTCGCCCGCGACCGGGCCAAGAAACTCTTTGGCGCGGAATACGCCAACGTCCAGCCTCATGCCGGGTCCCAGGCCAACATGGAGGCCTATGCGTCCATTATTCAGCCCGGTGATACCGTGCTCGGCCTTAATCTGGCGCATGGCGGGCATCTCACCCATGGTCACGCGTTGAATTTCTCTGGCAAGACCTATCGCATTGTTCCTTACGGCGTCACCAAAGAAACCGAAACCATCGACTACGACGATCTCGAAAAACTCGCCGAGCGCGAAAAACCCAAGCTCATTATCGGCGGCGGCAGCGCTTATCCGCGCATCATCGATTTCGCGCGCATGAGAAAGATCGCGGATAAAGTTGGGGCATTGTTCCTGGTTGATATGGCGCACTTTGCCGGGCTGGTTGCAGGCGGCGTGCATCCATCACCGGTTCCGCATGCCCATATTGTGACTTCGACTACGCACAAGACTCTGCGCGGACCGCGGGCGGGAATGATCCTTGCCAGACAGGAATTCGGCGCAGCAATCGATAAAGTCGTTTTTCCCGGCATGCAGGGCGGACCGCTGGTTCACATTATTGCAGCTAAAGCTGTTTGCTTTCTCGAAGCGATGCAGCCGGCTTTTCGAGACTACGCGCGGCAGGTGGTTGCCAACGCCAAAGTGCTTGCAGAAACTCTCGCTGCCGAGGGTTTCCGCATCATCTCCGGAGGCACGGATACGCATCTCATGCTGGTGGATGTCTTCGCCCAAGGCATGTTGGGCAGCGAGGCTGAAAAGGCTCTTGGCGAGGCTGGCATTACCGTCAATAAGAACGCGATCCCGTTCGATACCAACCCTCCGCTCAAACCCAGCGGCATTCGCATTGGAACTCCCGCGTTAACCACAC
>Ga0335072_10016687_pt1 | contig 10405 bp, 11 predicted proteins | sample Lox_Sample_21_FD_206725 | JGI IMG/M metagenome (GOLD analysis project Ga0335072, IMG submission 206725) | Soil microbial communities from Loxahatchee National Wildlife Refuge, Florida, United States - Lox_Sample_2.1 | ecosystem: Environmental > Terrestrial > Soil > Wetlands | place: USA... | reverse complement strand
AGAGCTCGGTCCGGTCGTGCCTGATCTTGCGCAGCTCGACCCAGCACAGCGTGCCAATCCGACTGGCGAGCCTGCGGACGATGGCAACCGGCGTATCCGGTGGCGGCAGCAGCACGGTCCCGAAGTAACCGGGATCGGGCAGCGCGGCCTCAGCCGAGACGGCGGGCGGTACGCCTGGCGCGGCGGACGTCACGGATGCCTCCTCTGTCGGCGTTGTCGTCGAGGGTGTCGCCGGTGTAGTGGCGGAACACGTCGTCCAGCGTTGCGTTCTCGCCGAGCATGGCTTTAAGCAGGCCCGGCGTGCCGATCGCGCGGATCGAGCCGGCGTGCATGAGCGCGATCCGGTCGCAGTAGGTGTCGGCCTCGTCCATGTAGTGCGTGGTCATCAGTACTGTCATGTCGGCCGTCTCGCGCAGCCGCGCGATGAACTCCCAGACGTCGGTGCGCGCGATCGGGTCGAGACCGACCGTGGGCTCGTCAAGTACGAGCAGGCGCGGTGAGTTCACCAGCGCCTGTGCGAGCTCGAGGCGGCGCACCATGCCGCCGGAGTAGGTCTTCGCCTGACGGCCGGCCGCGTCGGTGAGCCCCATCGCGGCCAGCGCGCTCTCGACCCTGTCACGTCGCTGGCTGCGCGGGACGTCGAAGAGCCGGGCGAACAGCTCTACGTTCTCCCGCCCGGTCAGTGTGCCGTCAGCGGACAGCAGCTGGGGTACGTAGCCGATCATCCGGCGGAGCCGCATCGGCTGCGTGGCAGCGTCAATCCCGAGCACGCTGACGCTGCCAAGCATCGGCCGCAGCAAGGTCGTGATCATCCTGATCGTGGTCGTCTTGCCCGCGCCGTTCGGTCCGAGCAGCCCGAATGTCTCGCCCTGCTCGATACGCAGGTCGACGTGGTCGACTGCCGTGTGCTCGCCGAACCGGTAGGTCAGGCCCGAGCACACGACGGCCGCGCGTCGCGACGCGGGCTGGTCCGGGCCGGCGAACTCTGCCAGCGCCCGGGCGGAAGTGCTATGCAACTCGCTCAAGGCCGTCTATCTCCTCACCAAGTCGGAGCAGAGCCGGCACTGCGGCTGCGAGCGCCTGCCGGTCAGCGGAGGACAGGCCTGCCAGCGCTTGTGCCGTGATCTCGGCCCGCAGATCGCGCCGCTCAGCGAGGCGCTTCCTGGCAGCGGTGGTGATCTTCAGCTGCGCAGCCCTGCCGTCTGTGGCGCTGCGGCTCCGGCTCAGTAGATGGTCACTGGTCAGCTTGCCGACGAGCGTGCTGACCGTGTTGGGCGCGAGCCGCAGCTCCTGCGCGGCTTCAGCCACCGTGATCCCCGGTCGGCTCTCAGCCAGTCTCAGCAGCTCGCAGTGCGTTGATGAGAGCGGCTCGGTCTGCGAGACCTGCCGTAGCGCCCTGCGTATGGTGCGGCGCAGCCGTCCGATCGCCTCCAGCAGCTCTGCGGCAGCCGGTCCAGATGAATCGTTCACAGAGCTAACGATATACCCGTGACGATCCCGTGTCCGTTTCCGGCGCGCCCGTCGGTGCCGGCGGCGCCCGTGCCCTGGTGATCGGGGGGAAATCTACACTCAGGCCATGACAAAGCTGGCGGGGAAACGCGCGTTGGTCACTGGTGGCACCACCGGCCTGGGCCTGGCTGTCGCCGAGCGCTTCCTGGCTGAGGGCGCACGGGTCGTTATCACCGGCCGCGACCATGAGCTAGGCAGGCGCGCCGAGCAGACGCTGGGACCCGGCGCGCGGTTCATTGCCGCAGACGCTGCTGACCCCGATGCGGTCGCGCAGTCGGTGAACGTGGCAGCTGACCACCTTGGCGGCCTGGATGTGCTGGTCAACAACGCAGGCGTAGGTGTAACCGCCCGCCTCATCGACACCCCGATCGCCGACTACGACCGGGTCATGAGCGTCAACGTCCGCGGCTACCTGCTGTATGCACAGCACGCCTACCCGCACCTCGCCCGTCAGGGTGGAAGCATGATCCACATCGCCTCCGATGCCGGGATCTGGGGCGAGCAGGCGATCGGGCTGTATTCGGTGACCAAGGCCGCCGTCGTCATGCTGGGCAAGATGCTCGCTCTCGACGGCGGCCCGGCCAAGGTGCGCTCGAACGTGCTGTGCCCCGGCGACATCTGGCCGGGCATGCGTCACATGGCACCGCCTGGCGAGGACGACCGCGGCGAGGAGGACGGCGGCTGGCCGCTGCCGCCGATCGGCCGGGTCGGCCAGGCCAGCGACGTTGCTGCCGCCGCGGTGTTTTACGCCAGTGATGAGGCTGAGTTCATCACCGGTACGACGCTGTTGGTGGACGGCGGGATGACGGCTGGCTACCTGCAGCGCGAGCACAGCCCGCAGGCCGACGTCTGAGTGGCGGCACCCCGCGCGCAGGAAGACGTCTGAGTGGCGGCACCCCCGCAGGCCGGCTTCTGCGCGGCGGCACCCCGCCCCCCGGCCTGCTGATCAGGCGGCCTTGCGATACAGCGCAGCGACTCCCCCTGACAGGCTGGCCAGCACGGCCCGGCTGGTGTCGTCGGCGATGATCTCGGCCTGGCCTGCCGCGATGCCGTCGATGGCGATGCGGGCGATGTCAGCCGGATCGGACTTGGGGGCTTCGACGTTCTTAGTCATGTCGGTGTCCATGTAGCCGACATGCAAAGCGGACACCAGGATGCCGCTCGGAGCCAGTTCCTGGCGGAGCGCGTTGGTAAGCGACCAGGCCGCCGACTTGGCCGCGCAATAGGCGCCGCTGCCGGGGAAGGCCACCCAGGACAGCGCGGAGAGGATGTTCAGGATGGCGCCCTGCCCGTGCTCGGAGAGCTGCGGCGCGAAGGCTCGGGTGACGGCCAGCGTCCCGAAGTAATGAGTGTCCATTTCCAGGTGGATGGCGGACAGGTCACCGGTGAGCAGAGACGAGCCGGTCGAGGATCCCGCGTTGTTCACCAGGATGGAAACGCCGTGAGTGGCGGCCGCGGCGGCTTCGACCGACGCAGCGTCAGTGACGTCAAGTGCGATAGGGGTGACACCGTCCAGGTCGACCGATGCCGGATTGCGAGCCGCGGCGTATACGGTCGCCCCGCGGTCGCGCAACTGCCGGGCCAGGTGGCGGCCCAGGCCCCGGTTGGCGCCCGTAACTAGCGCTGTCTGTCCGTTGATCTCCATGGCGCTGATCCTTCCATCTGAGTTGGGTTTTCCAACCTAGCCTGCCTAGGTAGGAAAACGCAATTCAGGGGGTAGCCTGGAGATGTGACCAAGGTTCCCGACAGCAGCTGCTCCATTGCCCGCAGTCTGGGCGTGCTCGGCGAGCGCTGGACCTTCCTGATCTTGCGGGAAGCGTTCAGCGGTCTAACCCGTTTCGCCGAGTTCCGCGACAGTCTGGGCATCGCGCCGGACGTTCTCGCCGACCGGCTCGCCACTTTGGTCAGATACGGCGTGATGGAGCGAGTGGCCTACCAGGAACCGGGATCGCGCTCGCGCTCGGCCTACGCCCTCACGCCCGCCGGCCGGGAGCTGAGCGTTGTGCTGGCCGCCCTGCAGCAGTGGGGAGACCAGCACCTGCCCTGGCCCGACGGACCGAGCATCCTCCGGCAGGTGCGCGGGAGCGACCGGCCTGTGCACGTCGGCTTCATGGACGACGGGGGCAGGGAGATCCAGCCCTCAGACGTCGCGATGATCCGAACCGCCGCCTATCCAGGCGGGTGAACCTGAACCGCCCGGCTCCCCGTCAGCCTGACCGGCTCACCGGGGGTCCGGGTCAGCTAACTGGCTGGTCGCTTTAGCGGCTCTATGGTGAACCCGAGTTTCCCGAGCACCCTGACGGCGCCGGCCTTCCCGCCCTCGAAATCTCCAGAGTCAAGGCGCTGTCCGGTGGCGAACTCGTAAGCGGTGCCCAGGATCGCCTTGTGCGGGTAACTGCGGCCGTCGAAGACAAGCTCGTAACTCCTGCTAGGGCCGAAACCATGCTGGGTGAAGAACTGGTCCGACCCCAGACGGTCGTACTCCTGTATCGCGCGCAAGACGTCATCACGGCTCACGTCGTTCCACGCCACCATCGTTCCACCATCTTTCTGCGCTCGGCTGATCCCGGGCTGAGTGCTAACCGCCGCCGTGCGCGAGTCGCTTTGCAGGCAGCACAACAGCGTAGAGGGTTGACTGAAGCGATTCGCTGAGGATCGGCCGCGCAGGCGATAGGTCTACAACTGCAGGTCCTCTTCGGACTCTTCGCACTGGGCCCGGTATTGCTCAATGACAGGCGTTATGTCTCGCAGGCTGAGTTCGATTACCTGGACGCGGCCGTCGTTGCCGCGGATGGGCTGCGCCAGCGTGGTAATCCAGCGCTCAACGAACACGCCGGGGCGATCGGGGTCTTCTGTGTCATACCGCAGCAACTGGTCGCACTGGCGTCTGCCCGACGTCATGGCTTCGTCGAGCGCCGTCCACTTCGGGCGACCGCCTGAGTCTTCCGGGAGTTTGGGGAACTCGTCGTAGAAGTTGCGGCCGATCAGATCTTCAAGCTTGCGACCCATAGCTGACAGGAATTCGTCGTTGGCGTCAAGGATGACCAGATCCGCATTCAGCAGCACCATGCAGGTCGGGTGGATCTTGAAGATGTCGTGAAAGTCGATCTCCTGTGCCAGCATGTTTCCCCCGTTTCCGGCGCGACTCAACGGAACCGCCGAGTCCGCCCCACTATGGGCGCCGCGCAACACACGGCCGGAAACTGATGCCTAACTTCCTAGCCTTCCACTCGTTTCCGGGGAAGGTCCAGGGGACGAAACGCCCTAAATCCCCAACCCGGCCGGTAAAACTACTGGTCAGAACGTTTCTTGGTTACCCAGTACCCGTAGCCGCCGGGTCAAACGTGGCCGTGCTAGTCGCCCGCCTTGTCAGCCTGTCGCGAGTCGTCGCAACCGCGAGGCCAGGTCGTCGATCGTAAGGCCGTGAAGCCGTTCACCGAAACGTTCGGGTGGCCGGGACTGACCGGGAGTCGACCATGTGGCGTAGCACATGTATGCGGCGGGTAGCTGCCTTGGCGGTCGCAGCTTTGGTGCTGTTCGGCGCGGCATCGTGTGCAACTAGCTCTGCCGGGCCGAAAGCGCGCACCGCGGCAGTGTCCAGACAATCCGTGCCGCGACTGCGCCCAGTGAGATGCAACTATGGTCTGAGCACCTTGCCTGTGTCGTCCTCTCAGGGCGCCGGATACAACGGTGCGCGGTACGCGTGGGCCGTCAGCAACACGGAGACCGGCGATGTCGGCGGCGCTGGCCAGGGAACCTACCTGGAACTCGCCATGACTGACTTGCAGTTCGGGCTTGTGCGTGATCTCAGCAAACCGGGTAGGAAGCAGGCTTATGACGAAGCAATCAACGAGCTGCGTCGGATGGCATCCCTTCCCGACACGGATCTCACATCGGAGCAAAATGCTGAATACAACAAAGACGTTGTCCGTCTCAATCACTTCTTCCGCACGAAGGTAAGTGTCTGACCGACGTGAGCGGGTTCCCGTGCTCGGACCCGGAGCTTGGCACGACGTCGGTCTGCTGAGAAGGACACGGCACAGTCCGCGATACATCTGTTGCGGGAAGGGAATGACGTCGGAGTGCTAACTCAGCTTTTGGGTCGGCTGCCAGACGTAAGGCGCAATTCGGGGGAAAGTAATGCAACGGGTCGAAGTGCATCTTGAGGACGACCTGACTGGCGGCCCGGCCGACGAGACCGTGAAGTTCGGCATGGACGGCGCGGAGTATGAGGTCGATCTGAGTACGCGGCATGCCAGCGAGTTCCGCCGCCTGCTTGCTCCCTTTGTGGAACATGCGCGCGTGGTGCTCCAGCAGCGGTCTCGCCCCAGGGCAAGAACGGCGGCGAGCCGGGAGCGGAGCCGCCAGATTCGTGCCTGGGCCGAACGGCAGGGGTTCTCGGTGGCCGAACATGGCCGCCTGCCGGCGAACGTCATTGAGGAATACGAACTTGCCCACGGAGGCCAGCAGCCTGCCGGGCGATCGACGCAACGGCCTGCCGCCCGCAAGCGTGCAGCTGGCCGTTCGACGGCCAAGCCGCAGGGACGGGCAAAGCCGGCTCGGCGGCGCCGGACGGGGCGCTTAGCGTTTGTCAGTCCAGCACGACCTGCAGGAGCCGGACTACCGGGCTTACGCGGCGGCCGGGATAGCGGCGCTGCAGCGGTGGTATCGCCGGTGGACCGGCTGCTGGCAGACGACGGGCTGGTGGAACTCGGCCAACGCGCTCACCGCGGTGATCGCCTACATCCAGCGCACCGGCGATCAGAAGCATCTCGGCGTTCTCGAGCACACGTTCAGGGCCGCGCGTCGTGTCCATTCGGACTTCCTGGTGGGCTTTTACGACGACAACGCCTGGTGGGGCCTGGCATGGGTTGCGGCCTACGACCTGACCAGCGAGGTTCGCTACCTCGACGCGGCCCGGGCGATCTTCGCCAACCTGCTAACCGGATGGGATGACGCCTGTGGCGGCGGCGTGTGGTGGAACACCGAGCGCAGGTACAAGAACGCCATCACCAACGAGTTGTTCCTCACCCTCGCAGCACGGCTGCATCAGCGTTGTCCGGGCGCTGGCGACTACCTCGACTGGGCGCGGCGCGAGTGGGATTGGTTCTGCGCCCGCGGCCTGGTTGGCACGAGTGGCCTGGTCAATGACGGGCTCGATGATTCCTGTCAGAACAACCGGGGCCAGACCTGGACCTACAACCAGGGCGTGGTACTCGGTGGCCTGGCTGCGCTGTATGAGATCACCGGCGACGCCACTCACCTGAGGCAGGGCGAGGCCATCGCCGACGCAGCGCTGAGCTCGCTGACCGCCGCGGCGCCAGACTCAAAGCACGGCATCCTGCTTGAGCCAGGTGAGCAGAACACAGCTCGAAGTGACGGGGACCGCCCGCAGTTCAAGGGCATATTCGTGCGCAACCTGTACGACTTCTATCGGCAGAGCCCGCGTCCCGCCTACGGTGAGTTCATCTGCGACAACGCTCGCTCCATCTGGGCCAACAACAGGAACAGCAACAACCAGTTCGGTCTGCACTGGGCCGGCCCGTTCGACTATGCGGACGCCAGCCGGCAAAGCTCAGCGCAGGATGTACTGAACGCTGCCGTGCCGCTCGCCGCCAGCTGAGGTGTCATTCAGTGCCGGCCTAGTGCCCGCTGGCAGCGGGCCTCACGGCAGCCGACCCTCGCAGCAGCCGACCCTCGCAGCAGCCGACCCTCGCAGCAGCTTGAGATTGATCTGCTATTCCGGTCCGCCAGGTTCGGCTCCGCCATCGGCGTACCGTCTCAGTTCTAGCCGCAGCCATGCGTCGACGAGGAGGAGACGTGTCCGACGGTCCGTTCACAACGGTCAGCTACAGCCAGCCGGACACTGGCGACCTGAGCGTGGATGTCTTCCGGCCTGAGATCAACAGTCGGCACTGCGTTGTCCTGATCTTCCGCGGTGGGGTGCCCGCCGATCTGCATATTTACGCGGCACGTGACCACGGGTTTGACCTTGCACCGTCGATGCTCGCTGCCACAGTCCGGGCCACAACGTCGTTCCTGGAGCGAACGGTCACGAACTGGCCTGAGCTTGATGAGGAAGCGGACCGGTTCTCCTTCCTGCGGCTCCTGCAGACTCAGGCCGGCTGAGGCCGATGCGCCTCGCGACAGCCGGCGGCGGAACATGACCTGGGCCGGGCTCAGGCTGGTCGGCATTGACATTGGCGGGAGCGGCACTCGGGCCCGGCTGTGGGAGGGCGGACGGGTTGCCGCCGAGAGCGAGGGCCCGAGCGCAAGCTTGCCGGCCGCTGGCGCTGACGCCGCGAAGGCTGCGCTCGGGGCGGTTCTCGCCGGGCTGGGTCTTGACTCGGCGCGGCCGGCCGATGCCATCTGCGTAGGTTCGGCCGGGCTGAGTGTCCCGGGCGTCACTGAGTTCCTTCGCGAGCGACTGGCGCCGCAGGCCCGTTCCGGTGTGGTGGTGATCGTTAGTGATGTGATGCTCGTCCTTCCGGCGGCGGGCCTCGACGCCGGCATCGCGGTGATCTGCGGCACGGGAAGCGTGGCCGTGGGTACCTTCCGGGAACGCACACTGCAGATAGGCGGCTGGGGGTACCTGCTCGGCGATGAAGGTGGCGGCTACTGGATTGTCCGCGAAGCGCTGCGCACGCTGATGCAGCGACGCGAGGAGGGTCGTCCCGGTGGAGAACTCGCGGGGGAGTTGCTGTCAGCCACCAGTTCGGTCGATGTAGCCGAACTGCAGCGTGGCTACTACACCCAGCCGCACGTGCCTCGCGACTGGGCTCGACTCGCCAGGCTCGTGCTGGAGAGCGCCGACCCGGCTGCTGCCGACATCGCCGGCCGAGCGGCAGATGCCGCAGCAGCTCTGGCTGCCCGGGCCGCCCGGCTGCTTGACCCTCGCGGCCGTTTCCCGGTCGTGCTGGCTGGTGGCCTGATGGCGGACCCGTCCTTCCGGCGTGCCGTCGCCGCCCGTGTGGCGGACACATCGTCAAGGGCTGACGTCCGTGTGCTGGACGACCCACCGGTCGCGGGCGCGGTCAGGCTTGCCGCGCTCGCGGCGCAGTCGGCAACTGGGCCGCTCCGTTAGGCAGGACACGGATGTCCCGCGACGATGCGCGTCGGCGCGTCGGCGCGTTCGCGCCGACGTAGGTCAAGGCGCAGCTTTGTCCGGGATCGGTGCTTGGCTCGCTTGATGAACTTGGCGCCGTCGGCGGTGACGGCGCTGTAGCTGTTGTGGCCGTACCCGGTTCGGGGGCTCTGGCGAATTCGAAGAAGCGCACGATGGCGCCAGATCTAGCGCGCCGGCATCATGTCTAACTTGCCAGCGAGACCCGCCGCGCGGACGGCCGTTTTGTCAGAGGCTCTCGCTATTATTTTCGATAGAAGCTAGTTGAGCGTGCGTGCCGGGTCGGCTGGGGAGGTGGCCAGGATGACCGAAGTCGGTACCTCTGGCCCGGGCCCGGCCGCGAGTGGTCAGGAGCAGCCGCCGGAGCCTGGCGTGCCGTGGTTCCCGGTCGCGGTACCGGCGGCGCTGTCGGATGAGGATCTGCTCGCGCTACTGGACAGCCTCGGCGTGGACGGCACTCATGACCCGGAAGGTGATCAGGAAGCGATCGCCGAAGCGGAGTGGCGGGAGTTGCAGGCGGGCGAGCCGGCCGCCGGGCAGGGCAGCACGGCTAGTCCGGCGTGGATCGGCGAGCACTTGCCGGCCGGTCCGGGGTTAGCTGCGGTCCTTGCTCCCGAGTCGGCGGGCGGCGCGTCGGACTGGGATCTGCCGGGGATGGCTGCCGGTTACCGGCGGCTGGCGGCGTGGGCGCAGGCCCGCGAGCTGGCCGCGGTCGCTGAGGTCGCTGCCCGGCGGGCGGCGGCGAACCCGGACATCGGTGCCGGCGAGGACGGCCGGCCCTGCCAGCTGCCACCTGAGGCCGCCGCTGAGGTGGCGCTGGAGTTGCGGATGTCGCAGTACGGCGCCTCGGCGTGGACGGACTTGGGCTGCCAGCTGCGGTGGCGGCTGCCCGCCACTTTTGCCGCGCTGGCCGCCGGGGTCATCGACCTGGGCCGGGCGCGGATCATCGCCGAGGCCACCGGGCTGCTGTCCGATGAGCACGCCGCGGCGGTGGAGCAGCGGGTCGTGCCGGCTGCTGGTGAGCAGACCACCGGGCAGCTGCGCGCTGCGGTGCGCCGGGCGGTGCTGGCCATCGACCCCGAGGGCGCTGAGGAACGCCGCAAGGGCACCGAGCGGCAGGCCAAGGTCTCCCTGTACCCCGGTGAGGAGGGCACCGCGACACTGACCGGGTCGGGCCTGCCCGGCGTGCAGGCGGCTGCGGCGATGGCCCGGATCACCGCGTTGGCCCGCGCGCTGAAAGCTTCCGGCGCTAGCGGTGGCCTGGACCTGCTCCGGGCGCACATCTTCATCGGCCTGCTACTGGGCACCCTGCCCTACATCCCGCCGCCCGAAGGCGGCCCGCCCGACCCGCCGCCACCCCCCGACGATCAGCTGTCCGCGGAGGATCAGCCGCCTGCGGAGAATGACCCGGCCAACCCGCCGCTGTCGCCGGAGGATCAGCTGTCCGCGGAGGATCCGCCGCCTGCGGAGACTGACCCGGCCGACCCGGCACCGCCTCCGGACGATCAGCTGTCCGCGGACGATCCGCCGCCTGCGGAGGATGACCCGGCCGACCCGGCACCGCCTCCGGACGATCAGCTGTCCGCCGACGATCCGCCGCCTGCGGAGAATGACCCGGCACCGCCTCCGGACGATCCGCTGTCCGCGGAGGATCCGCCGCCTGCGGAGAATGACCCGGGCGGACCGGCCACAGCGGCCGACGGCACTGACGACCCGTTCGATGCCGATGGCTTGCCGGGCTGGTGGCCCGGCATCCCGTGCCCCGGCGACGCC
>Ga0335072_10016686_pt1 | contig 10405 bp, 6 predicted proteins | sample Lox_Sample_21_FD_206725 | JGI IMG/M metagenome (GOLD analysis project Ga0335072, IMG submission 206725) | Soil microbial communities from Loxahatchee National Wildlife Refuge, Florida, United States - Lox_Sample_2.1 | ecosystem: Environmental > Terrestrial > Soil > Wetlands | place: USA: Florida... | reverse complement strand
AAGAACATTGTCAAGGCTCCGCCGACCGGCAAGAAGGTCGCGATCGTTGGCAGTGGACCCTCAGGCCTTACCGCCGCCGGGGATTTGGTGACGAAAGGACACCAGGTTCACGTCTTCGAAGCGCTTCATGAAATCGGCGGGGTGCTCGTCTATGGCATTCCGGAGTTTCGCCTTCCGAAAGCGATCATCCGCGAACAGGTCGATTACATGCGCGCCATGGGCGTCGAGTTCGAAACCGACGTTGTCGTCGGACGCACCGTTACCATCGACGAACTGATGGAAGAAGAAGGCTACGATGCCGTCTTCATTGGCACCGGGGCGGGCCTGCCGCAGTTCATGGGCATTCCTGGGGAACATCTCAATGGCGTTTATTCGGCCAATGAATTCCTCACCCGCATCAACCTGATGCACGCGTATGAATTTCCGAAGTTCGATGAGCCAATGGTCGATTTCCGCGGCAAGAATGTCGCTGTCATTGGCGGCGGCAATACGGCTCTCGACGCTATCCGCTCAGCGTTGCGGCTGGGTGCAGGCAAGGCTTTCATTCTCTATCGCCGCAGCGAAACCGAAATGCCGGCGCGTATCGAAGAGATCAAGCACGCCAAAGAAGAAGGAATCGAGTTCCAGGTTCTGGCGGCGCCGCTGGAGTTTCTCGATGACGGCAAAGGCTGGCTGCGAGCAGCGCGCTGTCAGAAAATGGAGTTGGGCGAACCTGATTCTTCCGGAAGACGGCGTCCCGTGCCGATTGCCGGCTCGGAATACGAGATTCCACTGGCCGTCGCCATCATGGCGATCGGCACGACGGCCAATCCGATCATTCGGATGACCACGCCGGGACTGGAGACAACGAAAAGGGGCTATATCCAGGCCGACGAAACAACGCAGAAGACGTCGCGTCGGGGAGTCTTCGCCGGCGGCGACATCGTTACCGGAGGCGCGACCGTCATCCTCGCGATGGGCGCCGGACGCCGTGCTGCCAAGGGCATCCACGAATTTCTGGTTTCCGGCGAGTGGTAGAAGAGTTCGAAACCCATCAGGACTTTCGTCCCCGTGCCGCGCCAGCCTTCTTGGCCGGGACCTCAATGTGCTCCACGCGATTCCGTCCCTTTTCTTTTGCTTCGTAGAGCGCCTGATCGGCCCGGCTCAGGAGAGTCTCCATCTCCTTGCGGCCAACGCACTCGGAGGCAGCCACCCCCATACTCATGGTGATGGCTTTTTCCACGCCTCGTGACACAACGGGCTGGCTCGCAATCATTGCACGCAGGTCATCGGCGCGTTGAATGGCATCCTTCAATGCGCAATTCGGCAGCAAGAGAAGGAATTCCTCGCCGCCATACCGGCCAACGCCATCGTACACACGCAGTTTGGAATGCATACGGCGCGCGATCTCGCGCAGAGCATCATCCCCGAACAGGTGGCCGTGAGTATCATTCACGTTCTTGAAATGGTCGATATCGGCAAGTATGACGCTTACCGGGTTGCGTTCTCTTCTGGCGCGCTCCAGTTCGCGCTCAAGCACGCCGATGATTTCTCCTCGATTCAGTAGCCCGGTCAGTGAATCGTGAGTCGCGGCATGGCGCATCGACTCTCGAGCGGCAATCAACTCTTCCTGCAATTTGAGGATCCGTTTGCCGGCCATGAGGCGGGCCTTCAGTTCCGATTCGTCAAACGGCTTCACCAGATAGTCATCAGCCCCGGCTTCCAGACCCTCAAGCATGTTTTGCCGGCCCTCTTTACTGGTGAGCAGAATCACATAGACGTAATGGCCGGTGGTGCCCACCTTGCGGATGCGGCGGCAGAGTTCGATTCCATCCAGGTCAGGCATCACCCAGTCAAGCAGCACGAGCTTCGGTGCCTCCGGCCGCTCCAACACGTGCCACGCTTCCAGGCCGGTTTCGGCCACAATGACTTCGAATTGCCATCGGCGCAGGTGGTCGCCGATCAGTTTTCGGTAGACTGCGGAATCATCCACTACCAAAACCTGCATTCGCTTGGAACCTCCTTACTGGCCTCCAACACACGAATGCGACCTCGCTCCCGCGGCAGCCGGGAACGTCCTTTGAAAGCGACGGGGCGCACGTTCCGTGATAGACGGAGCATACTATGAGAGCACACAAAGACCTACCGTGGCGTATTCTCAGGTACTCCTGGAAGTAATCGACACTTCGCCTCACCAACTTTAGTTCTTATTTCGACGGGCCCCGACTCAGTTTCGACGGGCCGTAACTCGGACATAAACCACGAACGGCAAGACAGGCGAACTCCCGTTATTCGTCATCCTTATATATATTCATCGTCCTTCATGGCCGCGGCTTTTATGTGTTTCAGGAAACGCGCAGATGTTCGTGCCGCGGAGGAACGAACGTTGTCTCGACTCAGGCAACGCCGAACGGCGGATGACAAAAGCGCTTCCCTGAATTAACCTAAAACGCGAACCCATCCTTAGCCGGGATGGCGGAACTGGCAGACGCAGCAGACTCAAAATCTGCCGAGGGTCACCCCTCGTGGGGGTTCAACTCCCCCTCCCGGCACCAGCGCAGTTCCTCCTTTCCGCGAATACCAAACATCAAACTGCATCGTCGCTCGCAAGGCGGAAAAATAGGCGTAGTGCCGGAGAAAAAACTGGCGTAATTTTCGGAGACAAGCCTGGCGCAGTTTGGCGCTTGCCTTTTATGTCAGGAATCGAACTATTCGTCCGTGTGGCAAGCTACCCTCGCACTTACAGTTTTTCCTCGGAGCGCGCCATCCCTCTGCTTCGCCTCCGCCATCCTAAGGTACGACCTTCAAGCTGTTGAAGGTCACAATTTTGCGTTCGGAGCTCGACATTGTCCACGCGCATCCTGGTTGCCGACGACAGCGCCTTTTGGCGTGAAGAATTAAAACTGATTTTGGAGGAAGACTCCGACTTTACGGTATTCGAAGCCCGCGACGGTTTCGAAGCGCTGCAAAAATCAAATTGGATCGAACCGGACATCGCTATCCTCGATCTTTCCATGCCAGAACTGGACGGTCTGGGCGCCGCCCGCGAGTTAAAACGTCGCAAGCCCGCGCTGCCAATTGTCCTGATTACCGTCGACAAGAGCGCTTTTCTGGAATCACTGGCGCGCGAAGCTGGCATTCTGGCGGTGTTTTCCAAGATGGAATGCGCCCATGTGAAAGATCTGGTCGCCCGCATCGTGCTCCCCAAAGCTGCCTAAAGCGTCCCACCGCCGCCGCGCGCTCACCCGCGGCACTCGCCTGGCTTGTACCCACTCGACCCGCGGATTGCCCCAGAACTCACTTGACAATACCCGCCGGAGCAAGTAGAACCTCGTAATGAATCGCAATATTGTGACAACCGATACGTAATGTTTCGAAAACCTCGAGCGCGCCCCAGTCCAGAGCAATACCTTGAGCCACTGATCCGTTTTTTTCGCTTTAAGCATTCCCAATCCCAGGCCGGACCCGCACGGAAAACGCCATGCTGAACGAAGAGCGCCGCCGCGCCATTCTCGAAATTCTGAGCCGGGATGGACGTGTCTTCGTTAAGGAACTCTCGAAGCAATTCCAGACCTCGCAGGTGACGATTCGCAAGGACCTTGAATCCTTGCACGAACAAAATCGCCTGCACCGCACCCATGGAGGCGCTCTGCCTTGTCGCGAAGGAGCGCTTGAGGATCCCACTCTTCGGGAAAAAGAACAGTTTCATCGCAAGGAAAAGCTCCACATCGCTGCCGCTGCGGCCCGCATGGTGAACGAAGGCCAAGTCATCATCCTCGATTCCGGCACGACCACGACCGCGATCGCACGGGCATTGCGCGTGTTCAAGAATCTGACCGTCGTTACGAACGCAGTCAACATTGCGGCTGATTTGTCGGGTACTTCGATTGAGGTCATTCTTACCGGCGGAACGCTGCGCAAGAACTCGTTCTCTTTGGTCGGCCCGATCGCCGAAGAAACGCTTCGCCGTCTGAACGCCGACATCCTCTTTCTGGGAGTCGACGGCTTTGATGTGCGCCACGGATTGAGCACACCCAATCTGTTGGAATCGAAAGTGAACCGAGTGATGGTCGAAGTGGCCAAGCGCACTGTAGCCGTGTGCGATTCGAGCAAGTTTGGCCGGCGCAGCCTTTCGCTGATTGTTCCACCTGCGTCGGTACACCAGGTTATTACGGATAGAGCGATCGCAAAATCCGACTTACGCGCTCTCAAGAAGTCGGGCGTCGAGGTAACCCTTGTCTAAACTAACGCAGCCTAAACTGACGCAGACCAACCCATTTGGCTCTTCCCCCGCAGACGGGCACAAAACACCGGCGGCGGGTCAAGCTGGAGCACATTCGCTCGCCGAGATCCTCTCGCAGCCACAATGCTGGAATGATTGTTTGGCAGGCCTGTCGAAGGCTGGCGTATCAGCGGAATTCAAGCAACGGTTCGAAAGCGCGAGCGGTTGGCTTTTCATCGGCTGTGGCTCGAGTTACTATGTGGCGCTGGCTGCCGCGGCGAGCGCTCTAAGTTTGACGGGCCGTCCCGCTCGGGCAATTCCCGCCTCCGAACTGCTGCTCTATCCCGAACCGACTCTTGCAGCCGCCAAGGGATTGCTCCCAATTCTCATTTCCCGCTCAGGACGAACTTCGGAAGTGATTCGCGCCGGGGAGTTATTGAAAGCGCGTAACATCCCGCGCCTAGCGATCACTTGTGCTCCCGGCCAGCCGCTGGAACAAGTCGCTACCGCGACATTGTTTCTTCCCGATATCGACGAGCAAAGCACAGTGATGACTCGCTCGTTCACTTCCATGCTTTTGTGCCTGCAAACTTTTTCTTCCATCGCCGCGGGCAACTCCCATTTCGGCCCCTCTCTGGGCGAAATGGCGGCAGCCACCGCGCCGCTGGTTCCGATGATCTCCGGCAAGATCCGCGATTTCGTCAGCAGTCATCGCTTTGCCGACTATGTTTGCCTCGGCCAGGGGCCGTTCTTTGGCATCGCCTGCGAATACGCACTCAAGCTGACGGAGATGTCGCTCTCCTACGCGCAATCGTTTCACACGCTGGAATTCCGGCATGGGCCCAAGTCAATCGTCGGTCCCGAAACGTTGCTTATCTTCTTGCTTTCGGAAACTGGGTACGCCGCGGAACGTGAGCTTCTCGAGGAGATGAAATCGCTGGGCGGCACTACCCTGGCGATCACCAACCGCGCCGACTCTCGCGCCCGTGCCGACTCCGACCTTCTCCTGGAACTTTCGCTCGATATCCCCGAATTGGCGCGGCTCGCGCCTGCTCTGGTCCCGGGCCAATTGCTTGGGCTGTACACCGGTTTGCAAAAAGGCCTCGACCCCGATTCGCCACGCAATTTGAGTCGCGCGGTCGTGCTCGATGAAGAACCCACGCAGGCCGGATGACATGCCGCCATTTGATGTCACCATCGCCGGCGAGCTGAATCTCGACTTGATCCTCTATGGGCTTCCCGACCAGCTGACACCCGAGCGCGAACTGCTAGCCGACGGTATGACGCTCACTTTAGGCAGTTCCTCGGCCATCGTCGCGCATAACCTGGCTTCGCTCGGCAGCCGCGTAGGGTTTCAATCGCTCATCGGCAATGACCACTTCGGGGCGATCGCCCTTGAACGTCTCAAGCAGGCGGGGGTCGATATTTCCCATGTGCGCCGCACGACAGGTCCTGCTCAGACTGGCTTGACAGTAATTCTGCCGCGCCAGGGCTGGCGCAATATTCTGACTTATCCCGGCACCATCGCCGAGTTATCACTTGTCGATCTGGATCTTACCTTCCTTACTTATTCTCGCCATTTCCACTTATCTTCATACTTTCTGCAGAAAAGATTGCGGCCACATGTCAGCGAACTCTTCTCTAAGCTGAAAGCCGCGGGTTTGACGATTTCCCTGGATACCAACGATGATCCCGATGATCGATGGGATGGCGAGTTGCAAAACGTTCTGCGCTACGTTGATATTTTTCTGCCCAACACCCGCGAGGCCTGCCGCATCGCGCACATCGACGACCCCGAGGCGGCAGCAAAGTGTCTGGCCGAAATTGTGCCTCTGGTTGTCCTGAAGTTAGGCTCCGAAGGAGCGCTGGCCCGCCGCCGCAATGAAAGGTTCGCAAGTCCGGCAGTGAGGGTTACCGCGGTTGATCCGGTCGGTGCCGGCGACAGTTTTGACGCCGGCTTTCTGCATGAATACCTGCGCGGCGCCGACATTCAAACTTGCCTCGACGCCGGCAATCTCGCGGGCGCGCTTTCAACCACTCGTCCGGGAGGAACGGAGGCTTTTCGCGACCGCGCCCACCGTGAAGGCTTTTTCCGCCGCCATTCAATTACTAGCTGAACTGACGACCGCTTTTCGAATGCACCGGCTTCCTCACTAGAAATAGAACTTCAGCGCAAACTGCACCTGCCGGGGATTGCGCGCCGCGAGTGGGAAACCAAATCCCGCTTGACCCAGTTCGAGCGGCGTCGGCTCCGCACTGATCGCGCCGAACTGTCCAAACAGATAGTTCACGTGATTGAGTATGTTGAAGAACTCCGCCCGGAATTCGAGCCGCTTCTGCTCTTTAATCGGAAACAGCTTGACGAACGATGTGTCCCAAGTCTTGTATCCCGGTCCCTCGATGATGTTCCGTCCGGCATTGCCGAAGGTCCCTAGCACCGTATTGTCTTCAAATGCGCAGGTGTTGAATAGCGCTCCGGGCACGCACGGAGACGCATTGGGATTGCCCACCAGGTTGGGCCGCGAGCAATAGTACCCGACCGTTCCGCCGCAGTCGCCGCCGGAAATGTTGTTGATATCGGTCGCAGTATAGTAATTGCCGGTAGCGGCCGAGAAGACACCGGTCGTTTGCCAGTTCCCGATAATCCCATTCACGATTCCCGTTGCCCCGTTCCCGAATGCCCGTCCGTGGCCAAAGGGCAAATCATAGACATAACTGAAAACGAAGCGATGGCGCACGTCGAAATCGGCATTGCCGTAGTTGGAGTTGGGAAAACGCTGATCCTGAAAGTCTCCGTTATTCACCGATCCCAGGCTGGCGCTCGAGGCGTTATCGAGCGCATGGGCGAAGGTGTAAGCCGCTTCGAATTGCAGTCCGTGCGAGTAGCGCTTCTCCAGGCGCACCTGAAGTGAGTTGTAATTCGACTGCGCATTCGACCGAAACGTATCGATGGCGACATCGAGCGAGGGATTGCAGTTATAGACCGACGGATTGTTGAGATACGCGTCCAAGGTACACTCAGATCCCGGAGGCGCTCCCGGCGTTACTTGTGCTGCCGGACGCCGTGGCGCGGTCGGAAGAGAATCAGTTCCCAGCACCGGCACCGTCTGGTTGCCGTTGTAGAAAGCGAAGAGCTTTAGGCCCCGCGAGCCGGCATACGAAACTTCAAGCACCGTGTCGGCCGGCAACTGGTATTCGACTCCCATGTGCCACTGCTGCGTGTAGGGAGTAACCAGACGCGGGTCGAGCGCATACAACTCAGTCGTGTTAGGCGTAGCGAGTGAGGCCGTGGGAAATCCTTGCGCCAGCACATTGAGCGGCAAGCCTCCGTTATTCGCCGCCGAGATTGAGCAATCCAGTTGACCCGCTGCCGGATTCGCGCTGGGCGCGGTGCAGGGCGTGTTAAAGGTCTCTGCCGAAAGGAACGGCGGATTAAATCCCGGGCTGGGATTGGAGAACGGACCGTTCTCCTGTCCGCCGTAGAAAATTCCATAGCCGCTGCGAAAAACCAGCTTGTCGCTGATCTGATAGGAAAGCCCGACGCGCGGCGCAAAGTTGTTGAGGTCGGGGGAAATCAGCCCGCGCGAGCCTGTGTTCTGAATATTGAGCGCCAGGCTGGCCGGCAAGGTTCGATCCCGTCCGCTGGGCGCAATCAACGAGAGCGATCCGAAATTAAATGTTGCCTGGTTGTCATTCGCTTCTTTAATCGTGGTGAAAAGTTCGTAGCGAAGACCAAGATTCAGAGTCAGACGCGGCGTGACTTTGAAGTCGTCGAGAGCGTAGACCGCATAAATTTGGCGGCGATAATCAATGTTCGGGAGCACACTGGTGATCGCTCCGCCGTCGGGAATGCCCTGCATAAAACTGGCGAATGCTTCCCCGCCCGTGCCAGGATCTGCGTAGTTGTCATTGATCAGGAAGCCGCCGCCGAAATCCATCGACCCCCGGGCTTCCGCCGGCTCCAGTAGTGTGAACTCTTCGAAGCGCACTTCCCCGCCGAATTTCGCGGCGTGCCGCCCGCGAATCCAGTTCAGGTTGTCGGTGAACACGTAACTATGTTGATGTTCGACTGCGGGCAGGAACTCCGAAGCCCCAATGCCCGCGGTGCCGTCGCCAAAACCGAGAAACGGCAGACCGCCAATGTTCTGTCCTTCTTCATACGGAACTCCCGGAAATGGAATACCCCCCGGAAGCTCCTGTGCCACGTTCTGGTTATAAAAAAGGTTGTAGCGATGCGAATCGAGGTGATTGAAGCCGAAGCGAAACTCGTTGATCAGATTGTTGCGGAACGAATGGATTTCGCTGGCCGCCAAGCCTTCGGCCGTATTGTTACTGTAGCCGTCTTGAAAGCTGCCACCATCAAGGAAATTTTGAAACGGGGAGGGCAGGAAATTGCTGTCGTTGCCATAGCTGAAGCGCGCGAAGAAATTATCTTTTTCGCGGATGGTGTAATCGACGCGAACGTCGAACTTGTTTTCAGTCTCGTTGCGTTTGGGCACCGCCAGGTAATTGCCGCCCGGCAGCGTGGAGTTCGGAGCTGGAAACAGATTGGCGAGTTCCTGTGCTAATGGATCGATCGGCGTATTCGTGCCGCTATTGCCGGTGAAAATATTGGTCGGCTGTCCGGTGGAAGTCGTGCCGATCGGCACGCTGCACGGTCCGCCATTGTACGGCGAATTGCTTTGCGCAAGAAGAGGATTGAAAATTTCGCCCTGATAGGTTGGATTGCCGCTGCAATCAAGCACACCCGGAATGGGTGAGTTGAGTTGGAGAAATGAAGAAAAATCCCCGGTCACTTCAGCCGGCGTCGGAACCGTCGATAACTGCGGAAGCGCCTGCCGAATCCTCAGGCCCTCGTAGTCGCCAAAGAAAAAGAGTTTGTTCTTAACGATCGGGCCGCCCAGCGTGAATCCGAACTGATTTTGCTTGTACGGTTGCCGCCCGAACTCATCGAAGGCGTTATTGGCATCGAGTTTTTCGTTCCGCAGAAACTCCCAAACATCTCCGTGGATGTGGTTCGTCCCCGACTTGATCACCGCGTTCATGATGGCGCCGTTACCACGCCCGAATTCCGCGCTATAAGAATTCGTCTCCACCTTGAACTCGGCGATCGCGTCGACCGCCGGCTGCACCACATAAGCCGCGCCGTTCAGGACATCACCCAAATTTGCATTGTTGTCGATGCCATCGAGCAGAAAATTGTTCTGCAGCGATCGGGCGCCGTTGGCGCTGAACCCATACGTGGTTTCAACGCGAGACCCGGGCTCGGCCGCGGCCACGCCAACCCCTAACAGCGCGAGTTGCGCATAATTCCGCCCATTCAAAGGAAGCGCGTTGATGCGGCGGCTGTCGACCACTTGTCCGAGATCCGAGGTCTCGGTTTCAAGTTGAGGCCCCTGGCTGCTCACCTCGACCGTCTCGGTGGCTGCGCCCGGTTGCAGCTGTATATCCACGCTCACGCGGTCCTGGATGTTGACCTGAACCGGACCGGCCAACGCCTTCTTGAACCCCGCCTTTTCAACCGTGACCGTGTAGCGCCCAATGCGCAATGGGGAGGCGGTATATTCGCCGTCGCTGTTGGTAGTGAAAGTCAGAACTATGCCGCGATCGGCGTCGGTGACGGTGACTTTCGCATCGGTGACGATCGCGCCGCTGGAATCGCGCACCTGGCCTACGATCGCACCGGTGTCCTTTTGCGCGCGTGCCCCAACGACTGCGGCCAGCATAAATGAGAGGAGAAAAAGAACGGTTGTGCAACAGCGACAAAAAGGGGTCGGCACGGCGAGGCTCCTGACTCCGTAGCCGAATTGGTGCCCGAACGTCAGGCCGAATTTCGGCTGCGGGAAAAGCACCTTTCGGAGTAATATTACGAACAATTACTTTTACTTTCGTTTTGTAGCATTTGTCAACAGACATTTCGAACCCTGTTTACCATGGAAGATTGAGAGGTGCGTGTGATCGCCTACAGATTGCGGAATTTTGAACTGGTCGCCACGAGTCTGTTCTTCCTGCTGCTTCTTGCCGCTTGCTCAAAAGCGCCGACTTCTCTTGTTCGCCAAGAACCCTCCAATCCGCGGCCCACGCCATCCTCCACGATCCAAGTCGAAATGAATCCGGGTGGTCCCGTGATCTTGACCACAAGCACAGCCGAATTCCGGCTCCAGCCGAATGGCTATCTGCAGGCCTCTCTACTCAAGGACGGGA
>Ga0335072_10016681_pt1 | contig 10407 bp, 4 predicted proteins | sample Lox_Sample_21_FD_206725 | JGI IMG/M metagenome (GOLD analysis project Ga0335072, IMG submission 206725) | Soil microbial communities from Loxahatchee National Wildlife Refuge, Florida, United States - Lox_Sample_2.1 | ecosystem: Environmental > Terrestrial > Soil > Wetlands | place: USA: Florida... | reverse complement strand
GCAAATGGACGATTGCAGTACCGAATGATGTTGAAGTGGCCGAAATGAAAATCGGCCGTGAACCAAACACTGCTCATGGGATCATTTTCGTTGATCGCAGGACTCTGCGTCGTCGGCCATCTGAATACATCGTCTGAAGTTAGGCGGGAGAAAGCTGGCGCGGGCGGGTTCTCCGCCGCCTCCCGGAATGTGTGCCAAAATGAGTATGCTGAAGGGGAGCAGCACGCCCGCCGCCTCCAGCATTCGGAACAAAAGGCGAAGATAGACCTCAAAAATGCCTGAAAACTGTACCAAAACTGTACCAAGAAAGCGGAATTTTCGGCCTTTTGGCAGTTTTGTAAGCAATTGAAACTAAGTAAGTTACTGAATCCAGGCTGTGGAAAAATCGTTCGACTCCCGCCGCCTCCACCACTCTTTACGAACTTACGACGGGCTTCGTCTCGGTGTGCCGGCTACTATTGGGCACAACTTTTATTCCGGAACCTCAGCCAGATAAGCTTCCAGCGCCGTCTCAGGCTGTCGCCCTAGGATAGTACTACCTAATTCATTTAGCTTGTTTTAGGCATCGCCGCCATGCGCGCATAAAGATCCTGCAAAACTCCCACGCTTTCCTCGGCGTCCGCGCGGTCTGGTGACTCGTTGGTATCGTTCCAGCCTTCGTCTTCGCCGCCTTTGTTGTACTGCAGCACGATACCGTCGCGCCGCGCCAGCACACTCAAATGCTTGTATGACAGGCCGTAATGCGCATCTTCCTGCGGAATAAGCCAGGCGATTTGCCCGCGCACAGGAGTGATCGACTCGTCGCTCCAAAGCGCTCGCCCACCGTATCCAGGGCAATTCACGATCACCTTCTGCGGCAGCTCCGTCAATTCCTGCGGAGAATGAAACTCGCGCGTCACGATCGTTCCCCCCGCGGTCAGGAAGTCGGTCAGCAGCACCCGCGAGTAATCGGCGACGTTGAATGTCATCGAGCTCGACCGTGTCACATACTTCGTCGGGAATGGAGTCGAGCCTGGCGGCATCACGATCGGCCTTGGCGTCAAATCAGCAATACGTTGGTTCAGATGAATGAAGTCATGAACAGGTTCTGGCCCTTCGCCTTGGAAGCCTGGCAGCGGACGCCCATCGGGCCCAAGACGCCGCGGCTCATCGCTCAGCCCCCAACGATCAGTCCATTCCACCGGAGATCCAGGCGAGCCGTAAAAGCTTTGGTAGTAGAAAAACGAAGCCCGCGCTAGAGACTCCCATGTAGCGGGAAAATCCGGCGACACCGCCGACGCCAGCGCGACACGCGAGTCCGGCGTCCAGCTACCCGTCGCCCGAGAACTGCGAGTATATGGAGCGCGCTCCTTCGCGTAGATCGTCACCTTTGCACCCGCGCGCTGTAACAGCGTCGCAGACGTAAGTCCAATGGCGCCGGCGCCGAGCACGGCGATGTCCTGTGCCCCCTCGCTGGCCGTCATCGCGCTCTTTACTGCAACAGTTGCTGATCCCCACGACAGTGACCATCCGCTGCCGCCGTGCCCGTAGTTATGGACAACCGTCTTGTCGCCCACCTTTTCAACATCCATTCGCGGGCCCTTCGCGCGGAACGGACGAAGACAGACAGTAATTCGGAAAATACGATCGGCATGAGCCCGAATCGGCACCAGAGGCGTGTATTGATCGTAAATTGGCAGTGGCGGCGCTGTTGGTTGCGTTACAGTGGCAACCTTTTTCTCACAACCACTGATCGCCAGGGCGCTCATTCCCGCAAACGCACTCGTCCTCTGCAGGAAGGCGCGACGATTTATAGATTGCAGAAGCGATGCAGTCGAGTCGCTCATCGGCAAAACATCTCCAATTTTCAAAGTTTGTTTGGATAGGCTTCAAACATTGGGCTGCAATACACAACAGCAGTTGGCTTGCCCCATCTCGTCTGAGATTCTCATCACAAGGTTTCGCTCTGGCAGAAGCAGAAGGTTTCTGCCAGAGCGCTTTTTGGGTGGATCAGAAGGTGAGTCTTCCGCCAAGTTGAATGATTCGAGCGAATCCGATTTGGGTATTCAGATCGCCTAAACCTTGAGCTGTGAGGTTCGTTGGAGTGTTCACTGGCACTGTTGGCGCAGCGTTAACGCCATTTCCTTTCACAGTGAGCGTTGTTGTCGGGTAGCCAAATTGCGGAGTATTCCAAACGTTCAGCGCCTCCGCCCGGAACTGAAATTGCACACGCTCGTAGATCTTGAAGGTCTTATTAAGAGACAAAGATGCACTGTCTTCGCCCGGAGCACGGCAAGGCAGCGAACGCGATACATTGCCGTACTGGTAAGGCAGAGTGGCAGCGAACGCAGAAACATTCACATAGTACCGTTCCACAGTCGGGCCCGCAAAGTAACCAAGCTTTGACTGAGGACTGCCTGAGACGCAGGCGTCATGCGGATCCATCCCGGCCGCCAGTGACGGTCTCTGATAGTTGCCTCCTACGCCGGTCGTGCCATAGGTCCCAGAGCTCAAATCGGTTTGCGTAACTGAAAGAGGTACTCCGTTTTGGATAATCTGCTCGTAGTTCATTTGCCAGCCGCCCACCATTTGATCGAGAAGATGACCCCCGAAACCTGACGGATTACCGAGGAACTTCTGCCCCTTTCCAAACGGCAAGACATAAGTGTTGGCCATCGTTACGCGATTAGGAATGCTATTGATGGAGCGGGCATACTCCGCACCTGGATTGCTGTAGTCTTGCGCACCATAAGTTGAATAGACCTGTGAAGATGTGCCCCACAAGTTATCCCAATTCGACGCCCAGGTATACGTCACCAGTAACGTTAAGCCCCTTGATAAGCGCTTTTCAGCTCTGAGTGCCATGGCGTTATACCAGGAATAACCGTCGGATTTCGAAACATATATGGCCCCAAACTGCGGAAATGGAAGAAGAAGCTGTCCCTGGGGCACTGTGGACGCGGCAAGGACGCCCGTCGAAGGATAGCCGCCCACTGTCTTCGCGTAGTACGGGTTCGCAACCTTTGTTGAGAGGTTCGTACCGTTGGCCGCAGCCGTGGCCAGTGCAGAGTCGGGGACTTGGTTGATGTTGACGACGTTAAGAAAATTGTTGCCGTGCGCGCCGATGTAAGACGCTCTCACGATGATATCGAACGGCAGTTGGCGTTCGATATCCATCATATATTGCTGAACATAGGGATATGCGCGCTTGAAATCCAAAGCTCCGGGAGTTGTCGCGCTACCGATCGAACTGCCAAAACTGGTAAGTGCCCCAAGCGAGTTTCCTGAGGGTTGCAGCAGGCCAACGTTGCAGTTATTACCCACAAACGGCGCCGAAAGACATGCTGAGCTGCCCACCGGGAGTGCCGTTGATGTATTCCCTGGCGAATAAGTGGTGATCTGCGAATACCCTGCTGTCTCCGGCGTGATCCCAACGGGCGCATAGAAGAGACCGAATCCCAGGTGCACAACCGTATTGTTCATCATCTGATAGGACATACCGATTCGCGGAGACCATTTGGCATGAGAAAAGTCGCAGCAATGTGTCGGAGCTCCATTCACGCCTGCAAAAAGAAGACCACCGCTGGTGTTAATCGCGTTTCCTGTAGGGCCAGCATAACTCTCAGTAATCGACGGATTGAAGCCGACATTGAATTTGTTGCCTGCGGCAAACTGCCCTAGTTCATACTCATATCGCAATCCCAAATTTAATGTCAGCTTGGGGCTGATCCGGTAATCGTCCTGCGCAAAGAGTGAGTGGTAGGTCTCCTTGTTTACGAAGGGACCAGCATTAATCTGCATCGTGGCGCTGGAGGGCTCCCCAACGAGCAGGTCGGCGATGGCGCCAATACCTGTCGAAGTAGGCTGCGCACCTGTTGCGTCAGTGTTTTGTCCATTGAATGTGTAGGCGCCGGCCGATCCCGTTTGCGGATTGGTAAAGTACCCGAATCCTCGGTAGACATAGCCGAACTTCACCGTATGACTCTTGATAGTCTTGCTGAGAATGGCCACCCAGTTATGAGATGCCTGGATAGTCGGGCCGCTGAAGGAACCACCGAGAGCCGCGGCGTTGTTCATATTCGAGAGAGTAAAAGACGGAAGGGTTTTCGACGCCATGTAATTTGTCAGTGTAGATGGGAAACCAGCGCCGCCAAATCCTGTCACGGAGCTAAACGGTGTTGAATACGGGGGTGACGCACTGTAGTAGCGATTGAACCCATAGCCGACTGTAAGGACAGTCGTCGGATTCAGAGTAAATGTACTTCCCGCTGACGTCGCATCGAAGAAGCGAATTAGCTTTGTATCGTTCGCAGAGAGTGGCGTGATAAGAAACGTAATATCGGGCTCTTGCACCCCGTCATGCAGGAATGACACATTCCCCGTCCACCACGATGTAAACACATGCTCCAACTTGCCTACATACTCGTCGGATCGAGTCTTGATGCTCATGGAAGGAATAATGTAATTCAGCCCATTGCCGTAGTTAGCAGAGGCGGACGAACCAGTCGGTGCAGGCCAACCATTGGCAACAACCCACTTCCCGATTGGGTTAATGGCACTGGCTGGTATTTTGTTGGTGCCATATTCCTGCATATAAGTAACACGCGGAAACGTCGTCGGATCGTATAACAAGATGCAATCTGGGCTTGCCGCACCGGCTGTGCCCGTGCAGCTCGTTGTCGAGCCATTAGCTGGAGCATATGCCGAAAAATCCCCTGTACGTTCAGCGGTCGTCGGGACGTAGTACTGATTAGTACCCGTATTCGGTTGGCCTTGACGATAGCCTTCTTCTGTTGCCCAAAAGAAAGTGTTTTTGAGCCAGGAAATCTTGTTCGTGAAGGGAACCGGGCCGCCGAATGCACCTGAGTAAAGATACGTCTCATCATTTGGCGTTGGAGTCCCGTTGTAATTGAACCACGTGTTTGCAGACCAGGGCGTTTGGCGTGTTTCACCATAGAGCTCTCCGTGATACTGATCGGAGCCCGATTTTAGAGAAGTGTTGAAGATGCCGCCGCCGGTGCGACCCACCTCTGCGTCGAAAGTATCAGACTGGATCCTGGCATCGGACACGGCATCAGGTGATACAACGAAAGTCTCGCCACCCGAGGAAGTAGAAACTGGAATTCCGTCAACGTTATATGAATTCGTGCCACTCGGCGCGCCGGCCAGTGACACCTGAGAGCTTCCTGTCGAGTCTTCTGCACGCACATACCGCGGATCGCCTAGAGTCACAACGTTGGCATCATAAGATGCGAACATGAACGGGTTACGCCCAAGTGATGGCAAGTTCTGCACCTGTTCCTGGCTGAAGAGCTGCCCGCCTTCTGTACTCGCAGTATCCAATGTCAAAGAGTCCGAAACAACTTCGACGGTCTCACTCGTAGCCCCTACCTGGAGCGTGGCATCTACGGTGTCCGTAGCGCCTAAGTTCACCATATTTCCGGTGGTTGCAAATGTTTGGAATCCAGACTTAGTGATCGTCACTGTGTAAGTGCCAGGATCAATCGATGGAAATAGGTAGACACCCTTATCGTTCGTTGCGCTCGCATGCACGACTCCCGTCTCCTGGTTCGTCAGTGTGACCTTTGCACCGCTGACCAGCGCTCCATTGGCGTCTTTCACTTCGCCGCGGACAGCACCCGAGTTCACCTGCGCATTGGCAGCGAGGCCGCACAAGAGGGTGATCAAGATGGTCGGGATAAGTCTCTGAATACGCGAAACAAGCTGCAGCATGAGGCCTCCTTAGCTGGATGGATCGGTGTGTGTTTCACCTGGTGCCGGCAACAGACAAAGCACCTACGGCAGAGTATTGACGCGACTGATTGACGAAGTTGTGCAGCGGCAAGCCCAAGCGATCAGGCAAAAGAAGGAAATGAAGACACGCCACTTGCGGCAACGGAAGAACCTTTTCCGCGATGCCGATGACAAGATAGAACAGCCCCTATTTACGGTCCCAGCGCAGCTCGCATTCACGTCCAATCGTGAGATTGCAGGGAACACGCAACAATGCGTAGCCGCAGTCCGGTGGAACTGAATTTCACAAACAGAGGAATCTTCGACAAGGAAGGAGGCCGCGGAGGAATTGCCGTCAGACAGGGAAAGGCACTTCTGAAAATCCGCGAAACCCATCGAACACGAACAACACGAAGGGTTGACTTAGATTATTCATACCGCCGATAGAATGTCAACTCAATTTCACAATCATCCTTCAATGAACAACTTGGCGCGAACGGGAAGCTTCGTCAAAGCCATCTAATTCCGCAATGAACGCAGCACAATCAGTCACGCTAGCGATCGCGGTATGCAGATAACTCTTGTGCGTAAACACGCGAACTTACAACTACACAATGCTCAACCTTACTATGATCGGGCTCCACTTATCAGCAGCTAAGATCAAGGCATGAACTGCAACACCGGACTATTCGAATGCACCAGCACTGATGTTAACCAGTGCTCTGAGTTTACGATCGCGTTGCTGCAACTTTATCGCTTATCATCTGCACCGCTCTTCTGCCGCTTAGTGCAGCTCCCTCTTGCCAGCCAACCAGATGGCTCGTGTGGTCTCCGGCAAAGTAGATAGCGCCGTCGGGTGACGTGATCGTGTCGTAGTCCTGCTGCGAAATGCCACCGATCCAGGAACCCTCATTCCACTTTATGTGGTGCCAGCCGCAAAATATCGGCTTCTCAAGATCTTTGCCATGCCCGGGATGAAGCTTTTCGATCTGGCCGCGGGAAGCATCAAATTTTTCCTGCATTGTCAATTTGTCGAATCCTTGCGAGAACTCATCCATGTAGCCTGAAACGACAATACCTCTGTCGGACATGAGCGAAGCGCTTGGATACCAGATCGGGCTCGGTCCCTGCGACAGAAACGACAGTCCACCGTAGATGTTGTATTCCGTCTCCCAGAATCTTTGTGATTCCCACGGAATTTTGAATGAAGAGCGATATTGAGCGTTCTGCACGACCCTGCGATGGTCTGCATCTAAGTCCGCCTTGATTTTTCGCAAGATCGTAAGAGGCATGGCGCAAACCGCGTAGTCCGCTTCGAGGGAATGTGCAGCACCAGCTTTTTCGTAGGTTATACGAACACCCTTGGCGGACTTTGAAATTTCCGTAACTGGAGCCTCATAGATCACAACTGGGCCGAGTGCCCTGGCAAAGGCATTCGAAATCTGCTGCATGCCACCGACAGGCTGCATCATCGTGGCTTGCCAGTCCCATGCCTCTTCATAGAGCTCTCCGTTCCAGAAGTTCGCATCAAGAAGAGTGTGAATCGAGATTGGATCATCATCCACAATCATCGATTGGGGACCTGCACCCGGATACCGAGTTATATCAGCCCGATCGCAGCCATTGTATTTGAGAGTGGTCTTGTCCAGGTCACCATATAATTTCAGTGCATCAATCAACCTTTCACGGTCCTCTTTTGTCAGATCCTGGTCCAGCGCCCCCTGACCGATAGCTTTTGCCAGCAATTCACTTACCTGGCCCCGCGTATCGTTAATAACCTTTCGCTGCAAATATGGCTTTCCACCATTAACATTGTCGTTTTGCAGAAGGGTCGAGCGGGAAGTATTAATCTCTACCTCTACCGGAACCTTGAGTTCACGGCAATAGCCAAGCATGGTGCGATGCACCGATGGCAGGCGCGCCGGTCCCATGTTTTGATAGAGCCCTTCACTCCAGGTGATTGGTTGGCGCGTTCCATCAACAAACTCGACGACATCGCCATTTCTCGCGCTCCAGGCGCGTCCACCAGGGCGGTGCCGCGCTTCCAGGAGTGTAACTTCATAGCCTAGTTTACGAGCTTCATAGGCTGTCGTTAATCCGCCTACTCCGCCCCCAATAACCACTAACTTGATTCCCTTGCCAACGCCCTTTTCAGCGGCAATCGGCTCGGCAACCGATTCTGAGATTGGCATCAGCCCAAGGCTTTGCATGGTAACGAATGCTGCACTATAACCGCCGGCCTGTCCTACGCGCATGAGAAAATCGCGCCTTGAGATCCCCATCTATTGAAATTATCCTTTCCGTTGAAACAGTTTTGCCTGGAGTATTAAGAGCCAGCTTTGTGATCTCGCAGGCCTCGAAACCAATGTGAATTGCTTTTCCTTTTGTCCGATAGCCGGTAGGTGCATTATATGAACTCTCATCTAAATGAGAATTGACACAAAAATAGAGACTGAATCGAAAAGCAATCTCTGATTCAGATGGTTGCCCTGTAGATGAAATCTCGGAGTGAAATGGGAACCCCGGCATGAAATTCTTGCGGGGTTCCCGGACTTGTTGAAGAAACTGACTTAGACGATGTGGCGATCCAGCTCAGACGGAACATACAAGCCTGAATGCTCAAGATATGCCGAAGTTTTGGTGCTTGCCGGCATATCCATGCACTTTACGAATGCTGTCTGGAACTTTGCCATCTCATCTGCTGTGCCCACTGTCACGCGCACATAGGTAGGCATTGCAGCCCAGGTGCGGCCAATCGCAACTTTCTCTTTCAGCATATTTTGGATGAACTCGCGCCCCGGGCGATTGACGTCAACCATGAAGAAGTTGGCCTGTGACCCCGGAACGTACTTGTATCCGCTCTTTTCCAAAAACTCGAGAGTAGCCTCACGGTTGTCTCTATTAATCTTGCGCCGCGTGGGGACGAGATTTGGATCGCGCAAGCTGGCGCCGGCCATGGCCGCGGAAATAAGCGAAACCGAAGCCACATTGCGCAGGCGAATTTCCGGAGAGATCGACTGGAACTTCTCCAGCAGATCGGGACGGCCGAACGCAAATCCGGCCCGAATGCCCGCCATTCCATAGATCTTCGAGAATGTGCGAAGGACGATAATATCCTTGTCCGCTGCAACCTGGTCAATGACAGATTCGTCGGTCGAGAAATGGAAGTACGCCTCGTCGACAATAACCACTGATCCTGCGGGCTTGTTTTTCAACAGCCAAAGAATATCTTCCTTCGGCGTCATGGTGCCTGTTGGGTTATTCGGATTCACAATATAGAAGGCGCCCGCATTCGGATCGGCAGCAGCCATCGCCCTCACATCGTGAGCGAAAGAACTGGTGAGCGGAACCAGCTTCAACGGAGCCTTACAGGCAGCGGCGGCACGCGGTCCCTGCTCATAACTTGGGTCGCCGCAAACTAATCCGCGGCTTGGGCTAATGTTCGACATCAGCGCCATGTCCAATGGTCCGCCTGAACCCGGATAGAGTTCCACATAACCCGGCTTCAGATTAAATTGCTCAGTGATTGTATCAACCGTTGCACGAGCAATGCCCGTCTTGTCGTAACGGCCGCCGAGCGGACCTGCTATGACCATCTCATCCAGCGCAACTTTCGCCGGGCCAAGCGGGTTCTCGTTCGAACTGATGATGACGGTGTCTGGCGAAAGCTGCCGCCATTCTCCCATGTCCGCCCCACCCATACCGCGCCTGCGGGGTGGAACTGCAGCCGGGACCGAGTTTGACGAACTCGCCATCTGCTGCGCAAAGCCAGGCGTTGTTGCGGCGGCGGCTACGCCAGCGCCGAACAAACGAACGAAGTTACGACGGGATACTACTGAGTTAAGCTGATCCAAACCCATTTGGCGTCTCCTCTTTGGTGGTCGATCTCATAAACCAGATTCCGAATTGCACGTCCGCGAGTACATCACTTCTCTTGCCCAGCTTGCCCTTTGCTCAACCAGGTATCGGCCATAAACCGCATCGCCGAACCCGCTCCTCTTCACGTCACGAAAACCGCATGATCCCCTATGCTAATCTTCAGCCAAGTGCAAATCTCTTAGATATTCCCAATTCCCCGCAGGACCCGATTGAATTCCGTCTCCGACAGCCCGATGACCAAGTCATGCGTAGCTTCACCAGCGCAAGAGAGTCGACTATCTTCTCGATTGAACGACATGCACAGCTAGCCATGCGCTACAACAGCACAACTGCGGCACGCATATTTCACAAGTCAAGATTCGAAAACTTGGAATTCTTCAACAGGGAAGAAAGCCGCGCGGAACCACCTTCGGACGGGGAAAGGCATTTTAGGGAATCCGCAACGCCGCCCAGGCTTGTAACAAAGCAAGGGTTGTCCTACAGTACTCACACGGGAACTAAAAAGTCAAGCACCTTTCATCTCATTTGCCAAATTACGCAAAAATTGGAGACGCAACCTTGGAAGAGCCCGTAAGCAAACAAGAAGAACCCACCGACATCGATCTGCTGCATGAGATCGGCAGCCGCATGGCTGCGGCGGATTCCTTTCATGAAGTCCTCACGCGCATCATAGACATGGTGACGGCTGCTGTACGTTGCGACTCATGCTTCATCTACGTCCTCGATAAAGGCAAACTCGTCTTGCGCGCATCAAAAAATCCGCACGCTGATGTGGTCGATCAACTGGAAATTGCCGTTGGCCAGGGCGTTACGGGG
>Ga0335072_10016679_pt1 | contig 10408 bp, 7 predicted proteins | sample Lox_Sample_21_FD_206725 | JGI IMG/M metagenome (GOLD analysis project Ga0335072, IMG submission 206725) | Soil microbial communities from Loxahatchee National Wildlife Refuge, Florida, United States - Lox_Sample_2.1 | ecosystem: Environmental > Terrestrial > Soil > Wetlands | place: USA: Florida... | reverse complement strand
ACATTCGTGTTTCTTTACCTCATCCATAACTGAAGCTCTTTTTCAGCGGTAGGATCCAAAGGATTAGGATTCGGGATTTCCACAGCCACGGCAGTTGTAATTCCAACAAAGACGGCTACAGACAAGGCTTTATTAGCACTAAACCTACATATATTTTACAAGGTTTAAAAGCCATTATTACCACTACGGACGCGTGCATTAGAAAGAATGTCACACGCTAACGAGGCACTAGGCAGGGGTACGCTGTAACTTTAGTGAGGTAGTTATTAGCGAGGTTCGACCGCTAAATCTCAGCGTTCAATCGCTAAATCTCTAACCTATATACCTTTACACCTTAGTGACCTCTTTAGCGTATTTAACGAGAATCCTTGTTTAGGTCACTAAAATCATAGGGCTCAACCGCTAAATCTTTTAGCATACCCCTGCTTAGCGCCTCTCTAGCGTGTGACATTCTTTTTGATGCACGCCTCTGTAGAATGCACTCATTTTGAGCCTCATTTCGGCTATATCCGTATAAGATAAGACTCAATTCTATCCTAAGGCAAACATTGACTTATAGTAATATCTTGTACGGCAATTGATGCGGTAGCTGGAGAAAATAGCAAATCACAAAGGTTCCGGCCGTATTCTCCATTTCTCAGAGATATGGTAATTTCTCAACTGGATGCTGTGTGGCTACCTGAACATCTCATGTGGGTTGCAAAGCTGCTCAGCCTTGTCAGGCAAAAGGGCCCAAGTTTCCGCCCTGGAAGTGCACATTTGCCTCTCCATTAAAGGAGGAGTAATTGTATCCTTAACGACCTACGTAAGTGTGCGGAGTTATTTCTGGAAATTTTTATTATAGCCTACTAATGTGTTCCTTCTCGCGACGAAATGGGACGAGGCTGCATGACCGGTCAATGATCACTCCCAATAAGTGTGTAGATTGATTAGGATGAAACGTCTCTTAATTTCATACCAATTCCAGGCCACGCATATGGGATTCAGGAAATTCTCCAATTGGCGCATCTATACATGGTAAAACCATGTCCGGGAGGCGCCTTAGCGGCCCGTTGTGGGGGCCATAGCGCAACAGAAATTCAGCTTGGCTCAATAACCGTATATATGCATCAGCACCTGTAGGTCATTCGCTGACTTTATTTGATATATACTGTCAATCGAGGTGCGAGAAACATATACTGCCCAACCAATTGCTGGAGAAAATCTCCAGACCATCACGCAAAACCAGCGATTTTTCAATGGCTGATATGTTGGAACAGTCTGCGCGCGACTACTGCAAACTCATATCTGACTTAGCTCCGTCCTGGCCTGGCCATGAAGATTTGCACGACTTCGTCAATGTCAAAAAGCATTCATCTTTATGTCCTGCAAAGATCACCGTTGCTACTATCAACTGTTCTAGTATGGGAAAGGGTGTATCTCCTACCATTGAGTTTACAGAGTTTGAGGATATTGACGAATTGGCCAAATTACTTCGGTTTATTCCCAAGGACGACAGTTGTTGCCGGCTATTTGTAGTCGAGAATGTATGCCCACGTGCTATCGCTCTTCTTGGTGGACGCTTTGATATCGATACTCAATTCTTTGCGGACCATGTAAACAATCTCTCATGGTACCGCATCGATAATGTTTCCAAACGCATCCCAGCACTTCGGTCTAGTGAAAAAGTACACGATTTCCTGCAGCTACGATATCTCGACTTTCGTCCAATCGATAAGAATGAGAGCCAGAATACGGTCGACCCGAGCAACCGGATAAAAATTGGAATTTCAAGGACCTGGACTGATATGCTATCAAACCCAAATAGCTTTACCTATCCAGATGACACCACAACTAGAATCATGAGAAAAGCTGCCAAATTGGTCCCAACGAAGCGCGAAGGAAAGACCTTCAATACACTTCTTTGCACAAGAAATGTGATCACTGCATGGTTCCAGAAGAAAACCCTAGGTACAGGTGGATGGGCAGGTATGGCTAGCTTCATGCGTGGTATTTGTTCAGTGATTGACTTCTATTAGGTGTATTGCTACTTGATCCGCCATTCCAGCTCCCACCAGGTGAATTCTATTGTATGCCCTCTGAATTTCGAAATTTTATGGCGCGCCCAAGTCTGAGTAACCCACTGACCGAAGCCGTTTGCCCACTCAATTCAATTCGCGAAGCATTTATCTACCACCTACAGGCAAAATTTAGGAAGAACCCTGAGCTGCTAACAATAGCAGCGGAAGATTCATTCTTCATGCTGAGTGATGTATATCGACTTGTTGCTTCAAGCTGGATGGTGGTCAACGAGTACCTGAATCGGGAATTCAGCACGATCGAACATATGTTGGAAAAGCAAGAAGCTGGCATCAAGGACCTTGAGGCCCACCTCAAAAGTCTTTATACGTATCGGCGACGTTGCCTCATGTATCACAAGCTTATCAGTGAAGCTAGAGAACAATGCCAGAAAAGGGGCAAACAAAGCTGGCATAAACATAGCAAGTCAGACGCTGCTATCGAAGACGCAATCGACTTGCAAGACGACTTTGCCTTTCTCCAACTCAAGATGCAAGACATTGGATTGCGGATAGAGAAGAACATCAATCTGCTTGCTGCATTGGTCGCCATCGGAGAAAACAAGCAGGGTATCATTGAGAACCGTGATGTCGCGCGAATCACTCTGGTCGCAATGGTATTCCTGCCTTTCTCAACTGTGGCTGCTATTCTCGGTATGCCGGGCAATTTCGCTCCAGGATCCGATAACTTTTGGGTTTTCTGGGCCGTAGTAATACCTCTTACGGTTCTTGTTGTCGGGTCATTTGCTCTATATGATAGTTTTAGACGGTATATGTCCAACAGAATAAATGGTCAGTCTTCGGATAAAAGGTCCAGGTCTTCCTCGGAGACTAGGGAACCCAGCGATGATCAAAAGGCTGTAGCAACAAAAGACTATTCTCCCTTGACGGCTGGTTGGCTGGCGAAATCCCGGAAGGATAAATCGGGCACTACAAGCCAAAAGTCGCAGGAATTATTCGCCGTGCCTAGCGCTGTATAAACCTCTCTTATCAGGCGTTACACTTTTTTATACATAAGACACAGGAGTTAAACGAGATATGAGCTAGAATCTGGGCTATTAAAAAAAGTACATTTCTGAATTGTTGGGGGCAGAGTATAAAAGCACTGTTGATTCTGCCTCCTCCTCAACGTCAACTTATCTGCTCAAAATATCGGATTCTCCGCAGATGATTTGTTAAATTTAAGAATTTATTACAGGTTTAGGCGTCTCTTTGGAATGTACTCATCAATTTGTATTGTATTGAGTTGTATGTAGAGAGCAATCTATCTATCCTAATATGAATAGGGGTTTCTGAGTTGTCTCTGAAACAGATTACATAAATGAGTGTTCGCCTTAAATATGAGACTACGAATGAAAGAAAGGGAAGGTCATATTCAACAGCATTAAATGTCATAATGTCCTCATACCTTAGCAGAATTGCGTTAAGAATTAACCTTGAAACCCGCCTATTCCCTGCCTTAAATGGCTGTATCTGAACAAGATCATTCGGGTCCGTTTCTTTCCACCTAGGTAATTCCTTGCTCCCACATAGGATACTGTGCCCACTTCTTTAGCAACCACCTTTTCTCCTGCGAAGTTCCTCTTGCAAATTTCTGTAGTTTGGTCGAGGCCGAGCCCTGTCCGCTCTGTAAAGTTGCTAGAATACACAGCACGAATCATGGAATCGACAAGAAATTCTTCGACTACTCAAGTTCATGTTCTTGTCCATTTCATTCAGGAGTTTTACTGCCTCCTTGAAGGAGTTCCCAGTGCCCTTTAGGCATTGCGGTAGTCTTAGGTAGTCGGAATCTCAAGAGTTATTGGTTGAGAACTCCCAGGGGGTTTGGATAAAGAGTTCTCTTTTGACCAAGTATTGTTCTCTCTAATGTAGGATGCGATAATGTACGGCAGAGTTCTTGTTTGATTGATCGAGGCCCGTTTCATAGTGGATGAAGCGTGTGAAGGCTGTTTATTCATATGCAAGCCAGTCTTGAGACCCATCTACGAAAATGCCGCAGGTTCTCCCAGATCAGGGTGACAGTAGGATGCTTGTGCTTCTTCCGCCATTACGGCGAATCTCATGGCGGCATAGATCATTGACGTATACCGAAGAGAGTATGAAAAGTGGCATCCTGCAGCTATTTTTGCTACTTGCCATATTGCTCCCTGTTGGTGATTAATATTAGATAGAAAGTTTCCAAATACTTCTCAATGAAGCTCTTTACTCACCCTCGCAACCCCACTAACTGTCATATACGATTGCTTTACAAGGACACCTGTCAGCCCATTCTAACATTTATTCTACAACCTCTGAAGTTCTCACATAAATCACATATTAAACTTACGTCACAGAATCTGAAAACTATATTAGCAACTCCTTAGCTTGTATGAACTTTGAAGACCTCACAACCAGTGACTTATGATTCTTGGTTATCATGAGTCAAGGTGAATCTCTCGATCGACTAAGAGGGCCTATGGCTTAAGCTAAAGGCCTACTAATGAAGATTCTGGGTAAAATGTGGGTTCTAACTTACTATCTTTGAAAATGTTAGCAAGATACTCCCTGCGTCTGGTGGAACCCAGATGCGAGTTGTGACATTGAAAAATTTTGAGATATAATTCTGTTGTTCAGAGCATCATTTCGTACTGAATGGCTTTGGGCATGAAATTTGATTCAAGATAGGCAGTGGGTATTTTAAAATATGAGTATTTGGGAATGTATGTTCTGATATTGTATGTTATATTGCCCTCTATCGAAGATCCTTCAAATCTATCGCTGCTTCTGCGCTTTGAAAATAACCGTCTTACTCTGTAGACGCCCATAGAACAGTAATGACCGGAAAACTCCAATATCTAGGCACTTGGAAATATATGTATAATCCTCGTGCCCATTTTAGACAGAAAGACGGCCTCTTGTCTCAATGTCCAATACCGTCTTGAGATACTCAAATCTCAAGGGCGTCTTCTTACGACAAGCTAACAGCTGTGAAGTTTTCAAAACGTTCTTGATCTGGCGACCGTTGAGGTTCACCTCGGCAAGCTCCTCGAGATGCGCATCCGTCAGCTCGTGGTCAATGCCTCTTGACAAGAAGTTTGACCACACATGGTGCCGAGACCTAGCGTCCAATGGTGGGTACTCCATTGAAATGTGAATTCGGGATTGGAATGCCGAATCCATGTTATCAACGCGATTTGTCGTCAGGAACAAGATCCCTTCATAATACTCAAGGGTTCGAAGAAAAATGCTGACAAGTTTGTTTCGCTCGAGGTCGTTTGCATTGCGAGCCTCAAGGAAAACGTCGCATTCATCGAGCAGAAGGACGGCATTCCACTTTGCAACCATTTCCAGGATGGTAGACAGGGACTCTTCGACTTCTCCAGAGGAGGTTCCCAAATCAGATGCTCCCATCATGTAGAGGGGGACGCGCATGTGTTCTGCGACAGATTCGGCAGTCAAAGTTTTGCCAACGCCAGGAGTCTAAAGTATATTGGTCAGATATGATCAGATGAATGATTTGATGACTTACTCCGCTAAGAAGCATGATGATACCTTTCCCTTTCCCAGAAACAAAGTCGTCAAACTTCTGCTTGTAAAGAATTTGACTTTCTGCAAATGACAGAATAAGTTCCTTCTGATCATCGGGCAACACAAGACTCTCAAACGCATTCTGATTCCAGATAATATCGGAAACAGAGTCCACAAAGAACTCCAGCCATCTTTTGGTCTTGAGTGCATAGCCACTGACCAATGGGGTACAGATAAGCAATTGCGCCTTCGTCAACGGGATTCGTTTCATTGCCTTCGCTTTGGCCAATGACTCATCATTGTCTATGTCCATCTCCGCGTCGGACTCATAATAAGACTCCTCGTAATCTTCGTCGGAGTCGGAGTTGTCGGAAGCTTTCCTGATGGTCTTGGTCAATGGACTCAAACACATATGTTGATTAGGGTTGAATCTCCCGTGTGCATAACGATCAATTATTATGCGCGACTCGACATTGATTTTGGCCGGACCGCACCGGGTCTGCATAATTGCATTACCCTTGTAGGCTTTATAGTGGTATCCCTGATAATTTTCAAATAGTTTACCGCGAGCGACAAGCTTCTCAGTGACTAGCGCACAGTTCGGATGAAACTCTAGGGGAAATGACTGTAGCTGGGTGATTGGTTTTGTCCCGAGGAAGCCTGGGACAAGGGTGTACTTGGTAGCATACCCGAACTGCTCTCCATCCCAGTCTACCTTTGAACATTGAAGCTGATAGCAAGGGCCATACTTCTGGTGCTCAATATAGTTCCCTTGGACGAATTGAGTGGCATAATCCCGACCATCCTCCACGCTGTAGACGTTGCAGCCTGGTTGGAAGATTGTCCAGAGGTGCTCGTAAGTAATAACTCCATTTGCTATGAAGTCATCCTTGGCCGCAATCGTCTCCTTGAGCTCCTGCTTGAGAGTCGTGTACAACAGCATCAGGTGCTCTTTGGTGATGGCATCATTTTGCTCATGGATCGCTTTATTGAATTTCTCCCAACGATGAACGAATGGCTTGAAGGGTGCCTCGAATGTGAGGCGAGCCAAAGATGTCGTTACTCCTGTTATATCATTAGACTGCTTTCAGTACAAGGGAACTGCGAGTCAAGAAAGTTGATCTGAAGATTATGGAAGTGCTTCAGATAGCCATTAAGAACAAGTAAAACAGATGGAGGTGAAGAGGCCAGCTGGCTTGAGGTAATTACTTACCCGGATAGTTATCCAGCACACTGCCAAGGACTTGTTTCAGTAGCGGGCTTTGAATGACAATGCTGTGGATCTCGAGATTCTTACGACTGTCATCGAAGCATTTCTTATGTCGCACAAGAATTGCGAATCGAGCAGTAATCTCATCCTCAGCAGCCTTCTCAAGGTCTTCTGGGTATTTATCCGTCCAGGTGAAGCGCCCACGCTTGTCCTCGGGGCCCTGATACAGGTCTTTGATGCCACATTCCATGCCTGGTTGTGGTACTTTTGCGGTGCCGTTTGGTACAGCATTGCCGTTAGACAACGTCGTGCCATCATCCAATTTCTCTGTAACTGACACCATTATGATAGATGTCGACGTTATGTTTTGTGATTAGAGAATGATTAGTGTATGCAGAGGAATTGAGAGGGAGCCTGACTGAAATTTCGCCAGGAAATGTGCAGTATAAGTATCTTATGAACTAGGCAAAAGCAAGGCTGCAGAGAAGTCCTAAATGAGTCACCGAGCAGGCAGTAAGGTCAAAGTAAAGTAGAAAATTGCAAGACTTCTGATTGACGCACTTCCCCAACATGCTAACTTTCGTCAGGCTGCAGTGTGGCGCTGCGCTGCGTAGAGTCATTATACCTTGGTTCTCGGCCATCTCACGGTCGAAATGACTTGGTCCCCATGTTAGGCAAAAGAAGGCAGCAGTTGGCCCTTGCTACACGGCCCCGCATGATGATTTTCGCGAGAACGTGCATTAAAGATAAAGATAGAGATCTTCTCACCGAGACAGTTTTAGGCCTTTCTTTGAACGTGAGCAGGCGCAGCTGTTAGCCTAAGCACGTCTGACCGTGGTTCACGGCGGCCCGATATTGTGCCTTTGAGCACAGCCACCTCTCTGGACTTGTGGCTTCATCCAATCATTTGGGCGGATGTTGCGTTCCGGCATGACTGGCGCCCGTTGGTGGCCGTAGCGCTGGTCCGCATATTTCGGCGCAATCCTACCGGCCCCACAGAGCCCAATGTCAAGTGAGGCGTCGTCATTGAGTCGCCCGGAATTTATTCATGCAATGTCCTTAGGCCGATGTCTCTGACTGGTTGAGATGTAGCTCTGCGGCGGGAGAGTTCGTTGAGCGATCTTCTAGCGTCTTCACATTCAACATGCTAAGCACCTGAACTTTTGACTTTATGTCCCTTCGTTTCGTCTATATTTCATTCCTCCTATTGTGAAACATCTCTGCTCTAGCTATAGCGGGCGTGGGATTTTTCATCAGAGATACTGGTAGGATTCTCTGTACAGACTCCCAGACCTTTTCTGGCTGCGATGCTTACCCGCATCTTCCATCAGCTTTTCTGCGTTTCGCAAGTGCTTCTGCTTTCTTCTCGCCTCTGTCCTCGCGTTTAGCGTACTGTTAGGCCTTTCCAATGCCACGTACTCTCTAGCTGCTTTCAACTCTTACCGCGACTGGAAGTGTTACTCATCGTTGAGGTCGACGAGCTCATAGACCTCGACATGCCCCTCTAACGCGCTGCTGGGGACACCATTACCTGTGTAGGCTTCTTTGAAGACGATGAACTACTTTTCTGTGCCTGTATCTTCCTAGATGGGATCATGCACCTTTCCCGTGACACTGACACGCCTGATGGCTGGTATGCTATAGCGCATAAGCATTGTCACCACCAAGGTACGCCGCTTCCAGGGGAGAAAATCAATAAGGACTTCTGGGGTAGGATGTACGGTAATGCCACGAGCGATCTAGGCCTCCAACTATGAGGCCAGACTGATTGCTCAAGGAGAGATCTTGCTTAGCGTGGTTCGGAAGACTGCAGATATTTCCGGACGGCGTTCTCAATACTACTGCTAGGGGCAAGAAGCTAGTCGTTACAAAAAAAGGCTCTATGGGTTTGGCGCCATCATGGGTTGGGCCAGAAGGTGAATTGGCGGCCTTGTTTGGTTGTAGTGTGCCGGTTGTGTTATCGCGTTGTAACAATCATTATCACCTGGGGTGATTGTTTTGTGCATAGGTGGATGAGGGGCGAGATACTGTATTGCAATTTGTCACGGTGGTTATGATCAAGTCTTCTATTAATTTGGTTGTATGTACAGATGGAAGAGAAGTAATTGTGGGAGTGGGAGTTGGGCATCGAATATGCATGGACCTTTGATAGAATCCTCTACAGTGGCTTGGATATTCACCATGCCATATCAAAGACATTCACTCTCCATTTAACAGAAAGGGAACATTACATAATCAAGGGGAACAGAACTTAACGGAACGGATGGAAAACTTATTGAAGATGTCGTGACGGGAGTTTCATATACGATAACGTGTTTATGGAGGGGCTCGGTCAGTCATTGGATGTATTTGAATTGGATTGGGATATCTACAGACGTATATAATGTGAGCAGTATACACAAATTATTTATGCTTTATATTGAACTACATTACTGAAGGTAGAATCAATTTGCCACGATAATGGAGATTGAGAACAAAATGGTTATCATAGTGATGCTGTTCCAAATCTAACAAAGCTCTAAGCCATACACTGTCTAGATCTTAACAGGACTCCGTACATGGAGATGTCGAACATAAGACCTGGTCTATAGAGCATGTTCCCAACAACACTCGGGGTAATACAACCAACTCAACGGCAGGAGTACTTTTATGTGACGAGAATTCATGTGACGACAAGAACAAAAACAAAGCGAGGAAGGGTTTCCGTGGGATAGAGGGATCCCACATACCTGATATCTAAATGCGAGAATGTGCTTCGAGAGACAGACTTCTTCTTTGAAATTCAATGCTAAGCGCTTTCTCCCGGGATTCCTGATCTATTGCAATGATGGCCTTCTTTGTCACGCTAATGGCTAACAAGCTTTGCCATTCCAGTGAAAATTCTCGTGTAACCGCAAGCTAGGAAATAATTCTGCCCACCCTTCACCACTTACCTTCCATTTAAAAAATTTATAATTTAAAATAAGCATTTCCACAATAACAAGTAAAGGGGCATTTTTGCTCATTTTTGGTAGGTTAGAAAATCAATGGGCACCATATCGACCTAGTTTAAAGGTCAATATAGAAAGTCTTGAATTTGTGTCAAATCATCGCTCGTAGTTTGAGCAAACAAAGCAGAGATAGGACCTAACGTGAGGACTGAAGGCGAGGTTAAATTCTGCCCTACGTGACCGCCTGAAGATTGTCACGAGCCTACGCGTCGTAGCGTGTTTGGATTTCGCCACGTCAACCTCTCAACTGCGGGGAAAGGCACGGTAGCTAACAGCATGCGCGGATCCAAAGCAGCAGCTGAGGTGGCAGCCTTGGAGGGCTTATTGTCCAGCCCCGATACGCCAAAGTGCAAAAGGATTTACCAGGCATCCATTGCGTGTGACTTCGACTCACAGCCGACAATGGTAAGGCAATGATCAGCAAACGCGACAGCAAGGATGGCACTGACCTTTCCCCATACAGATTGATGATTTCACGAGTATCAACAAGCTTCAATTGTCACGCTCTAGAGTCTCACATATTCTGTCTGATTTAGACCACCTCGTGCCCGGAATCGAGATTTTCACTTGCTCTCAGCAAGCACGCCTATTTGCAAAAGCCCCGACCGCGTTCGAACTCCAGATCAAAGCCCCGCATTTCACAG
>Ga0335072_10016678_pt1 | contig 10408 bp, 8 predicted proteins | sample Lox_Sample_21_FD_206725 | JGI IMG/M metagenome (GOLD analysis project Ga0335072, IMG submission 206725) | Soil microbial communities from Loxahatchee National Wildlife Refuge, Florida, United States - Lox_Sample_2.1 | ecosystem: Environmental > Terrestrial > Soil > Wetlands | place: USA: Florida... | reverse complement strand
AACCGCAAGCTGGACTTCGAGGAGATCCAGATCCCGCCAGGCCCGCGGCTTGGCACCCAGGTCGTCCAGGTCGACGGGCTGTCCAAGGGCTTTGGTGACCGGGAGCTGTTCGAGGGCCTGTCCTTCAGCCTGCCCCAGGGCGGCATCGTCGGGGTGATCGGCCCGAACGGGGTCGGTAAGACCACGCTGTTCAAGATGATCACCGGGGAAGAGCAGCCCGACGACGGCACCATCACCATCGGCAACACCGTCCGCATCTCCTATGTCGACCAGCTGCGGTCCGGTATCGATCCGGCGAAGACGGTGTGGGAGGTCGTCTCCGGTGGAGACGATGTCATCCGCTCCGGCCGCACCGAGATCCCCAGCCGCGCGTACGTTGCCGCGTTCGGGTTCAAGGGTTCTGATCAGCAAAAACCCGCAGGACTAATGTCCGGCGGCGAGCGCGGCCGTGTCAACCTGGCGCTGACGCTGAGGCAGGGCGGCAACCTGCTGCTGCTGGACGAGCCAGCCAACGACCTGGACGTGGAGACGTTGTCCTCGCTGGAGAACGCGCTGCTGGAGTTCCCCGGCTGCGCGGTGATCACCAGCCACGACCGATGGTTCCTTGACCGGATCGCCACTCACATCCTGGCCTGGGAGGGCGGCGCGAACTGGTTCTGGTTCGAAGGCAACTTCGACGCCTACGAGAAGAACAAGATCGACCGACTCGGCGCCGAAGCCGCGCGGCCGCACCGCGTCACCTACCGCAAGCTGACCCGCTAAGCCCGCGGGGACCCAGCATGGACGACGACGCCACGGCGGTCATCCGCCAAGCCCAGCTCATCGCGTACCAGGCGAGCTGGCACATCATGGAAGAGGCCGCTCTAGCCAGCCTGGCCGGCACCCGCGGACTTCAGCGGGCACCCCTGGTTCCCCCGTCTGAGGTCATCCAGCTCATCACTTACGACGGCGAGCACCTCGGCCACATCCGGCGAGAGACCACCTCAGGAATGCGCGACACGTGGATGGCCGTCTTGCGCCCGCCGTACAGAACCGCCGGGCGCTATCTGACAGCGGAGGACGCCGCAGAAGCGCTCGCCGTCGCCTATGGCAAGCGCATCCGCCACCTGAGCTGACACGCTCTACACAGGCCGAACGCGGTCCTGTACACCGGGCCGCAGCCAGCACCGTCACGGAGGACACGTGCACATCGAAGTGATCATCGAGGTACCGCAAGGGTCGCGAAACAAGTATGAGATGGACCATTCCACCGGCCGGATCCGCCTCGACCGGATGCTGTTCACCTCGACCCGCTATCCAGCCGACTACGGGTTCATCCCCCATACCCTTGCCGAAGACGGCGACCCGCTGGATGCACTGGTCCTGCTCGGCGAGCCGGCCTTCCCCGGCGCCCAGCTCACCGCCCGGCCGGTCGCGGTGTTCTGGATGTCCGACGAACACGGCCCGGACGCGAAGATCCTGGCCGTCCCCGCGCACGACCCTCGCTACGACCACCTACGGGACCTGCCCGACGTCCCTGCGCACCTGCTGGCCGAGATCAGCCACTTCTTCGAGGTCTACAAAGAGCTCGAGCCCGGCAAGAGCACAGACGTGCGCGGTTGGCAGGACCGTCGCGCCGCCGAGCAGGCCATCGCCGAGGCATTGCGGGCCGGCTACGGCAACCCGTCCGGACAGCCCGTCCGGCATGTCGTGTCCGGACTGGCGGAGGCTGATGGTGACTTCTGATCAGCAAGCTCCCGGCGCTCGCGTCGCAGGAAACGGCAGAGACGGCAGCTACATGAGTGCCGACGCGGTCACGGCCACGATGCAGTTCGAAAGCATCTTGTCCGACCGACCCGGCAGCGGACCTGGTCCGTGTGAGCCCGGGGAGCCGGATTTCTTTCCCGATCTGAACCTCGACCAGGTGCTCGCGGCGGTGACGGCGGGCCGCGGGCAATACGACCTGGCACCGTTCTTCTACCTGCCGCTGCGCGATGTCGGCGCGGTCCGGTATCGGCATGAGGTCCTGCGCGACCTGGAGAACGACGAGGTGGCGGGGGCGGTTGGCAGGTTCGCCGCGAAGACGCGGCAGATGCGCGAGCACCTCGCGCAGGCTGGCAAGCTGCATTATCAGCTTCAGAAACAGGCCTGGTTCCTGGGGGCCGCGGGGCTCTACTGCGAGGCGGTCCGCAGCCTGGCGCACGACCTGGGCGATTGCAAGCTGGCCTCGCCCGGCTTCGGCCGGCTCCGCGGTTATCTCGCGGGGTACGCCGGCTCGCAGGCCTTCACCGCGCTCGAAGCTGAGACGCAGGCGCTGAAAGACGCAATCGCCTCGATCCGGTACGCGGTCCGGATCTCGGGTCCGCGGGTCACGGTCAGCCGGTATGACGGTGAGCCGGACTACGGCGCGCAGGTCCTGGAAACGTTCGGCAAGTTCGCCCAGGGCGCAGTGAAAAGCTATCTGGTGACGCTCCCCGAGTCCGCCGATATGGACCACATCGAGGCCCAGATCGTCGGCTTGGTCGCCCGGCTCCACCCGGAGGTATTCGGGCAGCTGGCCGCCTACTGCACCCGGCACCGTGACTATCTCGACCCGGTTATCGGCCGGTTCGACCGCGAGGTCCAGTTCTACCTCGGCTACCTCGACTTGATGGGCCGGGCGACCGCGGCCGGGTTGCCGTTTTGCTACCCGCAAGTCTCGGCGGTGTCGAAGCAGATCTTCGCGCGGGACACGTTCGATCTGGCGCTGGCCGCCAAGCTGCTTCCCGGCGGCGGCGTTGTCACCAACAACTTTGACCTCCAGGGGCCCGAGCGGGTGTTCGTGGTCAGCGGCCCCAACAACGGCGGCAAGACCACCTTCGCCCGCGCCTTCGGCCAGCTGCACTACCTGGCCAGCCTGGGCCTGCCCGTCCCCGGCAGCCGTGCGCGGCTGTTCCTGCCCGATGCGATCTACACCCACTTCGAGCGAGAAGAAGACATCGGAACGCTGCGGGGCAAGTTCGAAGACGAGCTGGTCCGCGTGCACAAGATCCTCCAGCACGCCACCAGCGACAGCGTCATCGTGATGAACGAGAGCTTCAGTTCGACTTCGCTGACCGACGCGGTGTTCACTGGCACGGAGGTTATGCGGCAGATCCTGGACCTGGGCTGCCTGGGCCTGTACGTCACCTTCGTCGACGAGATCACCGCGCTCAGCGAGGCGACCGTCAGCATGGTCAGCCAGATCGTGCCCGATAACCCAGCCGAGCGGACCTTCAAGGTGCTGCGCCAGCCAGCGTCCGGCCTGGCCTACGCCTGGGCCCTGGCGGACAAGTACGGCCTGACCTATGAACGGCTGATGGAACGGATCGACTGATGAAAGTCTTCCTCCTCCACCCGGACCAGGACTTCGCCGTCAAACCGGAGCTGCGGGACGCCATGTTCGAGGCGATGCTCAGCGGCGACCCGTACGCGATCGCCAACCTCCGGCGCGAAGCCGAGCGCAACCGCCAGCCGGTCCCGGTGCTCGCGCCGGCCGGAAACGACGCGGTACTCACCCAGGACCTCGAGCTGGAAACGCTGTGGAACGCGATGGCCGCCGGGGATGAGTTCCTGCTCGAGACCGCCAGGCGGGCCGTACTGTCCCCGCTGACCGAGCCGGACGCGATTCTCTACCGGCAGCAGGTCCTGGCCGACTGCCTCGAGCACCCGGCGTCCGTCCGCGACCTCTACAACCTTGCCGTCCAGGCGCTGGACAACGAGCGCCAGGTCGGCGGCCTGTGGTTCCGGGCCAGCCCCGACAGCATCCTGCACCGCTCGGTACAGGTGCTCAAACTCCAGGTCGGCGTGCTCCGCCAAGTGCGGCAGATCGCCGACGAGCAGGGGTTCGGTTTCCGGTCCGAAGGCTTCACCCGCTTGTTCGCGATGCTCCGCGAGGAGCTAGCCGACGACTACCTGCAAACGGTCGAGGAGCATCTGCGCCAGCTGGAGTTCAAACGCGGAACCTTCCAGAGCGCGCAGCTCGGCAAGGGCCTCAAGGGCCAGCGCTACGTGGTGCGGACGCCGCGCGAGTGGCGCTGGACCGAGCGGCTCCCATTCGCCAGCCATCCCGACAGCTACAGCTTCACGATCCCGCCCAGGGACGAGAACGGCTTCCGATCGGTGGAAAACATCCGCGGCAAAGGCATTAACCAGCTCGCCAACTCAGTCGCCCAGTCAGCAGATCACGTCAAGAGCTTCTTCGCTATGCTGCGCCTCGAGCTGGCCTTCTACCTCGGCTGCCTCAACCTGGGTGAAAAACTCGCCATCAAAGGCGAGCAGGTCTGCTTCCCTCAGCCGCTGCCCGCCGGCCAGCTAGTCCTGACCGCGCAAGGGCTCTACGACGTCTGCCTCACCCTCCACCTCGGCGACCGCGTCGTCGGCAACGACGTGCAGGCCGACCGCAAGACGCTCATCGTCATCACCGGCGCCAACCAGGGCGGCAAGTCGACGCTGCTACGCAGCCTCGGCCTGGCCCACCTGATGATGCAGGCAGGCATGTTCACCGGCGCCGCCGCGTTCCGGGCGAGCGTCTGCACCGGGGTCTTCACGCATTACAAGCGGGAAGAAGACGCCACCATGGAAAGCGGCAAGCTGGACGAGGAACTCAGCCGGATGAGCCAGATCGCCAGCCAGATCACCCGGCACTCGATTCTGCTGTGCAACGAATCATTCGCCTCGACCAACGAACGCGAGGGCTCAGAAATCGCCCGGCAGGTCGTGCGGGCTATGCTGGACAAGCAGATCAAGGTCTTCTTCGTCACCCACATGTACGACCTCGCGCACGGCTTCTATGCCCAGCACTCCGTAAACACTCTGTTCCTGACCGCCCAGCGGCAACCGGACGGGCAGCGGACCTTCAAGCTAGCCCAAGGCGAGCCGCTGCCGACCAGCTACGGCCGCGACTCCTACCAGCAAATCTTCGGCACCGCCGAGCCAGCCGCGCAGGAAGGCTAATACCTCGCCGGTTCCGACCGCCATTCAGCTCAGCGCGCAGCGAATCCGCACGGCATACCCGGCTGCGCAGCGGCAATCTCCAGCAGCCGGTTGTACTTGGCGACGCGCTCACCCCGTGCCGGTGCTCCGGCTTTCAGGAGCCCGCAGCCTGCTCCGACGGTGAGGTCGGCGATGAAGGTATCGATGGTCTCGCCAGACCGGTGCGAGACGAACTGAGCGTAACCGGCGTCCCGGCAGGTAGCTATCGCAGCCAGGGTCTCAGTCACGGTGCCGATCTGGTTGACCTTGATCAGCGCGCTGTTGGCGACGCCACGACTGATCGCCTCAGCGATGATCGCCGGATTGGTGACGAAGATGTCATCGCCCACCAGCAGGACCCGATCGCCCAGACGCTGCGTGAGCGCAGCCCAGCCGTCCCAGTCGTCCTCGGCCAGACCGTCCTCGATCAGCCAGACCGGATACCGGTCAACGATCTCCGCGTACCGCTCGACCATGTCCGTACTCGATAGCACCTGCCCGGCGACCCGGTACCGGCCATCCTCGCCGCGGAACTCGCTGGCGGCCGGATCGAGGGCGATGGCCACGCCCTCCGGCCCTGGCACATAACCAGCGTCAGCGATCGCCGCCACCAGCAACTCGAGCACCTCCTCCGGCTTGGCGATCTGCGGCGCGAAGCCGCCCTCGTCACCCAGGCCAGTAGCCTGTCCCGCAGCTTTCAGCAGACGGCGCAGCGCCGCGTAAACCTCAGCCCCGGCGCGCACAGCCTCAGCAAACGACGGCGCGCCCAGCGGAGCGATCATGAACTCCTGGAACTCGAGCGGACCAGGCGCGTGCACGCCGCCGTTGACCACGTTGAAATGCGGAACCGGCAGCCGCGGCGCCACACCAGACGGGGTGAGCCACTGCCACAACTCCATCCCCGCAGACGCGGCCAGCGCCCGCGCACAGGCCATCGACACCCCGACGATCGCGTTCGCTCCCAGCCGAGACTTGTCCGGCGTGCCGTCCAGTTCGATCAGCGCCGTGTCTATTGCAGCCAGGTCAGGCCAGCCCCGCCCGGTCAGGCAGCCAGCGATCTCGCCGGTAACGGCCGCTACCGCGCCAAGCACACCGAGTCCCCCGTATCGCGTGGCGTCGCCGTCGCGTCGCTCGACCGCCTCGCGACTGCCGGTGGAGGCCCCGGACGGCACACCAGCTGCCGCCACGGTCCCGTCCGCGAGACTGACCGTCGCCTGCACCGTCGGACGCCCACGGGAATCAAGGATCTCCAGCGCGCTCACCGAGCTGACAACAAGGCTTTTCGATTGCTCCAGCACAATCCCTCCGGAATCGGAATCTGGCTGCCGGCATGCCGGCAGCAACCATGCACCCCTGGGTGAGCTCCGGCTATGCCGTCGCCTGGGAGAGCACCGGGATCCGAACCCTCAGCAGGTCCTCGCCGCGGCTGTAGGCACTGGTGCCGACCCACAGGCGGTACCGGGCTCCGCTCGCAGGCTGGCCGCGCAGCAACTGACTGGGCCGGACAGGAACGAGCGCGGTGTGGGCCGGTACGCCCGCTGCAGCCAGCTCAGCTAGCAGCGGCGAGACAATGGAGGCATCGACGTCGGCTATCGGAGCCCAGCCGGCGTCGTCCAGGCCATTGCCCTGGCCACGGAAGGGCAGCCACCACAACCGCCCGAGACTCTGCGGGTTGTCTACTGATCTGTGCGCCGACGCTGCCATCGTCCTGCCCTCACCGCATGCCGCTTGAAGAGCAGGAACCATCAGCCATCTGACATCTCGGGCACTAGCTGGCCCTCGGCGGGTCCCATCGCCGCGCAGCTCGCGAGCCGCTACAACCAAGGATACCGCCGCGCCGTAGGCCTTCCGAGCCTGCTCTCGCCCAGGCGGCGCGTCCAGCGGATGCGGGGGTCGCGCGTGGACATCAGTGCAGTCCGGTCAGCACGGCGAGCGCCGCGATCAACGCGATCAGCATGTACGCCAGGTAAGCGTCAAGCCGGCCGGACTGAAGCCGCTGCGCCTGCCGCACGAGCAGCGCGAACGGCCGCTGGAACGGCCGGTACAAGTAGTGCTCGGTGACTTCGATGACGTCCGAGCTGTACTCGACGTGCGGCGCGGTCGCAGCTACGTCCTCGCCTTCGCCTGCGCTCCCGAGCTCGCGCCTGGTGGTCACGGCTCTGGTGTGCAAGACCGCGCCGAGAACGCGGCGGGTCGGGTTGGCGAACCCGAAGGCGGTGTAGCTGTCGTGCCCGGACACGCCTGCAGTCGCTGAGCGCCAAGCGGGGACGCGGCGCACGCGCAGCAGCCGTGAACCCGACGCCAGCCAGGTCAGTATCGCGACTGCGACAAACAGCGACGGCATCACGATCCACAGCCAGGACGGCGACAGGATGGAGAAACCGGCGAACACGGGCTGGACAACCCAGGGCGACTTCAGCGCGGCCGTGACCGCCGGTGCCGGCAGAACCGGCGCGAGTCCGGCTCCGATCAGCCTGATCTCGAGTGGCGTGAGTGCCGCCAGCGCGAGGCAGGCCGCTGCCAGCAGGACGATGCCGACTCGCCCGATCCGCCCGGTGTCGGTGGCCGCCCCCTGCTGCTTCGCCGTCGGCCGTCCGAGAACGACCATGCCGATCACGCGCACGAACGTGACGCCAGCAAAGCCCGCGGTCAGCGCGACGGCGGCGCCGGTAACAGCGAGCACCAGCCGGTCGGCCAGGCCGGGCACGCGGAACTGCTGCATCAGGGCCTCGAGCAGGAACCATTCCGAGACGAACCCCGCCGTGGGCGGTAGCCCTGCGAGGGTCAGGCTGCCGACTGCAAGCCCGGTGCCAGCCCACGGCGTCTGACGGACCGATCCGCGCAGGCTGTCCAGGTCATCAGAGCCGCCGGGCGGCTGGATGCTGCTGCTGGCAGCAAACAGCAGCGACTTAGCCGCGGTGTGGGCGATGACTTGCAGCGTTGCGGCAAGCAAGCCGACTGCCATCAGCGCGCGACTGCCCGTAGCGGCGCCGACCAGCGCTACTCCGAAGCCAGCAAGGATCAGACCGGTGTTCTCCACGCTCGAATAGGCGATGACCCGCTGCAAGCTGCCCTGGACTGCAGCATGGGCTATGCCAAGGAGGGCGGTCGCGCTGGCGAGCAGCAGCAGTATGTCGATCACGGCGGCCGGCGGCGGGCCGAGGATTGCCAGCGTCCGCCAGAGCCCGTAGAAGCCCACGTTCACCGATACGCCCGCCATGATCGCCCGGGCTGGGCCGGGAGCCGCGGCGTATCCGCGTGGCAGCCAGACCTGAAATGGCACCAGGCCCACCTTCGCCGCGAAGCCAGTAAGTAGCAGCACGCACGCAGTGGCTCGGAGCGGCCCGGTCGGCACGTGACCCAGGCCGGCCAGCGTCAGTGACCCTGACCGGGTCACCAGGAGCAGGAGCCCGGCCAGCAAGCTGGCACCGGAGACGCGCCCGAACGCCAGCGTGACCAGTGCCGACAACCGCCGGTCAGGTGAGTTCCGGTTGAAGCCAGCGAGCAGCCAGAACGCCAGCGTCAGCGATTCCCAGCCGAAGAGCAGCGTGAAAGCGTCACGAGCGGTGAGCACGACGGCAACTGAGGCAAGCGCGAGCGAGTAACTGGCACCAAGGCCGCGCCGGCCGGGGCCAGCCGGGCCGGCCGCCCAGGAGGCGAACGCGAGCGACACCGCTGCGGCCGCGCCGAACGCGACGACCAGGAAGAGTCCGGACAGCCGGTCCGCCCCCAGTCCGGCCACACCGGCAAACAGATGATGTCCGCCGGCCGCAACGCCGCCAAGGACAGCTCCGGACTGGATCGTGACATCCCGGCCTGCCACCGCTGCCGCGCCCGCTACCAGCAGGCAAACCGAGCCGGCCGCACCGAGTAGGTACGGCACCCGGCACCAGGCCGGCCATCGCGCGCCCGCTACCAAGTCCACGCCGGCTGCCAGGGCTAGCACGATCAGCCCCGCAGCCAGTGCGCCGCCGAAATCAGTCACCGGTGTCACCGCGTTCCCGTGCTCGTGCGGGTTTGTGACCCGGCGTGGCGGTGAGCCTGCCGACGGCCAGCAGCAGGGCACACAAGATGGAAAACGGGGCGGGGGGCGAGCCGGGCAGCCACACGTCGACCGGCACGATGTCGCCGATACCACCGGTGGTGGCATAGGACGGGCTGACGATGCCGCCGCCCACAGCATCCGTGCCGACCGCGATCACGACCTTAGGGTGCGGCATCGCTTCGTAGGTCTCCCGGAGCGAGCCGGCCATCCCGTTCGCGCCGGCTCCGGTGACCAGCAGGACGTCGGCATGCCGCGGGCTCGCGGTGAAGAACATGCCTAGGCGGTGGATGTCGTATACCGGGTTGAGCAGCGCCATGATCTCCCATTCCTCGCTGCCGTCCGACCCGGCGTCAACGTGCCGCAAGTGCACCGAGCGGCGCAATGCCCTGGTCCTGGCCCGGAGCGCAGCAGCGACAGCCGTCAGCGAGCCAGGATCTTCGTGCGGCGGGACCACCAGGGCAGCGCGGGTCAGCGCTGCGCTGCCGGGTCCGGCCGACCAGCCGAAGACATCCGGCCGGAGCCGCACGCACCGGCCGCACTGGATGCAGCTGCCCTGGTCGACTCGGGGCCGCCCGGCCTGGTCCGCGCTGATAGCGCCAACCGGGCAAAGGGCGGCCGCGTCCGAGCCGGAGAAGTGGCCCGAGGTTTCCCCGGCATGCACCATCGCCGGGCCGCGGGTGGCGGTCGCGTACTCGTCGGGGCGGGCGGGCCAGCGCGTGGTGAGGACGCCGTTGCGCAGTCCGCGCAGTACCCACATCTACCTGGTCACCTCGCCTTCTAGCTGGCCGCGCCGGCAACGGAGAGCCCGAAGCTGGCCTCGATGAACGGAAAGTCCGTCAGGATGTCGCCCGCGAACACCTCGTGCATCAGCACGAGGTTGTGGAACGACGCGGACCGCGACCGGCAGCGGATGATCCGCCCGGCTTCGATCCGCACGTCGTACAGCACTTCGCCCTGCGGTGCCTCCGCCCAGCCTGTCGCCCTGCCGTCCGCGCCCGTCCAGTCAGCGCCCGTGGAGTCACTAGCAGCGCCGTCGGCTCCCAGTGGCCCCGAGCCGGCCTCGTCCAGTTCATCGGCTGCCTGGCGGATCAGGCGAAACGAGCTGGCTATCTCGTCGACGCGGACCTCGAGCCGGGCCAGCGCGTCGCCCTCGTCGCGCGAGCTGACAGCGGTGCCGAGCGATCCGTAGGCCGCGTACGGGCGTGACTGCCGCGTGTCATCGACACAGCCCGACGCACGGCCAACAGGACCAAGCGCGCCGTGCTCCGCAGCCCGGGCGAGTGTCAGCGGTCCGGTCCGGCGGAGCCGGTCCAGGAACGACGCGGTTCCCATCAGCAGCCCGATATCAGGGTCGATCCGCCGTTCCAGTTCTCCCGCCGCAGCCAGGATCGC
>Ga0335072_10016677_pt1 | contig 10408 bp, 8 predicted proteins | sample Lox_Sample_21_FD_206725 | JGI IMG/M metagenome (GOLD analysis project Ga0335072, IMG submission 206725) | Soil microbial communities from Loxahatchee National Wildlife Refuge, Florida, United States - Lox_Sample_2.1 | ecosystem: Environmental > Terrestrial > Soil > Wetlands | place: USA: Florida... | reverse complement strand
TCGTTGATCATGGATGATCCCGCGTTGCCCCGCCTGCTCGATCAGCTCCAAGAGCTGCTGAGGGTGCAGCGGGCAGAGCGCCAGCAGCTCCGGGCCGAAGTCGCGTCGTGATCGCTGCTGAAGTCACACCGGCTCAGATTGCCGAGTGGAGGCGCTCCGGCTACCCCTACAAGCTCATGGCCGCCGCGATGGCCGAATGGGCGCGGACCCAGGAGCGGGGCACGGCGCTGCCCGGGAGTCCAGCTGTTCAATTGATGTAATTCATCGACGCTCGCGAAGCGAGTCAAGCCATAGAAGTTATAATGTCACAACTTGTCAGCGCACTCCTGGAGGAGTCGGTCCACGTACACGCTTCCGGGCATGTCATCAAAGTCCAGGACGTCGGGCTTCGGGGATATCTGCCGGTGCAAGGCGTCGTCGGCCTGGTCGCGGAAGTCCGCGAGTTTCGTGATGTACCGCTTATCTGTTCGGCCCCAGGAGTAATTATTGGCGACCGCGGCGAAGTCCTTACAGCCAAGGATGGGCGGGATGTGGTCGAGAACGGCTCGGAGCAACGCATGCGCAGCGTAGGTGTTCTGCCGAGCATAGTTTTCGTTCAACTCGTCGATAAGCCCCAGGAGCTTGATGACATCGAACGCACTCTGTCCCTGCTTGGCACCGATCATGTCGACAACCTGCGCGTTGATATACGGAGAAGGGGATGGGGCGGTCCGGCCGCCTAGCCGTAGCCCTGGCTCAGCGTTCACGCGGGGGATGATCGGTCGTCCTTCGGCTATCCAGGCTTCACGGGCGCGTATACAGTCCTCGACGGTCTCGACGTCACGGAACCGCCAAACCTCGGGCGTGAGAGTCACGTACCAGGTGGCTCCATTGGAGCCGAAGCTGCCAGTACCCCAGTTGTCGATGTGCAGCATCTCGTACAGCCTTTTGAGTGCTAGCTGATCACTGTCCGCTACTCCCACCAGGTATTCAGAGACCTCCGCGGAGGTGACACGGGGCATGTCGGTTTCACTTCCCGTCGGCGGTACGTAGGAGGCCTCCTTCTCCGCGAACCAGCGCAGCAATTCGACGAAGGGCCTCGTATCGCGTGAGCCGCCTTTGCACTGCATGATGCCCTGCAGGCGGAGCCGGAGCTCATCAGTGGGGATGGGAGGCATGCCTTGGCGAGGCGCGACGATCAGCGACTCGGGCAAACTTAGGACGATGCCCGCGGTGTTCCAGCCGTGATCCCGCCTGATCGGACGGTCAATCGTGATGAACGTCGGCCAGATGCCAGTGCGGCGGAAGTGGTCGTAGACGGCCTGCAACACGGTCTGGTGCTCCGGTGCCAGTGGCACAGCATCAGTCTTCTCCGCCGACTGGGCCCGGCTCCTAAGCGTCATGAGCTGGATCGTACCTGTCAGGCAGGGATTTCGCGTTATTGGTTTAGAGCATTTGGAGGGCATCGGGATACTGGCATGCGGCACGACTAGTAGGGTGAAGGCCATGGACCTGCTCGCACATTCATTCGATACCATCACCTTCCAGGACGTGACGGACTTCTGCGATCAGAAGATCGTGGAGAACACCGAGCTGGACTACAAGATGGTCATCCCGAAGGACCTGACCAAGCACTTCGCAGCCATGTCGAACCGGTACGGCGGGTTGATCATCGTCGGGGTCCAGGAGGACACGGCCGCCGGGGTGCCGAGCGCATATGAGGGCATCGTCAACGACGGCAAGCAGATCGACCGGGTGCACCAGTTCGCGAACAACGTCCGGCCGCTGCCGACGTACGACGTCAGGATGACGGACGAGGTGAACGATAAGGCCTTCCTGCTTATCCGGGTCAACGAGGGCGGCGCACCGCCGTACACCCCGAAGAACGACCCGACGGTGTACCTGCGCACCGGCAACATCACGACGCCGCTGGACCGCGCCGACACCGAGATTGTCCGTGAGCTGTACGCGAAGCGTGCCAACGCCGAGCATGCCCGTCAAGCTAACGTGGACCGCGCAAGGGCTGTCCTGCTCTCGATGCTCGAACAGGGTGACCTGCAGCGCCCGCAGCAGGTGCTGCACAGCAAGGAGCCGGATGGTAGCAAGCGGTTCCTCCTGTCCGACCTGGATGACAACTTCCGGATGCTGACGGCCTACTTGCAGCCCTTCTATCCGGGTCGGGAATTGGCGCCGCCTCGAGAGATGCATGCCGCGCTTGGCGAGGTTCGGGTTGCAAACCAGAAAGAACAAGGACGGGTCTTCCCGGCGCTGTACAACGTAAATCCCATGGCCCGAGGGATGCTCACGGTCAACTGGCTTGGGAACAGAGATGTTTCATTCTCGGCCGATCAGGTGTACGCCAATGGGTTCTTCTGCCACAACGAGCACGCCGGGGTCGGGGTTCGAGGGGACTGCGGTGACGACATATACCTTGGTGACATCGCCCGGGTGCTGTTCACGACGCTACTCTTCGGTCGGAAACTGTACAGCCGCTTTGGCTACAGCGGTCTGACGCAGGGGGCAGTGCAACTGACCGGTGCGCGAGGGCGGCGAGCGAGACTTATCTTGTTCGAAGGGCAGTATCAGGACGGCTATCCGCTGGCGATTGATGCAGCGTACCGATGGACTGTCGAGGCGAATACGCATCAGCTGGGTGACGTTGACTGGCTGAAGGATTACTTCTATCAGACCATGCGTGAGATCTACTGGGACCTCGGGATCACGGACGTAGACGGACAAACCTTTACCAGGTTCCTTGATCAGTGGCAGTTCACCTGAGGTGACGGCACGTCCCTCGCGGCTGACATCACAGTTAGCGCATGAAACTAAACCACTTTGCTGCGCGGTAATCCGACGATGCGCACACTGATCACAGGGAAATTGGCGTCATGAGACAAGAGCACATCGTTGGCATAGCCTGATACGAGGGTTGATGTGACGCCATGTTGACTGCTAGGGCACCGTACGCTTTGAGGGTACCAGGTACTTCCTTGCCTTTACCGTGCGCGTCGCCGAAGGCATTCCGTACGGCGGTCAGGCCATCGACGACCGTGACAAGCGGCCGTTCAGGCCGGTGACGGTGGCCGAGGCGTATGGGCTGCTGCACGCCGTCTTCGAGACGCCAGCCGAGGAAGATCGGATCATCGCCCGCAACCCGTGCAATGTAAAGGGCGCGGGTCAGGAGGAGTCCGACGAGCGGGAGATCGTGCCGCTGCCGGTGGTCTTCAAGCTCGCCGAGACGGTCCCCGTCCGGTATCGCGCCCTGATCCTGCTCGCCACCTTCGGGGACCTGCGCTGGGGCGAGCTGGCTGGGCTGCGGCGGGAGAACCGACGTCGAACACAACCGCTCTGATCACCAGGCATCCTACGCATCTTCTTGCTCTGCATTGCCGTCCACAGCGCGGCCGAGGTGGCCCGATTCGTGTGGCGGGGTCTAGCAACTTATCGGGCTGGGGTTGGCCGGGTCGGCTGGTGGTGCGACTGCGGCGGGGTCAACACGCGTCGATCGGCTCGTTGCTCAGTCCCAATTTCATCCCCTGCGCGTTGGGCATGCCTGGTGACTTGCCCGGACAGGACGCGCCGCCCGAGTGCGGCTTCGACCGGCCGACCTTCCGCCGGCTGACGGTCGGATGGGAAAGCCACGCCCGAGGGGGCGTGCCCGCGTTTGGCAAGCGCACGGGCAAGGTGCCCCGCGTAGGCGGGCTGCTCGGCGGCGTGTTCGTCCGGCGCGATGGGATCGCCGAGCCAGATGATTTCCGGGTTTGCGGCGACTAGCCGGGCTATGGTGGCGCGCTCGTCGCCGGGGAGGTTGCGGTAAATGTCGGCGGCGAGCTGCGCGCTCGCCCTGTCGTCAGGCGAGCCGGCGTTGTCGGGTTCGAGCCCGGCGAGTCGGCGGGCGCCGAGGGCTGATGCGGCGGCGTGCCAGTAGGCCTTGTGCGCGACCTGGCCCTGTTCGACGTAAGGGCCGAAGACCTGGCTGGGGTCGTCGGTGGTGATGTGGTGCTGGTCGCGGTAGGCGGCGATCACGGCGATGTGGCGTCGCCATTCGCGGGCTGGTTCGGGGTCGGGTGGCTGCTGGCCGAGGAGGCTCATCCATGGCGGCCGGTGCCGAATCGCGGTGTCGGCCAGTTCGTTGACCCGCGTGGTGATGGCTGCAGCCGCGTCGTTGATGTAAACGACGAGCGGTACCGCGCCTTCTTCCGTCACCGTGTGTCGGGGGCCGTAAACCCACGGCAGCAGCGCCTCGGACGTCGATGCTGGCTCGAGGGACGCGTCGGCCGGGGCCGCGCCCGGCTCGGCGGCCGGGGCATCCGGGTATGCAGCGACGTGCCGGTTGACTCGCCATGCGATGACCTGGCTGACGCTGCGCGCAGTGCGGAGTTCGCGGTTGGTCGCGGTGCGGGTGAGCGCGTCCACGGGGTCGAACCCGGCCGTTTCGGCGCGGCGCAATGCGTCGATGAGGGCGGGCCAGGCGACTTCGGCCCGGGCTCGGTCGGTGATCGGGCCGCTGAGAACTGCGATGGCGAGCGCGGTCAGGCGGTCTCTGGCGTCGGCGGCGTTCTCGTACGCCGGCGCCTGGCCGCAGTCCGGTTCCCCCCGGACCCCCGCCGCTTGCGGTGGCGGCGGGTTGCCGGCGAGGAACGCGTCGATGCGGTCGGCGATCACCCTGGCGACGCTGTCGGCCGATGCGAGTTCGCGCTGGGCCGCGACGGTGGCGAGCAGCCGCGCGGGATCCCACCCGTCGCCCTCGGCGTCGAACAGCCGCCGCGCGACCGCGCCCCACGCGGAGTCCGCGGTGAGGGAGCGACCGCTGTTTTCGCCGAGCGCGGCTATGGCCGCTCTCTGATAGCGGGTGTCGGCGTGGTGCTGGGCGGCGTGCAGGTAGCGGGGGATGAGGGTGGCGAGCGATCCGTCTTCCTGCTGGGCGACGGCAATCGTCTCGGTGGCGGGCAGCGGTGCGCTCTCGGTGGCGAGGGCGTTGAGGAGGATTTCGCGTCCGGTGTAGTGGCGGGGGTCGGTACGGGCCTGGTCGACGCGGTGGTCGTCGTCGGGGGGCTGGTCGTGGGTGGCGACGTAGAAGGTGGTCGTGTCGCGGGCGCGGCTGGCCAGGACGTAGAGGGATTCGCGGGTGGCGCCGTCGGTGATGAGGGGGTGGGCGGTGTCGACGGTGCCGCCCTGGATGCGGTGGGCGTTGCCGGCGTACAGGAGCTGGACGTGGGCGGCGACGTAGGCGGCGGGCAGGGTCACGCGGCCGCCGTGGCGCAGGTGCCGGACGTCCAGCGACCCGTCCTCGTGCCGGCGAGTGACCTGCCAGGGGTCGCCGTTCTTGACCCAGTCTCTTCCGGCGAACAGGGTCAGTCGGCGCTGGTTGTCGCGGGTGATGATCCAGTCGCCGCGCCCGGCGAGGTTCCCGTCCCGCAGCCTGAAGCCGTGGTCTTCGACCTGCCCGGCGCGGACCCGGTCCGCCCGGGCTCGGGCGCACAGGCCGGTGACGTCGGCCTGGCCGGAGGCGGCGAGGAGGGTGATTTTCCCGGCGAGCATGTCGTGCTTCCATCCGGCGTAGGCGGCGTCGGCCATCGCCTCTCGGGAGCCGGAGCGGATGCGGCCGGCGGTGTGGTACCAGGTGATGGCGGCGGGGTCGCCGGCCCGGAGCTGGAGGGTGGCGCGGGCCTCGGCGGGGTCGCGGAACCGGTACAGGTCGGTCAGCTGCGGGGTGCCGGGCTGGGAGGAGACCAGCCGCAGCGCGCCGCCGCCCTCGACGGCGGGGAGCTGCCGGTCGTCGCCTAGCAGCCGCACCGCCGCGCCCCGCCCGGCCGCGACCGACACGAGCTGATCGAGGGGGAAGGTGCCGGCCATCCCGGCCTCGTCGACGAGCACGACGTCCCCGGGGTTCAGCCGGAACATCCGCACCCGGTCGGGCACGGTGGCGCCGGCGCAGAGCCGGCCGGCGAACGGCCCGGCCGTCCATTCGTGCAGGAACTTGCTCAGGTTCTCCGCCCGGACGCCGAGCTCGCGGCCCAGGACGTCGGCGGCGGCGGCCGACGTGGCGAGCGGGACCAGCCGCCGCCCGCCGTCGCGGAGCACGTTGGCGAGGGCGCGCGTCGCGGTGGTCTTGCCCGATCCGGCGGGCCCGATCCCGGCCAGCAGCAGCCGCGGGTCGCACGCGAACGCGGTCACCAATGATCGCTGCCCGTCGTCCAGCCGGGTGCCGGCCGCGGCCTCGAACCGGTCGAGCGCAGTGCCCGCAGACGACCCCGCCTGGCCACAGACGGTCGGTGTCCTGGTCGCGTTCACCAGCCGCGTTTCAGCGTCAAGAACCGCTTGACAGGTGAACCGCGCTGCGCCGTGCACGGTGAACACCGACGCGCCGTCCGCCCGTCGCAGCTCGGCGGGCTCATCGAGGACGGCGGGCGCCTCCACGCTGATCGACCGGCCCGCCGAGGCGGCCAGTCGGGTCACCTCCTCGGCGGCCGAACGATGCGACTCGGGCGGGAGCGAAGGCAGGCAGGCGCGGATCTGCCGCTCCACCTCCGCCCGCAGGTTCCACACCGTCCAGGTGGAACGGCGGGCCGCCACCGCGGCCACCACCCGGTCCGCGAGCTCCTCGAAGCTGGGCTCCGGCTCTGCGTGGGTCGGCGTTTCCACGTTGGAGGGGACGGCTTTCATCAGCTGGTCTACCGCGCCGGGGCCGAACGCATCGCGCAGTTCCTCCTGCCATGCCTGCCTCTTGTCGGTCAGGGAGCGGGGCGGCTTCTTGCCCTGGCGGGTGTCGAGGTTGGCCTGGCGGGCGAGCTGGTAGCCGACAGCCGGGGCCGAGTCGTGCCCGTGATGGCCGCGGTACTCGCGTAGCAGCTCACCGTAGCGGGCCTCGATCGCGGCGCGCCTGCGGGAGAAGAACTCGACCATCCCGTAGGGCACGCCGGTGATCTCGCGGACCGGTTCGCGGCTCCCGGTGGTGTCGGGCCGGGCGGTGAAGGTGACGCCTAGCGACGCCGACAGCCGCGCCTCGAACGCGGTGTTGTAGGTCTCGGACGCGGCGACTTTCATCGCGTACAGCACCCGGGCGTCCAGCGCCCGCCACTTCCCGTCGGCTCCTCGGACTTTGGAGGACACCGCGACGTGGGTGTGCAGGTTCGGGTCTCCGGCGCGGGAGTCCCAGTGCTCGAACGCCGCCGCGATCAGCCCCCCGGTGCGGATCTGGGCGACCCCGCCGCGCCCGGTCCTGGTCAGCGCCGCGTGCTCCTCGACCAGGTCCAGCGCCTCGCGGACCGCGCCGTCGTGCGCGGCCCGCAGCGCATCGCGGACCCGCTCCCGGGGGTCCAGAGCCCACATCAGGGCGGCCGACTTCACCGGCGAGAAGACCAGGTCGAACCCCGCGACCGGGACCCGCCGCCGCCGCGCCTCCTCCGCCCGCACCCCGTTCTCCTCGGCCCCGGTCGGCTCCCTCCCGGCCTGCTCGCGGATCGCCGCCAGCCGCGCCTGGACCCGGGTGTCGTACTGCTCCAGGGTCTGGTAGGCGGGGAACGCCCGCCCCAGCCGGGCGGCCGCGATCGCCCGCTCCGCCACCCGCTCCAGCTGCTGCTCGCTCATCCCGGCGCGCACGTGCGCGGTCAGGTAGGCGTCGATGATGGCGTCCTGGCCGGGGTGCGCGCCGTGCCCGAACAGCGCCCGCATCTGCTCCTCGGTCACCGTCTGCCCGGCCAGCCCGAGCAGCGGCGCCCCCCGCCCGATCCACATCCCTGGCGGGTTGCCCTGGGCCGCGTAATAGGCGGCCGCGTCCCGCGCGCCGGCCGTCCCGGCGTCCCTGTGGGCGACGTGCCGCATCAGGTACAGGTACCCGTCCCCGGCGGTGATCTTCGCCATCGTCATCACCATCGGCGCCGCCCGATCCGGCCTCCGCGCGCAGCGCGGGAGCGGCCCCGCGACCGGCGGGGGCGGCCATGGTCACTCGAGTGCACCAGGTGTCTTGTCATTCGGCCTCGGCCTCCTCCCCCGCTGGGCTTGACACGGTGATATTAACATGAGTTAAAGTTGTGCTCTCAGTATCAACTTGAACGAGGACGCTCCCCCTCGGGCTGGCCGCGCATCCCCTGGCGCTCGGCCCGGCTATCCGGACCTCCATCTGAAGTCCCGCGAAGGGAGCACGCGTGAATCCTGTTGACGACCCCCAGCGGTCCAAGCCCGGACGCGAGCGCAGGGAGCGCGAACGAGAACGACGGGCGCAGGAGCCGACCCTGGGCGAATCCTCGGACGCGACCCTGGCCTTGGCCCGCACCGCGGCCGAGACGATCCGGGCGCTGAACCACACCACCCTCGGCGGCGGCGGACTGGCCCAGCCCGCCGACGCCTACCAGCTCCTCGGCGAGCTCTCGCTCGCCGCCTCCCGCCTGCCCCAGCTCCTCACCCAAGTAGGACGGTGGCTCGACCGCGCCCTCGCCGCCGGACAGCTCGGCTGCGACGACCGCACCGACCCCGCCATCGCCGTCAGCGGAGCCCAGACCTATATGACAGACGCCCGCACCACAGCGGCCACGCTCGCCCGGGATCTCGACTACGCCCAGCAGCAGATTGCGGCCGTCCACGGCACCCGTCGCTCATCGCCGATGCCCTAGCGCGCCACCCGGAGCGCTGCACCGGGAAGCGGGCAGTGTGAGTGCGCCCGGCTTCGCCTACCAAAATCGCGTCTGCTCCTGCCCGGCCTGGCGGCAACGTCAGTAGGAGAAGGGTCTCTGTCGGCAACTTGCGTGCATCAAGCTGGCCGGGCATCCTTCAGTTACTGCCAGCGCACGGAGGGATCGACCACGCCATGCCTAAGCAGACCCCGGTCCCCGAGCGGGGGCTGTTCGCGCAGCGGCTGGACCACTTGTTCCGGACGGTCCACCCGAAGGACCGCGGCCCGTACACCCCCGCCGAGTGCGCCGAGGCGATCAACGCAGCAGCGGGCGAACAGGTGGTGTCGGGCACCTACCTATGGATGCTCCGCACCGGCAAGCGCGACAACCCGACCATGAAGCACCTGATCGCCATCTCACGGTTCTTCGGCGTCCCGCCGACCTACTTCTTCCCTGACGACTGCCTGGACGAGAACGCCATCCCGGCCGAGCTCGCGGCGGCCCTCGGAGACGACCAGGTCCGCGTCATGACACTGCGAGCGGCCGGCCTGTCTGACCGGTCCCTGAAGGCCATCACGGACATGATCGGCAGCGCCCGCTCGGTCGAGGGCCTGCCCGAGCAGGGCGGCGGCGGAACCGCGAGTTGACACTGTCATTCACATGAGTTGAAATTAATGATGCGAGAGCAACCAAGTTGCTCGCCGCCTGGCTGTCGCCGGGCGTCTAACAAGCCAAGGGCACGCTCCCCCGTCCCGTGAACGATGGAGCGAGCTGCCGTGACTGAACATAGCTCCGCCGATAGAGTGCCGCCGCGTCCACGCTGCCCCGACCGGGACCAGCGCCGCACTGGCGGCACGGACGGAGCCCGGACGTGAACCGCCCCGACCCCTTCCAGTCGCCTGTCGCGCTGCCGGACCTGGACCTGCTCACCCCCGACGACGTCTGCGCCCTGCTGAAGGTTAAGAAGAGCTGGCTCTACGACACGGTCGAGTCAGGTGCGCTGGAGGCCGTTCGGCTGGGCAAGCAACTGCGCTTCCGCCCGTCGGCGGTGGCCCGCTACCTGGACGCGAGCACCGCCCGGCGCTAAGCCGACCAGGCGAACGGCCGTGCCGCCCGGGACCACCGGGCGGCACGGCCGAGGCGTTACGCCAAAGGCGGCAGCAGTCCCTCGAACCGCCGGGCCGCCGACTCCCCGGTCTCGTCCAGCACATGCACGTACCGCGAGGTCGTCCGCAAGTCCGACTGACCGAGCCGGTGCATCACCGACTTCGGGTTTTCCCCCGCGTCGATCAGCCACGACGCATGGGTGTGACGCATCTGATACGCGGTCGGCTTGAACGGTATCCCGCTCTCCTTGACCGCCGCCGTCCAGATCCGATTCCACGTCACCTCGTCAAGGTAAGGCTCGTCGGCGTCGCGCGACTTCGCCCACCGGCCCCGGGCCGCGCCGCCGGCGGCGGCCGCGCGGCGCTCGCGCATCCGGTCCCGCCCGTACTGCACGGCACCAAACTGCACAACGTTTGCCGGTGCTCGAACAGAGGATTGGGAAACATAGCCTGATAAGCTCATAAAGAGAGCGGATGACGGGAATCGAACCCGCACTGTCAGCTTGGGAAGCTGATGTTCTGCCATTGAACTACATCCGCAGGCGGTGCCGTGCGCCACCGGAGGCGGGCAGCTCGGCCGTCCTTGCCCAAACATCGTACAGGAACAGGTAGCTTGCTTGCGTGCTCCTCTCCGATCGTGACATCAAGGCCGAGATCGAGTCCGGGCGGGTCAAGCTCGACCCGTACACGCCGGAGCTCATCCAGCCGTCC
>Ga0335072_10016676_pt1 | contig 10409 bp, 1 predicted proteins | sample Lox_Sample_21_FD_206725 | JGI IMG/M metagenome (GOLD analysis project Ga0335072, IMG submission 206725) | Soil microbial communities from Loxahatchee National Wildlife Refuge, Florida, United States - Lox_Sample_2.1 | ecosystem: Environmental > Terrestrial > Soil > Wetlands | place: USA: Florida... | reverse complement strand
GGTGCTTAAGCGCGTGCTGGCTTTCGGAGTGGTGCAGGCCAAGGCGCCGGCCTCCAATTCGTTTTACGCCAGGCACATCGATCCCATCTTCGACGCCCGATGCGTTGAATGCCATGGCGCCAGCAAGACGCAAGGCGGGCTCCGCCTCGATTCCTACGCGCAGCTCATGGACGGGGGCCGTGACGGCGCCGTGATCATCCCGGGGAATCCCGCGCGAAGCCTTCTGCTCCTCCGCGTCACGCTCCCGCCCAGCCATAAGAAGTTCATGCCCGCCGAAGGCAAGCCGCCTTTGACGCAGGAGCAGATTGCGTGGATCAAGGCATGGGTGCAACAAGGCGCCTCACCCACCACCACTCACCTGGATGGAATCGACATCCACGACGACTCGGACGACGAGCCCCCGCAACCCGTCGGCGACTACAGCACGCTGATGCCCGCCATTCTAGCGCTCGAAAACAGTCAGGGCGCCAAGCTGCTGCCCGTCTCCAGCAAACCCTCCGACGGCCTGATCCTGAACACCGTCGACGTCGCCAGAAACTTCGACGACGCGCAACTTGTCCAGTTCGAGAAATACGCACCCTATATCGTCGAAGCAGAGCTGGGTCGTACTGCCGTGACAGACGCATGCTTCTCAACGCTCGCTGCATTCACACATCTTCGCGCGCTGCACCTTGAAGACACACGCATCACTGGCGCCGGCATTCAAAAACTCACCGCGCTCTCGCAGTTGAGATATCTCAACCTGAGCGGCACCAAGGTCACGCAGCCAGAACTCGCTTCCCTGCACTCGATGAAAAATCTTCGCCACCTCTATCTCTACAACACCCCGGCGCAACCTGCGTCGCTCGCCGATGCGGCACAACCTGCCGGAAGGAGTGCGCAATGAGCAAGACCCTGACTCACACTGGAACCTTCGACCGCCGCCGTTTCTGTACTCTCACCGGAGTCGCCGGTTTAGCGGCGCTCGCAGGCGGACATGCGATGGCAGAAGAGAACCAATCCGCTTGCACGCCAGCCGAAACGCAGCTCCGCACTGGAAATGGCGAATGGACCTATCGCATCGTTCCCAACTGGGGAGAACTGCCCGCAGGCACAGTCTTCGGCGGCACGCACGGAGGCATCGCAACCGACAAGTCCGGCCACATCTACATCAGCACACAGAGCCAAATGGGCATTCTCGTCTACGCGCCGGACGGCACGCTTCTGAAGACCATCGCCAACCAATACCCCGAAGTCCACTCCATCGTCTATGCCGAAGAGGGTGGCACTAAATATCTCTACACCACCGTGCAGCACGGAACCCCTGAAGAAAACTGGCTGTTTGTGAAAATGAAGACGGACGGCACGGTCGTGCAGAAGATCACCGCTCCGCAGGAGGCCGGCTTCAAGGCTCCCAACGAGTGGCGTCTCACCGCAGCAGTGCCCACGCCAGACGGCTCCATCTTCATCGCAAACGGCTACGGCGATTCCCGCATCTTCCGGTTCGACAAAAACGCCGAATACAAATCGAGTTATGCGGGCAAAGGCACGAGCGATGGTCTCTTCAATTGCAGTCACGGCATGTCGCTCGACACGCGTTATGACCAGCCGCTGCTGCTGATCTGCGATCGCGAAAATCGCCGTCTCTGCCACTTCGACCTCGACGGAAAGTTCGTACGAACCGTCGCGCAGCATCTGCGGCGGCCCTGCCAGATCAGCTTTCACGGAGATTACGCGATCGTCTCGGAACTGGAAGGCCGCGTCACGATTCTCGACTGGGATAACGTGCCCGTGGCCTTTCTCGGCGACAATCCGCAAAAAACGCAGTGGGCCAACTACAAGCTAGCCCCGGAAGAAATTGCCAGCCCGCTCTTCAGTGCCGCGCACGGATGCCACATCGACGCAGAGGCAAACATCTACGTCTCCGACTGGAATCACGTCGGCCGCATTACCAAGCTAGTGCGAACAACGGCATAGCTAGAAGCCATCACAATTGCGGGATCAACAAACTGCACATTCAATTTTGTTGCCCTCTGAGCGCAGTTTGGCCGGCTTCTCGGCCAAACAGAGTCGAAAGCCTGCCCTGAGCGAAGCCGAAGGGGATCCGCGGTTGCCTTTCGTCCACAACGGCACTATCGCAATTGCAGTATCCGCGCTCAAGAGACACCCACCTGAGATAAATCGCAAAAAGAAAACGTATTGTAGAGACTCTCTACGGCACCAGAATGATCGTCGCACTGCTCGATCCCGTTCCGTAGTTCACGCCTCCCGCGTAGGTCGCCGTGATGGTGTGCCTGCCGGCTGCTAAGGACGAAGTCGTATAACTTGCGTGGCCGCTGCCATCCACCGGCACAGTAGCGAGCAACGTCGAACCATCGTAGAACGAGACCGCCCCATTAGCGTTCGGCGGTCCCGCGCTCCACGACGTCACCGAGACCGAAAACGTAACGCTGGTCCCCACCTTCGCATAGTACGTCGAAGGAGCGAGCAATACGTTCACCGGAGCCGGCGTCACAGTAAAGTTCTCAGTCTGTGAAGCCGCGGCGGCGTAGTTGGTCTGCTGTGCGTAGCCGATCACCACACTTTGGTTGCCCACCACCGGCTTGACAATGGTGAATTGCGCGTTCCCGCCACTCAGCGGAACCGCCACGGGCGCGCCGCCATCGTAGCTGTAAGTGACGTTGCCCTGTGCCGCTCCCGCATCCGAACTCACATTCACGATGCATTGGTAATTGCCGCCGTACGGGAATGAGGAGTTCCAGCACGAGGCCGACATCTTCACCGGAACCGGGTTCACGGTAACCAGAATGGGATTCGAACTCCCCGGCGAATTGTTCCTGTCGCCCGAGTAGACCGCAGTGATGGTGTGCGTGCCCGCATTCAGCCCGGGCGCAATATACCAGTAGCCGCAGCCGTTACCGCCAAGCCTGAGCGTCGTCAGCGTCGTTGTGCCGTCGTCGATCTGGACCGTGCCCGTCGGCGTTGCCCTTGTCGCACCGGACACACAGACCGTAACGTTGGTCGCTCCCGGATACGTGAGCTGCGTGCTGCCCAGCTGCAGTGCAATCGATGTGTCATACACGTTCAGCGTCAGGCTGGCGGAAGAGCCCAGGTGATTCGTATCGCCCTGGTACTGTGCTGCGATAGCAAGCGCGCCCGAGGCCGCCGGCGTGAACGTGCAGGTTGCCACGCCCATCGTGTTGAGCGTGGAGGTGCACAACGCCGTCGTCCCGGAGAGGAAGACCACTGCGCCCGTTGGCTGCACCGCCCCGCTCACAGTTGCCGTCAATACCTCAGGCTTGCCCTGCGCCCCAGGATTAGGACTGGCCGCAAGCGCGACGGCTGTTGCAGCCTGGTTCACAACCAATTGCACCGTCTGAGTCGCTGACTGATAGTCGTTCGTATCGGTCGGTGTAAACAGAACCGACAGCGTCTGCGTTCCGGCGTTCACGATCGCTCCTGCCGCGGGTGAATAAGTCAACGTCCCTGCGACATTCGCGCTTGCATCCAGCTGCGCCGCACTCAGAGCAGAGCCGTAGGTGATCGCCATAGGCGCTGCCCATGTCACCACCGGCGTTGCCTGGCCAATCACCAGCGTGGCAGTAGGAGATGTAGCAGCCGCATAGCCGTTGGTGCTCGCATAAGCGGCCGAGACAGAATGAGAGCCAGCTTTCAGACCGGTCACCAACGCCGTGGCTCCTCCGTTCACCAGCGTAGCGTTATAGGTAGAAGTATCTACCGTGAACACGACTGTGCCGGTGGGCGTCACCGAACCTCCGGAGACGGTGGCGCTGAGCGTCACAGCCTGCCCGTACACGGGCGACGCCGGCGAGAAAGCTCCAAGCGCAATCGTCGAAGCCGGCGGCGCAGCTGGTCCGGAAAGCGTGAGCTGCACGGCCGAAGGTGTCGACAACGCAGCATTCGTCAAATTGCCATTGAATAACACCGCGTCTGTGGTCGGAACAAACGTTGAGGGCGTATAAGCAGCCGAAAGCGCGCACACGCCGCCAACAGCCAGCGTTCCGGCGCCGCTCGCGTTCAGCGAGCAGTCCGCGGAAGTCGCGGGAGTCAGGCTGTAATCGGAAGTATCTGTTTGGTTGAACGAAGTGCCCGTGAACGCCTGGTTCCCCGATTCGAGCATGTTCACGGTCTGCGGAGCTTCCGAGACGCTGAACTGCACCGCACCCTGCGTGCGCTCCAGTTTCAGTACACCTCCCGCCGCGCCGGTGTAAACATCTCCCGCCGCATCCATGGCAAACGCCGCCGGCGCGAGGCTTGCGACGGTGAAGGCCGCGCTGTTGCTGCTGGCCGGCACGGCAAGAATGTCGCCACTATCCGCAATGAGCAAGTTCCCGGCCGCGTCCGCGAGCGCAGCTGATGGCGCAACTGCTGGCGTATTCACAGTTGTCGCCGTATTGCTCTGCAGGTTGTAGCGATAGATCGCCGCCGCTCCTTGATCTGCGACCAGCAGGTTTCCATTCGGATCGATGGAAAGCCCGCCGGGTGAAACCAGGTTCGCCAGGGCCAGCGCGCGCTCTGCGTTTGTGATCGGGTTGATCTGGTAAACAGCCTTCGCCGAAGAATCCGACACGTAGAGATTGTTCAGCGCATCCACAGCCAGGCCCGCCGGCGTAGTGAACGTGAACGGCAAAACGCTCGCTACGCCCGATGGTGCAATCGCCGTCACAGTCCCCGCCGCCGTGTCGTCCACATACACATAGCCGCGTGGATCGACGGCGACTGCGCCCGGCGCCTGCAACGTAGCCACCGCAGTCCCGGTCGCGCTGCTACCCTGCGCTTGCGACGCCGGAGCGAACCGCAACAGCTGTTTGCTGTTTGCATCGGAGGCGTACACATTGCCCGCATTGTCCGCCGCCAATCCCGTCACCGCCAAGTTCGAACCGAAGCTGATCTGGGTCGCTGGATCGAGCGTTGCGCCCGCGCCGAGTCCGATTCCGGTCAGCCCCAAATACGCAACGTTCCCTTCTGCGCTGCTCACGGTGAGCCCGGCCGATCGCGCACCCGGCACTGCCGGCGTGAAGCTAAAGGAAAGCAGGCAGTCAGCGGTCGAATCTGTGTTCGTCGTACAGCTTGGCGATCCAGCCGACCACTCAGCAGAATCCAAACTGATGCCATTGGTGCTCGCAAGGCTATCGCCCGCGATGAAGTGCACTTCCACCGGCTGCGCGGCCGTGCTGGCATCTGCCGTCGCCGGCGATGCAAGGCCAGTGGTCACCTTGCGAATGCGCGCGTTGAGCGTGTCCGAGATATAGACGTTGCCCAGGGTATCGGTCCCCACTCCGATCCCATTCCCGCCGTTGCCGATCACCGCTTGCGTCGCCGGACATCCGTCACCGAATTTGTCGGTTGCCGTCGCGCAATTCGTACTCGTCTTGCCCGCAATCGGCCGGATAGAAGCGGTGTGCGCATCCAGGAACCATGCCGCACCGCCGCCGTCAGAGATATAGATGTTGCCGCTCGAATCGATCGCCAGCTTTTGCGGGCTCATGCTCACATTCGTTGCCAGAGTCGGATATGGTCCGGACCCGCTGCCTCCGCCGGCAATCGTATAGATGTACCCATTCTGCGGCGAAGCAATGCCCAGCGTCGCCAGCAGCGCATCGAGAGGCGAGCCGGTTCCGCAGGTCACGCAGACCACACGAATCTTTTGCGAATCGGCGATATACACATTCAGATTCGCATCCGTCATCACGCCCTGCGGATTATTGATCGTCGCCGAAAGTGCCGGGCCGCCATCGCCCGATGAGGACGCAGTCCCCGTGCCCGCAAAGGTGTGAATCGTGCCGGTGATGTCGACCACGCGAATCTTGTTATTCGAAGTGTCGGCAATATACACGTTGCCCACCGTGTCGGCCCACACGCCGCGTGCCCCATTCACTTGTGCAGATGCAGCCGGGCCGCCATCGCCAGCGCTGCCCGCAGACCCGGTGCCTGCCACCAGATACAACAACCCTGTCGAGGCGCGCACCTCGAATACTTCGTTGCTGTTGTAGCCGGCGATGTAGATGTTGCCCTGCGCGTCAGACGCGATGCCGCGCGGCTTATTGATGCTCACTTGTGTTGGCGTGCAGCCAACAGTCGCCGTCGGCGCGCACGAAGATCCGCTCACCTTGCCCGCAAAATCACTGATCACACCATTCGGCGCAATGCGCCGCACCAGACTGGCGACCGCATCCGTGAAATACACGTTGCCGAATGGATCGGCCGCAACGCTGCGCAGATCGACCGAACCACCAAACACAACCGAAGTAGCCGGGCATCCGTCGCCAAAGCTATCCGTGGCGCTGGAGCAGTTGGCGCTCGCTCCGCCGGCAATCGTCGTCATGTTGTACGGCAGCGCAATCGGACTACTCGGTAATGCGAGAATCGTCCCTTGCGTCACCGTGAACTCCATCGGCGCCGATGCGGAGCCAGCGAAGCTGCCGCTCGTCGCGTAGGTCGCCGTCACGCTATCCGTGCCGATCGGCAGGTCCACGCCGGCCGTCGCCACAGAAGTATTCGGAGTCGAGCTCGCAACCAGCGTGGCAGTCGTCGCCTGCGGCGTCCCGCTACCCGTCGTCGTGTAGGTAAATGTCACGGTCCCAGCCGGCGCTCCCACAGAGGAGGTCACCGTCGCCGTCAGCGCCACTGGATGACCGAGCGTGGCGCTCGTCGTATTGGCCGACAACGCCGTCGTAGTCAACGCTGGCGTCACGGTCACGCTTGCAGTCGCAGACGTGGATCCGTCGTTCGCGGAGTCGCCGCTATAGACCGCATAGATGCTGTACGAACTCGAGCTGAACGGCAAGCTGATGCTGGCCGTCGCCGTGCCTGCGCTCACCGCAGACGTGGCAAACACTGATCCATTTACGATGAACTCCACTGTGCCGGTCGGATTGCTCCCTGCAACCGTAGCCGTTGCGGTAAACGCGCTTCCGTAGGAAATCGAGCTGGGCACGCCCGAGAGTGTTGTCGTCGAGCCGCCCAGGCTGCCTGCATTCACCGTAATCACATATGGTGCAGTGGTGGAGTAGACCGTCTGGCCGGCGGTCAGCCGGTAGTTCGAATCGCCGGAATAGCTCGCAGTGAAGCTGTGCGTTCCCGGTGTAAGTCCGGTAAGCGGAATGAAGATCGTGTCGGTATTGCCCGGCAGCGCAACCGTCGTGGAACTGCTGGTGAGCGCATCCGTGAGCGTGACAGTGCCCGTAGGATAGGCAGCCCCGCCAACTGCCGGCGTCAGAATCACAACCGCCGTTGCATTCTGGCCTTCCGTGATGTTCTGCGGAACACCATTCGGTCCGGTCAGCTCCGGCGCAATGTATGTGAAACTGCACTGCGGCGGATTCAGGCTGCTCTCCGTAATGTTGTTGCTGACGGTGTTCCCGTTGGCTCCCACAAACGTCGCATAATCGCTGATGAAGTTGCTCGACACCTGCCCCGGACCGTAGCTCATCGCCACATTCGTCGGCGCCGGACTGAACTCCGAAGCCGGGTAGCTGCTGGGGAAGCTCACGTTGTCGAGCGTCACTCCGAGCGGGAAGATGGTGCCGTTACTGTTCGTGCCGGTGAACTGCGCCGTTCCCGCCGTGAGGAACGTCAGATTCTGCATGAGGATGTTTTCGAAATTCGGGTTCGCGGTTCCGATCGTATTCTCATAGTTCGGATTAAAGACGACCTCGGCCTTGTGATCCTGGAAGCACGAGTTCGAATACTGAATGTTGGTCACCACGCCGCCGCGGTCATAGCCTGACTTGATGCGGATGCCCGTCGAATTGCTGTCGGCAGTGTTGTTGATCGAGCTGCCCGCGCCCGCAACGCCGTTGCCCGAAAGCATGTTGTTGTCGAAGAGCACATTGCTGATACCAGCCTGCGTATAGCTGCCAATGGACTCACCATGTCCGGCAAAGAACCGATTATCGGTGACGGAGATGTTTGAAGCCGGCGACGTAGTGCCCGCGCCACCAACAGCGACATTGTCGTCACCGTCGGAGATCCAGGAACGCGTAATGGTAAAGTTCGTCGCATTGCCCGGATCGATGCCGTCCGTGTTGCGCGAACTTGTCGGCGTGATGATCTTCACATCCCACGCGGTAAAATTGCTCACCGCCCCCGTCGTCGATACGTGGAAGAGCGGCGAATTGCGAATCGTGATCTTGTAAAGCGTGATATTGCTCGATCCCGAGTCGATCTGGATGAAGCGCGGATTCTGCTGGTTCCCTCCGCCGTTGGCAATCGCGGAAAGCCCCCACCAGCTCTGGCCGGTAAAGCTCGATGGAAACGCGTTGATCAGCGGGTCGCCGCCGCGGCCGTCGAGCTTGCCGAAGCCCATGATGCCCACATTCGTTGCGCCATGCGGAATATCGATCAGCGGCAGGCAGCTTGAAGTCGCGCTGTTGCTGTTCACAGTGCCGCAGGTGGGCGTGCCGGGCGTCTTGTCGTAATCCTGCACGTTGCGCGAGAAGAACAGCACCACGCCCGGATCAACCAGCAGCGTCACCCCGGACGGCATCGAGAGCGGCCCGGTCAAAAATGCATTGTTGCCTCCGCCGTCGACCGACAGCTCGACCGCCTGACCGGTCCCCGCGCAGCTGTTTAGAGCAGCCTGGATACGTGCGCCATCAGGATTCGTCACCGTCGCATCGACAGACGCGGGAATATCGTTGTTCACCATCGCGATCTCGGCGCTCAGCACAGTGCAGACGGAGGGGAACGATGGTTCCGTCACCGTGCGCGCATCACCCGTTGCCACATACTGCTCCACCGCGAACGCAACGGAAGCGTTCGACGGCGAATACGTGTTGGTCACTCCCGCATAGTTCGCCGCGATTGCATAGTTCCCCGCCGCAAGCCCCGACAGGCTCACCACCGCCTGCCCCGACGCGTTCAATGCCGGCGTAGTGCTATAGACAACCGAGGTACCCGAGACCGTAACCGAGCTCACCGTGACAGAAACCGGACTACCGCTCGGCGACACAATGCCGGTGACGGCGATCGTGAACGTAGCTTCGGTACCGGATGAGCTGAACGGCACCACCGAAGGCCCTGTAATGCTTGTCGACGTCGGCCCCGCGGGCACAACGTTGTTGAACGTCACGGAGCCGATGCTGGGCGCTGCGAGGAGAGAAAGCGCATCGCTGTAGATGGTACCTGGATTCTCGAGAGACGTAGACGACAACGCAGCGGAAACCTGGCAGGCCTCGCCCGCGGCAATAGCACTGCTGCTCGCTACGGTGCACCCGGTCGTCGTAAACGCAAACGCGCCCGCCTCGGTTTCGGCAATGCCGGTCGCCGCCAGATTGCCGACGTTCGTCAACGTTCCGGCAATGCTCGTCAGCGGCGTCGTAGTCGAGCCATAGGAGCCTGCATTGCGCACCACTTGCGTAACGCTCGCATTCTTTGCGTCCGCACTGTACACATTCCCCAACCCGTCGACAGCAAGCCCCGTCGGATTCTGCAGCCCGGAGAGCACGACCGTCTCCCCGCCGCTCACCGGCACCTCGATGACTGACCCGCTACCTTCATCCTGCACATACACGTCGCCCGCCGCATCCGATGCAACCGCCACCGGAACCACACCGGAAAGTACCGTGGTCTGCGCATATGTGCCCGTCGTTGTCGGCGCCAGCCTGTACACCGCGCCTGCTCCCTTATCGGCCACATACACATTGCCCGAAGGGTCGACTGCCAGCGATGTCGGGTTGGCGAAGCCCGTCGCAATCGTGACCTGCTGCCGCCCTTCGCTGCCGAGCGGCGACAGCTTGTAGATCGCCGTATTCGCCGCCGAGCTCTGTACATCTGCCACGTACACGTTGCCGGCCGCATCAGCAGCAATCGCCTGCGGCGCAGCCGTGCATCCAGAACAGGGAGTGTAGGCAATCGATGTAAGCGCATAGGACGCTGGCGATCCGGCAGACGTGACGGCCAGCTCGTCAATCGCACCAGCCGCAGCATTCACTGCGTACACGTCGCCCAGCGGATCGATCGCGATCTGGCTTGGCACAGCGGGCAGAGCAATCGGCGAGCTTGACGATGTTGCAAGCGTGTACGCTGATCCGCCGATCGACTCCACAATCGAGGTCCCGCTGGCTGCATACACATTGCCCGCGCCATCAACGGCCACCGCCGCAGGAGTAATTCCGCTCAACAAAGCATTCGTTGCGGGCGCTACCGGTGTCGTCGTGTTGTTGGTCGTCGTCGAAACGTTGTCGAATGCCAGGGCCGATCCGGACACAGTACCGCCAAGCGCGATATTCGCATTCGCGCCATCGGAGTTGTTCGCAACCGTCAATGTCGCCGAGCGAACCCCAACTGCAGCAGCGGTGCTGGTCACCGTAACCGTGCAATCGACCGTCTGGTCTGCGTTGAGCGTGCAGACCGGCGAGCCTGCCGTCAGGTCCGGTGTCGCGCTCAGCAGCGACGTCGAAGTTGCC
>Ga0335072_10016675_pt1 | contig 10409 bp, 8 predicted proteins | sample Lox_Sample_21_FD_206725 | JGI IMG/M metagenome (GOLD analysis project Ga0335072, IMG submission 206725) | Soil microbial communities from Loxahatchee National Wildlife Refuge, Florida, United States - Lox_Sample_2.1 | ecosystem: Environmental > Terrestrial > Soil > Wetlands | place: USA: Florida... | reverse complement strand
TGGCTCGGGCGCGCCGGGCTGCAGCCACGCATCCGTCCAGCTGTTCTTCAGCAGCCTGGCCGGCTTGCCGCTGTAGATCCTGGACCGGACCGTGTCTGACGACGTGGCCGCGATCAGCGCCTCGCGCAGGCCGGGTAGCGGCGAGAGTTCGGCGTACTCGGTCGTGATCAGCCAGGCCGAACCCATCCACACGCCGTCCGCGCCAAGCGCGAGCGCGGCGGCAATTTGCCGGCCGCTGCCGATTCCGCCAGCCGCCAGCACCGGAACGTCCGGGCCGACCGCGTCCACGACTTCGGGCACCAGCACCATGCTGGCGATCTCCCCGGTATGGCCGCCGGCCTCGTAGCCTTGTGCCACGACGATGTCGACGCCTGCCGCAACATGCGACTGGGCGTGTGCGGCCCTCCCGGCGAGAGCCGCGACCAGCATGCCCCGGTCGTGCGCGCTGGCGACGATGTCAGCCGGCGGTGATCCGAGCGCGTTCGCTATCAGCCGCGCCGGGTGCGCCAGGGCCACCTCTACCTGCGCTCTGGCCACCGAGTGGAGCCAGCCGAGCACTCCGTCGCTGGCCTGTCCGTCGTCGGGCAGCGGCGGCACGCCGAGGCTGATCAGGGTCCGATCGACAAACTCGCGGTGCCCGGCAGGGATGAGCTGGTTCAGGTCGATCGCAGCACCCTCGGCCGGGATCTTGGCGGGCATGACGACGTCGATCCCGTACGGGCGCCCGCCAGTGCTGGCATCCATCCAGTCCAGGACCTTGTCAAGATCGGCCGCGTCGTTGAACCGGACACAGCCGAGCACGCCCAGCCCGCCGGCTCGGCTGATCGCCGCTGCCACGTGCTCGGACGGCGTGAACCCGACGATCGGGTGCTCGATGCCGAGCTGGTCGCAGAGCGCAGTACGCATGCGGGGCTCCTTCAGGCCGGCTGGCTGCCGGGCCGGCCGGCCTCGCCGTTCCCGGTGTCGACAGCCAGTTGATCCTCGGCGTAACGACGGGCCCAGCGGTAGTCGGCCTTGCCCGCGGGCGTCCTGCTGATCTGGTCAACGAGCCACACCGACCTCGGCACTTTGTAGCCGGCGATCTGCGTCCGCAGGTGTGCTTCGAGTTCTGTCAGGTCGACGTCGTGGCCTGCCCTCGGCTGCACCACGGCAGCCACCCGCTGGCCGAGGCGCTCGTCGGCGAGTCCGATCACCAGGGCGTCGAAGACGCTGCCGAACGACTTCAGCGCACCCTCGACCTCTTCCGGGTACACCTTCTCGCCGCCGGTGTTGACGCAGGTATTGCCCCGGCCGAGCAGCGTGATCGAGCCATCCTCTTCTACCCTCGCGTAGTCGCCAGGTACGGCGTACCGGACGCCGTCGACCTCGGCGAACAGTGCTGCGGTCTTAGCCGGGTCCTTGTAATACCCCAGCGGGATGTGACCTCCGCGGGCAATCCTGCCGATTCCGCCCGGACCGACCGGCTGGTTGTGCTCGTCGATCACGATCGTCGACGGGCCGGCCGTGACGGTCGGGCCCTCGGCCTTTTTATTGCCTGCTGACACGTATCCGAGCCCGGTGAAGCCTGTCTCGGACGCGCCGATGGCATCGGTGATGACGACGTTGGGCAGCAGCGTGAGGTACTGGTCCTTAACACTCGGTGAAAACAGCGCGGCGTTGCTGGAGATCGCGAGCACCGAGGAGACGTCGTAGTCCTCCTGCTGATACGCCTCGATAAGCGGCCTCGCCATCGCGTCGCCAGTGATCATGAGCACGTTGACGCGGTGCCGCTGGACTGCGCGCCAGACCGCGTGGGGGTCGAACTGCGGCACAAACACCACCGTGTCTCCGCCGAACAGGCCGGGCAGCGTGCCCCACTGCGCGCTGCCGTGAATGAGCGGCGCCGTCGTCAGCCGGACCAGGCCGGCCGGCCCTGCGGTACCACGGCGGATCTGCTCCCACTCGTCCGGCAAGCGCTCGCCGGTGGCGAAGTCGATGCCGCCGCCGAGCGTGCGCCAGACGTCCTCATGGCGCCAGAGCACGCCTTTCGGGTATCCAGTCGTGCCGCCGGTGTAGAGCATGTAGATGTCGTCGCCGCTGCGCTCGGAAAAGTCGCGGTCACCAGACATGCCGGCCAGCGCGGCTGCGAAATCGACAGCGGCCGAGGGCAGGGTTACCCCGCTGCCGTCCTCGATGGCCAGCACGGCCTTGATGCCAGGGTTCTCGGGTAGCAGTGCGGCTACCTTGTCGCTGAACTGCCGGTCATACACCAGGCCGACGAGTTCTGCCTCGGCGAACAGATAGCGAAGCTCGGCCTCGACATAGCGGTAGTTGACGTTGACCGGAATCGCGCGCAGCTTGTAGCACGCCAGGATCGTCTCGATGAGCTCGATCGAATTGCGTCCGTAGACGCCGACATGATCGTTACTGCCGACGCCGTTGCTGGCCAGGTAGTGGGCGAGCTGATTACTGCGGGCCTCGAGCTCGCGGTAGCTGATCTCAGTGTCGCCGCACGCGATGGCCAGGCGCCCGGGTACCGCGTCGGCAGCATGCTCGAAGAGGTCCGCGATGTTCAGCGCCATGGGAAAGAAACTAGAACGTGTTATCGTTCGGGGCAACCAACCTGCGAGGAAATTGTCCGCTGTCGCGGAACGGAGGGCTTGCGCGATGACGTCGACCCCCGCCGGTCCGCCTCCGCGACAGCGCCATGCCGACATGCCCGTCGTCGGTGACGAGCCGCACGCACTGGTCGAGCGCCGCGGCCACGTGCTGATCGTGACCATGAACCGGCCACAGGCGCGCAATGCGCTGAGCGGGCCGATGATGGCGATCATGAAGCACGCCTGGGACCGGGTCGACGCCGACCCGCAAGTCCGGGCCTGCATCCTGACCGGCGCGGGCGGGTCGTTCTGCGCGGGTGCGGACCTCAAGGCGATGACCACCGCGCACCCCGGTGACTCCTTCAGGAGCGGGGCCTTCGACCCGTCGGTGATCGAGCCGTTGCTCAAGGGCCGGCGGCTCACCAAACCGCTGATCGCGGCGGTTGAGGGCGCGGCCATCGCTGGCGGCACCGAGATCTTGCAGGCAACCGACATCAGGGTTGCCGGGCGCAGCGCCAGGTTCGGCATCTCCGAGGCGCGCTGGGGGCTGTTCCCGCTCGGCGGTTCGGCAGTGCGGCTGGTCCGGCAGATCCCGTACACCATCGCCGCGGACTTGCTGCTGACCGGGCGGCACATCACTGCCGAGGAGGCGTTGCGGATCGGCCTCGTCGGCCATGTCGTAGCCGACGGCCAGGCGCTGGCGAAGGCTCTGGAGATCGCGGACCTGATCGCCGCCAATGGCCCGGTCGCGGTCCAGGCAATCCTCGCCGCCATCAGGGATACCGAGGGTATGCCCGAGAACGAGGCGTTCGCGCTCGAGACCAAGATCGGGATGGCCGTATTCGGCACCGAGGACGCCAAAGAGGGGCCGAGGGCCTTTACCGAGAAGCGCAAACCGGACTTTCAGGGCCGCTGACCTGACCGGTCCGCAGCTTCCGCCCCTTCGATCAGGCGGTCACCAGTTGGCGGGCAGGAACACCCGGACCTCTTGAGCACAGCGGCAGGCGGCGGCAATCTTGGCGGCCCACTCCAGCGCCTCCTCGCGTGAGACCACGTCGACGACCGCAAGTCCGCCGATGACCTCCTTGGTCTCCGGGTACGGGCCGTCGGTGACTGTCCCGTCGGTCGCCACCACGCTCGCCCGCTGGCTTGCCAGCCCGCCGCTGAACACGAACACGCCCGCGTCCCTGGCTTCCTGGATCACCGCGAGCGCAGCCTTGGCTACGTCGGGCAGGTCCTCCTCGGGGAAGGTCATCGCGCCGTCATCGAACGAAATCAGGAACTGCGTCATCTCGTTGCCCCTTGCCCCGGCGGCCTCCTCCGGCCGCCTCTCACCTGTTCTACGAGCGCCTCGCTCCGGATCGACAAGCTGCCGGCAATTTTCCCGAACTAGCTGACAGCCTCCTGAGTAATCCGGCTAGTCGCGGGGGTGATGTCGGAAGCGGTGTTGTTCTCGACCAAATCCAGCCGACTGAACAACGGGTCGGAGTAGCTGCTGAGATGCAGCGATCCAGACCACCGGGCAGCGGTTCTCGCGAGCGAGGGCGATTAGCAGGCGTCACGGCGCCTCGTACTCGTCATCACGTCCGTGGCCTGCGCGCGCGGCCGGTGGCAGCTGCGATCTTAGATCTGCCCGATCGGCCGGCGTTTTTCGGCCTGGAACACGTCTTCGGTCCGGCCGGATGCCCAGTAACCCGACAGGGATAGCTGGTCACCGTCGCCGATCCGGGCCTTGAGAGCCGAGCGGACCGCCTTCATCGACTCCCGCTCCCCGTGGGCGAACACACCGGCCCGGCCGGAGAGCCAGGGCCCGGCTGTCAGCGCGTCGGCGAGCAGCCGGGGCTGGCTACCGGGCTGGAGCCGGTGCAGCCAGATAACCTGCATGCCGCTGGGCGGCGTCGCGTCGAGGTACTCGCCGGGGTCGCACGTCTCGAGATAGGCGATGCCGCGCGCATCGCTGGGCAGCGCCTCCAGGGCGGAACAGATTGCGGGCAGAGCCGATTCGTCCCCGGCGAGCAGGTACCAGTCGCTGCCTGGGTCTGGTTGGTAGGCACCGCCGGCACCGGAGAGGGTGAGGATGTCGCCGGGCTGCGCGCGTGCCGCCCACGGCGCGGCGATCCCATCGTCCCCGTGCACCACGAAGTCGATGGCGAGTTGCTGGCGCTGCGCGTCGGCTCGCCGCAGCGTGTAAGTGCGGGTCACCGGCAGGCGGTCAGGCGGGAGCGATTCCCGCAGGGCCGCCAGGTCGTAGGGGGGCGTGAGCCCAAGGCCGGGGTCAGCGAAGATGATCTTCGCGTACTTGTCGGTGAACTCGTTCATGCGCAGCGCATCGAACCCTGGCCCGCCGGCGGTGATCCGTACCGTGTGCGGGCTGAGCCAATCCCGGTGCAGCACGGTGAGAACCGCCTGCGGGCGCGCCGGCCGGGCGCGGCCCGCCAGGGTAGTTGTCGATTCGCTCATCATCACCTCTCTGCTGAAATGCCAGGCGGCGTACTGGCAGGGGTATGCATAACCTGCGGTACCCGTCGGCTTAGCTTAGGTTAGCCTTACCTAACTGTCCAGGATGGATCTTCCCCGGGCTCGAGGCGAGTGCCGCGCCCCGCAGCCTGCCTGGCGAGCGCGGCGAGGCCGATGGCCTGACCGACTTGCTGTGCGGTGACGAACCGTGGACAAGTTCTGGGTTCCCACGGATGCCATCCCGGTTGGTGCAGCCGCCCGCGACTAGGGCTAACGCCCCCAGTGGTCTAGCGGCAGCGGCCCGCGGCTGAGGATCGTCCGGATAGCGAAGGTGCTCTGGGCTTCGACGACGGACGGGATCGTCAGGATCTGGCTCAGCAGCAGCTGCTCGTAGCTGGCGAGGTCGGGGACGGCAGCCTCTACCAGAAAGTCACTGGTCCCGGAGACCAGGTAGCACGCGACGACTGCGGGAATCGCCACCAGCGCCTGCTCGATCCGGGACGAGGTCTCCTGCGAGTGCCCTTCGACCTTCAGGCCGATGAAAACGGTCAGGCCGAGCCCGGCCCGCAGCCTGCTGACCTCGGCCCGGTACCCAGCGACGATACCGCTGGCCTCGAGGGCCTTCACGCGTCGCAGGCATGCCGATGGTGACAGCGAGATGGCTTCCGCCAGATCGACGTTAGCGATGCGCCCGTCGCGCTGCAGTCTCGCCACGATGGCACGATCTACCCTGTCCGGGACATGCTCTGGCATGAAATCTAGCTTAGGCCTGATTTTGAGCAATGTAATTGCGCGCAGCTGGCCCGCTGTCGTCATATTTGCCATCGCGTGCGGGGTGAATCCGGCCATCGTGAAGTTATGACGCTGTCATCCAAGATCACGTCGGCTGGGCTGCCGCACTTGACGACCTCGCGAGGCGCTGCCCTCTACATCGGGGCGCTGCTTGGCCCCGGCCTGTTGCTCCTGCCCGGGCTCGCCGCCGCCGAGGCCGGGCCGGCCTCGATCCTTGCCTGGCTCGCCTTGCTGGTCCTGTCCGGCCTGTTCGCCGCCGTCTTCGCCGCCTGGGGCCAGCACAGCCCCTCCGCCGGCGGCGTCATCGGCTATGTGACCGCAGGCCTGGGACGCCGGGCCGGCCTGGTAACTGGCTGGGCATTCCTGGCCGGAGTCGTTTGCGGCGCTCCGCTCGTCTGCATTATCGGCGCCAGCTACGTTGCCGAACTGACCGGCGGCGGCCAGCTCACCCGGGCGGCCGTCGCCGCTGTACTGCTCCTGACCGTTGTCGGTCTTGCGGCTGGCGGGTTGCGGGCCAGTGCCGCGGTTCAGCTGGTTCTCGTTGGCGTGCTGATCGTCGTGGCAGTAGTGGCATCCGCCGGGTCGGCGGGCAGCGCGCGGGCTGGCAACTGGACTCCATTCGCCCCGCATGGCTTGCTATCGATCGGCAGCGCCGCAGTGACGCTGATGTTCTCCTTCGTGGGCTGGGAGGCCGTCGCTCCGCTCACGACACGTTTCGTGAACCCCCGTCGCCAGCTGCCCCGTGTGGTGGCTATCACCCTTGCGGTCACCTCCGCTCTGTATCTGGGTCTGGCGGTCGCCACAATCAGCGTCCTCGGGCCACGGGCAGCTACCGACGTGCCGCTAGCCGACCTGCTGAGCCACGCCATCGGCGCGGCCGGCCGGGACGTGGCCGTGGTAGCTGCCATCGTGCTAACCCTGGGCACAACCAATGCCTACATGAATGGCGCGGCCGCGATGACTGGGCAGCTCGCGCACGTCTCGGCCGACAGCGGAGCTTCTCGTCCCCTGCTCCGGCTTCTCGGCGTCATCACCGGAGTTGGCCTGTTGCTGATCACGCTGTACGGGCTGCGGATCGTGAGCACCGCCGCACTCGTCGCGGTGCCGACGGCACTGTTCCTCGCCGTTTATCTGGGCGCCATGGTCGCGGCCGCGCGGGTGCTGCATGGTCTGGTGCGGCTCGCCGCTTTGCCGGCCGCGCTGGCGGTCATCGGCATGCTCGCGTTCTGCGGCTGGGCGCTGACCATGCCTGCCGCGATCGCGCTGGCAGCCGGCTGGCGCCCCTGGGTCCATGCACGCCGGCGCAGCTCCCCGCAAGCACGTCGAATGCGCTGCCCGGGAGGCGGGGCCCGGCAAGCAATCGCGCCAACCACCACTCGGCACGAACCGCGCCGACTGGGCGACCCATGGTGACTGAGGACGTTTTGCATCGAGTCTGCCCGCGATCTTGCATCGAGTTTGGCCTGCGCTCCGAGTCGGGCTGGGTTAGCGCCTGATGCGCGCCAAATTTGCCCGGCCCAGCGGCATAGACAGCGCCTGGATGTCGATCCCATAGCTCCGATCTAGGCGGGATGGGCAAGGGTTGCCATGGTGCTGATCAGCCGCCGGAATCGCTCGACTGCCCTGGGTTTGCCTGTGATGTCGATGCCGGCGTCTGACTCGGCGAAGATGAGGGCGGTCAGGGCTTGGGTGGTCGCGGTGATCGTGACGTCGGCTGGTGCGGGCGGGGCTTGCGCGCTGAGTGACCAGTGGTGGCCGTCGCTTTGGGCTAGGTAGTCGGCACCGTCGAGGCGGAAGTGCCAGCAGGCTGGCCGGTGGTCGTCGGTGGCCAGGTCGATGGCCTGGATGGCGGAGCGGAGCAGGTGCTCGGCGTGCAGCGGCTCCCCGGCCTCGGGCCAGCGCCAGGCGTGCTGTAGCCCCCACCAGCTGAGCCCGTCGATGACGGGCGCGAGTTCCGCCCCTCCCGGTGTGAGCCGGTACCAGACCTCCCGTCGGCCCGGCTCCCGGTCGGCGGTAACGATGGCGGCATCCTCGAGTTCGCGCAGGCGCTGGCTGAGCGTCTTAGGGGTGATCCCGCTCAGGCGGTCCATCAGGTCGGTGAACCTCTTGGCGCCGGTGAGAAGGTCGCGGATCACCAGCAGGCTCCACCGGTCGCCGACGCGTTCCAGTGCGCGCGCGACCAGGCAGAAGTGGTCGTAGGTGCGAACGTTCCGGGTCACGGTCTCCATGATACGAGTTGACAGATACTAGTTACAAACTCCTATCTTAGAGATACTCAACTCGCTCCCTGGAGGACGTCATGTACGACCCGCCTGCCTATCTGTGGGCGATCGCTATCGCCGCGATCATCGCGATCCCCGCCGCGACCTGCATCGTGCTGTACGGCGGTGCACAGCTCGCCGACCTGGGCCGGCGGCGCGCGGCATTGCTCGCTGGCGGCGCGGCCGTCCTGCTCGGCGGCTGGTTCGCCGCCAGCGCTGAGATCGCGGGTCACGGCTGGTACCACGCGCGCCTCGGCCACGGCGTGCCGTGGCTGCCGGTCGCGGTGACCGGCTTCCTCGGCGCGCTGCTGGCACTGCGGCGTATCCCCGTGGTGGCGCGCGCTCTGACGGCGCCGGGCATGGTGCACCGCCTGGAGCTGCCGCATGCGTTCCGGGTGGCTGGCGGGACGGCCTTCCTGCTCACCATGGCCCTCGGTCATCTGCCCGCGCTGTTCGCCCTGCCTGCCGGCCTAGGCGACATCGCCGCAGGCGTCGTAGCGCCGATGGTCGCCCGCAGGCTCGCGCAAGGCAGCGGCCGCCGCGCGGCCCTGTGGTTCAACGCCTTCGGCATGACCGATCTGGTCGTCGCCCTGACTCTCGGCGCCCTCACCGGATTCCAGCTGCTCAACGTCACCCCGTCCGCGGCGCCGATCAGCGAACTCCCGCTCGCGCTGATCCCGACAGCCGCCGTGCCGCTGCTGCTGGCCTTGCACATCACGTCCGTGTCCGCGCTGGCGACGGCTCAGCGGACGCCGCTGCCAGCCACCGCCGCCCCGCTCGCTGCCGCCGTGAAATAGAGGAGAAGAGAATGACTCGCGCACCTTCGAAACCGCTCGCCCTTGTCGCCTTGCTCATGGCGGCGTTCGTGATCAATCTCGACACCACCCTGGTCAACGTGGCACTGCCGACTCTGACCCGCGAACTCGGCGCGACGACCGCGCAGTTGCAGTGGGTGGTGGACGCCTACAACCTGGTCTTCGCCGCGCTGCTGCTGACCTCCGGGAGCCTGTCCGACCGGTTCGGCCGCAAGGGCATGCTGATGGCCGGGCTGCTGGTGTTCGGCCTCGCCAGCTTCGCCGGCGGATATGCCACGTCCCCGGACGGGCTGATCGCTGCGCGGGCTGTCATGGGCCTCGGGGCGGCGATGACGTTCCCTGCCACGCTGTCGCTGCTGACCGGGGTCTTCACCAGCCGCAAGGAGCGGGCGCTGTCCATCGGCCTGTGGGGCGCCACGGGCGGGATGGCGATCGCCCTCGGGCCGATCGCGGGCGGCTTCCTGCTCGAGCACTACAGCTGGTCGAGCATCTTCTACACGCTCGGGCCGGTGTCGCTGGCCGTCATCGCCCTGGTCGCGCGGTTCGCCCCCGGCTCGAACGACCCGGTGTCGCACGGCCTGGACGTCCTGGGCCTGATCCTGTCCGGCGGCTTCATGGGGCTGCTCGTCTACACCATCATCGAGGCTCCGGGCCGGGGCTGGACGTCGGCGGCGTCGCTGCTCGGGTTCGTCGGCGCCGCGGTCCTGCTGATCGCATTCATCGTCGGCGAGCGCCGCACCGATCAGCCGATGCTCGACGTGCGGCTGTTCGCGAACATGCGCTTCAGCGTCGCCAGCGCCTCGGTCACCGTAGCGTTCTTCACCCTGTTCGGGTTCATCTTCCTGATGACCCAGTACTTCCAGTTCGTCCGGACCTACAGCCCGTTGTCCACCGGCGTGGACCTGCTGCCTGTCGCGATCTCCGTCGCGGTCGGATCGACCGTCGGCACCCGGCTCGCGGTCCGTCTCGGCACCAAGATCATCGTCGCTGCCGGGCTGGCCCTGCAGGCGGGCTTCTACTTCTGGGTCGCCAGTGATATCACGCCCACACTCAGCTACGGGATCATCGCCGTCCAGATGATTGTCTATGGCCTGGGCATGGGCCTGACGTCCGCGTCCGCGACCGAGTCGATCATGGGAGCCGTCGCGGCCCGCCAGGCCGGCGTCGGCTCCGCCGTGAACGACTCGACCCGCCTGCTCGGCGGGACCCTCGGTGTGGCCGTTATCGGCAGCGTCTACGCCTCGCTGTACGCCTCGCGGATCACCGCGTCCCTTGCCGCCACGTTGCCTCACACCCTGACGAATCTCGTCCGCCATTCCGTCGGGGCAGCGTTCGGTGTCTCCGGCCAGCTCGCCGCTCACGGCCGGGGCGCCGCGGCCGCCGCCGTCCACCAGGCCGCCACCAGCGCCTTCGACCACGGCCTCAGCGTCGGGTGCGTCGTCGCCGCGGCCGTCGCCCTCGCCGGCGCGCTGCTTTCCGCTGTCTTCCTGCCCGCCCAGCCCCCG
>Ga0335072_10016674_pt1 | contig 10409 bp, 8 predicted proteins | sample Lox_Sample_21_FD_206725 | JGI IMG/M metagenome (GOLD analysis project Ga0335072, IMG submission 206725) | Soil microbial communities from Loxahatchee National Wildlife Refuge, Florida, United States - Lox_Sample_2.1 | ecosystem: Environmental > Terrestrial > Soil > Wetlands | place: USA: Florida... | reverse complement strand
TTCTGCTCGCTGACGAATAACTGGGCCTACGCGCTGGCGGTGGAGAAGCTGACCGGGCAAGAGGTGCCGGAGCGCGCCGAGTATATCCGGGTGATTCTGGCGGAGCTGACGCGCATTCAGAATCACGCCTCGTCGATTGGATTTCTGATGCAGGAGATGGGCGCCAGCGGGACGCCGCTGATGTACGCCTTCCGGGAGCGGGAAAAGATTCTCGATCTGTTCGAGTCGCTGACCGGCTCGCGCATGATGTGCAACTACATGCGCTTTGGCGGTTGCCGGGTGGATGTGTCGGAGGCGTGGCTGGGTGTGGCGCGCATGGTTGTGGCGGGGCTGCCGGCGTTCATTGACGAGTTTGAAGCGCTGCTGAGCGGGAACGAGATTCTGATGGCGCGGTGCCAGGGCGTGGGGGTGCTCAGTCCGGAGCTGGCGGTGAATGCCGGCATCAGCGGACCGATGCTGCGCGCGACCGGCGTGAACTACGACGTTCGCAAGATCGACCATTACGGCATCTACGACCGGTTCCAATTTCGTGTGCCGCTGGGCGATCATGGCGACATCTACGACCGGTACATGGTGCGAGTGCTGGAGATGCGCGAGTCGATCGGGATTCTGAACCAGGCGCTCAAGGATATTCCGGCCGGTCCGGTGATGGATCCGAAGGCGAAGATTCGCAACTTCAGGCCCAAGCCGGGCGAGGCGTATGGACGCATCGAGGCGCCGAAAGGCGAGCTTGGGTTTTACCTGATCAGCGACGGCGGTCCGAATCCGTATCGCTATCGGGTGCGGCCGCCGAGTTTGATCAACCTGACATGTCTGGAAGACATGTGCCTGGGGCAGAACGTGGCCGACGTGGTGCTGATTTTCGGTTCGGTGGATATTGTGCTTGGGGAAGTAGACAGGTAGCTTTCAGCCTTCAGCGCTCAGATTTTTCAGAGGGCGAATGGCTGAGATTGAACATGGAAACGTGGTTGGCCGCTTACGAGCTGAGAGCTGGCGGCTCAATCCGGAGGATTGCATTGTTAGGCGAGGGAATTGTCAAAGGCATGCTGGAGACGGCGAAGAACTTCGCCGGCAGCTTTGTCTCAGAAGAGCGGCTGACGACGGTCGAGTATCCGGAGCAGCGGATACCGACGGCCGAGAACGCGCGCGTGTTTCCTTTCCTTGTGTACGACGGGCCGGAGTGGCAGGCGGGACTGCGCTGCGTGGCCTGCCAGATCTGCGAGAAAGAGTGCCCGCCCAAGTGCATCTACATCGAGAAGAGCAAAGACAAGAAGCCGGATTACGTGGGCAAGATGCAGATTTATCCGGCGCGGTTCGACATCGACGTGTCGGTGTGCATGAGCTGTCAGATCTGCGTTGAAGTGTGCCCGTTTGAAGCGATCAAGATGAACACCGAGTTCGAGCTGGCGACCGACGATCGCTTTGGCGGATTGCTGCTGGATAAAGAGAAGCTCGCGCAGTCCAACGAGTACTACCACAAGATTCATCCCACGGAGGCCAGCGAAGTGGACGCGCGGCTGGCCGAGGAAAAGGCCAAGGTAGAGGCCAAGGCAAAAGCCGCGGCGGAGGCGGCTGCCGCAAAGGCCGCTGCTGCGGCCGCCGCTCCGAAACCCGATGCGCCGGCTGCGGGAGGCGACTAGCCGATGGCCACGACGCCGATTTCAGTCACTGTGGACCAGATTTTCATTCTGCTGCGCGACTGGCTAACGCATTTTCTGCCGGAGACGCTGCGGCCGTTTGCCAACGTTGTGCTGGGCGTGGTGGCGATTGCCTGCGTGTTTCCCGGGCTCTTTGCGCTGACCACGGTGTTTGAGCGCAAGGGGCTGGGACGGATGCAGAACCGGCTGGGGCCCAATCGCGTGGGGCCGTTCGGATTTTTTCAGCCGATTGCCGACGGCATCAAGTCGCTGACCAAAGAAGACATTGTTCCTTTGAACGCCGACGCGGTGGTGCATTTTCTGGCGCCGCTGCTGCTGGTGGTCGCCGTGTTTATGGGCTTCGCGGTGCTGCCGGTGGGCCGCAACATGGTGCTGGTCGACATGGACGCGGGCCTGCTGTTCTTCTTCGCCATGGGCGCGTCAACGGAGCTGTCGATCTTCATGGCGGGGTGGTCGAGCCGCAACAAGTATTCGATTCTGGGCGCGATGCGCGCGATTGCGCAGATGATCAGCTACGAGGTGCCGCTGCTGCTTTCAAGCGTGACGGTGGTGATGATCACCGGGTCGCTGTCGTTGACCAGGATTGTGGAAGCGCAGAACCAGTACACGGGAATCTTTCCGCACTGGTATGTGTTTACGCCGTGGGGACTGGCGAGCTTTCTGATGTTTGCCATTGCGGCAACGGCAGAGACCAATCGCACCCCCTTCGATCTGCCGGAGGGTGAATCGGAGCTGGTGGCGGGCTACTTTACGGAGTATTCGGGATTCAAGTTTGCGCTGTTTTTCCTGGGCGAGTATCTTGGCATGTTCTCCATAGCCGGCCTTGGGGCAACGCTGTTCTGGGGCGGATGGTCAGCGCCGCTTTCGATTCTCAACTTTGTGCCTTCGTGGATCTGGTTTTTCTCAAAAGACATGGCGGCGATCTTTGTCTTTATCTGGATGCGCGGCACGCTGCCGCGGCTGCGTCAGGACCAGTTGATGAACTTCGCGTGGAAGTTTGTGCTGCCTTTTACGCTGCTCAACCTGATGGTGACCGCGTTGTGGCGGTTCATGGAGGGCGGCTGGCTGCGCTGGGTGGTGTGCAGCGTGATTCTGGCCGGGGCCTATGTGCTGATGGGCCGGACGGCGATGCACCGCAAACATTTTGGACCGAGGAGCTACCGCTATGCGGAGTAAGGAGGGGTGGCGATGAGCGTGGTGTTTTATGCACTCGCGGCCCTTACGGTGGCCGGCGGGCTGGGGGCAGTGCTGCTGAAGAATACAGTGCACGCCGCGCTGGCCGTGGCGGTTGCCTTTGCCGGGCTGGCACTGCTTTTTCTGTCGCTGGACGCGCAGTTCGCAGGCTTTGCGCAGATTCTGGTGTATGTGGGCGCGGTGGCGATCCTGGTGGTGTTTGCGATTCTGCTGACGCGGGCCTCGGAGACTCCGGCGGGCGGCGTGTTCAGCAGCAGCTGGCTGGCTGGTCTGGCAATCGCGGCCGGAGTATTCGCGGTGCTGGGCTGGGCGGTGCTTGGGAGTGCGCAGGCTTTGCCGCTGTCAGCGGTTGCGCCGTCGGCGACGGTGCATGACATTGGCGTGGCGCTGGTGGGCCGGTACGTGTTGCCGCTGGAGATTGTCGCGCTGCTGCTGACGGCGGCCACGATTGGAGCGGTGATTGTGGCGCTGCACGAGAAAGAGAGGACGCGGTGACGGGTTCTGCTTCGCCGCTGGCGGCGTATCTGCTGGTTGCCGCGCTGCTGTTCGCCATTGGGCTGGCAGGCGCGCTGACGCGGCGCAACGCCATCCTGGTGCTGATCGGCATTGAGCTGATGCTGAACGCAGCGAATTTGAATTTCATCGCTTTCTGGCGCTATGGGCCGCATCCGGAGGCGTTGACCGGCATGATGTTCGCCATCTTCTCAATTGCCGTGGCCGCGGCTGAGGCCGCTGTGGGCCTGGGACTGGTGATTGCGATTTATCGCCACGCCAGGACCACCGATCTTGACCAGATGAACAGGATGAAGGGGTGAACGGATGCTGATGCAAGATGTCGGGACCTTTCATCCTCAGATTGCCGGCTCCTCTGTTTCGACCGCTGCGCATTTGCTTGGGCTGATTCCTGCGGTGCCGATGGTGGCGGCGGGCGTGATTGCGCTGCTCAAGCAGCCGCGGCGGAAACCGGCGGCGGCGCTGGCGATTGGATCGCTGGGCTTCTCGCTGCTGATTGCGCTCTATGCGTTTGCGCATGTGGTTGCTGACTGGGCAAGCGGGATTGCGACGCGCGAGGTGGTGAACTTTACCTGGATCCAGACGGGCGCTTCTTCAGTGGATCTGGGTTGGGTGCTCGATCCGCTCTCGGCAGTAATGATGGTGATGGTCTGCTTTGTGGGCCTGCTCATCTTCATCTACTCGGTCGGCTACATGGAGCACGACGAGAACTTCACGCGATTCTTCTGCTTCCTGGCGCTGTTTGCGGGCGCGATGCTGGGCGTGGTGATTGCCAACTCGCTGCTGCTGCTGTTCATGTGCTGGGAGCTGGTGGGGCTCACGTCGTATCTGCTGATCGGCTTCTGGTATCACAAGCCCTCTGCGGCAGCGGCGGCGAAGAAGGCGTTTCTGACCACGCGGGTGGGCGACATCTTTTTCTTTCTCGGCATCGTGTGGCTCTTTAACGCGACGGGCACGCTGCTGTTTTATAACCACGGGTCAGGATCGATGGAGGGCCTGGCGCTGGCCAACCTGCTTACGCAGCATGCGGGGCTGGGGCTCACGGCCGCGGCTGCGATTGCGCTCCTGATCTTTGCCGGCGCGGTGGGCAAGAGCGGCCAGCTTCCACTTCACGTCTGGCTGCCGGATGCGATGGAAGGCCCGACGCCGGTCTCGGCGCTGATTCACGCGGCGACGATGGTGGCCGCCGGCGTTTACCTGGTGGCGCGTGTCTATCCGCTGATGTCAGCCGGCGCGCTGCTCGGCAGCGGGGGAGAGATCGCGGGCACAACGACTCCGCTGATTGTGGTGACGTGGATCGGCTCAGCCACGGCGGTGTTTGCGGCGCTGATTGCGATTGCGCAGAACGACATCAAGCGCATTCTTGCTTACTCCACGGTGTCGCAGCTTGGCTACATGATGGCCGGACTGGGACTGGGCGGGGTCGCGGTGGGCATGTTCCACCTGATTACGCATGCGTTCTTCAAGGCGCTGTTGTTCATGGGATCGGGATCGGTGATTCACGGGTGCCATGAGGAACAGGACGTGCGGCGGATGGGCGGATTGAAGTCGGCCATGCCTGTGACCTTTCTGACCTATGCGGCGGGCATGCTGGCGCTGGCCGGCCTGATTCCTTTTGCGGGTTTCTGGTCGAAGGATGGAATTCTGGAGGCGGCTCACAGCTCCGGTTTTATCAAAGGGCCCTATTACCTGCTGGTCTTTGGCGCGCTGCTGACGGCTTTCTACATGATGCGGCAGGTGAGTTATGTGTTCTTTGGCAAGTGGCGCGGTCATGGGCATCCGCATGAGAGCCCGAAGGTGATGACGGTACCGCTGTTGATTCTGGCGTTCTTTGCCGTGACCCTGGGTTTTCTGGGCACGCCGGCGTGGCCGTGGTTCCGCGGATTCCTGGAAGGACGCGCGGTCCGGTTCGATCTTGCAGGTTTCAGCGAACCGGGGCTGGGCATGCTGATGTTGGGCTCGACGGCGGTGGTCTTGCTTGGCTTGGGAATTGGCTGGGCGCTGTACGGCAACAAGTCGCCGCAGCCCGAAGAGCCGGACGCGCTGGAAAGGGCTGTGCCGTGGGCGTGGGCTGCGCTGCGCGACCGCTTGTATGTGGACGAGTTTTATGGCGTGACGTTCATCGCGTTCTATGGCTGGTGGGCGCGGGTGGCCGACTGGCTTGACCGGCGCGTGTGGGGCGGCATTGTGGCGCTGGTGACGCGGCTCTTTGGGCTGTGGGCGCAGTTGAATCGCTGGCTTGATAATGAATGGATCAACGGCGGATTTGACAAGGCCTGTGAGGAGCTTTCCAGCGGCGGCGGTCTGCTGGCGCGGGCGCAGAACGGACGCGTGCAGATTTACCTGCGGGTGCTGGCGGCGGCAGTGATCGCGCTGGCAATCATTCTCATCTGGAGCAGCCGGGCATGAACGGAATACTTACGCTGCTCACGGTTCTGCCGCTGGCTGGCGCGGCGGTTGCGCTTTTCTCGGGCAGGCACGGACGCGGGGTTGCGCTGGTTACATCGCTGTTGAGCCTGGCGGTGGCGCTGGTGGTGTGGCTGCATCTGCCTGCCGATGGCTCGATGGGCATGGTGGAGCTGCATTCATGGGCCCCGTCGCTGGGCATTGAGTATCACCTGGGCGTGGATGGACTGGGCGCGCTGATGCTGGTGCTTTCGGCGATCGTTACGCTGATGTCGGTAGACGCGGCGCATCGGGTGCATCACCAGCCGGGCCTTTATTATGCGCTGGTGCTGGTGCTCGAAGCGGGGTTGTTCGGGTCGTTCACGGCGCTGAATTTCTTTCACTGGTTTTTGTTCTGGGAACTGAGCCTGATTCCGGCCTTCTTCCTGATCAAGCTTTGGGGAGGGCCGAAGCGCGGTCCGGCAGCGACGCAGTTTTTTGTGTACACGATGGCCGGATCGGTGGCGCTGCTGCTCTCATTTCTTGCGGTGTTTCTCTCGACCGGCGTGATGGACTTTGGCCAGCTTGCGGAGATGGCCGCGAACGGCACGCTGGCGCAGATGGTGACGGCGCACCTGGGCGCGGTGATGCCGTGGCTGGCGATCGGCGTGCTCGCGGGCTTTGCCGTGAAGGTGCCGCTGATGCCGTTTCACACATGGCTGCCGGCGGCTTACGCTGAGGCGCCTTCACCGGTAACCATGCTGCTGACCGGCGCGATGTCGAAGATGGGCGTCTATGGCCTGCTGCGCATTGCGATTCCGATCTTCGGGCCGCAGATAGCGGCGATGCGCACGCCGCTGCTGGTGCTGGCGGTGGCGACGGTGGTGATGGGCGCATGGGCCGCGGCGGCGCAGAAGGACCTGAAACGCATCTTTGCGTACTCGTCTGTGAATCACCTGGGCTATTGCCTGCTGGGCATCTTTGCGCTTGCGGTTCCGGCGGGGGCTGCGTCGCAGTCGACCCAGGCCGCGGCGTTGAATGGCGTCATCCTGCAGATGTTCAATCACGGACTGACGGCAGCGGCGCTGTTCTGGTTTATCGCCATGATCCAGATGCGGTCAGGGGGGCTGCGCGGCCTGGAGGACTTTGGCGGATTGCGCAAGCCGGCGCCGGTGTTTGCGGGGCTGATGGGCATTGCGCTGTTTTCATCGCTGGGGCTGCCGGGGCTGAACGGATTTGTGGGCGAGTTCCTGATCTTCCGCGGTGTATTTCCGTTGTCGTGGATCAGCGCAACGGTGTCAATTCTTGGCTTGCTGGTGACGGCGGCGGTGATTTTGACGGTGATTCAGAAGGTCTTTACGGGTCCGGTGCCGGAGCGCTGGGCCGGCTTTGCCGATCTGCACGCGAGCGAGAGGCTGGCGCTGGCGCCGGTGATCGGGCTCATGCTGCTGCTTGGCCTGGCGCCACAGCTCATCGTGGATACGATCAATCCCACGGTGATGAACCTGCTGGCGCATTGGAGATTTTAAGGAATGGCCTGGACTATCTACCTTTCGTTTGCCGGTGCGCTGGCGGAGGCTCTGCTGCCCAAGGGCAGGAATGGGCTTGCGCGCTGGCTGGCGCTGGCCGTAGCCGTGGCAGCGCTGGTTCTGGCCGTGGCCGGATTTGCGAGCGGCATGGGGCAGGGGCGCGTGGTGCTTGTGGATGCGGCGTGGGTGCCGTCGATGGGCATTCACTACCTGCTGGCGGCCGACGGAATCAGCCGGGTGCTGGTGCTGCTGACGGGCGTGGCAGCCGTGGCTGGCGTGCTGTTCAGCTGGAACATCGAGCTGCGCACCAACCAGTTCTTCGCGTTTTATCTGGCGCTGATCGGCGGCGTCTTCGGCGTCTTTCTCAGCTTCGATCTCTTCCTGTTGTTTGTTTTTTATGAGATTGCGATTGTGCCCAAGTATTTCCTGATCGCGATCTGGGGCTCGACGCGGCGCGAATACGGGGCGATGAAGCTGGCGCTCTACTCGTTTGTGGGCTCGGCGATGGTGCTGATCGGATTGCTCGCGTCGTATGCGGCTTCAGGCAGCCACTCCACGACGCTCGATGCGCTGGCGCACGCGAACCTGCCGGTGCACATGCAGATGTGGCTCTTCCCGCTGGTGTTTATCGGCTTTGGGATTCTGGCCGGCATGTGGCCGTTTCATACCTGGGCGCCGACGGGCCATGTGGCCGCGCCTACGGCGGCTTCCATGCTGCTGGCAGGCGTGGTGATGAAGCTGGGCGCGTACGGCTGCCTGCGCGTGGGGATTGCGCTGTTTCCGCATGGGCTGGACCCGTGGGGATTCTCGTTCCTGGGCATTGGCTCGTGGCGCGATGTGTTTGCGCTGCTGGCGGTGATCGGCATTGTGTATGGCGCGCTGGTGGCGCTGGCGCAGTCGGACTTCAAGTTTGTCATTGGCTACTCGAGCGTGAGCCACATGGGTTTTGTGCTGCTGGGGTTGATGACGCTCAACCAGATCGGCCTGGACGGCGCGGTGCTGCAGATGTTTTCGCACGGGGTGATTGCCGGGCTGTTGTTTGCCATTGTGGGGCGCATTGTGTATGAACGCACGCACACGCGGCAACTGGACGAGCTCGAGACGATGCACCTGGCGCGGCGGTTGCCGTTTGCGGCGTGGGCCTTTGTGATTGCCGGAGTTGCGTCGATGGGGCTGCCCGGGTTTTCGGGTTTTGTGGCCGAGCTGCAGGTGCTGGTGGGCTCGTGGCGCGCCAATCCATGGTGGACGGCCGCGGCGGGCGTTGGCATTGTCATCGGTGTGGCTTACACATGGCGCGCGCTGCAGAAGGCATTCTTTACCGACCGGCTGCCGACGCCGGAGGATCACCAGAAGACGGGTTGGCACGACCTGGGCGCGATTACCTGGCCGGAGTATGCCGGAGTTGCGCTGCTGGGTTTCTGCACTCTTGTGGTCGGGTTGTATCCGCGCATTCTGCTCGACTCAATTGAGCCGGCGGTGAAGGCGCTGCTTGCGGGAGGGATGCAATGAACTACGCAGAGCTCTTCCGCGTGACGCTCCCGGAGACGGTGCTGGAAGTTGCGGCGCTGCTGGTGCTGGTGGTGGATCTGGCGTTTCTGCGCAAGGCTGCGCTGAAGACGCGCGTGGCCGCCGCTGCGGTGCTGGGCATTGCGGGTTGCGCGGCGGCGCTGTGGGCTGTGGGCTATAGCGGTGGAACGGGATTCAGCGCGGGCCGGGAGGTGTTGCTTGCCGCGGGCGGCACAGCCGGCGTGGCGCAGGCCGGGATGCTGATTCTCACGGCGATTACGCTGCTGCTGCTGATCGGTTCGGAGTTTACCCAGCATGCCGGCGAGTATGTAGCCGTGGTGCTGATGGCTGCGGCGGGCGGTTTGCTGATTGCCGCGGCGCAGGATCTGCTGGTGATCTTTATAGGGCTCGAACTGCTGAGCCTTGGGCTTTACATTCTGACCGCGTTTGCCAAGAAGTCGGGCAAGAGCGCCGAAGCGTCGATCAAATATTACCTCTTCGGCGGGATGTCGGCGGCCTTTCTGCTGTTCGGATTCAGCTATCTGTATGGGCTTTCCGGATCCACGTGGCTGCCGCGCGTGGTGCTCGGCACTTATTTGTCGGCAGCGCAGGGCGGCTCACCGCTGCTGTATATCGCGCTGGTGATGGTTGCCGCGGGCCTCGGCTTCAAGGTTGCGGCTGTTCCATTCCACCTATGGGCGCCGGACACCTACGAGGGCGCACCAATTCCGGCGGCTGCCTTTATCGCGTCGGTTTCCAAGGTGGCGAGTTTCGCGCTGCTTATCTCCATCAGCTCCGTCGCTATGAACTGGATGGATAGCCTGTACGCCGCCGGCTATCTGGGGCATGGCTACGTCACGGCCAGCGTCATCGCTTCCAATTCGCCGCATCCGGCGGTTACTCCGGGCATCATTTCCGCGTGGCCGCTGATCCTGATCGTGCTGGCCGTTGCGTCGATGGCCGTCGGCAACCTGGCGGCGCTGGCGCAGAGCAGCGTGCGGCGGCTGCTGGCTTACTCTGCCGTTGCGCATGCGGGCTATATTCTGCTGGGGCTGGCGTTCTTTTCCCGCACCAACGTGAGCGCCGCTGCGATTCTCTACTACATCCTTACCTATGGCCTCACGACGATTGGCGCGTTTGGCGTGGTGGGCGTGGTGCAGGGTGCCAGCGGGAGCGACAAGCTGGATGCGTTTCTCGGCCTGCAGAAGCGGAATCCGCTGCTGGCTGTGGTGACGCTGGTGCTGTTCCTTTCACTGGCCGGGATTCCGCCACTGGTGGGCTTCTGGGCCAAGTTCAACTTGTTTGCCGCTGTGCTGGGGCAGGGATACCATTTCCCGCTCACGTCTTTGCCAGGGACTGCCATGGCGCTCGTGGCGCTGGCGGTGGCGTTCAGCGCGGTCTCGCTCTACTACTATCTGCAGGTGCTCAAGCGGGTGTATGTGATGCCGGCTGCGGAAGAGACGCCGATCGCGGCGCATCCGGTGACGATGGCGGTGCTGCTGGCGATTGCGGCCGCGGTGGTGGGGATGGGATGCTTCCCGTCGCTGCTGCAGAACTGGATTGCGGGTTTTTATTCCTAGGGTGAGTGTGGTGCTCTCCCAGGTCCCCGAATGCGAGGGACCTG
>Ga0335072_10016673_pt1 | contig 10409 bp, 8 predicted proteins | sample Lox_Sample_21_FD_206725 | JGI IMG/M metagenome (GOLD analysis project Ga0335072, IMG submission 206725) | Soil microbial communities from Loxahatchee National Wildlife Refuge, Florida, United States - Lox_Sample_2.1 | ecosystem: Environmental > Terrestrial > Soil > Wetlands | place: USA: Florida... | reverse complement strand
TCGCCTGGTTGCGCCGGCTGGACAGTGCCTTGGCCTGCGTGCCGGCTCGCCGGCGGAGCTCGCCGAGGGCCGCGGCCTTCCCCGCGGCCTGGTGGAGCCGGTAGTAGAGGTGCCGGGGCAGGTGCGGGAGCAGCGGTGACCGGCGGGCGTCCAGGAGCGCGGCGAACTCGCGTGGCCTGAGGTCGGTGTAGCGGGAGATGTTCTCCAGCCACCGGGCTGCGGCCCGGGCCTCGCTCTGCGGCACCAGGAGCTGCGCCTTGCGCTGCCTTTCGTAGGATTCCAGCGCCTGCTCCTGGTTACCGGGGTGCCGCTGGAGGCTGTCGGTCAGGACGACGGCGTCCTCGATGGCCAGTGCGGTGCCCAGGCCGATGGTGAAGTGGGTGGTGTGCGCGGCGTCTCCCATCAAGACGATGTTGCCGGCGTGCCAGCGCCGGCAGGTGATCGTGCGGAAGTTCAGCCAGGTGGCGCCTGGCTGGCGCTGCGCCTGCCCGAGCAGTGACTGGCCGTCCAGGTGGCGCTGGAAGATCTTCTCCAGGACGGGCAGGCCATCCTCGATGGACAGGGCGTCGAGCCCGAGGCCGGCCCACGTCTGCGCGCTGCACTCGACGATGAACGTGCTCAGCCCGTCGCCCATCCCGTAGGCATAGCCCCAGATCCAGCCATGGCCGGTGCGGACGAAGGGGCACGTGAACGACTCGAAGACCTTGCTCGCGCCTAGCCACAGGTACTTGTTCGCCCCGGCGTGCTCATCGGCGCGGAGTTCTCCGGCTTCAAGGCGCATCCGGCTGTTCACGCCGTCGCTGGCGACGATGAGGTCAGCCGCCGGCAGCTCCGCGGCGGACTTCACCTCGTGTCCGAACTCGACGCGTACCCCCAGGCCCTGGGCACGGCCGGCGAGGATGGCGAGGAGGCGATTGCGCCTGATGCCGTAAGCAGGGCCCTCATAGTCGTGCAGTACCTGCACGTCATGGATATCGACGACCTGCGAAAGCTGGCAGAAGCTAGCCTGCTCGATCGCGCTCGCCGACTCCGGGTCGCCTGCGTAGAGCTTTGCCAGGAGGTCAGGCCCGAACGTCACGCCCCAGCCGTCCGCGGACCCGGCCGGATTCCTCTCGAAAACAGTGATGTCATGCGCCGGATCACGCAACTTCATCAAGAGCGCGAAGTACAGGCCCGCTGGCCCGCCACCCACGCACACGATCCTCATGTCGCCTTCACTCGCCTCACGGGCTCCTGCCGCCTCTCGTCGCTAGCCGACCCCGGGAGAACTGCGCCCGGCGACCGGGCATGCACGGGCCAGACGGCTCCTGCGTGAATGACGCGGCCAGGGCGCAGCCCGGGGAGCAGGACGGATGGGTTATGTCCTGCTTTGCGGCGACATGGTACTTGTGCGGCACGAGTGAGGCGCTAGCCTTAAACAGATCCTTACATTGCGGCACAAGCCGCTCCCGAGATGCCTCGGCCTCACAGGCGTGACCGCAGGCCCAGCCAGGACGCCAGCGCGAAGGGGCGGCCTGCGCTAGAGAGCCCCGGAGACGCCAGGCCCCCATTCGGGCCGGCCCGAGGCGGAGCGCATGAACAGCCCGTCGAGCTCGGCGATCCGCAGGCCGTCGGATGAATGGAAGAACGGCCGGAACGCGACCGGCGCGAACCCGTCATCCAGGAGGATGTCCATCACCCTGGTCATGCGAGGCTGCCCGTCATAGATGGGCTGCGCCGCCAGTTCCACGTGAACCGCGACGATCTCCGGCGGCAGGCCCTTAGCCCCCATCAGCACCTCGGCGTCATGGCCCTGAGTATCAGACTTCAGCAGGACGCGGGGCGCGCCGAGGCCCGAGACGATACCGGGGTACTCGATCGCCAGGGTAGACAGCGTGACCGTGGCGGTACCGACCTCGGCCATTATCGGAACCTCGTCAACCACGCCCGGCAGCGCACTGTACAGCGAGTCAAGCTCGGGTCCTTCATGCAGGATCAACTCGGCCGTTCCCGGCTCCGCGGACAGCCCGACAGGACGCACCTCCCACTGCCCGTCCCGTGCCGCGACCGCGCTGAGCGCCGGCAGCGTAGCCGGCGACGGCTCGAATGAGACGATGCGGCCCGTGTACCCGAGCCTGCGGACCAGCTTCCCGAACCCGCCCTGATTCCCGCCGACGTCGATCACGCAGTTGATATCACGAGAGCGGAGCACTGCCTCCAGGGCCCAGTCCAGCATCCCATCCGGCCGGCTCGGCCACCGCACGACATCAAAGCCCCGGCGGCGCATGAGAGCGTGAACGTACTCGGGCAACAGCATCAAGTCACCTCTGGCAGTTGATTTCATCGACCACAGGACAAATCCTGGCGTCCGAGATTACCGAACTCGCGACGCCGGCCCTGCGGACCTCCGCCCGCGGCTCCTGCCACCGCGCCACGGGAGGGCTGCCTCCCGGCCGGCTGCCGCCCACGGCCTGCGCTACGCGGCCATCCAGGTCGACGTCTTCGGCCTGGACCGCGACGGCCAGCCAGTGCACGTCAGGGCGGTGAGCTGATGACCAGGGCGCGGGGCCGGGCCTTGTCTGTCGCCATCTCGGGCGGCAGGATGCGGATCATCACCGTGGCCGCGGCCATCGAAGACGGCCGGCCGCAACGGCCCCTGCCTGGCACTCCAGTCGAGTCCTGGCCGCAGCGCTGCGACCGCATCCGGGCTGCCAGCGGGCAGGTACTCGAAGCCGCGGCCATGAACGCCATCTTCTACGCGGGCCTTAACCAGGACGGCACCCCGCGCCCGGTGCCGGGCGTGGCTGACGCCCGGGTCCCCGGCCCGCAGGTGATCGGCGCCCGGACGCTGGCCGAGGTGGCCGCGTGGCTGCGCGAGGCACCCGAGGCCCGTTTCCCTGATCAGAACGGACTCTCGACGAGATGGCCGAAGTCACCCGGCTGCGCACGGCCGCCGGGCTCACCCGGGCCAATAGGCCAGACAGCGTGCCGCCACTCATCGCGATCGGACCGGACACCACGATGGCCCTGCTGCTGGGCGGCGGCCCGGGGCTGTCACGTCCGGGAGCAGCCTCCCTGGCCCATCACGGCGTGCTGTTCCTGCACCAGGCACCCGAAATCTCGCGGGAAGTGCTGGGCGCGCTGCGCCAGCCGCTGGAAACCGGCCAGGTCACGATCGCCCGCGGCGGTCCCGGCGGTCAGGTCACCACCTTCCCGGCCCGGTACCTGCTGGTCGTCTCCGCCTCCCCCTGCCCCTGTACCGCCGCCGGGACGCCACCGCAGCTGTGCCAGTGCACGCCCGTCATGCGGCGGCGCTACCTCGGCCGGCTGGCCGGGCCGCTGCTGGACCAGGTGACGGTCAAGGCCCAGATGACCATCCCCTCCGAGCGGGACGGTCAGGCGCTGTCCCCGTGCACCGCTGTCGTCGCCGCCCGCGTGAAGGCCGCCCGGGACCGGGCCGCCTTCCGGCTGGCCGGCACCCCGTGGCACACCAACGCCGGCATCCCCGCCGACGCGCTGCGCGCCTTCCCCGTCCGGCTGGCCGCGCTCGCCTTCTACCTGGGCGACCACGACTGGCTCAGCCAGTACGCGGGCAACAGGCACTTTCCCGTCCCGCACTGACCGGTGTCGCCTGGCCCGTCGCCGCCGGGCGGGGCGGGTGCGGCACCAGGGCGGGACCGTTCTGGATGGCCCTCACGATCGCCCTGACCGTGAGGGCCATCCCCTTTCCCGAGGAGGATGTCCTGTCGCCGGTAAATCGGCCCCGTCTCACTGAATCCGGCCCTCTATCGTAGCGGTCTCAGTTCATTCGGCCCGTCGCCCGTGCTGGCCGTCCGCGCGGGCTGCTCGCTGGTGTCTGGTCTCAGCCGAGTTGGCAGATTCTCATTACAGGTGCAGGTGACCTGGCGAGTCTCAGCGATCCAGGCAGGCCGCCTGGATGCCGGTTGCTCAGCGTGGCTCGATCGCTTTACCGCTTGCCGCACGTCCGAGATGGCCCGTGGCACTGAGCAGGGCAAGGGCAAACCTGCTCAGCTCCAGCCCAGGCAGGTCCGCGATCCCGAACCAGGCCAGCTCGCTGAGCTCGCCATCGCTGACAACCGGGGAACCCCCGGCGACGCGGGCCTCGTAAACAGCGGTGACATAAGCGACCTGGTCCCCGTTCGGGTAGGTGACCTCGTAGTCCGGCCCGCCGAGCACGTCCAGCAGGCGCACCAACTGAACGTCGACGCCGATCTCCTCGCGGGCCTCCCGGACCGCAGCCGCGGCCGGTGACTCGCCCGGCTCGACGGCGCCGCCGAGGATTGCCCACCCGTCGTCATGACCGGCATGACGGACCAGAAGTACCCGCCCAGCCTCGTCTACCAGCAGAACCGACACTGACGGCAAGAGCAGCAGCTCATGCCCGGCAACGGCCCGCAGCCTGGCGATATGCGCAGCGATACCCACCCGCGCAACCCTACGGCCCTGGCCACGCCAGCTACGGCAACACCACTGGAATTCTCGCCTTCCGTAACAAGGAGATCGTGCACAGGCCAGGAAAGTGCCAAGTCAACTGAGACAACAAGAAACCAGAGTCTCAAACGATCTGGCATATCTCCTGAAAGCAGAACCGGGACCTGCCAGCTCAGCTGAGACCGGACAGCTGACGTCCAGGCGGCCAGAGCGCTAGCGTTGCTGCGTGACCGAAGACGAGGCCGAGACCGTAGCCGCGCTCGCGGCGCAGTGCGTCTGGGCCGCCAGAAGCAGCTGGGACCCGGTCATGCGGTACGGCCGGCTGTTCACGCCGGGGACGGCGGGCGGCGGGTACCCGATGATCCCCGCCTGGGCGGGCAAGAACGCTTACTGGCGGGCGATGGGCTCGGGCCTGCTCTACGCGGAGGGCTACACCTGCCGCCCGCCCGGGATCCGCATCAGGTCGGCATGGTGCCTGGACGGCGAGGCCGTCGTCGATCCCGGGTTCAGCCAGCCGGGCACCGCGTACTTCGGCGTGCCGCTGCGGTCCGGCTACGTGCGGGCCTTCCATGACGCACAGCGCTCCGACGACGGCCACGACATGTTCCGGTACGTGTTCATGCCTCCCCCTGAGCGGATGAGGCCGCCGCTGGATCCGGCCGCCGATATCGTGGCGGGCCTCGGCCGGGACATCCCGTCCCGGGTCCGCGACTGGGCCTTGACGGCTAGCCGCCCGCAGGCCCCGGACCGCGAGGCACCAGCCTGGGTGCTGGACGAACTGCTCCGGTACCCGGAATGAGGGCACCTCAGCCCCGGCCCTGAATCCATGCACCCGGACACGGCACCTGCCTGCTCGCCACGGCGCCGATGAGCGTGCGCCCCGCCCAGCGCGTCAGCCGAAGCCGAGGCTGGACGCCCCCGCGCTGGCTTGCAGCCGAGATCATCTCCGTCTGATCAAGCGGGCGACAGGACAGAGGACCCTGTGAGGCCCCCGGACGTCAACCGACGGATGACACGGCGACGGCGCAGGCCGGTCACTGAGAACGACCGAGTACGCCGCGTTCTTGCGACGTGCCTTGCGCGCCTACGCCCGCCGCATCGGCAAGGGCGACATCGACGAGTTCGCCCAGATGGCGGCCATCGCGGCCGAGATGGACGACATCGTGCGGCAGGCCGTGGCCGGGCTGCGCGCGGCCGGCTTCTCCTGGGCCGACATCGCCGCCCGCACCGGCTCCGCGGAGTGCTCCCGGCCGTCGTGGCCGCAGCCAGGAAAGGCTTCGATCTCATCGTCGTGGCGGTGCCGGCAAGCAGCGCGTTCGCATGCGCATGAACCACGGGGTCGTTGTCAACGTAGGCGACCCTCGCGTCCGGGGCACACCTGGAAATCGTCTCATGGACATTGGGGGGCGTGGGCATGCCGGTTCCAATGTCAAGGAACTGGGTGATACCTCTTTCCTCGGCCAGGTAGCGGTGGCTACAACGCCGCTTTGCTGGCCGTACGAGCTCACTGGCCAGGGTACGCCCGGACGCGGGGTGCCCGCCTTGTTGCTGCACCCCGCGCCAGGTCGGCGCGCCTGCTCCCGCACGCGCCCTACGGTCCCGTGATGAGGGGCGGCTTCTTACCAGGGTGGGGTGCCGGGGGGGTTCTCGGCTGACAGGTCCTGGGTGGACCAGGAGCTGCCGATGGCGGGCAGGTAGGTTTCCTGCAGGTCGTTACTCCCGCTGTCGATGGTGAAGACGCTGGTCCAGGTCAGGCCGTCGTTGGGGGCGTAGTGGAGGAGCGGGGAGATCAGGGACTGGTCTGGTGTCGGGGCGCTGGGAGGGGACTTCGACAGGCCGTTCCAGCCCCAGGCGTCGCTGATGGCGGGCAGCGACTCGCCTGCCGAGGGGATGCGCCTGTCCCCGGATCCGCACGCGAGGCCGGAAGCGGGTTTAGCCGAGCAGCAGGCGCTCGATGGCATCGAGTGCGTCGTGCTGCGCGTACACCTTCGCGAGCCGCGAGACGTTCTCGCGCACTTCCGTGTCCTCAAGCAGGCTCCCGACAGCCCCCGCCACGGCCTGCGGCGCCGGGGTGGCTGTCTGCAGGTTGATGCCGAGGTGGTGGTAAGCGGCCCGCGCGGCGTTGGCCGGCTTGTCCTCGGTCTCGCCGGCCACCACGACCGGCACGCCGGCGGCCAGGGCCTGCTGGATGCCGCCGGAGCCGCCGTTGGTGACGAGCACGCTGGCCTTCGGTAGCAGGGCGCCGAACGGGACGCGGTCGGCAACCCTGGCGTTGGCCGGGACCTGCGCTGTCAGCGCCCCGACGTCGCGGCCAAGGGCGGCCACCACGGTGACGTCCATGTCCGCCAGCCCAGCGAGGGTGGGCTCGACCAGTTGAGAGAGGTCCTGGTTGGCGACCGTTCCCTGGGTCACGACCACGACTGGGCGGGATCCGTCCAGTTCGTGCCAAAAGGCCGGCGGCGTCCAGTCCTCACCTGCTGGGGCTGGCAGGATCCCCGTCAGGTGTACGTTGCCCGGAAGGTCCGAGCGCTCGAACTCGAATCCCGGCACGCTGAGCACCGCGGTCTCGTCTGGCAGAGTGTAGATGGCATCGAGGAACGAGGACTCCGGCCTGTCAGCGCCCAGTTCCGCGAGTAGTTCCCCGGCCCGCTCGTCGGCCGGCCGCATTGCGGCCTGGAACTGGGCGTTCGCGGCCCGGTTGGCGGCCTTCTGATCCTCCCGGGCCGCGACGGGCACCGGCCCGAAGAACGTGGTGTCCTCACTGCTGAGGGCAAGGGGCACGGCGCTGACCGCGACCCAGCGGGCCGGCCGTGACCCCGGGGCGCCGAGCTTCGCCGGCCAAGCGCCGGTGAACAGCGTGTTAGCGACCAGGTACTGGGCGGGGTCCCGGCTGAGCAGTTGCTGTAGCGCGGCGTGCTGGTCCGGCATGGGATTGATGAAGATATTGACGAGGTCCCAGGCTAGCTGGGCCGGGCCAGGCGGCAGCGCGGCCCGGCCATGCTGCGAATGCAGCGCGCGGATGTCATAGTCGGCCGCACCCGATAGCGGCGCGAACGACAGCCCCGCCTGCTCAACCGAGGAGCGCAAGCCGCTCCCGGTGAGCACGGTAACCTGGTGCCCCCGGGCAGCGAGAACGCGGGCGATCTGCAGCAGCGGGGTGAACTCGCCGGGTACCGGCGGCGCCGCCACGATGATCTTCGGCAACTGCTAACTCCTTCGGTCGGTTGGGCCTGAGTCGGGTCCTGGACTGCTGCCAGGAAACGTGCTGACGGGTCCGGGCGCCACCCCAGAAACCTGGGTTTCGTAACCGGGTAGCCCAAATGGGTGGGGCCGTGACCGGCTGCCGGGCCAGGTATATTGCCGAGGTGACCGCAGCCACGACCATCCGGGTGACCCGCGGGAAGTTGAGCCGGCTGGCCCACGCCGGCCTGGACTCCTTCGCCTTCCGGGAGCGGGCGATCGGCGACCTGCGCGCGGCGCTGCCGTTCGACGCGGCGGCCTGGTGGACCATCGACCCGGCGAGCGCGCTGTTCACCAGCTGTGTCTTCCAGCCGTCGCCCGTCGATCACGCCATCTGCGCCGGCGTGCACGGCAATGAGCTCGGCGACACCGACTACAACAAGTTCCGCGTCCTCGCCCGCCGGTCCGCCAAGGCCGAGGTGCTCAGCGCCGCGACCGGCGGCCAGCCGGAGCGCAGCGACCGCTACCGGCACATACTGGCCCCGCTGCAGTACAAGCACGAGCTCCGGCTAGCGCTGAGCGACAACTCAGTCTTGTGGGGCGGGATCGCGCTGCTAAGGGAGCCAGGTGGCCCCGACTTCACGCCGGCCGAGGTCGGCCGGGTGGCGTCGCTGGGACGGATCCTGACCGAAGGGCTGCGCAGCGGCATCGCGCTAGGCGCCGCCCAGGTCGATTGCGCCCCAAACGGCCCCGGCATGCTGATCGTCGACGACGACCTGCAAATCCTCACGATGACACCGAACGCCGAGCGCTGGCTCGACGAGCTCACTGACGGCTTCCCGTGCCTGCCCAACGTCGGCTCCTCGTGGCTTCCTGAGGCAGTCCGGTCAGTTGTCGCACGGGCCAGGCAGCCCCACGGCGGCGACGCACCCGAGGATCACATGTCTCGCGCCCGGGTTCGCGGGTCCTCGGGCCGGTGGCTGGCCATCTATGCCTCCCGCACCCGCGAGACCAGGCCGGGGTCCGCGAGCATCGCCGTGATCATCGAGGAGGCCAGGCCCGCGGAGATCGCCCCGCTCATCATGGACGCCTACGGCCTGTCGCCGCGTGAGGCGCGGGTGACGAGCCTGGTTCTGCATGGCCTGTCCACCAGGGAGATCGCCGACGAGATCCATCTCTCGCCGTATACCGTGCAGGACCACCTCAAGGCGATCTTCGAGAAGGCCGGCGTGCGGTCACGACGGGTACTGGCCGCGAGGGTCTTCGGCCAGTACCACCTGCCACGGGCCGGCCTGGGCGGAAACCCGCCCGAGTCCGACGGCGCGGTCGCCGGGGCCTACAGCACGGTCGCCTGATCAAAACCGCACAAGAAGGCATCCTCGGCACCGCGGCGCTGACCGCCGTTTCCCGCGGACGGTAGGTGACCCTCCCAGGTTTGTGGGATACCGCTCGGTGCGGTCACCGCGTTTGTTTGTACCCATCAGGGGATCCCGATGAAAGGCAGGAGCCGATGCCGTTGGCAAGCCGGCAGAGGTATGACGTGACGGCGACGTCGAAGGCGTCCGTGACCGTCATCTGGGCGTTGCTGCTCGACGCGGCGACCTGGCCCACGTGGTCGTGCGTGGACAGCCTGGTGCACGAGCGGTCTGCCGGGCTCGATCCCGATGGCCGCGACAGCGTGGGCACGGTCCGCGCGTTCCGCAGCGGGCGGACCGTCACCGGGGAACGCATCACGCGGCTGGAAGACGAGAGGCGACTGTCCTACGAGGACGCTTTCAATCCAGTGATGCGCGACTACCAGGCCGACATCGAGATCAAGCCGACTGCCGACGGGGGCACGTCCGTCCACTGGCACGGCGTGTACTCGACCCGGTGGGGAATGGGCTGGCTCATGGGACCGTACCTGCAGCGATACATGCAAAGGATGGCGGACGGCCTCGTATCTCACGGCGAGGAAATCGCCAGCCCTTAGCCCTGCCATTCACGAGAAAGTCGCCGGCTGACCCTGGCGGGGTTAGCTTTCAGCGGGTGTGGCAACGCCTCTGGCCTGGGACTACCGTCAAGACTATGGGAACACCACAGCACCCGATCAAGAGCGGCTTCAACGCCGACAGCACCATCGCCGACACCCTGAAGGGGATCGATCTGACGGGCAAGCTCGCCATCGTGACCGGTGGCTATTCCGGTATTGGCACTGCGGTGACCCGCGGGCTCAGCGACGCCGGCGCCACCGTCGTCGTGCCAGCCCGCCGACCCGACCTGGCGCGAAGGGAGATCGGCGATGTGGCACGGGCAGAGATCGCCGAGCTTGACCTGGCGGACCTTCCCAGCGTGGAGAGCTTCGCCGACAGCTTCCTGTCCTCGGGCCGGAGCGTCGACATGCTGATCAACAACGCGGCGGTAATGGCCAATGAGCTGACCCGCGTGGGTCCCGACGGCTGGGAGTCGCAGTTCGCGATTGACCACCTCGGTCACTTCGCGCTGACCAATCGCCTGTGGCCAGCACTGACGCGAGGCGGGGGCGCCCGTGTCGTCTCGGTATCCTCCCGTGGCCATAAGTTCTCCGGCATCAGGTGGGACGACATGCACTGGAGTCGCGGCTACGACAAGTGGCAGGCCTACGGCCAGGCCAAGACGGCCAACGTGCTGTTCGCGGTGGCGCTGGACAGGCGCGGCAGGGACGCGGGCGTCCGCGCCTTCGCGGTCTACCCCGCGGGCGTGCGCACGCCACTGCAGCGGCACCTCACCTATCAGGAGATGCGCGACATGGGCTGGTATGACGATCAGGGCAACCTAGC
>Ga0335072_10016671_pt1 | contig 10410 bp, 9 predicted proteins | sample Lox_Sample_21_FD_206725 | JGI IMG/M metagenome (GOLD analysis project Ga0335072, IMG submission 206725) | Soil microbial communities from Loxahatchee National Wildlife Refuge, Florida, United States - Lox_Sample_2.1 | ecosystem: Environmental > Terrestrial > Soil > Wetlands | place: USA: Florida... | reverse complement strand
TTCGACGTTCCGTCTAGACATCGGGCGGGACCGAGGGTACCTTGCACCGCGTGTTCAATGAGTGTGATTATGCATGAAAGATATTCATAGCAGAGAGCGGTCAGTGGAGCTCGTCTTAGTGGCTGATGCAATGAGAGCTTAAAGGAGCGACTAGGCTTTAAGCTTCAAAACGCTGTCAATCCTGAGCGGCATATTAGGTACCATGTACCTTGCTGAATAGCACCCTAGTTCGCGAGCTATTTGTTCATTCCGGGGTTGACCTTTTGTCTCGGAACTCGGTTCCTTACTCTAATCATAAACGCGAAAGCCGAGGCAACAGGCTAGACCCGACCGTTCGGCTCGCGCCTGTCCCAATCACTAACACTGGCATTATCCACGTGCTTTTAACGTCCATAAATTCAGCCGACAGCGAAAGTAGTAAGCACGGCGATTATATCAGCCGCTAGATCCTGGGAGTTCATGCGCGAGAAGTCATTCTTGTCACATCAATCAAAACTCCAGGTCTGTACTTCGCATACATCGGCCATACATTAACATTGATAGTTCGGTATTGACATAGTCTCCACCTTTTTCTCCCTTTCGCGCCTAGTTCATGAGGAGCTTTCCTAATGTGGTTCAGGACATATCTTCATCATTATCCAAGATTTGATGAGTTGCCGTTGTGATCGAATCATGTTGACAAGCTGGCCTTCTTCCCCTTGCTGCCCTGCCAAAGTCTTTCTGTTTCCTGTCTTCGCTCGACAATCGAAGGATCAAGGAAGGGTTGAGGTACCCTTCGCGAGCAGAACTCGGCATCTAGACTCTTTGATTAAGATACTGCTGTGAATTAATTATATATTACGATGGCTCACATCTGGTGGTCTTCTCGTCTGTAAGCCGAATTGGTATCTCGTCTCTTGAAGCAGGCGACTCGGTATATGACGAGACTGTTGATGATCGAGGTACAAGTCGAAGTGGGCCTTTGAGTAGAGGACGACTGGGTTTCAATTCCATTTTATGTCATGCAAAGCCATACAGAGCCGAGAAGTGCAGATCAGTGTCTGTATTTGAAGAGTGTCGCAACGATTTCTAATATCCAGAAGAGCTTATGTAACAAACCTCTCCAGTGTACAGCCAATCAACAAGTGCCAAGATGCTCGTGTAAAAACCCTATTCTGCTCTAGCGCAGCGCTGAAGCCTCACCAACCCCGCCGACCGAGCATCGGCGACGACTACGAGAGCTGCGACACCGGACACAAAGAATCGAAATTGCCGGAACACACAGAGTTTCGGATATTGGCACGACACCAGTTTCCCTTCAGCGTCATCGCAGACGCTATTGTGCATGGACACCCAGGGTGTTGTGGGTGGAGGAGGAGGCCATAGCCATGGCTCCGCAACCTCACCCGTCTCGGTTCGTAGTAGTGGCGGAACAGGCGGGTCCAAAAGAAAGAGGAGCGGTGCAGAGTTCGAGAGCAGCCCTGGGAGTGGAGGGGAGCATGAAGAAGAGGAGGGTGAACGAAGAAGACAACCTGGTGTGAAGAGAGCGTGCAATGAGTGTCGGCAACAGAAGGTGACTCATCCCATCAACATCTTTACATTTGGAAAACAACAAGTGTGATAGCAGCGAGTCATGAACAATAAAACTAATTAGGTTTGCTTATAGCTACGATGTGATGTTGTCCAAGACCCTTTCACTACTTGCTCTCGATGCACGCGGCTCAAACTCGAATGTAAGATCGAGTCCAATTTCAAGCGGGTTGGGAAGCGAAGTAAACACGCAGAAATGGAAAAGCAAATTGAACGTCTACGACGCAGCATTCAACGCGCTCAGGCACAGGGCTATATGGTCGAGGAAGAGGAAGAGATGGAGTCACCGATTGCCAATGGCCTATACATAAAGAACCAATCATTCATGGGCTCGGACGAGGCTGTGTCGTCTCTCCTACATCTGAAGCAGAGTGGTTCATACGGCTTACCAAGAATCACTCGGCAGCTGGAAGACGTTGGTTTGACGGAGGATTCGGTTAACCAGCTCTTCAATGAGTATTTTGGTTACTATCATCCATTTCTTCCATTCCTCAACCCTGCGCAGTCACCAGATCATTTTTTCCAACAGTCTCCTCTTCTCTTCTGGACCATTATATCAATCGCTGCACGCCGGACTCATGTGGCTGATGGTCTGCTTACATCACTTGCCGGCCCTCTTACGCGTCTACTCTGGACCACGATCGGAAGCGTTCCTGGTAGCCATCATGTGGTTAAGGCGTTGTGCCTGCTCTGCACATGGCGACTGCCGACAAGTACAACATCTTCTGATCCCACGCATATCCTGAGCGGGGTCATGATGAAAACTGCGACAGGAATTGGATTGCACAGACCTAGTCACGCTATTGATTTTTCACGAGTACCGATCGAGCTTGACAAAGAAGAATTACATGACAGGGTGACTACATGGGCGATCTGTAACATTGTGTCACAAAGTGTTGGCACAGGCTACGGACAGCCTGCCACAACTCTCTACGATTGGACACTGGCGATTCGACCCGGAGATCCCGGACCATTTACCTTATCTTCAGAACTTGAAGCCAGACTGCAGATCGAACGATTTGCTGACAAGGTGTCGAAGGAGATGTACAGCAATGCCAGCGATCCACAAGGTGTTTCTGGGGATGAGCTTCGAGCAATGTTGACACGTCTTTTTAAGCGCGAATATAATGACCTTCAGGGCTCTATCTTATCGAGGAAGGACCTGTCACCTCTTGTTGATCTGTTCCTGAAAGCTGCTGGTTTACACTTCCGATTGGCGGCTCTCTTTGACTCTCACAGTACCCCTCGCTATCTTGAGGACTTAATGGAATTATGGAGAGCAACCCTCGCATTCCTTGATGTAGCCTTCTTATTAGACACGCCGGCGCCTGATAATCCTGGCCATGTTTTGCAGTATGGCACGAATTATATAGCCCAGATGATCGTCGTGGCAGGTTTTGTATTGCTGAAGCTTCTCAGCAGTTTCTTTGCGTCTGAAATCGACTTCGAGAGGGGGCGGCAACTCTTCCATAAGACTATTCAGGCAATTCGCAGTATGAGTGTTACTAACAACGACCTCTTTTGGAAGCTTGCTGAATTAATGGTGCAAATGTGGAATGCCGTGCGCTTCGAATCCCGACCGCAAATGGGTGGAATTGATGGATCACTACAATTAAAAGTGCGATGTCGACACAGCATGAGCCTTGTCTTTGATTCCATCTGGCGCTGGCGAGATGAATTTCAGGCTCAAGGCCGTGGAAGCCTTGAAGGTCAATTATTATCTATCTATCATCTTTTGCTTGAATACTGACACAATTTTTGCCGCAGCCGCAATGAAAAATCCAACAAATCCGGATTCTGCCGTTGAGTCTCGTGCATCGTCCACTCAACTTGATAACACGCTCATGGCAGCAAACCAGACCCTCCACGGAGGGATACAAAACCAGATGCATCAAAACCTCTCTAGCCTTGGCGGGACAGTTACCCCTGGAATTTCAAATCCGTATGGTGAAACTAATTATGAAGTATTTGATCCGGTAAGTTTGTAACTGGCTTCCTATCTTGTGTGGCGGATTTACGTACGTATTAACGCACCTGCAGCTGAATTGGATGCTGGATGGACTGGTTGACTTTCCTTACTCGTACGCAGCAGTACAAGGGCTGGAAGCTCAAGGAATGAGTTGAGTCATGATGCAGAGACGACAAAATTGGGCAAAGGTACCCACACCAAAATGACATCAGGATACCCTCTTTTCCTCCTTAGGCATAGCGATTGGTCTGTTTAACAGGATAATATTTTTTTTGGCCCCACTCCCTCCATCTTTAGCAGAGTGTGTAATTTCGAACTCCACAGCCTTCCGTTTCAACTGCCGCAGCGTATGAAGCAGTCCAACGCCTAGTTGGTGCGTCTCTGGCGGGTCCTACTTTAGAAATTGTGCAATGAATAGCAAGAAAAGCAGTTCGGCCGATGCAGCGCAGAACATTTGATTGGCGAGTCCGCGAACTAAAGCGCAGCGACGGCCCCGTCTTGACCCCCTCGGCCCCCTTCGATGTGCTGGTACGAGTAAGATAACCGGTAGAAGCGCTCACAATGCAGGCGTCCAAGCGACCGCTACGACGAGCCCACGCGGAATTAGTAAAATAGCGCGTCCGGCTTGGTTGCCTATTAATGGCTAAATTGGAGCTAATTGATGGTGGGCAGCTATCTCCGCGCGGCAACTGCCGACGGTCACTTTAATTTGTCATTTGTGTCCGTGAAGCGTGAAGCGATGGAGTGCCGCCGAGCTTCAATTTGAAACCCCAGTACGCGCGCTTACCAAATGAACGGAGGGGGCGTAGTGTGTCGCAGAATAATGTGCCCATATCGCAGGTCGGAGAGAAGGGGATGTCTTGAGATGGAAGAGGGGACAGGAGACGTGGGAGAAATCGACTTTCGAAGCTCCAGCGGCGCAGCCGGTTTGATGTACAGCAGACTTTGGGTGTGTGGGAACACCTTTCGAGCATGGTTCGGCCCGCGGTGATCTGAGGACCGGTACTGCACAGCACAGGACGAGATGCACGACACAAAAATATTCCTTCGTTGATCACAAGCCACGAAATTCCTACTGTACCTCTTCCAAATCAGAAGTAAGCCGCCCCCGGCTTTCCTGCTTTTGACGAGCTCGTGTTGGGGGCCAATGGGTTGGTGGATGCGACAATGCCTTTAACCGCGGCATATACGACAAAGCTACGCCCGGTTCGGCCTGGACATTTTACGCTGGAGGACACCCTCTCTCTCTGCTGCATGCAAGGGCAGACATGTGACTGAACCAAACTACCGGGTCCAAAGTGAACTGTGACGAAGCGCTTAACGTGCATAAGTCTGTGCGCTATAGCCCCTAAGGCCTACCGTCACACCTGTATGGAACAAGTACTTCCTGCAATGCCCCCCCTCACTGTCCTTTCGTCGATACCGAGCGCTTATCATGCAGATTTCAGATGCAACTGGCTTGTCCCTGCCCTAGCCTGGGCTAGTCTGGATGCGGCCGAGGCTCAGAAGTGCTGTGCCAGGCTGGCCTACCACATCCTTCAGGTATATGATGTATGGCCAAAAGTCGGTCTTCGCTTCGCCACTACTCGCAAGGCTTTCTACCACTTTTACTTTGATAAACCTCTATGAAGCAGATTTCTCGATGTGTCTATATAATTTTACACAAAGTTGCTTTCCATAGGTCGTTTGATCTCGTCTCATTCACTCTCCAAGCAAATGCATCTTTTCATGTCGTCCCCTTCGACCGACTCGAATCTCTCAACACCTTCTGAGGACTTTGAAGAATTCCCCACCCCGTCTGAGTTGCAAGACGCTTGGCCAATTCATACTCTTGCTATGGCCGAACAATTGTTCTCTGACCAATATGGGCGGCTGTCGGCTCCTTCACAGGAATGGACGCCATCCAGCGCCGTACGTGACTACACCATATCAGAGCCCCACATCCACCGGGGCGACGACTCAGAGACTATGTACTCACACAATCACCAGGTATCATCGTTCAATCTACCCCTCATATATGACTCCACCCTCACCACTCCGGTGTCTCTCCATCCCGAGTCTCCAAATCCTCACGGGAAAACTCTTAACGATGCACAGTGGAGTCGAAATGAACATCCTCAATTGCAGTATCCACTAAGAAGTAACGACAGCATCTATATCAACACGAATTCAATGTCCATGAAGTCCAAAAATGATTCAATCACTATCTCCTCATCAGACCCGGACAATCTGTTAACCATCTCCCCATACATCTTCGACTCCCCGTCAACGCCATGTCCACCCACCCCGTACTGGGGTTCCTTTGGTGTCTCCGCCCCTTCAACAACAAGTGCGGCGACAAGTGCTAGCACTCCAAGTAATGCAAACCCGACTGTAAATGCGGCGCCGCCGGGTGGGAGCAATCAAGCTCCAATTCTGATCGCCCCAAGTCCTAATCGTCGTCCACGTCAGCACATTCCTGATGAAAGTCTCATCCAAAATCCAAGCCAACAAGGTTTACAGATACAGATGAGCGCCCAAGTGCAGCAACCACATATTCAACCACCGCCGGTAGGGATCAAGCGCGAATGTCCGTCGCCTACTTCCAGGCCTAAACGTCGCAGGCGATCCGCACCACCAACGGAACAACAAAAACCTTTGTCCAGGGACGACTTGAGCGAGGAGGACAAAATCCTCCTTCATCTCCGGGATATCAAGGAAGAAGAAAAGTGGGATTGGAAGGAGCTTACGGAACGTTTCAATCGCGAGACTGGGGGGAAACACAACCTAGCGGCATTACAAATGAGGCACACGAGGTTGGTAGAACGAATGAGGGTATGGACAGATGTTGAGGTACATGCTTTCCAATTTGTCTCCATTCCGTCTCATAACTGCACCATCGTCCTATTTAAAATCAGTTTACGTATCCATATTTCTATTCCTCTCGCTTTCTTTCATTATGTCCTCCATCCAATCCGCGCGACTAACCTCAATGAGCAGATACGTGCGCTCAACCGCGCAAAAGTTCAATACGACAATCAAAGATGGAAGATTATCGCCGAGTCTATGCTAGATTACGGATGTGAGACAAAATGGTCGCCGCATGCCTGTCAGCTCAAATGGCAGGAGCTTCACCCAAGCGAAGGGGCATTTGAAGAATACGGAACAGGGTCCTGGAATGATAATAACACAACCGCATCGACGCCCCAACGGCAAAATTCGGGCATTAGCTTTTCGCGCGAAGATGGTGAGGGTGATGATGGAGGTGGAAACACTAACGTCATTATCGACCAAACCAGTCAAGTGAGCATGAGACAAAGGACCGGAAGTAAAGGGAGCAGTCGCGGCTCACGAAGTGCTTATGAACAACGCCAGGACTGGACTGTGAGACCGCAGTAATGTCCGCGTTGAGCCAATCCACCACTTGTTGATTCTTGGGAGCGGAGTTGGTTGGATGGGATTTGGCAACAGGTGGTTACCAAAAGAATCGGTTGGATACGGATTGGCATATAACAGTGCATCAGCACATGCTTACATGGCGTCTTCTTTTCTCTCTTCTGGTTTCTATGAAATGGGCTCTCCTAACGGTCATTAGCACTTGCTTCGGTCATGATGAGGCAACGCTTCACATCGCCTTCTAATTTTGTATTACTACATAGTTGCTAGTCTAGTGCCTACTTGAACGTGCTCTTTGAGATTTGAGATTTGAGATGAGTTGAGATGTGGCTTTCTGTGTGCACATGATTGGAATGAGCAGTTCGAATTAAACCTTATTTCAAAAACCTCGTCACGTCACATTTCTCATCAACACAACGCAACCTCATCGATGAAATCAACCCCTTCTGTTGACCTATTTAGCACGTCCATTTACCGAATTACTTTTCAGCTATTTTACGACCATATCAATCTTAGCAAGCAATTTCGCTCATGGATGAGGAGGAGTTGACATGGAGGATTGAAACGACGGAATTCGAGTTCCGTCAACGACACAGCCATCCAATACACGATATGCGATGCTGCTACATCCCACCTCCCACAGCTCACCCACAGAGGATTTTCCTCACAGACATAGCCACGTGGGCTACATCGACATCGTCAATCATATATCCATGCAGTGCAAGCATGATGGAGTCAGAATGAACCCAGGAAGTGCAGCAGAAAGAGTGGACTCCTCTGAAACATCCCGCTTTTCACCATCCCAGCTTGGATCATGCGCTCGCACAGCCCGTAAGGTACACAGATCTTCTTAAGTTTTCTTCGATCGTGGCATCTACATATCTCCCTTTGAACAGCAAGCTCTTCACCGACGGCCTGCGTGCTCTGAAACACCCCACATCCGCGCCCCGCCCTCAAGCTCAAAGCTCATAGGATGCACAACAGCACAGCCTGGATCTTCGGCAATCCGGATGCAAGATTTCTCCATGGATGAGAAGATTTCGACGTCGCTGCAATCAACGACATATAGCTAGCTCATTCAATATCCCTCTCCGATTATCATATCTGAAACACCCCGCCTCCCGCCTCCCGCTCCCCGCCATCCGAGCCCAAAGCTTATAGGATATAAAAAGCTTCGCTCGAGCGGCTTCTTGATGTCGGCAATTACATTTGCATATGCAAACCACGAACGTTGAAGTGTGACATCTTCGGACCTGGATAGAAATCCTAGATCACCCATGCAACACAGGAGACGGTCAGACTACCTCCTTCTTGAAACATCCTAGCTCCTTACCTCTACCAAACAAAGCTTGAAATCGGTAGGTTGCGAACTTATTATAGCAGCACGCACAGACGAAAGTCTAACACAACCTTCATCAAGCATATGCATATGCGAACGACTCTCACGAATGGGATGGGGATCCTTTTTCTAAACGAACGTTCACTACTTCAACTAATAAAACACTATTGCGAACGAACAACCTACATAAACATAATTTTCCACGGTTCCAGATTGAAGGAAACAATTCCTAGGATAGTCACAGAAACCTCATGGATGTCGGTATGTGATATCGTACCAAGTACCGGGTTTCCGAGCGCCCTTCAATGGAAATATGAATACAAGCATAACGACAACGACAACCACAGCCAAAATACTGCACAGATTCGAGAACAAGCACCCTTGAAGACGAATTCCTGCACGAACGGAGATGAGATGCGGCGGATCTCCGTCCCAGAACCAATTTCAAACCCTGGTATTGACGATTCCCACCATCTGAGATCGCTTGAGGCTTCAGGAATGCATCCTGGTAGAAACATGGCTATGTGGCTTCCTCAAGGGTGGCATGGCATTTGCATTGCATACTTGATGGAATTATTCACAATCCCTTGAAGGAGGCAGTGAAGATTGACGATCAAGGAGGATTGTTTATGCGAGACATGCACGGCGGCTATATCGGAGCAGCGCGGCTGTTAGGTCAAGGACGTGGAAGGAAGAGACGCAGTTGATAATGTGCCCAAAGACCAACACAACAAACCTCGTATTCGCGGCTTCGCTTTTCATCGTATGCAACTTCATGATAGCCTGCGGAGGGACTGCGATGACAAGCCACTTCAGCGAAGGGACTCGAGCCGAGATACTTCTCAGTCGTACACATATATCCTATTCCAAAATCAAAACAGGAAGAAGGTCAGTCAAATGATGTTAAGAATACAGCTTATACAGGTATGGATGTGTTAGCCTTCCAAGCTGCTGCACTTACAAAGGTAGGGAAATAAGGGGCGATGAGACCTTCTCGCTTACATACCCACAGAGTTACAGTATCCGGCCAAGATGTAGCTTTGAACAGCATACCGCAGCTCCAAGACCTCAGACTCCGCATTCTACCTTGATGGGCTACCTACCTTGCAGTTAATCACGCATGAGAATATTTTTCTAACGGTTACAAGCTGAAATTTTCACCAAACTGTACGGTCCTTGTCGGCGCCTTTCGGCAGAAAACTTTACAGTATGAGTATTCTTCTCCACGAACGACATGGATTCGACAGTACGACAGCCTCTCGTAACCCCATTTTGGAAAATTGAGCAGATTCGTCCACCTAGCGCGTTATCCTCAAAGCTCCGTCGACAGCATTCGCAACAGCGGTCACGGGAGGCAACGCCTACCATGCAAGGACCTGCTGAACCAGCTGACATGCCGACCAAAGCAGGCCTCAACAATGCACAAATCACTAACTTAGCATACCTGCCCCTCACTCTAGTTCCATTCTACAATTATTTGTCGATCTTTGTCACCGGACTTCAGTTCCCGGCTGCATTTTAATGCAAATATTCTTCGGGAGCTTCGTTCAGGATTGCGCCAGAAACTGAAGTCACTGATTGCGGCTTATCCAGAAACCGTGGATCAACCCGTGGATATTGTGATCTGCAAACGACATACTCAAGGTAGGGAAACACCTACCGTGAAAGCCTTCCCTGCCAGTAGGAAGCACTCTTGCCGGTAAGATAGTTCTCGCCATGACATTTCCTACCAATTGAGTCAACCGTCACTCCATCTCGACGCTTTGGGCCCATACCTGACTCTAGGGTGTGAATGTCTGGCAGTACTCTGTGCGCACAAGAAAGGGGTGCTGGTGCCGACAATGAAAGGTAAGAGTCTGTCTCCCTTTGTCTTGATGGATAGAAGATATGATCTATAGTTCCTTCTGGCGGGATTTCATAGGCGCGTCGCCGGCGGCGAGAAGGTTGGTATTGGTCTTGATTTAGGAAAGAATATTGAATGTACATACATGACATAGAGAGCATTAGACTTATGCATATCTATCAGGCCTCATAGCATGGGATTGAACTTAGTTGACTATTGAAATGCTTAAAGTGGTATGTGTAAGAAATAACACTCTGCTCCACTCTGCGCTGCTTCACTTCCTCCACTCCTCTCCACCTCCAATACCACTCGGCT
>Ga0335072_10016670_pt1 | contig 10410 bp, 7 predicted proteins | sample Lox_Sample_21_FD_206725 | JGI IMG/M metagenome (GOLD analysis project Ga0335072, IMG submission 206725) | Soil microbial communities from Loxahatchee National Wildlife Refuge, Florida, United States - Lox_Sample_2.1 | ecosystem: Environmental > Terrestrial > Soil > Wetlands | place: USA: Florida... | reverse complement strand
GCAGGCGAAGCGCGAAGGCCTCACGAATTTCTCCCTCCTCGCCTCGCACGTTCTCGTTCCGCCCGCCATCCGCGCCCTCCTTAGCTCGCCGCGCAATCGCGTGCAGGGCTTCCTCGGTCCCGGCCACGTCTGCACCGTTATGGGCTATCGCGAATACGAAGATTTGACCCGCGAATTCCGAGTGCCGATCGTCGTGGGCGGTTTCGAGCCGCTCGACCTGCTGGAAGCCATCCTCATGCTCGTCACCCAGCTCGAAGAAGGACGGGCCGAAGTCGAAAATCAATACGTTCGCTCCGTCAGCTATGAGGGCAATCTCCTCGCGCGAAATATCCTGAAAGAAGTCTTCGAAGTCTGCGACCGCAAATGGCGCGGAATCGGCGGCATCCCCGAAAGCGGCCTTGCTCTCCGCCCCGGGTACGCCGCCTTCGATGCCGACCGCATCTTCGGCACCGGCGGCGTCACCGCCGCCGAGCCGGCCGAATGCATCAGCGCCGAAGTCCTCCAAGGTCTCAAGAAACCCACCGACTGCTCCGCCTTCGGTGTCCGCTGCACTCCGGAAAATCCTCTCGGCGCGCCCATGGTCTCCTCCGAAGGCGCCTGCGCCGCCTACTACCGCTACCGGCGCCACGAATTTGCGGCCAAAGGAGCGCGCTAGTGTCCCGCGACGCGGAGCTCGAAATCTCGCTCCATTGCCCGTTGCCGCTCCCCGCCCGCGAGGCGGTCCTCCTCGGCCACGGCAGCGGCGGGCGCATGTCCGCCGACCTCCTCCGCACCATCCTTCTCCCCGCGCTCCAAAATCCCGCGCTCGAGAAGCTCGACGATCAAGCCGTCATCGAAATTGCCGGCCAGCGCCTCGCCTTCACGACCGATTCTTTCGTCGTCAAGCCGCTTTTCTTTCCGGGCGGCGATATCGGCGCGCTCGCCGTCAATGGCACCGTCAACGACCTCGCCATGGGCGGCGCCACGCCCCTCTTCTTGAGCCTTGCCTTCATTCTCGAGGAAGGTCTTCCCATCGAGACTCTCGTCCGCATCGTCGAATCCATCCGCGTCGCTGCCGCCATCGCCGGCGTCACCGTCGTGACCGGCGACACGAAAGTCGTCGAGAAGGGAAGCGGCGACTCCATCTTCATCAACACGTCCGGCATCGGCCTCGTTCCCCCCGGCCTCAGCCTCTCCGCCGATCGGGCCCGCCCCGGCGACCTCATTCTCCTCAGCGGGACAATCGGCGATCACGGCATCACCATCCTCTCCCAGCGCGAAGGCCTTGAGTTCTCCGGCGAAATCTCGAGCGATACCGCCCCGCTTCACTCTCTTGTCGCCGCCATGCTCGCCGCCGCGCCCTCCTCCATCCGCTGCCTCCGCGATCCCACCCGCGGCGGCCTGTCCAGCTCCCTCAACGAATTTGCCGCCCGCTCCCGCGTCGGCATCGAGCTCGAGGAAAAATCCATTCCCGTTCGCGAAGAGGTCCGCGGCGCCTGCGAAATGCTCGGCCTCGACCCGCTCTACGTCGCCAACGAAGGCAAGCTCGTCGCGATCGTCGCGCCCGAGGCAGCCGAAAATATCCTCGGCGCCATGCGCCGCCATCCTCTAGGCAAAGAATCCTCTCTTATCGGTGTCGTTACCGGGGCCCACCCCGAAATGGTCACGCTTCGCACCCGGCTCGGCACTTCGCGGATTGTTGACCTTCTGTCAGGAGACCAGCTGCCGCGCATCTGCTGAAAGCCGCCATGCACGAAATGGGTATCGCCAATTCGATCCTCGACGCGGTCCGCACCGAGCAGCGCCGCTTCCCCGGCGCCCACATCGCGAAAGTCGGCGTCCGCATCGGCGAGCTTGCTGGTGTGGACCCCGACGCCATGGCCTTCTGCTTCGAGGCCCTCGTCCGCGGCTCCGGTCTCGAGCCCCTCGCCCTCGAAGTCGAATACACCCGCCGCCGCTACCGCTGCCGCGAATGCGCCCATGAATTTGCCGCCGCCGCGGAAGACATTGCCTGTCCCGCCTGCGCCTCCCTCGATGCGCAATTCATCGGCGGCGACGAACTCGAACTCTGCTTTCTGGAGGTGGAAGATGGAACGCTTGCCGCTGGAGCGTAAAGTTCTCAGTGAAAACGACCGTATCGCCGCCTCGCTCCGCGCCCGCTTTGCCGATCACGGCATCCTTTGCCTCAACCTCATCAGCTCGCCCGGCTCCGGCAAGACCAGCCTCCTCGAGCGCACCCTCGAAAGTTTTCCTCCCACCGAACGCGTCGCCGTCCTTACCGGCGACATCCAGACCGAAAACGACGCCGTCCGCCTCGCCCGCTCCGGTTTTCCCGTCCGCCAGATCACCACGGGCGGCACCTGCCACCTCGACGCCCGCATGATCGAGCGCGGCCTCGCCGGATGGGACCTCTCCGATATCCACGTCCTCTTTATCGAAAACGTCGGCAATCTCGTCTGCCCCTCGAGCTACGATCTCGGCGAAGCCGCCAAAATCGTCATCCTCAGCGTAACGGAGGGCGAAGATAAGCCCCTCAAATATCCCTCCATCTTTTTCAAATCCTCGCTTCTCGTCATCAACAAGACCGACCTTCTCCCCTACGTTCCTTTCGACATTGCCTCCGCCGAGCGCAACGCCCGTCAGGTTCATCGCGACATGGAAATCGTCCGCGTTTCCTCCCAATCCTCGGCCGGCGTCGCCGATTGGCTCTCTTGGCTCGACCGCGCCCGTGACCGCAATTGGGCTGCCGCCTCCGCCACCTGATTCGCCGTGAATGTCCGCAAGGAAATCCGCATCACCGGAATTGTCCAGGGAGTCGGCTTCCGCCCCTACGTCTTCCGTCTCGCCGCCGATCGCCGTCTCGCCGGCAATGTCTGCAACACCTCCTCCGGCATCACCATCGAAATTCAAGGGCCTCGCGAATCCGTCGAGGATTTCCTCCGCCTGCTCCCGCAAAATCCTCCCGTTCTCGCCCAAATCTCCGGCATGACCGTTTCGGAAATTCCCTGCGCCAGCGACGCGCCCTTCGAAATCCTTCCGAGCCACGCCGAAGATCACGCCGATACCGTCATCTCCCCCGACGTCGCCGTCTGCCCCGATTGCCTCCGCGAGCTTTTCGACCCCCGCGACCGCCGCTTCTGCTACCCCTTCATCAACTGCACCAATTGTGGCCCCCGCTTCTCCATCGTTCGCGGCATCCCCTACGACCGCGCGCTCACTTCGATGTCCGTCTTTCCGCTCTGCGCCGATTGCCGCGCGGAATTCGATGACCCTTTCAACCGCCGCTTCCACGCCCAGCCCAACGCCTGCTGGAAATGCGGCCCCCGGCTCGAACTATGGAACTCCGACGGCCAGCCCATCGAATGCGCCGGCCCAATCGCCGCCGTCGTCGAAAATCTCCGCCGGGGACAAATCGCCGCCATCAAGGGCCTCGGCGGCTTTCACCTCGCCGTTGACGCCACAAACGAATCCGCCGTCGAACGCCTGCGCCAGCGAAAGCGCCGAATCGAAAAGCCGTTCGCCGTCATGGTCGCCGATCTCGCTGCCGCCCGGAGTCTCTGCGAAATCGAGCCCGAAGACGCGGCCCTCCTCGAATCCCGCGAGCGCCCCATCGTTCTCCTCCCGCGCCGCCCGGAATCCTCCATCGCCCGCTCCGTCGCTCCCGGCCATGCCGAGCTCGGCATCTTTCTCCCCTACACTCCGGTCCATCATCTGCTCTTCCGCGACGCAAATTTTCCCGCGCTCGTAATGACCAGCGCGAACCTCAGCGAAGAGCCCATCGCCATCCGCAACTGCGAGGCCGTCGCGCGCCTCGGCCGCATCGCCGATTGCTTCCTCGTCCACGACCGCGAAATCCTTCTCCGCTGCGACGATTCCGTCGTCCGCCGCTCCGCCGGAAAACTCCGCCGGCTCCGCCGCTCCCGCGGTTATGTCCCCGCCCCGCTTTCCCTCCACAAAAATCTCCCTCAAATCCTCGCCGTCGGCGGCGAGCTGAAAAACACCGTCAGCTTCACCCGCGGAAATCTCGCTTTCCTCTCACAGCACATCGGCGATCTCGAAAACGCCGAAACCTTCGATTTCTTCCGCGAAGCGATCGCGCACCTTCAGCAGATCTTCGAAATCTCTCCCGCAATCATCGCCCACGATCTCCATCCCGACTACCTCTCCACCAAATGGGCCCTCGCTCAAAAAAGTCTCCCGCTCGCCGCCGTCCAGCACCACCACGCCCACATCGCCTCCTGCATGGCCGAAAATTCTCTCGAAGGCCGCGTCATTGGCGTCGCTCTCGATGGCTCCGGTTACGGGCCCGACGGCTGCGTCTGGGGAGGCGAAGTCCTTGTCGCCGGTTATGAGAGCTATCTCCGCGCCGGGCATTTTTCTTACGTCTCACTGGCCGGGGGTGAAGCCGCCGTTCGCGAGCCCTGGCGCGTCGCTGTTAGCTATTTGAGGCAAGCGTTTGGACCTGATTTTGTGAACCTCGATATTCCCTTCGTTCGCGGCTTGAATGGCCGGAAACTCGATTTGCTGTTCCGAATGATCGACCGGCGTATAAATTCGCCTCTGACTTCCAGTTGCGGACGTCTCTTCGATGCCGTATCGGCTCTTGTGGGGCTCCGGCGCGAGGTAAGCTATGAGGCCCAAGCTGCGATCGAATTGGAAATGGCTGCCCGCGAGTCCTGCGACTCCGCTTCCTACCCGTTCTCTATCCTTCGAAAAGAGGGACCTTGGCAAATTGATTGGACGCCGTTAATGCATGCCATCGTGCAAGATATTCGCTCGAACGTGTCTATCGGTACGATAAGCCGGCGATTTCACAGTGGCTTGGCCGATGCCGTCAAGGGCCTGGCGTTTATCCTGCGCGAAGAGTGGTCGTTAAATCGGGTCTGCTTGACCGGCGGTTCGTTTCAAAACGTCGTCCTATCGCAAAGCGTGGAGGCGAAATTGCGTCAGGAGGGCTTCGAGGTCTTCACGCACTCCATAGTTCCCGCAGGGGACGGCGGGTTGAGCCTTGGACAAGCCCTCGTCGCTGCCCACTCTAATCTGGTTTGAAATGTTCGATTCTTTGGGGACGTTTTGTCTTGTATGGTCCCATTGCAACGATGGGAGGGATTCAGTCTATGTGCGATCGTTGTCCGCCTCGCAGCCCTGAAAACCTGAACTCTCGCAAGGTTGGGGAAGTCACGCATCACCCTGCGGTCCAGCATCCACCGGGTACACCTGTAGCAGGTTAAACGGACCTCGCACGTGCTGATCAGCCCGGCTTTTTTGCTCCAACCCTGGGTTGAGTTTTCGGGAGTTTGTTGTAGGAGGAAATCGCGGTTAGCCGCGCTTTCCTTGGCAAATTCGCTTGGCGTTTTCTCGCCGAGAGCCCACTGAGGCCGACTCTCGTTGTAATCTCTGCGCCAGGTTTCCACGATCCGCGGGGTCTCGCTCAACGACGTGAACCAGCGCGCATCCAGGCATTCGGCTCGAAACCTTTCGCGTTCGCCAGGATTTCGAAGTCTCTCAATGCGAGCGGAAGGAATATTCGGGCTTGAGTTCGCAGCGGTAGATCTTCGAATTGTCCTTCTCCACGCGAACTTCGCAATTCGCCCAGCTCAGAACGGGCGATGGCCCCAGCGGGAAGACGATGTTGTTGTTGTTGATTTCCGCCAGCAGCGTGGGGCCCTCCGCCGCGGGCGGCAGCGTGAAGTTCATGGACCGGCCGAAAATCACCGGATAGGAATTCCGCACGATGTCGCCAACCTGCTGGCGAAACACTTCCGCCTGCAGCAGAAACGTCGTCGTATCCGACCAGCCGAGCACCGAAACCTGGATCTTGCGCGCGCGGTGCGAATAATCATCGGAAATCACCCGCGTGAAGGGGCACGGCCCCGCGATGCACGAGACTCGCGCGTCGTCCAGCACGTTTCCCTCGCCCGCGTCGAGCGAACCCGATCCGGTCGCCGCTTTCCATTTCCCGTCGGGCGAGCACGGCGCGCGGTGGTGGCACGGCATGTTTCCCTTGTTGACCACCTGAAACGTCGCGATTTCCGTTCCCACGTTCATCGAGGTCGTCGTTTCGATCGAGTACCGGATCGTCACGTTTCCTACCGGGATTTGCGGATGATCCGGCGGCAGCGAGTCATCCATGTCTCCGCTTGGCTTCATCCGGGCGATCACCAGGTCGTCCGAAACCAGTTCCTCCAGATCCAGCGGCTCGTATCCCGTGCGCCGGAATTGAATCGTCACTCGCTGTCCACGCCGGATTCCCGGAGGCAGCCGCAGGCGGAAGGCTCCCGAAAAATCGGATTTGGCCGTAACCGGTGGAGTAAGACTGGGAATCGAAATGTCCACGTCGGCAAGCGGCGATTGCTTCTTCGGATCGGTGTTCTGCTTGATCACCGCGCCCCACAGGGAAACCGGCCGCTTGTGGTAGTGGTAATAAACGCCCGCCGCCAGCGAGAAAATAAAAATCATCGCCAACGCGATCCCCACTCCCAGCACTTTGCCGGTGCGGCTCATTTCCGCGTAAACCTCCCCGCCAGCCTATCAGCATCTCTCGCCGCGGGCCGCAGGAATTCCCTCCCCGCCGCCGGCCTCCGCCCGTTGGAAGATCCGCATCGCAGGGCGCCTTCGGATTTGGTTCGCCTCGAATACACCGCTATAATCGCCTGGAATGCGCGCGTTCGACCCATGGCTGTTGACGCGTCGCTCCCTTCTTCGGCAGGGCGTCCGCGCGACCCTTTCCTTTCCGCTGGCCGCGGCGGCGAGCTGGCTCCAGTCGAAACCTCCCGTGCGGCCCTCCAACCCATTCACGCCGCTGGCAGGCCAATTGCCCGTTTCTCCCGAAGACGACGGCCTGCTCGAAGACCTGGAGCATAAGTGTTTTCAATTTTTTTGGGAACAAGCCAATCCGGAGACCGGTTTGATCCGCGACCGCTGCAACGTCAACTCCCCGAACCAGAGCCCCCTCTCGAGCATCGCCTCCGTCGGGTTCGGCCTCACGGCGCTCTGCATCGGCCAGAAGCGCGGCTACGTCAGCCATCCCGACGCGCGCAACCGCGTCCTCAATACGCTGCGTTTCTTGTCGCACAAGCTCCCGAACCATCGCGGCTTCTACTATCACTGGGCGAATATAGACACGGGCGAGCGTGTCTGGGACTCCGAAGTTTCCTCCATCGATACCGCCATACTTCTCTGCGGGATTTTGACTTGCCGCCAGTTCTTCCAGCACGCCGAAATCACCGAACTCGCGCTCTTGATCTTCAATCGCGTCGAATGGGAATGGCTGGCCGAAGACACCCGCGTCCTCTCGCACGGCTGGACGCCCGAGGGCGGATTCCTTCCGTACCGCTGGGACAATTACAGCGAAAACATGATGATGTATCTGCTTGGGCTCGGCTCGGCGACGCATCCTCTTCCCGCCGGCGCCTGGGACGCCTGGAAGCGGCAAATTTTTGAGTACGACGGCATCCAGTACATCGGCTCCTTCGCCCCGCTTTTCGTCCATCAATATTCTCAGGCCTGGTTCGATTTTCGCGACAAGCGCGACGCCTACGCCGACTACTTCAAGAATTCCATCGTCGCCACCGAAGTCCACCGCCGCTTCTGCATGGATCTCGCCACCCAGTTTCCGGACTACGGCGAGGATCTTTGGGGCATCACCGCTTCGGATTCGAAAAACGGTTACGTCGCTTGGGGCGGCCCGCCGGCCACCGGCCCGATTGACGGCACGGTCGTTCCCTGCGCTCCCGCCGGCTCGCTCCCGTTTCTTCCGCAGGAGTGCATGCGCGTCCTTCGCAACATTCGCGATCGCTACGGCCGCGCCTGGTCCAAGTACGGTTTCGTGGACGCTTTCAATCCACTCACCGATTGGTACGACACCGATGTTGTCGGCATAGACCTCGGCATCACCATTCTCATGGCGGAAAACTTGCGCTCGGGATTCGTTTGGGACGTCTTCATGAAGAATCCGGAAGCAATCCGCGGGATGCAGCGCGCCGGATTCAAGAAGGTGGGATGAAAATTTCGCGCCAGGGCTGAAATCGCCGCGCGCGTGAGCTCAGCGAAATTCGATTACGGCCAGTCCCTGCGGCGGCAGCACGATCTTTAGCGCGCCGTTCTCGAATTTCCCGGCTTCCGGCGCGGGCAATTCCGCGGCCCGGCGCAACGCTTTGATTTGCTCCCGCGTCGGGCTCGCGGGCCTTCCCATTTTTTCATATGCCGCCAGCAACGACCCGTGCGCGGCATCCACGCGATAGATTTCCGCCCGCCGCCCTCCTGCCGCGCCCCGGAGCTCCAGAGTCACCGTCTTCGCGGCTCCCGGCTCTTCCGGCCCCGTCAAATTCCACACGGCCACCGCGTACTCGCCGTCGCTTCGCCGCGTGAAAATCGCCGAGTCCGAATCGAGCGCGATGCGCTTCTCGCCCAGCCGGTGCAGGATTTTGAACGCATTGAATGCCGGTTTCGGCAATCCGCGCTCGGCGATCAATCCGTACCCGCCGTACAACGGCTGCTTCACCACGCCCTGCTCTTCGAACACGTCCGAAAACGTCCAATACGACATCAGATTCACCAGCCCGTCGCACTGGCGAATCGTGTTCGCCAGCCACGGCCCCATGTACGTCGAGTCCGTGACGTTCGTTTCGTTTTTGTAGCTCGCGTTGTACTCGCTCCAGAAAATCGGCAGCTCCGGCATCGCCGACGCCTTCACCTGCTCGTGCACTTTTTGCACGGCGCGGAACACCATCTCCGACCGCGGAATCTCTTCGTTCGTGCCCAGGACGTCGCGCGCCGTGTCGTTCGCGTAGACGTGGGTCGAAACGAAGTCCACGGGAACGCCGCCCTCCGCGCAGTGGCGGATGAACCGGTCAACCCACGCCGCTTGCGCCGTTGCCGGGCCGCCCACGCGCAGCCGCGGGCTCACGCCCTTCAACGCGCGCGCCGTCGCGTCGTACAAATCGTAGTACGTCTGCTCCTTCGGTTGGCCCGCCCAGAAATCCAGATTCGGCTCGTTCCACACTTCGAAATACCACTGTGACACTTCGTCAATTCCGTAGCGGTCCACCAAATGCCCCGCGAAGTGCGAAATCAAGTCCGCCCACTTCGCCGAATCTTTCGGCGGCGCCACGACCGGGTGATACCAGAAAGGATGCAGCGTCTGCTCCGCCGCCAGCTTTCGCGGCATAAAGCTCAGTTCGACAAATGGCTTCACGCCGTTGTCGAGCAGCCCGTCGTAAATCTGGTCCACGTAGGAAAAATCGTAGATCGGTTTTCCGTCCGCGGTTTCGTCGTAGACGCCCACTTCATCGTCGAGAATCGCGTGGAACCGGACGTAGCGCATGTCCGTCGCCTGCTTCACTTCGCGCAGGTCGTCGCGATAGCTCTCGCGCAGGCTTAGGATCGCCCGGCCCGACCCGAACATCTGCTCCCAAAAATGGGGAAACGGATGCGAAGCCGCCGCGGGGTCCAGGGGAATGGTTTCCGCCCCGGAGGCTTCCGCGCCCGCAACCGCGGTCATCTTCTCAGAACGTCCTATGGAAGGGTTCGCCGAAATCGCCAGCGCCGCGGCAAATACGATCGGAGCCGCTAGCGCCGAAATCCTCGCCGCCGCCGGCGTCTTCACGGGTGGGATTTTTCGCGAAAGCATGCGGATAGGTTGTAATTGAATTCGTCCAATTTGGAAAGGTCGCGTTGCCCGAGCGTAAACCAGCGCTTCTTCCGCGGCCAGTCGTCGTTGCCGTGAACCGCCGCCCCGCCTTTCGGCTGCTCCACGATCTCCGCGTCCGCCGCAGCACCCGCCCGCTGCGGCCGCTCGTGCAGAATCCGCTCCGCCGCGCGCACCGCCGGATTTGCATGGAAGCGCCGCTGCATCGCCGAATCGCACACCACGTTTGCCGCGGCCACCAGGCTCATGCCCTGGTGATGCGCCATCCAGTTGCGCACTACTTCGTGGCTGCGCCCGCGCCGCACGCGCCTCCGCGTGTAATCCGCCGCCTCGTAAAATCCATACGCGCCCAGCCAGCCCAGATCGCGCATCCGCCGCAGGTTTTGCACGGCATCGCCCGGCTCCATCTGCATCGCCAGGAAGCTCGCATACGGCGCCACCACCACGTCGTTGGAATATTCATCGCGATGGATCGCCAATCCCGCCGCGCCAAATGCCCGGTAGCTGTAGTGCCCGTCCGGGCTCTGCTCGTTGCACGAGCACTCCGACGTCCCCCACGGAATCCGCCTCGCCCTCGCGAATTTCTTTTGCGCGGCGATCGCGCTCCGTCCCGCGCGTTCCAGCACGCTTCCGCGGAACGCCTTCATCCACAGGAACGGCATCAGGTATTCAAACATCGTTCCGGTCCACGAGAGCATCACCGGCTCGCCCTGAAACGTTCCCGCGAACCGCCCCAGATTCATCCACGTCTTCTGCGGAATGCTTCCTTGCGCCACGCCGAC